>JAEEGH010002602.1_pt1 | contig 48493 bp, 47 predicted proteins | sample 9134181 | NCBI WGS metagenome assembly JAEEGH01 (sample SAMN16246544, study PRJNA631951) | gut metagenome | biome: gut microbiome; feature: rumen; material: DP-attached | host: Bos | place: Iran: Karaj | collected 2018-10
CGTATCAATGGAATCTTCAGCTTTAACGTGGCTTTCCAGTGTAAGCGTTATAAAGGCCAAGTTGGAGCACCACAAATCCGCGATTTCCGTGGTTCACTGGGAACCAACATCGAAAAAGGCGTACTTATCACAACAGGTGCATTCACCCGTGAGGCCAAAGAAGAGGCATCGAGCGAAGGAAAGCGTTTGATAGACCTGATGGATGGCGAGGAACTCATCAATAAGTTGGCAGAATACGGCATCGGCCTCAATGAAGTCAAGTCGTATGAGATTGATGAGGACTTCTTTAACTCGCTGGAAGAAGAGTCTGTATAAGAACGACAGATAATAATTCGAAATAACAAAATAAAAAGATAAGCATATGACTGAAAAGCAAAAGAAACAAATAATTGAAAGCGGAAAGACATATTTCCGTGAGATTATTATACCCAACCACATAAAAGGGTTGCAGGCATTGGAATTAAAGAAATTCAAGTTTAATCCCTTCTTGGTTAACTACCTGGCAGCGTTCCTTTGTGGAAACACAGAACCAGAGTCGTTAGCCAAAGCGTTAGTGTATCCTCGTATTCTTGGTACAAGTATCAATACCAGTTTTGGCCAAAATATTCAGATTTTTATTTCACAACTGGCTGAGGTTGCTGGATGTGCATCTGGTATTGATGGTATAGACATAGAGTTTGAGGATGCTCTTGACGGACGGAAGAAATACTGTCAATGTAAGGCTGGGCCACAAACAATTAATAAGGATGACGTGGCTACCATCTTAGGTCATTTCAAGCACCTCAATAATAAGGCTCGTCTTGATCGTTTATCTATTCAGATTGACGACATGATAGTTGGTGTATTATACGGAGAAGAAGATGATTTGTCAGGACATTATAAAATCATCAATTCTCATTATCCTGTATACTGTGGTGCAGAATTTTGGGAGCATTTGACAGGTGACAAGCAATTCTATCACCGTCTTGCAAAGGCCTTTGGTGAGGTTGTTGAAGAGGATAACATTGACGGCAGTCATATGATATTAGCAAAAATCAAAGAGATTGCTAAGGAAATCGAAGATAGAGGAGGTCTTTAATGCCAACATTTTTATCTGCAACGAACTTAGCCGACCTTACGGGAACCTCACTTGCTACAACGCAGAAGTGGGGCGAGAGCGGCGTATATCCTTATCATAGGAACGAAAAGGGCAAAGAGGGCTTCTACATGGAGGAACTTACTGATGTGGAGCCTGTACGCATGATGCTTGACACCAATTGGGATGAAGAGTTTCATGTTGCGCCTCTTCGCGACTTTACTTCTGTAGAACTGTTTGCTGGTGCTGGAGGTTTAGCGCTTGGTATGCATTTGGCTGGTTTCCGTCATGTGCTACTGAACGAAATGGATGCTATGGCCTGTCAGACACTCAGACGCAATCACCCTGAATGGAATGTGTTGGAGGGTGACATTCATCAGGTGGACTTCACTCCGCTTCATGGTAAAGTGGACTTCCTTTCTGGTGGTTTCCCCTGTCAGGCTTTCTCATACGCAGGCAAGAAAGGCGGTCTGAACGATACTCGTGGTACCCTGTTCTTTGAGCTGGCTCGCGCAGTTCGTGAAATCCAGCCAAAGGTGTTCATGGGTGAAAACGTAAAGGGTCTGTTGTCGCATGAAGACGGAAGGACACTTGATGTTATCCGTAATGCCATTGCAGAACTTGGTTACACACTTGTTGAGCCTCGTGTGCTGAAGGCAATTATGTACCAAGTCCCACAGAAACGCGAACGACTAATACTCATTGCTATTAGAAATGACATCTATGAACAAGGGTTCCGTTTCAAGTGGCCTGATCCATATCGTCGAGTAATGACGCTACGCGATGCTTTCTTTAGTGGTGAACTATTCGATAAAGATGTTCCTGAGTCAGAAGGTCAACTTTATCCTGCTAAGAAAGCTCGTGTAATGGCCATGGTACCAGAGGGTGGTGACTGGCGTGACCTGCCTGTAGAGGAACAAAAGGAATACATGGGTGGAAGTTTCTATCTTGGAGGTGGTAAGACAGGAATGGCTCGCCGCCTTTCAATGGACGAACCTTCGCTGACACTAACTTGTGCACCAGCTCAAAAACAAACGGAACGTTGTCACCCCACAGAGACACGACCTTTGACTGTTCGCGAGTATGCACGCATTCAGACCTTCCCAGACTACTGGGAGTTTGAGGGCAATATGTCTGACCAATATAAACAAATTGGTAACGCCGTGCCTGTGAATCTCGCATTTGCCATTGGACGTTCGCTGATACGTTTGTTCAATGAGATTGATGCGCAGCATCCTGAGGAGAGCCAGTATGAAGAGGCTGATAAGGCTGGACACGAAATGCTTCCTCCAAAACTCTTTGAGCTTGATATGTTTGACATGCACGAGCAATATCCTAAGGATGTCTGCATCATTAACAACCCATTCGCTCACAAGAAGAACATTAATAATAGCGATCTTGATGACTCGAAGAACGTGCTGATAAGTCTTGTGCCCGACAAGTATATCGAACCTTATACCCATCAGCGTGCAAAAGCGTACTTTACTGGCAAGAAGTTCCCTTCGACGGTGAAGCTCAACAAGCTATATTACTTCATGCCTTACACAAAAGGCAAGGGTATTCGTGACCTGTATCAGATTGAAGTCGCTCGTGTTGGCACGAAACATGAATTCGTGGGAACGGCTGACGAGAACGACTTCCGCCTAGTGTTCGAGATTAAGTTTGTCAAGCAGTTGTTCGAGGACTACAAGCCTATCAAGTTGATGATTTGGCGCACGTTTACCGATACTAATCTGAGGGCGATATTGGCGATGTAAACATAGAAGATTAAGGAGTGCACAGCGGAGCCGACCCTTTTGTGTTCACGGGCATAGCTAAGATATTACCGCCCGTGAACCCCTTCCTGCCTGAAAGCGGCGAGAAGAAACAAACGGTGTTGGAGAAGTTGAAGAACTATTTGAACAAATTTTTGAATACGAACGAATGATTCAAGGGAACTGCACCCGTTGTGAGATTATTCGCCCTTTTCCTTTAACGAAAACCTAAATCAAGTATAGATAACTACATGTCAACATTTGCAATTTACACTTATCAGTTCGAACGTATCATCCGTTCCGGCAACAATCAGTTGGAGATAGATGGTTTCCCTTCGCCTAGTTGTACAAACGAAGAGTGGGAGAATAGACTAGCTACGTTTCGTACATTCTTCAAAAAAGACGTTCCTTTGAATGAACGTACTTTCAATACTGGGAAATCCAGATACGTATATGATACCATCTTTATCGAGGGCAATACAGCCATTATGAAATTTGGCCGATTGTCGAAGAAGAATGTTACTGATGCCCAGTTGAATGACCACAAGATAGAAGATTATCCTTGGTGCTATGTTGTTTGGGATAATCGTGACGGCATGCAGCGAATGCTGGTAGAGCAAAAACCAAGTGCTTGGCCTAACTCAAAGACACTCACGGGTACAAAGAAAGTAGCAAAGGCTCTCAAGAAGATAATTGATGAATGGCTTTCAAAGAAGAAAGGAATGTATTTCAGTTTTGGCGATGGTCCGGTTTATAAATCTGAAGATTTCTGGGATTATGTGAAGCTTTATCCAAAGGGCTTCTCGCGTGTACACTTCTCTTTTCCTCCTCCTAACTTGGGCCGTCTGATGACATTGGGAGATAACATGAACGCACTTAGGCACGAAACAGGCGGCGGCATTGATGCAGACTTGAAAGCGCCTAAGAAGGGAGTGTTGACGTTGGTAAAAGAGAATCCTCAGACGCAATCATTAGTAGATTTGAGTTCTGCATGTGGTTCTGAGATAAAGGCATACCCCCAAGACGGTCACACTATGATTAGAATCTCTGGTGATGCCTTGGATAATGATGTGGTGGTTGAGATACCTGATGCGATGATACCTATACTGACTTCAAAATCGCTGTTTGGCAAAGATGATTTCAGCAAATTCGTGGAAATATTGAATAGTGTTAAGAATCTGTATTGATGTATAGGAAACTGTCTGTTGAAGAGCGTCAGGCGAGGCGCGAGAGATATAGGCAGAATCCTATATACAGGATACTCTATACCCCTTTGTGGAAACAGCGTGGTGATGACCTTTCTCCAGAAGACGTATGGGAGGAGGCAAACAATCTTTCTTATAAGCTGAAATCAATAAGTAGCGACAATTGCAATATAATCGTCGCTGAAGAGTTCGATGATCTGTGTGAACGTTACTCCTCTTTTCAAGTTGAAAACGATGATGTTATAAGGAGAACATATACACAGGCTGAACATTCTGCAATGATGGTTTCTCTGACGGCATTTTTACTGTTGGCCAATATCTATCCAGAAGCGGAAGGTCATCCATATCTGAAAGTCTGCCAATCGTTGACAGACGTAGCCTGCAATATAAATGGCTATAAGGAGATATACGAGGAAGCAAGAACTATAGAAGATGAGTACGAAAGTCACGGCGAGTTCATTGAGGTTGCAGACTTCATAGAACAGATGGCACTAAGAGACACTCCGTTATCTTCATCCGAGGTTGATTATGCTCACAAGGTTTTTGGGCAAATAGTAGATGAGAATAGATTCGTTCACATTGACACAATGAAAGACAACGAGAGAATATTCTCACGCGTCAACGATATGAACGACCATTGCTTCCAGCCTGAAGTAGACCAGATACGTTATATTATAAGAAAGGTGGAAGGAGATGACAGCGAACGCCTGGAATATGAGAACATCATTTTTGCCAAAGAGTATGAAGGCAAAATCACAGAAATTAGAAATGCTATCTTGCCGTTTGTGGTAGGAGGTGTTGAACATATCGACCCAAACAGACAAAATCAGTGGCTTGCAATTATTGAACCTCTGAAGATTATTGATGGACTATTGATTACGCATGAAGACAAGCCTAAGAAAAAAGAATGTGCTGACGGCGAAATATGCGACCAATTAAAAGAGTTCTTTAGTGATAAGCTAAAATCAGTAGACTTTGCAAAGATTCGCAAGTCGATATCTGGTGAGAGAACAATATGGAGAGAAAGGGGTGTAGGATTAACTCTCTCGGACTGGGATAACTATCTGAAATCTCCAAGAAGCGAGACTAAATATAAGGCCCTTGCGAATATCGCCAAAAAGGTATATGGCGAGGTCGCAAAAGCAGTAAGAAGGTAAGAAATTGCCTTCTTTTTTTATGTTTATTGGATGACTTTCATCCAATTCATTGGATTGGTTGGATTGCTTTAATCAATCACATTTCAATCAATTTGAGTTATACAGAAAATCTCTAACTTTGTCGTCAGAAACCGAGCGGGGAGAAAGGGCGCCCCTCCTTCCGCGAGGTAGTAATCTCTAAAAAAATAAGGTATGAAAGAGATTCAAGTATTCAAGAACAAGTTGTTCGGAGAAATCCGGACGCTGACCAACGAGCGGGGCGAACCGCTGTTTGTCGGAAAGGACGTGGCAACGGCACTAGGGTACAGCAATCCTCGCAAAGCGCTACATGACCATGTGGACGATGAAGACAAGGGGGTAACGAAACGTGACACCCTTGGTGGAATCCAGAATCTGACCGTCATCAACGAAAGCGGACTGTACTCGCTCATCCTCTCGTCGAAGCTGCCGACGGCGAAGCAGTTCAAGCGCTGGGTGACAGCTGAGGTGCTGCCGCAGATCAGGAAGACGGGCGGCTACATCCCGACGCACGACGCTGAGGGACGGGAGCTGAGTTACGAGGAGGTGCTGGCGCTGGCCGACCAGATCGTGGGACGCACGCTGAAGCTGGTGAACGCGCCGTGCATGGGTTGTCTGACGGCGACGGAGGTGGCCCGGACGTGGGGCATGGACGTGACGTCGTTCAACAACCTGCTGAAGGCAATGGGCGTCCAGTACCGCAAGGGTGGCAGCTGGCACCTGGCGAAGAGTCTGGAGGGTCAGCGGCTGGCGGAGGAACGTCACTTCGTGTACTACTCGCTGATGGGTGAGCGCAAGCACCGGGAATACCTGGTGTGGACGCCCGAGGGAGTGAGGTACCTGGAGCAGAGACTGCGTGACGGACGACCGGAAGTACACGTACAGTTGGATGTGTTCGTGGAGAGTTGAAAAATTGAAAAATTAAAAAATTGAAAAATTAAAGAATTGAAGAATTATGGAAAAAGTAGTAAAAGTGGTGACGCAGTCACCGGTGTTTGAAATCGAGGTGACGGACCAGATCACGCAGCAGAAGAAACTGCTGCCGGTGGTGGAGTTGGAAATGACGGACGGGCTCGACACGTTCGTGGCGGAGATGCGCGGCGAGCGCTGCAAGGAGCTGCCGCAGCTGGCCAACTATGTGTGCCGTGCGTCGGTGACGCTGTCTGTGAAGGAGATTAAGACCCAGGACGGTCGTGTGCGCAAGTTCAATACCCTGACCCTTAACCGCATTGTTGCCCTATGATACCTATTATTTATGCTACCGACAATGAGTCGGGATTGCCCCACCGCCTGATGGTGCTGCCCAACGGCGTCGTGCTGATTGCGGAGAACGGGGTGTCGATGGTGGAGGCGGAGATGTCGAAGTTCTCGTACCTCGGACAGCCGGACGATACGCTGCAGCCCGATGTGCTGGCGAAGATGCTGGGCAATGCGGCAAAGCACGCTACCTATATGAAAGGAACGTGCGAGGAGGTGGCGGAGTTCATCAGACGAAGCCGTCTGCTCATAGGCAGCAGCCTGCTGAAGCTGGACATGAAGATCGACAAGGTCGAGGGCAACGAGCTGCCCTGGCGTCTGAGGATTCGCGACAGCAGCACGGGGAAGCTGTACTGCATCCTGACGGACTTCGAAGACTGGCACGACGCGAAGATGACGGGTGTCTTCTTCCTGGAAGCGCTTCAGGACATGGGCTGCAGTATTGACTTTAACTGGGAGATACCAAAATTGAAGAATTGAAAAATTGAAGAACTAAAATATGTACAATTTGACTATGTACCGCTCGGCTTTGCCGCTTTGCTTGCAAAGAATGTACAATTGAGAATTAAGCTAATCGGCATCTTTGTTGGGGGTCGGCCTATGGCCTCAAAATTATAAGAAAATTTATTTCGAAAATTATAAAAGGATAGTAAACACGAATTATCACGCTCCGAGCTTGCTCGCCTGAGCACCTATAAAAGAGAGCAATGAGAGAAGAATTGAACACGAATTATTCATATAATATTAATGATAAATTAATGGTCAATTACATGGCAATTATATGTTGAAAGAACGCCGAGCGCTTATAATTTTTTGATTCAATTTTTTTGTAATTTTGAGCGTAGCGACCAATAATGAAAATCTAAGAAAGTAACAATGTAAGAATTTAGTATTATGAGTGAGAATAATGTAAAGAACGGCAAGAGCACCCTCACAGTGAGGGGCTCTGCCAAGATGAACCGGGAGACGGGCGACTTCGCGTTCAAAGCCTATGAGACGGGTGAGCCCGACCATAAGAACGTGAGAAAGCACGGCTGCTGCACGGTGTACGAGACGGAGGGACGGAAGGAGTCGTCGATAGTGGCTCACCTGAGGGTGAAGCGCGAGACGGTGGACCCGTTCGGGGAGATGTATGGCGACTTCGCCGTGGCCATGAAGCCGTACATGAAGAAGGAGCCGTCGGTGGCGAACAAGGGGAAGATGCTCTGCGACACCCCTGCCACGAAGGTATGGCACAACAAGACGAAGGGCGTGGTGAACGTGCTCATCACCATTGCCACGGACGTGCCGGACATGACTAACGAGTTGTTGAGCGCAACACAAACGGTGAACAAATGTTTAGTTATCAACGAAACTTCTTTACGCCCACAAAGGAAGTAACCCCCGAACAGTTCTGGGCGCTGGTGGGAGCGCCCTACACGAAGGAGCTGATCGACGGTGTGCGAGCTGCCAAGGCGCGAGGCGACGAGGCCGAGGCGGCTCGCCTGAAGAAGCGCCTGCCGGCCTTCATCTTCCAGGCAACGTTCGACGAGACGCAGTCGGCGAAGGGCAACTCCGGCCGCTGGCGCAAGCAGGCGGCGACACGGCTCAACGGGCTCTGCGTGCTGGACGTGGACCACGTTGAAAAACCATGCGAGGTTTTTCAAAATGTAATAATTGAAAAATGTAAAGATGTAACAATGGGCATCCTCTTGGTGTACGTCACTCCGAGCGGTCACGGCTTGAAGGTGGTGTTCAAGGCCGACCCCGCGGTGGGCAACCTCATCGACAACCAGCTGGCGATGGCCAAGGTGCTGGGTGTGGAGTGTGACGAGAGCTGCAAGGACGCCAGCCGCATGTCGTTCATCTGCACGAAGGAGGACATCCTATTTATTAACGAACAAGAACTTTTTACGTATGAGAACAAGGAGTTTGCTGAGAAATTTGAGCCTGTTTACCGTGGCGGCAATAGCCAGCCCAGTAGTAAGCCTGCTGACCGTGGCGCTGATTCCCGTGGCGTGGCTGGCGATGGAGGCACACATCAGGATGGCACAGGCCACGCGGTGGTGCTGCAACCGGATTCTGAGACATATCATGGAGTGACGTATGGTGACATTATTCGTGAGTGGCTTGGCGGCCATGAGCCCGAGCGCGGCGACCGCCACACGACGCTGCTGCGCCTGGCCCGTGATCTGCGCTACATCTGTGACCGCAACGCCGAGGTCGTCCGTCGGGTGCTCATGCAGGAGCAGTGGGTTCGCGACCTCATGGCGGAGGGCGACGCGGTGGAGACGACGATCAAGGACGCCTGTGACTACAAGTACTACGTCGCGATGCCCAAGCGGCTGCGCGAGGTGCTGGAGAAGGTGGGAGCCGTGGAGGCCGAGACGACTGCTGACGAGAAGACCGACGAGGAGGAGGCGAAGCTGCCGCTGGAGGCATGGGGACGGGAGATTGAAGAGCTGTTCGACTACTACCCCTGCCTGCGGGAGGCCTGCGACGGCCAGACGGCGGGGTGCTACCCGGCGGTGCTCTTCACAACGGCGGCATTCCTCGGTACGCTGATGACGCGCACGACGTGGCACCACTGGTACGACCCCGACGTGGAGCGGCGACTGAACTACTGCGTGATCATCATCGGCCCGCCGACGAGCGGCAAGTCGTTCGCCACACGCCTCTACAAGCTGCTGGCGGCACCCATCAAGTCGGCCGACAAGGTGGGCTACGACGCCATCAACCGCTTCAAGGAGGAGAAGGCCTCGAAGGCGGATAATAAGGAGAAGCCGAAGAAGCCCGTGGTGATCATCCGCGACCATCCGGCACGAACGGCCAACGGCGTCTTCATCACGGACATGGTGAACGCCGTGGAGACCATCGACGGCAAGCCGATGAACCTCCACATGCTGACGTTCGACTCGGAGCTGGACAACGCCACGCTGATGTCGAAGGGCGGACAGTGGATTGACAAGACGGCGATGGAGCTGAAGGCCTTCCATAACGAGGAGGACGGTCAGGCGTATGCCAATCTCGATTCGGTCTCAGGTAAGTTCAACGTCTACTGGAACTTCGTCTACACGGGTACGCCGGTATCGCTGGACAGGAAGGTGAACGAGCGGAACTTCGGCACGGGACTGGCCACGCGACTGGCGGTGATACCGATGCCCGACCGCAAGTTCCAGATAGCGGAGTACAACCAGCCGCGACGCCGTAACCAGGAGGCCGACGAGACGCTGAAGACATGGGCGTTCCACCTGGACCAGGTGCGCGGCGAGCTGCCGCTGGAGCCGCTGCTGCGGACGACCTACGACTGGCTCGTGGAGCACGAGGAGGTGGCGGCCTACGACGACGACCGTGCCGCGGACATGCTGCTGATGCGCGTACCTTATTATGGTATCTCGATAGCCGCGCCGTTCATCCTGATGCGACACTGGGAGGAGTGGAAGGAGCAGAAGACGCTCTCCATCGACGAGACCGACCAGCGGCTGTGCCGCCTGGCGATGGACATCCAGTACCGCTGTCAGACGTACTACTTCGGGAAGTACGCCGAGATGTTCTTCGACAACCTGAGGACGACCGTAGCGAACAGACGGCAAAGGGCATCGAAGTATGACCTGTGCTACCAGCAGCTGCCGAAGGAGTTTGGGGTTGAGGATGTGGAGAAGGTGTACGGACAGGAGGCTGTCACAGCGAGGAGTACTTGCTCCCGCCTCTGTAAGAACGGCTTTATAGAAAGGTTGGATAAGGGTAAGTACCGGAAGATCAAAGCGACGCTAACGAGTTAAGCATTAAGCATTAAGAATTAAGCATTAAGCATTAAGCATTAAGCATTAAGCATTAAGCATTAAGCATTAAGCATTAAGCATTAAGAATTAAGCATTATGAAAAAGACAATGTTGACTCCTCACTTTTCGTTAGAGGAGATGGTGCGCTCAACGAGCCACCCCGAGATAAAGAATGTTCCCACACCGCTGCAGGTGGAGAACCTGACGCGTGTTTGCCAATGGCTGGAGAAGATGCGCGAAGTGTACAACCAGGCACACAGCACGAACGACGGCAAGGAGCTGCCCGTGAAGATCAGCTCCGGCTTCCGCTCGAAGATGCTGAACCGCGCCGTCGGCGGCGTCAACGACTCGAACCACCTCGACGGCTGCGCAGCGGACATCGTCTGCCGAGACTGCAAGCAGGCCTTGGAGTACGCCTTCATCCTCAACCTCCTGTTCCAACGGGCCAACCAGAAGTTCGACGAGCTCTTCATCGAGCGCAAAGGCGTCCGCTTCTGGGTACACTTCGCCGTCCGAGAATTCAACAACCGCGGCAAGTGCTCGGTGTACGACGGATAAGTGTTAAAGTAGTGTTAAAGACCCCGTGGAGTTCTTGCTTCCGCGGGGTTTTATTAGTAACTTTGCCATTGTATTCAAGAGCTCAGGATAACAAGCGGTAGCGGCTGGCCGGAGTAATCAGTCGCAGAGTATTTAATTCCATGAAAAACAAAGATTTATTATGATTGAACTGAACGTTTACCAAGACAACCGCCAGACGTCTGAATTCTACAAGAAGTGGTACGCACGTGCCTCCTACAAGGAGACCATCGACCTGAACGGCCTGGCAAAGCTGCTGAAGGTGCACAACACCAACTGGAGTGAGGGTGCGCTGGTGGGTATCCTGAAGGATATGGTGAAGGAGGTCCGCGAGCAGACGCTGAACGGCAACTGCGTGAAGATCGACGATCTCGCCATCTTCAAGGCCTCCGTCGAGAGCCAGCCCGTGAACTCGCTGTATGACTCGACGAACGACATCGTCATCAAGGCTGTCATCGGTCCCAAGACCGCCCGCGACCCGAAGACCGGTCTGATGAAGCCCACGGGCAACGCAGTGAAGAACATCAAGCTCCTGGCGCAGGCCACCGGCGAGTACACGCGCGCCGAACTGAACAAGGACGCGGTACTGGGATGGACGGACCTGGCGCAGCAGATGATCGACGACGCCAAGCAGCCCGAGCCGTAAACAATGCACAATTCACAATGCACAATTACCTCACGACGGGAGTGGTTCCTGCCGTGAGGTTTTTTCGCTGGTCTCAATAATTATTAAATAAGGTGGGGTATTGTTGTGATTATGAAAAAGAATGCTTAACTTTGCGGCATCAAACGAACAATAGTGTAAAGGGCGAAGTTTGCAGGTAAAGAGACATGAGTAAGAGCTGTGTCAAGATGCTGGTTTTGTGTTCCGTACTGCATTTGTTGGTCGACGGACTGTGCGTGTGCTGTCTCTATCTGATGGCATCGACGCTGCCAGTGTCGCATCTCGTGGGCATCTTCCTCACCTATAACGTATTGGCATTCCTGACACAGCCGTTGACGGGATTATGGGCAGACAGCATGGAGCGCAGACACTGGATGCTGCTGGCATCGGTCCTTTTGCTGACGCTGGGCGTCCTGGCAACGTCGATGGTTATCAACTTCGGACAGTCTGCCGTTGGGGTGATGACGGTGGCCGTGCTGCTGGGAATGGGCAACTCGCTGTTCCATGTGTGGGGAGGCAAACAGGTGGCCGTGACGACAGGCAACGATATGCGTGCCCTTGGCACTTTCGTGTCGACGGGTGCCTTTGGCCTGGCTCTGGGCATTGTCTTCTTTTCGTGGTCTCTGCTCTACGCGGCTTTGCTTGCCATCTGCGTGCTGTCTATGGCTTATGCGCATCTGGATGTCAAAGCGGGCGAGACGGAACTCACGAACAGTCTAGCTGAGCGGCGGAAGCAAATGCTTCACTCTTCACGCTTCACTCTTCACTTTCAAGTGTTCTTCCTGCTGTTGCTGATGCTGGCGGTCATGCTGCGCTCTCTTGTTGGCGAATCGTTCACGGGCGGGCTGTCGAAGACCAGCGGCTTGGTGCTTCTGTTGGGGTTCCTCTCGATGCTGGGGAAGATGGCTGGCGGCTGGATGGCTCGCCGCATGGGCATCGTCCCAATGCTGGTGCTGGTGGTGCTTCTGGCGGCAGTCTGTTTCGTGTTCAGAGGTCAGGGGCTGGTGATACTTCTCGTGGGGCTGTTTGCCGTCAACTGCACGATGCCCGTCACCCTCTATCTGGCCAATGTGTTGCTGCCCAAGCGCGAAGGGCTGGCCTTCGGACTGCTGGCCGCCGCGCTTATTCCCGGTTATCTCTTAGCTGTCCTTTAGCCTATGATTGTAGTACCGACGCTGTTGCTTGCCCTCGTTCCGACGATTCTGATAGAACTCGTGGTGCTGCTCCTTCTGGGAGAACGGCGCGGGCTGGTGCTGGGCTCGTCGGTCGTCATCAACACGCTCACCAACATCCCCCTGAACCTTTACGTCATCTACAACGACAGCAGCCTGACGACCATCGTCCTGGCCGAGTTGCTGGTAGTTGTCGTCGAAGCCCTGTGGTATTACCTCTTCCTCCGCGTCCTGTCGCGCGCCTTCATCTATAGTATCCTGTGCAATGCCATCAGTTTCCTGACGGGGCTGTTGGTACAACTACTCATCGTGTATTTTCAACATAACTAGTTATAAACCCAATAAAAAACGATTGTATTATGACTCTATTAGACATTATCGTAGATCCGCATTATCCTGACACTTTCCACCGGGTTCCCAAACCCGTTGTCCCTGACACCGTCCTCCCTGCCGACACGACGGACACCGTTGCTACGGCGGCCGACATGATTGGCGGTGGCCAGCAGTTTGCTGACGTCGCCCCGCGGCCTTCAGGCATTCTGGAGATGGCCAGTAATGAATTCTTCTGGGCGCTTATCGTCGTTCTGGTTGCCCTGACCCTGTGCTTCTATTTCGTCAAGAAATACCGGAAGACAAACGCTTAGTACGGCTTTGCCAAACCCGCGAGGAGGCTCTCTGATAACGTAACGGATGAAGAAAACTGAGGTGACCGTAAACGCTGGTCGTCAGGTGCAGTATGAGCTGTTGCGCATCCTGGCGATGCTTGGCGTGGTGATGAACCATGTGTTCAACTACGGCCTGCACATCTACGATGATTTCAGCGTCGATGTGTCCAGCTGGCAGGGTGGGGCGGTATGGAGCGTGCTGGAGCTGATGAAGCTGATGGCCCTTCCCAGCGTCAACTGCTACATCCTCATCACCGGCTACTTCCTGGCAGACAGGCACGAGTTTCGGCTGAAAGGCATCTGGCGGGTGTGGAGCACGACGTGGTTCTATGCCGTGGGCATCTACCTGTTGGCCATTGCCCTTGGTGTCGAATCGTTTGAGTGGCATGAGCTGCTGAGGCACGCCACGCCGCTGCTGTCAAACTCCTACTGGTTCGTCACCTCCTATGTCATTCTCCTGCTTCTGGCACCCCTCATCGCCTGGTGCCTGCAACGACTGTCCAAGCGTCAGTATCAGGCGGCGCTGTTGGTGGGCGCCGTCGTCTGCTTCCAGCCCTTCCTGGGTCATGTCCTGATGGACAGGCAGCAGGTTCTGCTCTTCGTCTATCTGTTTATGATTGGCGGCTATATCCGTCGCTACTACAATCCGTTGTCCCGTGCCGTCTATCCGGCGCTGGCGTGTGTCGTCGTCCTGGTGCTGATGTTTGCCTATACCCTGTATAAGAACGAACCAGCCGCCAGTCAGCACTTCAAGATCTTTGCAATGGAGTATCATGGGCTGGTGCTGCCGCTGTCAGTCGCCATCTTCCTTTGGACGATACATTGGCGCTTCAACCATGAAGCCGCCCGTCGGGCCATCATGCTGGTGGCACCCCTTTCTTTCGCCGTTTACATCATCCACACCCAGTCGGTCGTCGACACATGGCTGTGGGACAGCGTCTCTCCGTGGTTTGGCGGTATGTCCGCCCCATGGCTCCCGTTGGCTTGTGTCGCTGTCACCCTCGCGGTGTTCGTCCTTTGTATAGCGATGGAATATGTCAGAAAACGGTTCGCTCATCAACTTTTTTCGAAACTTCCTTTGCCCTTTAGAGAATAATTCGTATATTTGCCCCCCAATAAATCAGGAGTGGCAAAAAACTTTTGCAACACATTCGAAGACATAGTAATCTTAATCATCAATCAAAACGACAATGAAAAAAATCCTATTATCAATGGCTGCTATGGCAGTATTTGCAAGCGTTTCGGCACAGAAGATGCTGGTGCTCTACTATTCAGAGACGGGAACGACGAAGACCGTGGCCGAGGAGATACAGAAGCAGACTGGTGCCGACATCGAGGCCATCGCCTGCGAGAAGCCCTATTCCGGCAACTTCCAGGAGACCATGCAGCGCGGCCAGCGTGAGATGCAGAGCGGCGAGTATCCTGCATTGAAAGCGCTGACGAAGAAGGTGTCCGACTACGACGTCATCTTCCTGGGCTATCCCATCTGGTTCGGCACCTATGCCAACCCCATCGTGACGTTGCTCAAGCAGCAGGACTTTGCCGGCAAGACCGTTGTGCCGTTCTGCACCTTTGGCAGCGGTGGCCTGAACACGTCGAGCGATGCCCTTGTCAAGGCCCTGCCCAAGGCCAAGATAGCCCAGGGTTATGGCGTGCGTACGGCCCGCGTGGCTGCTGCCGCCAAGGAGCTCGACCGCTTCCTGAAGGAGAACGGCTATAAGAGAGGTAAGGTGGAGAAGCTGGCCGACTTCTCGGCTCAGCAGGCCGTGACCGATGCCGAGAAAGCCATCTTCGACGCCGCCTGCTCCAGCTATCAGTTCCCCTTGGGTACCCCTCAGACCGTTGGCAAGCGTCAGACACCCGACGGTACTGAATACAAGTTCATGGTGAAGAGCCGCGGCATGGGCGGTGAGGAGTCAACCTCCGTCATATACGTCGTAGTCGACAAAGCCGAGGGTTCAAAGCCCGAGTTCACCCAGGTGGTGAGGTAAGAAGTCGTCGGTGAAAGGCGTTTTTTTACCGATAATGGTCGCTATTACACAAAAAAAGTGTAACTTTGCACGCTGAAAGCAGTGTCCCGGTCTGCCGCTGGTGTCTTCGTGGCACGAGAGGAAAGTCCGGGCAGCACAGGACACCCCACTTGCGAAAGTACAAGCAGTCGGCGACGGCTGGATATGGGAGAAGAGAATGACCGCCTTGAAAAAGGTAAGGGTGAGAAGGTGGTGTAAGAGACCACCAGGCGGCTGGCGACAGTCGTGCTGTTCCATCTGGGGGCTGCAAGTTCATGTAAACCATCCGTCCGAGGGTTGTCCGCCCGAGGGCCGCAAGGCACACGGTGGAGGGTAGAATGCTTCAGCCGCGGGGTGACTCGCGGAGTAGATAAATGGCAGACAGCGGCGCCTGGCGCCGTGACAGAACCCGGCTTATAGGGACAGTGCTTTCGTTTTTTCAAGCCTCCCCAAGCCCCTCCCAAGGAGGGGATGTTAAATACTGAAGCGATGAGTCAGAATAACGACACAAGGAATGTAACCAAACACCCCCTCCTTCGGAGGGGCTTGGGGAGGCTTTACAAGACACTTTCGCTGACCATTAAGTTCTTTACGGCAGAGCGAGTGATGGCCAAGGCATCGGCCCTGACCTACAACACGCTGTTGGCCATCGTCCCCATCATGGCGGTGGTGTTTGCCATTGCCCGCGGCTTCGGCTACAACAAGTATATTGAGGTGTGGTTCCGCGACCTGCTGTCGTCGCAGCCACAGGCGGCGGATATTATCATCGGATGGGTGAACAGCTACCTGGTACACACCAAGAGCGGCATCTTCCTCGGCATCGGCCTGCTGTTCATGCTCTACACCGTGTTGATGCTGGTCAGCAACGTCGAGCAGTCGTTCAACGAGATTTGGCGCGTAGCCAATGGACGGAGCATCTACCGCTCGTTTGCCAACTACCTGGCAGCCTTCTTCCTGTTTCCCATCTTCATCATCATCACCACTGGTCTGTCGATACTGATTACGACGGCGGCCAGTACGATGCCCGATGTGCTGATGCTCAGCTCCGTGCTTCGGAAGCTGCTCGACCTGATTCCCTACCTGCTGATGTCTGCTTTCTTCATCGGCCTGTATGTGACGATGCCCAACACCCATGTGGACTGGCGCTGCGCCATCGTGCCGGGCATCATTGCCGGTACGGCTATGCAGTGGCTACAGCTGTTCTACGTCCATTCACAGATATGGGTGACGGGCTACAACGCCATCTACGGCTCGTTTGCCGCGCTGCCGCTGTTCATGCTGTGGGTACAGATCTCGTGGACCATCTGTCTCTTTGGCGCCGAGCTGACGTTCACGAACCAGCACCTGAAGCGTATGGGCTTCAATCTGGAGGAGCCAGACTTCCATCCCCTGGTCGAGATTGATGAGGAAGACGTCAACGAAGGAGCTGTCAAGGTTTATGCGGACGGGATTGATGAACTGTAAGACGGTGGGAAAACAACGAAATATACGATTATGAAGAAGAACAACATAAAAACTATCCTGACAATCAGCGCCGCCATCGTCTTGATGACGGCCTGTAACAACAACAACCAGCAAGTTCCTGCCGACCTCCAGCATAAGCTGGACAGCATCAGGGCCCTGGAACAGTTGGAGCTGTTACGTGCGCAAGGTATCAATTTGGATGAGAACGCCAGCCCCATGCAGCAGTTCTACGACACTCTCGCCATCCAGCCGCTGCCCCTGAGATTCTCGGCCGACTACGTCAGCGAGCTGCCCAACTACCAGACGGTGCCGCTGTCTCTGGCACAGCTGATGAACTTCGAGGGACGGCTCTCGTCGAAGGCCATCGCCCTGCCTGAGACCACCAGTCTGCGACTGATGATTCTCGCTGCCGATGGGGGCGACAACCAGTATACACTATGGCTCTATTCACTAGGCCCAGACTTTTTCCCTGTTGACAAGCTTTGTCTCTACACCCCGACGAAACAAGTATGCAAAGACGGCGAGCCGCTGATGACAGAGTTCTCCATCACCAGCGACTACGAGATCTTCCTGACGACGGTGACGGCAGACCATAAAACAGAACGTCAACGGCTCTTCACCGTTGACGAGTTGCTGCATTTCAAAGAGTGGAAGCAGGAATAGTCAGTCTTTCATCAGGTCTTTCAGGAAATCGTCGAGCTCGCTGTCAAGACCTGCCATCAGCTCCGGGCTGATGATGACCGTCTCATCGTCGGCTACGTACAGCTCACCCTTGTTCTCACGGTCGTCGTCTTCAAGCACAAAGGCATAGGGCTTCAGTATCGACAGGTTGTCGACAAGGTCGCGATGACGCTCCAGGCACTTGTGTAGCGTGACACTAATGGACTGATAAAAATCGTCGTCCTTGTTGTCTATCCATTGTTCTATGACGCAACGGGTAATCTCGTTGTCGTCATCGTCGAACGCCATCAGTTCGCCCGTCTCCTGGGTGACGCGGAGGTGGATGTCCGTCAGCGGGGCTGTGTCCTCCGTGGGCGGAAACTTCTCGGCTATCTTACGGATAGTCCTGTCCAGCATTTGTTGAGTCTGTTCTGTAGCTTTCATTGTCGTTGATATGATTTCTGCCTACAAAAGTATAAAAAAGAATTGTATCTGCAAACGATTACGGATATTTTTCTAAAATATTTTGTTTTTTCGCTTGTAAATTGACAGGATTGTTGTACCTTTGCAATTGCAAAGCGGAGTTGACAAAACTAATGAATAACGATATACGCCATTCTGGAATTATTGAGAGCATCAGCGACAACAGAGTCAAGGTGCGCATCCTCCAGACGTCGGCCTGTGCCGGCTGTAAGGTGGCTGGCAACTGTCACGCTGCCGAGGCGAAAGAGAAAATTGTCGAAGTAGACACAAACGGTACGGAACAGCCCTTTAAGCTTGGCGACCAGGTAACGGTTCTTGCAGGACGCGACGTTGTGACTTACGCATTGAGAATAGCCGTCATCATCCCCCTGCTGTTACTCATCCTGACGCTCGTCGTCATGCTGCAGTTGACAGGTAACGAGGCGCTTTCCGGACTAGTGTCGATAGCCGTCCTTATACCTTATTATATATATGTATGGCTGATGCGGAGACGAATCAAACAGAAAGTGACCTTCAGACTGGCAGAAGCTGAAGAATGAGACGATAAAGGAGCAGACAAACTACAATAACAATAAACAAATACATTTATGGATTTTATCTTGATTGCAGTAATTGTACTTGGAGCCATCGGCCTGATAGCAGCACTCGTGCTGTTTGCCGCCTCCAAGAAATTTGCTGTCTATGAAGACCCACGCATCGCACAGGTTAGCGAACTGTTGCCGGGCGCCAACTGTGGCGGCTGTGGCTTCGCTGGCTGTGGTGGTATGGCCGATGCTCTTGTTAAGGGAGCTGATGCCGGTTCACTCGAGGGACTGAACTGTCCTGTAGGCGGTTCCGAGGTCATGGGACAGGTGGCTGATCTGCTTGGCATGGCCATAGCAAACGGCGAACCAAAGGTGGCCGTGGTGAGATGTAACGGCACGTGCGAGCATCGTCCACGTATTGCCGAGTATGCCGGACTGCGTACTTGTGCAGCCATGCACGCCTGTGGCGCCGGTGAGACAGCCTGTGGCTTTGGCTGTCTGGGCTGCGGCGACTGTGTGGAGGCCTGTCAGTTTGATGCTATCCATATCAATCCCGAAACGGGAATTGCCGAGGTCGATGAAGAGAAGTGCGTGGCTTGTGGCGCTTGTGTGAAAGCCTGTCCGCGCAACATCATCGAGCTCCGCAAGAAAGGACCGAAGGGTAGGAGAGTGTACGTCTCCTGCGTCAACAAGGACAAGGGCGCTGTCTCGATGAAAGCCTGTAAGGTGAGCTGTATTGGTTGCAGCAAGTGCGAGAAGGAATGTCCGTTTGGCGCCATCACCGTCGGCAACAACTGCTCGTACATCGATCCCGAGAAGTGCCGTCTGTGCCGCAAGTGCGAGAAGGTGTGCCCCACGCACGCTATCATCGCCGTGAACTTCCCGGCTCCCAAACCGGCACCTGCAGCAACTGAAGCCCCCAAAGCCCCAGAAGCATCAGAGGCCCCATTACAACCCAAAGGAAAGGAGGAACAAGCATGAACGCACGTACATTCCGTATAGGTGGCATCCACCCCGAAGAGAACAAGTTGACACACGAGGCAGCCACAAAAGTGGCAGCGCTTCCGAAGCAGGCCATTTTCCCGCTGTCGCAGCATATTGGTGCTCCTGCCGTACCCGTTGTCCAGAAAGGTGACAAGGTGAAGGTGGGCACCATGATTGCCGATGCCGGTGGCTTTGTGTCTGCACCCATCTACTCCAGCGTCAGCGGCACGGTCCTGAAGATTGACACCGCCATTGATGCCACAGGCTACCGCAAGCCGGTCATTATCATCAATGTGGAAGGCGACGAGTGGGAGGAGAGCATCGACCGTAGCGACAAACTTGAAACGGTTAAGGCTCATCCGGAGCTGACCCCCGAGGAGATTATCAATCGCGTAAAGGTGGCAGGCGTCACCGGTATGGGCGGCGCCGGCTTCCCCACGTTCATCAAACTCACCCCGCCGCCGACGGCTAAGGCTGAGTGTGTCATCATCAATGCCGTGGAGTGCGAGCCCTACATCACCGCCGACTATCGGCTGATGATGGAAAAAACTGACGAGATTCTTGTAGGACTTGAATTGTTGATGGTAGCGGCCAAAGTGTCAACGGGTTATATTGGCATAGAGACCAACAAGCCGGCTGCCATTGAGCTGCTCACGAAGAAGTGTGCCGAAGTCTTTGGCGCTTCGTCGTTCCATGTCGAAGTAGTGCCCCTGAAGCAGCGCTATCCGCAAGGTGGTGAGAAGCAGTTGGTCGATGCTGTCATCCGTCGCCAGGTACCTGCGCCTCCCGCTATTCCCGTCAACGTCGGTGCCATTGTGCAAAACGTTGGGACGGCCTATGCTGTCTATGAGGCTGTCATGAAGCGCAAGCCACTCTTTGAACGCTATACGACGGTGACCGGAAAGCGTCTGAAGAACCCTGGCAACTTCCTTGTTCGCATGGGAACACCGATGCAGGACTTGATTGATGCCTGTGGCGGTATGCCCGAAGGCGATAACAAACTGCTGGCTGGCGGTCCGATGATGGGTAAGGCCCTCACATCGACGGAAGTGCCTATCTGTAAGGGTACCAACTCTGTCACCATCATCAGCGATGAGGAAGCCCGCCGCAAGGAGTCGCAGCCCTGTATCCGTTGTGCCAAGTGTGTTAGCGCCTGCCCGATGGGCTTGGAGCCCTACCTGCTGGCTAAGATTTCTGAGGTTAAGAACTGGGAGCGTGCCGAACGTGAGGACATCGTCAGCTGCATTGAGTGCGGCTCGTGCCAGTTCACCTGTCCTGCCCACCGTCCGCTGCTCGACAATATCCGTCAAGGTAAGTCGACCGTCATGGGTATCATCCGTAGCCGTGCTGCGAAGAAATAGTCTAATTGTGAAATTGTCAAATAGTGAAATAAAACAATGGGAAAATTAATTGTATCACTTTCACCACACGCCCACGGCACCGACTCCGTCGAACGGAATATGTACGGCGTCATCATTGCTTTGATGCCGGCACTTCTCGTGTCGTTCTATTTCTTTGGCTTGGGCTCCGTCATCGTGACGGCTACCAGTGTGGCTGCCTGCGTACTCCTGGAGTGGGCCATCAGCAAGTTCATCCTGAAGCAGGAGCGCAACACGGTGCTTGACGGCTCGGCCATCCTCACCGGTTTGTTGCTGGCTTTCAACTTGCCATCGAATCTCCCTGTCTGGATTATCATTATCGGTGCCATCTTCGCCATCGGCTTTGCCAAGATGCCTTTCGGCGGACTGGGCAATAACCTCTTCAACCCCGCTCTCGTGGGACGTGCCGCATTGCTCGTCGCCTTCCCCGCACAGATGACGACATGGCCGAAGACCGGACAGCTGGGCAGCTATCTCGATGCAGAGACGGGCGCTACGCCGCTGGCCATCATGAAAGAAGCCATCAAGAGCGGCGATGCTACGGTGCTCGACCGTCTTCCTGACGCCATGAGTCTCTTCCTCGGCAACCATCCCGATGGTGCCGGCGCCATGGGTGAGATTTGTGCGTTGGCCCTGCTGATAGGTCTGGTATATATGCTGTGGAAGAAGATCATCACGTGGCACATCCCCGTCAGCATCCTGGCTACGGTGTTTGTTTTCGCCAGTTTGTTCCACCTGGCAAATCCTGTCTATGCTGACCCCGTGAGTGTCATTCTCTCTGGTGGCTTGATGTTGGGTGCCATCTTCATGGCTACCGACTACGTTACGTCGCCGATGACCCCGAAGGGACAGGTCATCTATGGCGTAGCCATCGGACTGCTGACGATTATCATCCGTAACTGGGGCGCCTATCCCGAGGGAATGTCGTTCGCTATTCTTATTATGAACGCCTTTACACCTCTTATTAATAATTATATCAAGCCCAAGCGCTTCGGTGAAACGCCCGCTAAATCGTAAATCTGTAAATCGAAAATGTCATGGTGAAGAAGCTTGAATCTACATTATTAAATATGGTGCTGGTGCTCACAGGCGTTGCCGTCGTCATGGGCGGTATCCTGGCACTAGTGAATCATCTCACGGAGGGACCTATCAGCGAGGTCAACAAGAAAAAGACCGATGACGGCATCAAAGCTGTCATGGTCTGCGATGACCTGACGCTCGGCAAGACAGACACCGTCACACAAACCATTAACGGAAAGGAATACACCTATATCATCTATCAAGTCAAGGATGCACAGGGCAAGGACCTGGGGGCTGCTGTGGAGAGTACCACGATGGGCTTCGGTGGTGACTTGAAAGTGATGGTGGGCTTCAATCCCGAAGGTACCATCTTAGGTTATACCCTTCTGGCGCATGCTGAGACTCCCGGACTGGGTGCCAAGGCCGACAAGTGGTTCCAGAAAGGGGAGAAGGGCGACATCGTCGGTAAGACTCCGTCAGAGCCCCTGACCGTCTCGAAGGATGGCGGACAGGTTGATGCCATCACGGCCTCGACTATTACCAGCCGTGCTTTCCTGCTCGCCGTTAACAACGCTTATAATGCTTACAAGGCTACGCCGGCCACCGATGGTGAGACAGGTGCCACAGAGCATATTGAAAATTGATCATTGAAAATTGATAATTATGAGTTATATAAGTATTATCAAGAATGGCATCGTCAAGGAGAACCCCACGTTCGTCCTGATGCTAGGTATGTGTCCTACGCTGGCTACCACCACCTCGGCTATCAATGGTATGTCGATGGGACTGGCCACGATGGCTGTGCTCATCTGTACCAACTTCGTCATCTCGTGTCTGAAGTCGGTGACCCCCGACAAGGTGCGCATCCCCGTGTTCATTGTGGTGATTGCCGCCTTCGTCACCATCCTGCAGCTTGTCATCAAGGCTTTCCTGCCTGACATCGATGCAGCCCTCGGACTGTTCATCCCGCTGATCGTCGTCAACTGCGTGATCCTTGGTCGTGCAGAGGCCTTCGCCGCCAAGCAGTCGCCAGTGGCTTCGCTCTTCGACGGTATCGGCATCGGACTGGGCTTCACCCTCGGCCTGACGCTCCTCGGTATCTGCCGCGAGCTGCTCGGCTCAGGATCAGTATTCGGACTGACCCTGCTGCCGGAGACTTACAATATCCTGCTCTTTGTGCTCCCTCCGGGTGCTTTCATCACCTTGGGCTTCCTCATCGCTATCGTCAACAAACTGCGTAGCAATTCGTGAAATTCGTGGTTAAAAAAGAAAAAGACTATGGAGTATATATTGATTTTCATTAGCGCCATCTTTGTGAACAACATCGTGTTGTCGCAGTTCCTTGGCATTTGTCCGTTCCTTGGTGTATCGAAGAAGATTGATACGTCGCTGGGCATGTCGGCAGCAGTTGCGTTCGTGCTTACGCTGGCCACCATTGTTACGTATCTCGTTCAGAAGTTCGTCCTTGACGCTTTCGGACTGCAATACTTGCAGACAATCGCCTTCATCCTCGTCATCGCCTCGCTGGTGCAGATGGTGGAGATTGTGCTCAAGAAGGTGTCGCCGGCACTCTATCAGGCCCTGGGAATCTTCCTCCCGCTGATTACGACGAACTGCGCCGTGCTGGGTGTTGCCATCCTTGTCATCCAGAAAGACTTCAACCTCATACAGTCTGTCGTCTATGCCTTCTCGACGGCTATTGGCTTCGGACTGGCGCTGACCGTGTTTGCCGGTATGCGCGAACAACTGGAGCTTGTCAAGATACCTAAAGGTATGCAGGGAATGGCCATCGTCATGCTCTCAGCAGGACTGCTCTCGCTGGCGTTCATGGGCTTCTCGGGCGTCGATGGCGGCCTTCGTACGCTTTTCGGATTGGAATGACCCTTTTATCTCGAGTAATGTTCAATAAGAAACAGTAGCTTTGTGGCTACTGTTTTTTTTTGTGAAATTATTTGCGGGTTCAATTATTTTTAGTATCTTTGTCGCAGTTTTTTCCAATTAACAGAGAACAATAACTTAAATACTATAGATTATGTCACAAATTACGGGACACATTTCCCAGATTATCGGTCCGGTCATTGACGTGTATTTCAATACTGAGGGCCTTGAAGCGGAGAAAGTGCTGCCCAAGATTCACGATGCTTTGAAGATTGACCGTGGTAATGGACAAACCCTTATCGCTGAGGTGCAGCAGCACATTGGCGAGGATACGGTGCGCTGCGTGGCCATGGACAATACTGATGGACTGCATCGCGGCTTGGAAGCCATCCCCATGGGCTCTCCTATCCAGATGCCTTCGGGCGATCAGATTAAAGGCCGAATGTTGAACGTTATCGGTCAGCCTATTGACGGTATGAACCAGCTCGACATGACTGGTGCCTATCCCATCCACCGCGAAGCCCCGACGTTCGAGGAGCTGTCGACGAAGAAAGAGATCCTGGCGACGGGTATCAAGGTCATCGACCTGTTGGAGCCTTACATGAAAGGTGGTAAGATTGGCCTCTTCGGTGGTGCCGGCGTAGGCAAGACGGTGCTGATCATGGAGCTCATCAACAACATCGCCAAGGGACATAACGGTTTCTCGGTGTTTGCAGGCGTCGGCGAGCGTACCCGTGAGGGTAACGACCTCATCCGTGAGATGATTGAGTCGGGCGTTATCCGTTACGGCGAAAAGTTCCGCCAGGCGATGGATGAAGGCAAGTGGGACTTGAGCCTTGTTGATCCTGAGGAGTTGAAGAAGAGTCAGGCAACTCTGGTATACGGTCAGATGAATGAGCCGCCGGGGGCACGTGCCTCTGTGGCGCTGAGTGGACTGACGGTCGCCGAGGGCTTCCGTGACAGTGGAGGCAAGGACGGCGGTGCTGCCGATATCCTGTTCTTTATTGATAACATCTTCCGTTTCACTCAGGCAGGTTCCGAGGTGTCTGCCCTGCTGGGCCGTATGCCTTCTGCCGTGGGCTACCAGCCGACGCTGGCATCGGAGATGGGTACCATGCAGGAGCGTATCACGTCGACGAAGACTGGCTCCATCACCTCCGTGCAGGCTGTGTATGTGCCTGCCGATGACTTGACGGACCCTGCTCCTGCCACGACCTTTACACACCTCGATGCCACCACGGTGCTCGACCGTAAGATTGCCGAGCTCGGTATCTATCCCGCCGTCGACCCGTTAGGCTCTACCTCGCGTATCCTCGACCCGCTGATTGTGGGTAAGGCACACTATGACTGTGCTCAGCGCGTGAAGGAGATCCTGCAGCGTTACAAGGAACTTCAGGACATCATCGCTATCCTTGGTATGGATGAGCTCTCCGACGAGGACAAGCTGACGGTGAACCGCGCCCGTCGTGTGCAGCGCTTCCTCTCGCAGCCGTTCTCCGTGGCTTCGCAGTTTACCGGACTGCCGGGCGTCATGGTGCCTATCGAAGAGACTATCAAGGGCTTCAATGCCATCCTTGACGGTGAGGTCGATGACCTGCCTGAACAGGCATTCCTTAACGTGGGAACCATCGAGGACGCTAAGGAGAAGGCCAAGAAGCTGTTGGAAGCAGCTAAGGGCTAATTGATAATTGACAATTGATAATTGACAATTATGTTGGAGTTGAAGATCGTTTCGCCCGAGAAGATAGAATATGACGGTGATGTCGTGAGTGTCCTCGTACCTGGTTCGCAAGGCCAGTTCGAGATTCTTAACGACCATGCCCCGATTATCTCAACGCTCGACAAAGGCACGGTGGAGTATGGACTGCCCAACGGAGAAAAGGTCCAGCTGGAGATACTGGGCGGCTTCGTGGAGGTCCAGCAGAACGTTGTATCGCTCTGCGTAGAGGTGAAAGAATAGTGTCGCAAATAAACTTTAATGATGATGCAGTCTATGTATAATAATGTAGGGACGCTGGCAAAGCTTTTTCTGGCCTCGTCAGTCTTCCGTCTGTTCATGGCCGCAGCGGCTATGCTGGCGTTCTGTGTCGTCATGCGCGACAATCTCCCTGCCATTAAGTGGTTTGCCATCATTTTCATCGCGTTCTACCTCATCACACTCGTGTTCGATGCGCTATTCTATGCATTTGTAAGTAAAAAACAGTAAACGAATGAAACAATTAAGATCAATATTCCTCGTGGCGATGTTGCTCTGCTGCTCGCTTTCCGCCTTCTCGCAGGAAGAAGGAAAGGAAGAGGGTGGGGTGAACCTGAAGGAGATATTGTTCGGCCACATCCAGGACAGTTACCAGTGGCATGTCACCGACATCGCTGGCCATCCCCTGATTATCCCTCTGCCCATGATTTTCTATTCCCAGCAGAGCGGATTCCATATCTACTGCTCGTCGCAGTTCGCCCATGAGCCGGACGCAAACCTGTTGCGCCAGGGCCCTGACGGCTTTTTCATCAAGGGAGCCGAGGACGAGAAAGGTCAGATCGTGGAACTGGTTGGCAGCGAGTATGTGCCAGTCTGTTTTGACATCTCTATCACCAAGACAGTATTGGTGCTCTTTATCAATGCCCTCCTGCTGGTATTCTGTATCTTGACGGCAGCACGCTGGTGTAAGAAGCATAAGGTCGATGACCCGGCTCCAAAGGGGTTCGTCGGACTGGTTCATATGTTTGTCATGCTGGTTTATAACGACATGATCAAACCGTCGCTGGGCAAGGAGGCGTCAAAGTATGCTCCTTATCTGCTGACATGCTTCTTCTTCATCTTCTTGAGCAACCTGATGGGTGTGATGCCCTTCCCGCCGGGAGGTGGTAACCTGACTGGCAATATTACCTGTACGATGTTCCTGGCTCTGTGTACGTTCCTCATCGTGAACATCACAGGTACCAAGGCCTATTGGAAGGAGATATTCTGGGGCGATGTGCCCTGGTGGCTCAAAGTGCCCCTGCCATTGATGCCGTTCATCGAGTTCTTCGGTATCTTCACGAAACCCATTGCCCTGATGATCCGACTCTTTGCCAATATGCTGGCAGGTCACGTCATAGCCATTTCGCTGTCGTGCATCATCTTCATCATGTTTGCCCTCGGCGGCGTCATGGGTGATGTGCTGGGTACGGCGATGACACCGGTAAGCGTCCTGCTGAGCATCTTCATGATGCTGCTCGAAGTGCTGGTGTGCTATATCCAGGCGATGGTGTTCACCATGCTCTCGGCAGTATTCATCTCCATGTCGCACGTCAAGGAGCATCACGGTTAACAGTTCAGTAGGTCGCGACTTAGTCGCGACAAACAATAAACAAAGGAAACAACAACAATTAATAACAATTTAAAACTTTAAGATTATGATTTCATTATTGTTAGCAGCAGACGCACTGGCAAAGCTCGGTGCTACTGTAGGTGGAGGTTTGGCAGTTATCGGTGCTGGTATTGGTATCGGTCGTATCGGTGGTCAGGCAATGGATGCCATGGCACGTCAGCCAGAGAAGATGGGAGGACTGCAGAGCTCGATGATTCTTGCAGCTGCACTTGTCGAGGGCGCAACGTTCCTCGCACTTGTGATTTCTATTCTTGCACTCTTTGTATAATCACGTAATACAGCGTACGTATGTCATTGATAACCCCTGATTTTGGACTCTTCTTTTGGATGACTGTTGTCTTCCTCGTAGTCCTCTTCATCCTATGGAAGTGGGGATTCCCCGTCATAGTGAAGATGGTCGACGAGCGTAAGGCCTTCATTGACGAGTCGCTGCGCAAGGCCCATGAGGCCAATGAGCGGCTGGCCAACATCCAGAAGGAAGGAGAATCCATCTTGCAGGAGGCTCGCGAGAAGCAGGCCCAGATACTGAAGGAGGCTGCCCAGACTCGCGATGCTATCGTTGAGAAGGCTCAGGACAAGGCTCGTCAGGAGGGCGCCCGTCTGCTGGAAGATGCGCGTGTCGCCATCGAACAGGAGAAGAAGGCCGCCATTGCCGACATCCGTCAGCAGGTAGCCACTCTGAGCGTCGAGATAGCCGGTAAGATTCTCAGGCAGAATCTGAAGGACGACAAAGCACAGATGGATCTCATTGACCGTATGCTGGATGATGTTGCTTCTAACCAATAACCACAGTAACGTATGGATATAGGAGTCATATCGGTTCGCTATGCACGTGCCCTCTTGAAGAGTGCTACCGCGCAGAAGTTGGAAGACGCTGTCTACCAGGATATGCAGCTCTTGGCAAAGAGTTACATGGAGGTACCTCAGCTCAAACAAACGATAGCCGCACCGATGCTTGCGAAGGAAGAGAAGGAGGCTCTGCTGCTGACAGCTGTCGGCGGTGAGCCTACCGACCTTACCCGTGCTTTCCTGAAGCTTGTGCTGAAGGAGGACCGTGAGCCGGTGATGCAGTTCATCGCCAATTCGTACGTCACGCTTTATCGTCGCCAGAAGAACGTCATCCGAGGACGTCTCATTACTGCTGCCCGCGTCAGCCCTGCTACTGAGCAGAAGATGCGCCGGATGGTGGAAAGTAAGACTAATGGAACTGTGGAATTTGAAACCGAGGTAAACCCTGATATCATCGGTGGCTTTATCCTTGAGTATGATACGTATCGTATGGATGCGAGCGTAAAAGCCAAGCTAAACACTATTCTACAAGCACTAAAGAAATAGGCGTGATAACGTATACCGTTATACCGTAACAACGAAAAAAGCAAAAAAACTATGTCAGATAAGATTAAACCAAGCGAAGTGTCACAAGTGCTGCTCGACCAGCTTAATGGCATCTCGAATCAGGAGCAGTTCGACGAGGTCGGTACGGTGTTGACCGTCAGCGACGGTGTTGCCCGTATTTATGGCCTGCGCAACGCCGAGGCCAACGAGCTTCTTGAGTTCGAGAACGGTACGATGGCCATTGTGATGAACCTTGAGGAAGATAACGTCGGCTGCGTGCTCCTTGGTCCTACGTCAGGCATCAAGGAGGGACAGGTGGTGAAGCGCACGAAGCGCATCGCCTCCATCCGTGTCAATGACAATATGCTTGGCCGTGTCATCAACCCGCTGGGCCAGGCTATCGACGGCAAGGGCGACATCGACCTTACTAGTGCGTTTGAGATGCCGCTGGACCGTAAGGCTCCTGGCGTGATCTACCGTCAGCCGGTGAAGGAGCCTCTGCAGACGGGTATCAAGGCCATCGACTCGATGATCCCCATTGGCCGTGGTCAGCGCGAGCTGATTATCGGTGACCGTCAGACAGGTAAGACCGCCATCGCCGTCGACACCATCATCAACCAGAAGAGTTTCTATGATGCCGGCAAGCCCGTGTACTGTATCTATGTCGCTATCGGCCAGAAAGCCAGTACCGTCGCTGCCCTGGTGTCAACGCTCCAGGAGCATGGTGCCATGCCCTATACGATTATTGTCGCCGCAACGGCTGCCGATCCCGCTGCCATGCAGTACTATGCCCCGTTCGCTGGTGCTGCCATCGGTGAGTATTTCCGTGACCGTGGACTGCCCGCCCTGGTTGTCTATGACGACCTGTCGAAGCAGGCTGTGGCCTATCGTGAGGTGTCGCTGATCCTCCGCCGTCCGTCTGGACGTGAGGCTTATCCCGGCGACGTGTTCTATCTCCACTCTCGTCTGCTGGAGCGTGCCGCCAAGATGAACGAACAGCAGGAGGTGGCTGAACAGATGAACGACCTGCCCGAGTGCATGAAGGGTCATGTGAAGGGTGGCGGTTCGCTGACGGCTCTGCCCATCATCGAGACGCAGGCTGGTGACGTGTCGGCATATATTCCGACGAATGTCATCTCCATCACCGACGGTCAGATCTTCTTGGAGAGTGACCTTTTCAACCAGGGCTTCCGTCCTGCCATCAACGTCGGTATCTCTGTGAGCCGTGTGGGTGGCTCGGCACAGATCAAGTCCATGAAGAAGGTGGCTGGTACGCTGAAGATTGACCAGGCACAGTATCGTGAGCTGGAAGCTTTCTCGAAGTTCTCCAGCGACATGGATGCCGTGACGGCAATGACCCTTGACCGTGGCCGTAAGAACAACCAGCTGCTCATCCAGCCTCAGTACAGCCCGATGCCTGTCGGTGAACAGATTGCCATTCTCTACTGTGGCGTTCACGGCTTGATGCGTCAGGTACCCATCGACAAGGTGCGCCAGTGTCAGGAGCAGTTCCTCGACAAGCTTCGCAACACCGCTCCCGAGGTCATCGAGACGCTGGCCAGCGGAAAGATTGATGAAGCGACGACGGCAAAGATTGAAGCCGTCATGGCCGACATTGCTGGAACGTACAAGTAAAGTATAAGAGATGCCAAGTTTAAAGGAAATAAAAGGACGCATTGCCTCCGTCAACTCGACGCGTAAGATTACGTCTGCCATGAAAATGGTGGCGTCGTCCAAGCTGCACCATGCCCAGGTGGCCATCCAGAATATGCTGCCCTACGAAACGATGCTGGAGCATATCCTGAAGTCGTTCCTGGCAGCTGAAGCCGAGGCGCAGACGATCTTTGACCAGGAGCGCCCCGTCCATCGTGTGGCGCTGGTGGTCTACGCCAGCAACTCGTCGCTCTGTGGTGGCTTTAATGCCAACATCATCAAGATGATGCAGAACGTCATCGCCGAGTACCGGGCACAGGGCATTACCGAGGTTGAGGTGTATCCCATTGGTCGCAAGGTCTACGAGAAGGCGCAGAAGCTGGGTTACGATGTTCAGGGCGAGTTTTCCGCCTTGGCCGACAAGCCCAATGTGCGCCAATGCATCGATATTGCTATGGAGCTTGGTTACAAGTTCCGCGATGGCAATATTGACAAGGTAGAACTCATCTATCATCACTTTAAGTCGGCTGGTTCGCAGGTGCTTACCCGTAAGACCTTCCTGCCCATCGACCTTGAAGAGGAGCTGGAGCGTGACCATGAGCGTGACCTCACATCGATTGCGGCAACGCGCGAAAGTCAGGAGTATCTGAAGAAGAATCGTCGCAAACGTGCCAAGGCCAACAACGAGGGCCAGGAGGTGGAGCCGTTGAACGACAACTTCATTGTCGAGCCCGACATGAATACCGTCTTGTCCAAGCTCATCCCGAAGCTGGCCCATCTGATGCTCTATACGGCTCTGCTCGATAGCGTGGCTTCTGAACATGCTGCCCGCATGGTGGCTATGCAAACGGCCACCGACAATGCCGATGAGCTGTTGCGACAGCTGAATCTCCAGTACAACAAGTCGCGCCAGCAGGCCATTACCAACGAGCTCCTTGACATTGTTGGCGGATCTGTCAATAATTAGTTACTACAAAAGAATGAAAAAGATTGTTTCGATAACGCTTCTTCTCGCAGCTTTCGCCACGGCCAGTGGACAGACAGTCGAGAAGAATGACACGGCACGGTTCATGCGTGAGTGCCGACAGTTTGACCAGTATGTCCTGATGACACCATTCGACAAGGCGGTCATCGACTCGTTGACGGAGTGTCAGGATACGTTGATAGCCCATTACCGTGCCATCAAGCCCCGTCTCAACGACCAGCAGGTAGAGGAGTATAACCGAGTGAAAGGTCACTTCAGCCGCCGCGTCATTGAGTATCGTGGCGAGAAGGTTGGCGAGGGCCTCCAGGCTACCGGCGACAGCATCGCAAAGGCTGCCGGTCGTGTTGGAAAGGCCGTCGGCGGCTTCTTCAAGGGCGTTTTTAACCGCTAAGAGTGTTAATAAAACGAAATAAGGCTGATTTCTCAGCCTTTTTTCGTAAATTTGCGGCCTATTTGTTGAATTGTAAAAAAGTTATAACACAATAATGATGACAGACAAGCAAAGTGTCATTGGACACAAGATTAAAGGGTTGAGGGAGTCAAAGAACCTCACCATTGAAGAGATTTCAGAGCGTAGCGGTCTTACCGTCGAACAGATTTCGTCCATCGAGAACGACGTCAATCTGCCTTCGCTGGGTCCGCTGATTAAGATTGCCCGTGCCCTGGGTGTCCGCCTGGGCACATTCATGGATGACAGCGATGCCCTTGGTCCCGTTGTATGCCGTGCCGCCGACCGTGAGAAGGAGAGCAGCATCAGCTTCTCCAACGGAGCTACCGATGCCCGCAAGCACATGGAGTATCACCCGCTGGCCCAGCAGAAGGCCGGTCGTCACATGGAACCGTTCGTGATTGACATCAATCCCGAGGACAGCCCAACGTTCCAGCTCTCTGCCCATGAGGGTGAAGAGTTTATCTATGTCATGCAGGGTGAGGTGGAGATTGTATATGGTAAGGAGACCTACAGCCTCCAGGAGGGTGACAGCATCTTCTACGACAGCATTGTGAAGCACCATGTTCACGGTGCTCCCGGCAAGTCCGCCAAGATTCTCGCCGTGGTCTACATCCCGTTTTAATAGTCGTTATCACGTGATAACGTTATAACGTAATAACGAAGAAGAATGGAAACAAAGAACGTAAAATTAGATATGGCAGGCCGTCCGCTGCCTGACAGGACATATCCTGCTGAGACAGGAAGTGATGGCTATCAGCTGTGGGAACGGACATTAGGCCAGTGGCTCGAGTATTGGGCCGAGAAGACCCCAGACAAGGAGTATATAGTTTATTCGGATAGAGACCTGCGCTTTACTTGGAGCCAGTTCAACGAGCGTGTGGACAACCTTGCGAAGGGCCTGATAGCTATTGGCGTGACACGAGGCTCGAATGTCGGCATCTGGGCAACGAACGTTCCCGACTGGCTGACTTTCCTCTATGCCACCGCTAAGATTGGTGCCGTGCTGGTTACCGTCAATACGAACTACAAGCAGAACGAGCTGGAGTACCTCTGCAAGGACTCCGACATGCATACCCTCTGCATTACCGACGGTACATGGGACTGTAATTATGTCGACATGACCTACACCATGCTGCCCGAGCTGAAGACCTGTGAGCGTGGCCATCTGAACAGCGAGCGCTTCCCTTACTTGAAGAATGTGGTCTTCATCGGTATGGAGAAGTACCGCGGTATGTTCAATACCGCCGAGCTGCTCCTCCTCGGACAGAACGTCGAGGACAAGACGCTGAACGAGATGAAGAGTCAGGTGTCGTGCTACGACGTGTGCAACATGCAGTACACCAGCGGCACAACCGGCTTCCCGAAGGGTGTCATGCTCACACACTTCGGCATTGCCAACGACGGCTACTTCACCGGCGAGAACATGGCCTTCACGCAGGACGACAAGCTCTGTGTCTGTGTGCCGCTGTTCCATTGCTTCGGTGTGGTGCTGGCCACGATGAACTGTCTGACGCATGGCTGTACCGAGGTGATGGTCGAGAAGTTCGACCCGCTGGTCGTGCTGGCTTCCATCCATAAGGAGCGTTGTACGGCCGTCTATGGTGTGCCGACGATGTTCATTGCCGAGCTGAACCACCCGATGTTCGATATGTTCGACCTGAGCTGTCTGCGCACGGGCATCATGGCCGGCTCGCTCTGTCCTATCGAACTGATGAAGCAGGTCAGCGAGAAGATGTACATGACCATTACCAGCGTCTACGGTCTTACCGAGTCGTCGCCCGGCATGACGCAGACATGTCTGAACGATACCTTCGAGCAGCGTTGTACGACGGTGGGCCGCGACTTCCCGTTCGTCGACGTGAAGGTGCTCGACCCCGAGACCGGCGAGGAGTGTCCTGTCGGCGTGCAGGGCGAGATGTGCTGCAAGGGCTTCAACGTGATGAAGGGCTACTACAAGAATCCGACGGCCACGGAGGAGGTCATCGACAAGAACGGCTATCTGCACTCCGGCGACCTTGGCATCAAGGACGAGGAGGGCTTCTACAAGATTACCGGCCGCATCAAGGACATGATCATCCGCGGTGGCGAGAATATCTATCCGCGCGAGATCGAGGAGTTCCTCTATCACATGCCCGGCATCCGCGACGTTCAGGTGGCAGCTGTGCCTTCGAAGAAGTACGGCGAGGAGGTTGGTGCCTTCATCATCCTGGAGGAGGGCGCCCAGATGACCACCGAGGATGTCCGTGAGTTCTGTCGTGGCAAGATAGCCCGCTACAAGATTCCGAAGTACGTCTTCTTCATCGAGCAGTTCCCGCTGACGGGCTCTGGAAAGATCCAGAAGTTCAAGCTGAAGGAGATGAGCCTTGACCTCTGCAAGAAGCTGGGCATCGAAGTAATCTAAACAATTCGGGAGCGCCCTAAGAAGCGCTCCAAACCAATAACTAACAAATACTAAAAACTATGAAGAAAAAGTTTATCTGCGCCGTTTGTGGATATATCTACGAAGGCGATGCCGCACCCGAAAAGTGCCCCATCTGTAAGGCTCCTGCCTCGAAGTTCTCTGAACTGAAGGACGACGGCGAGACCACCTACGCAACCGTTCACCGCATCGGCGACGGCAAGCCCGAAGGTGTCAGCGAGGAGATGATTAACGACCTGCGTGCACACTTCAACGGTGAGTGCAGCGAGGTTGGCCAGTATCTGGCCATGGCCCGTCAGGCTGACCGCGAGGGCTATCCCGAGATTGCCGAGGCCTTCAAGCGCTATGCCTTTGAGGAGGCCGACCATGCTTCTCGTTTTGCTGAGTTGCTGGGCGAGGTGGTATGGGACACCAAGACCAATCTGGAGAAGCGTGCCGCTGCTGAGGCTGGTGCCTGCGAGGACAAGTTCCGCATTGCCAAGAACGCCAAGGCCGCCGGTTTCGACGCCATCCACGATACTGTTCACGAGATGGCCAAGGACGAGGCCCGTCACGGTGCCGGTTTCGCCGGTCTGCTGAAGCGTTACTTCGGTAAGTAACCCTCGGCGCTGTAGACAGTTGAAAGCGTAACTAAAAAGTAACGGAATGTATATTCGCAGACTAACTATCATGACTGTGGCAGCGCTTTGTGCTGCCACGTCTTTTTCTCAGGACGGCCAGCGCTGGTCGTCGAGTCGCTACCTGTCGGCTCCGGCCAAGCCCGACGTTACCGTCGCTTTCGACGTTACTGCTGTGGGAAAGCGCTTTGAGCCGACGTGGGGACTGGACCAGGCCGCCATTGATGCACAAGTCATCAAGAAGGGTATCAACCACATGGGCATAGAGAATATTGGTATTGGCCGTACGGCATTCCGCTTTACTGATGCCCTCGTTAACGACTCCGTCTTGCCTCAGGTGTTCATTGACAAGTTGCGTGAGCGTAACACGAACCTCAACCTCATCAGCCCGACTCTCCCGATATTGCTGACGGCCGACCAGGAAGCCAGCGAGAAACAGGATGGCAACACCCCTGACTACTACGTCAAGAACAAGGTTGCCAATATTGACCATTGGGCTGCGATGATCAACAGCCATGTCCATTGGCTTCAGGCCAACACACAGCATCCCATTCTCGGTGTGTCACCTTTTAACGAGGGCGACTATTGGACACTGGAGGAGGGCGCTTCGCCGGAACTTCAATGGAAGGTAGCTAAGGAGCTGAAGGACAACTATCCCCGTTTTGCTGATATCAAGATTGTCGGCGGCAACACGCTCAACGACGACAAGGCCCTCGACTGGTACACCTCTGGCAAGCAGTATTACGACTGGGGCAACACCCACCAGCTGGCGGGTTCGTTTGACAACTTCGCCAAGTTCTACAAGCAGCTGGCGGCCGACGGCAAGGTGGGCTACGGCGACGAGATGCACAACGTCGTCGAGGCGATGGTCGGACTGGAGTACGGCATGACCGTCGGCATCTGGTGGGGCTTCGACAGTCGTGCCCGTGGCGAGTTCTGCCAGATCAGCCGCAACGGCGAGCGTCTGGCCTATGGCGAGCATCGCGATAACTGGACGGCTGCCTCGGTATGGCGTCATGACGACGGCCGCGTGAAGGCGTTCCTCGGCTCCAGCGAGCGCCAGGCCAAGACCACCAGCTATCAGTTTGCCTCCAAGGACCGTCTCGTCTACTACGACGGCTACGGCCCTCAGCGCGAGTTCGCGATGACGGTGCCTGGCGGTACGGGCTATCAGAACGGTCAGGCCAATGCCGAGCGTGTCATCGACATCACCTGGGGCGCCGATGTCCCCGTGGCTCCTGTCACGGCCGGCGTCTACCGTCTGGTCAACAAGAACTCCAGCAATGTTGCTGTGCTTCAGACTGACAATATCGGGCTTGCCAGCTTCTCGGCGACGTCCAAGAGCCAGTTGTGGAACATCGCTCCCAGCAGCTCCTATACCAGCCGCTGGGGTGGCGACTTCAGCTTCTACGACATCACCTCGGCCACGAACAGCGCCATCCGCATGAACGTGCTGAACTTCGCAACGTCGGGCACGGTCAACGTCATCCCTTACGACAAGAACACAAAGGCCGACACCAACGAACAATGGTATCTGGAGTATGCCGGCGACGGCTTCTACTACATCCGCTGCCGCGAGAGCGCGCTCTACTTAGCCGCGGCTGGCACGACCAACGTCGTACAGACCACGCTGCCTTCGAACGTCTCCGACCGTAACAGCCTGCAATGGCGCATCATCCCTGACAGCGTGACGGCCTTCGACCGTGTGCCGCCCTCGAAGGTGAGCGACCTGAAAGCCACGTCACTTGCCGCCGCCGTCACCCTGACGTGGACGGCCAACAGCGGCAGCACGAACAAGGACTTGGCGGGCTATCTCGTCTTCCGTGCCGAGAAGGGCTCCGACGAGTGGAACACCATCGGCCGCATGATCCAGGGAACGACCTTTACCGACAATACCTGCCGCCCCGGCGTCACCTATTTATATAAAGTGAAGGCCGTCGACCAGTCGCAGAACCGCTCACGCGTTGACTCTGACGTCGTCGAGGGTGCCGCTACCGGCGAGCGTGCCTTGGTTGCCTGGTGGCCCATGGACGGTAGCGTCGACGACACCACGGACAACATGATGGATGCCCGTGTCTGTGGCACGCCCAACTATACCGATGGCAACGACGGCACGAAGGCGCTCTTCCTGAGGGGCACCTCCGGACAGTATCTGCAGCTGCCCTACGAGGTGGCTGGCAGCCAGGAGCTGACCGTCGCCATGTGGGTCAACGTGCGTAATGGTACCGCCTGGCAGCGTCTCTTCGACTTCGGCGCCGATACCGACCACTACCTGTTCCTTACGCCCAACAACGGCAGCGTCATGCGCTTTGCCATCAAGAACGGCGGCGACGAGCAGACCCTCGACGGCCCGAAGCTGACGACCCTCGAATGGAAGCACGTCGTCCTCACCCTGGGTGCCGACAAGACGGCCCTCTATGTCGACGGCAAGGAAGTGGCCTCGACAACCGCCGTCACCATTCGCCCGTCGGACGTCAAGCCGTTCCTGAACTACATCGGACGAAGCCAGTTCGTGGCCGACCCGCTGCTGAACGCTTTCGTCGACGACGTGCGCATCTACAACTATGCCGTCACAGCCTCTGACGTCCAGACGATTATGGACGGTGGACAACCGACGGCCGTCCGTCCCGTGGTGGCCAATCCCGCCAGCGCCGACGTCTACGACCTCCAGGGCGTTCGCCGCTCTGCTGTCGGCAAGGGTGTTGTCATCAGCGGCGGACGTAAAGTGTTGAAGAAACAGTAAATCTGTGCCTTATCGGAATGTTTTTCGGCCAAATTGTTGCAGGAACGAATCTTTTTGAGTAATTTTGCAGCCAATTAGGCAGAAACGACATCTTAGTGTATGGTACAGAATATCTTTAAGGGACTGGGCATTGCCCTCATCACACCTTTTCAGGAAGACGGCTCCGTTGACTACGACGCACTCAAGCGATTGGTGCAGTATCAGTTAGACAACGGTGCCGACTTCTTTTGTATACTCGCCACAACGGGCGAGACACCCACGCTGACGGCAGAGGAGAAACTGACCATCAAGAACCTCATCGTAGAGATTGTCCAGGCACGCGTGCCCATCCTCATGGGCTGTGGCGGCAACAATACCGCCGCCGTCGTCGAGGAACTGCACACGGCCGACCTCAAGGGCATCGACGGCATCCTCAGCGTTTGTCCCTACTACAACAAGCCCTCGCAGGAGGGACTCTACCAGCACTTCCGTGCCATAGCCGCCGCTACCGAGCTCCCTGTGGTGCTCTACAACGTCCCCGGCCGTACCGGTGTCAACCTGAAGGCCGAGACCACCGTCCGCCTGGCGCGCGACTGCCACAACATTGTCGCCATCAAGGAGGCCAGCGGCAACCTGGAGCAAGTCGATGAGATTATCAAGAACAAACCGCGCGACTTCGACGTCATCTCCGGCGACGACTCCCTGACATTCCCCATGGTGAGCTGCGGCGCCGTCGGCGTCATCTCCGTCATCGGCAACGCCTTGCCCCGTGAGTTCTCCAAGATGATTCGCTTGCAGATGCGTGGCGAGTACGATCCCGCACGTATCATCCACCACCGCTTTACTGACCTCTTCTCCCTGCTCTTCGTCGACGGCAACCCCGCCGGTGTGAAGGCCATGCTCAGCGAGATGGGCTTCATCAAGAACGTCCTGCGTCTGCCCCTGGTGCCCATGCGCATCAAGAACATGCAGCGAATGTCCGACATCCTCAAGGAACTGAAGATATAGTTTCAGGGTGGAGAACGTTGAGTCGAGAGTCATCCACGAGATTACCCAGCTGATGGGTAAGGACGTTTTGTACATCGCAGAGCGTCACAAGAAGGAATTCACGTATCCCATTCACAATCACGAGGTTTACGAGCTAAATTTTGTCGAGAACGCCGCTGGCGTCCGCCGCGTCGTCGGCGACTCCAACGAAGTCATCGGCAACTATGACCTTGTGCTCATCACCGGTCCCGACCTCGAGCACGTCTGGGAGCAGAACACCTGCACGAGCGACGACATCCACGAGATTACCATCCACTTCGACCTCGACCTCAGCGATAGTGGGATGTTCGGGCGCAACCCCTTCAACTCCATACGCCAGATGATGGAAGCCGCCCGCATGGGGCTCGCCTTCCCGTTGGCGGCCATCATGAAGGTCTACAACCAGCTGAACACCCTGATACAGGAGACCGACCACTTCTACGCCTTCATCAAGTTCCTCACCATCCTCTATGAACTCTCCTGCTGCGACGGCGCCCGCACCTTGGCCACCAGCAGCTATGCCAAGGTAGAGGAGGGGAGCGACTCCCGCCGCGTGCAGAAGGTGAAGAACTACATCAACAAGCATTATCGCGAGGACATCCGCCTGGCTACCCTCAGCGACATCGCCGGCATGAGCCCGTCGGCCTTCAGCCGCTTCTTCAAGCTACATACCGGCCGCAACCTCACCGACTACATCATCGACCAGCGACTAGGCTACGCCAGCCGGATGCTCGTCGACTCCACACACTCCATCTCCGAAATCAGCTATGCCTGCGGGTTCAACAACCTCAGCAACTTCAACCGCATCTTCCGCAAGAAGAAAGGCTGCTCACCCTCAGAGTTTCGCGACACCTACCATAAGACACGCATCATCGTATAGTTTCAACCCATACACAAGCGCCAAATGAAAGACTCCGTCATCATACTCAGCGGTGGCATGGACTCCACCACGTTGCTCTACGACCAGCAGGAGCGCATCGCCCTGGCCGTCACCTTCGACTACGGCAGCAAGCACAACGCCCGCGAGATTCCCTTTGCCGAGCTCCATTGCCGGCGACTGGGCATCAAGCACGTCGTCGTCAAGCTCGACTTCATGACAAAGTATTTCAAAAGCTCGTTGCTGCAGGGTGGGGAAGATATCCCCGAGGGCCACTATGCCGAGGAGAACATGAAGTCCACCGTGGTGCCCTTCCGCAACGGCATCATGCTCTCCATCGCCATCGGCATGGCCGAGTCGGCCGGACTGCAGCACGTCATGATGGCCAACCACAGCGGCGACCACACCATCTATCCCGACTGCCGTCCGGAGTTCGTCGATGCCATGAGTGAGGCAGGCCGTGTGGGCACCTTCCCCGGCATTACCCTCCTCTGTCCCTTCACCAATATGACTAAGGGCGACATTGCACGCCGAGGACGCGAGCTCGGCATCGACTACGCCGAGACTTGGAGCTGCTACCAGGGAGGTGAACGCCATTGCGGCCGCTGCGGCACCTGCGTCGAACGTCGCGAAGCTCTCGAGCAGGCGGGTATCATCGACACAACCGAGTACGAATAATCGAGGCATTCCAATTCCAGTTATTCCAATTCCAGTTATTCCAATTAAAAATCGAAGGACACAAATCCCTTCTATTATTATATAACTAATTAATAATTAGATAGTTATATATAATATAGGGGAATAATGGAACCTCAAAAAAATAATTGGAAGAACTGGAATTGGAAGGGTAGATAGCTCTTAACTTTTGTAAAAGGCAGATTGTCAATAAGTTACACTGTTTGTGTGCTTGACATTCCACCCTTCAGAACCTCAAAAAAAGCGTTACATGACTCAAAAAGCAGGCTTTTTAGCCCTTGAAAACGGGGAAAAAAGCGCATTTTCCGTTCGTTTTGCCCCGTTTTGCGACTCGAAGGTCGTTCAAAAAGAAGACGCTTTTTTTCATCAAGTGGCTCTTTTCCTGTAAAAAGGCGGCCCCTGTTCTGCAAAAAGTGGCACTTGTTCCACGAAAACTGCCACCTATTTTGAAATAAGTGGCACTTATCTGTCACAACTTAACAGTAACAATACGCGTCAGACCAGCTGCTCTTTCAGCGCCTGGCGGACGAGCGAGACGGTGTTCTTGACGCCGAACTTGGTGAGCAGGCGCTTGCGATACCAGTTGACGGTCTCGGTACTGAGGTTCAGCTGGTCGGCTATCTGCGGGTTGGTCATGCCGTCGCAGACGAGACGGAGGATGTTCTGCTCGACGGCGGTGAGGCTGACGGCCTGTGCGGCTCCCTGTTGGAGGATGGTTTCGGCCTCGGCGCTGACGTAGCGGCGGCCTTGCCAGACGCTGACGATGGCTTCGAGGAGGGTGTCGACGGTCGAGCTCTTCAGCACGTAGCCGTGGATGCCGAGGTCGGTGAACCGGCGTATGACGGAGTACTCGTCGTGGATGGTGACGGCCACGACCTTCACCTTCGGATAGCTCTCGATGACTTCTTGACAGAAGGCTGCTCCGTCGCCGTTGGGAATGGAGATGTCGAGCAGCAGCACGTCAGGCCGTCGCTCGCGAAACGCCTGTCGGCAGCTCTCGATGGTGTTGAAGGTGCGGCTGACGTGTGCCACGTCGCTACGGTTGATGGCGTCGGTGAGTCCTTCGCAGACCATCGTGTGGTCGTCCAAGATGTTGACGTCGATACGGTACTTCATGATAATGGTATGGTGACGTTGATTTCTGTTCCGTTATGGTTGATGATGGTGATGCGGCCGTGGTAGGGCTCTATGCGCTCGCGGATGTTCTGCAGGCCCATGCCCTCGCTGCCTTCCGCCATACCCTTGCCGTCGTCGCTGACGGTGAGGGTTATTTCGTGGGCGTCCTGCATCAGCTGGATGTCGATATGGCTGGCCTGGGCGTGCTTCAGGGCGTTGTTCACCAGCTCGTAGGCACAGCGGTAGAGGACGAGGGAGACAGCCTCATCCCCAGCCCCTCTCGCGGGGGAGAGGGGAGTGGTTACTCCTTCTGCTTCGATGTATTGGAAGGTGGCGCCAGGGACTGAGACGGCGAAGTCGCGCAGGGCTGAGACGAGGCCGTTCTTCAGCAGTTCCTCGGGCATGAGGTGGTGAGCCGTGCGGCGCAGCTCCACGATAATCTGGTCGAGCAGCTGTATGTATTCACTCCCCTCGCCCCTGGGAGAGGGGTCGGGGGTGAGGCTTTTCAGTCGCAGCACCGTCAACATACCGCCCAGTCCGTCGTGCAGATCCTGAGCCAGTATGCGGCGCTCGCGTGTCTCCGTCTCCAGGGCTACCTTTGCCGCCAGCAGGGCCTTCTTGCGACGCTGTACGACGACGAGCAGCAGGGCGCCCGCCACGAGTGCCACGATGGCTACGGCGGCAGCTGCCAGCAGCCAGCGGTAGAGCGAGCGTTCGTGGTCGAGGGCGGCTATGCGGGCCTCCTTCTTCTCCGTCTCGTAGAGCACCTCCATCTGCGACAGTCCACTCTGGTAATGGTCGGTGGCGTAGCGTGTCATCACGTCGTACATCTGCTGCAGGCTCTCGCGCGCCTTCGCCTTCTGTCCCAGTTCCGTGTAGATTTCGGCCAGCAGACGGTAGCCGTCGACGTCGCTAAGGGTGGCCAGCGAGTCGGGGTGGACGGCACGCAGGGCATCGTCGAGAGCCTGCTGCCATTGCTGTCCGGCCATGGCCACCTGGCTGAGGGCTATGTAGACGGCACTCTGTGACTCGAACATCATGTTGTCGGTCATCAGACTGCGTGCCTCGTCGGCCAGCCGCCTGGCGGCTGCTAAGTCCTCATGGCCCTTCATCAGGTGGGTCTGTGCCATCATGGCCAGCACCACGGGATAGTCGACCTCCTCGTCGCGGTGGGCGTAGTAGTAGGCGTGGCAGAGTTCTGCCGTCTCGCGGGCTTTCTCGTAGTTGCCCTGGTCTATGTAGATCTTGAGGAGTCCCCTGCGTGGCATCGCCATCATCAGCGAGTCGCCGGCGGCCCGACCCTTCTCGACGGCCAGCAGGTAGTTGCGCTCCGCCTCGGGCAGGTTGCCCATGGCCAGGTATAGCTCGCCGATGTTGTGGTAGAGCACGGCTTGGCTCTGCAGCCAGTCGTGACGCTCGAAGATGGGCAGCGCCCGCTGGTAGTAGCTGATGGCGAGGTGGGCCTTGCCCTGCTCGTTGTAGACGTTGGCTATCGAGCCGTAGAGGGCCGAGCGGGCGTCGTCGAGATCCAATTGCGTATAGCGGCGGCTCTGCTCCATGGTGTCCGTAATGGCCAGCGCCTGGTTGAAGTAGCGGATGGCCTCGTCGTAGTCCTCGCCGCCGTAGCTCATAAGTCCGAAGTGGCGCAGCGTGTACTGGCGGATGAGCAGGTCGTTCAGCTCGTAGCTCAGCGCCAGCGCCTTGTGGCCGTAGTCCCGGGCTTTCTCGGCGTCGTAGGGCAGGTAGCCGCGCATCAGCTCGTCGTAGGCTCTCAGCAAGGCCTCGCCCTTGGGCGGGTTGCTGCTCTTCAGCGCCGTCTCCAGGGAGTCGACGCGGGCGTTGCGGTGGTCGTTGTAGGCTTGTGATACTGACGGAACGCAAAGACACAGGTACAGGAAGAAGAACCACGTGAAAAAGCGTCGTGTCCTGGTGCCTTTGTGTTCGGTTGTCATCATTGGTTTTCTGTAAGTTTCTGCAAAGTTACGCATTTCCCCGGATTTTTACCACCCATTTGGGGGGAAAATTGTGGCTTTCGTAAGAATTCCCCCCATTTGGGGGGCGGATGGGCGATGGAAAAAGCGTAACTTTGTGCCATACATTATTAATATCAATCGTAAGCTTATGAAGAAGATTTTTACTTTAGCCATGCTGACCATCGCGCTGACGGGCGCACGGGCCAGCGTCGTGATTAACGAGACGAACTTCCCCGACGAGAACCTGCGCTTTGTAGCCAGCCAGTACGACGCCGACGAGGACGGCACGCTGAGCGACGACGAGCTGGCAGAGATTACCGAAATCAATGCCGGTGGCATCATGAACCTGAAGGGTGCCGAGCATTTCAAGAACCTGGACTTCCTCTGCCTGTACTACGGTTCTGACGAGAATCCCTCCATCACGTCCATCAACCTGAGCCTCTTCCCGAAGCTGTACCGCTTCTCGCTGCAGGACTGTAGCGGGGTGACGTCGCTAGACTTCAGCAAGAACCCGCAGCTGACGGAGTTCGAGATGCTCCGCTGTCCGAACGTCAGCTCACTCAAGCTGCCAGCCAGCGTGGAGCAAGTCGGCCTGGACGGTGCAACGAGCCTGACGACGCTCGACGTGAGCCAGTTTCCAAAGCTCCGTCAGTTCTATATGATTAACTCTGGCGTTACCGACCTGAACTTCAGTAGCAACCCCGTCCTGTCATCCGTCGGCATCACAGGAACGGATGGCGAGAAGCAGGTGCTGAACTCCGTGAACCTGACGAACTGCGACGGTCTGGAGAACATCGACATCCGCTACACCACCATCACGACGCTGACAATGAAGCACCTGCCCATCGTCCGCGCGCTGATGATGCTCTATAACGACATCACCAGCACCACCATCGAGGACTGTGCCGAGTTCAACGACATTACCTGCAACGACAACGTGCTTGGCGCGCTTTGTCTGAAAGACAATCCGCTGTTGCAAGCTATCAATACCCAGAACAACCGGCTGCAGTTGCTCATTGCCGACAACTGCCCCAAACTCGGACGCGTACAGGCATTCAATAACAAGCTGATGTGGCTCGACCTGAAGGACGTGGTGAAGGCCGAGAACGTCGAAGAGAGTTGGCTGAAACTCGACAACCAGCAGCCCGTCGTTCAGGCTGTGAAGATTTCGCCCACGGAGGTCGGCCTGCGTGTCCACGAGCGTCTGGACGTTAGCCGCGTGAAGAACCTGAAGGCGAAGGGCCAGGCCATGGAGCCAAAGGAGATCTACGTCGACGGCATCCGCTACTTCGTCATTTACAATGACGGCCCGTCGGTGGCCTCGCTTGTGGGAGCAACGGGCACGGGCTACGAGTACGACACGAAGTGGCCCTTCCCGTGGATGGACGGCAATTCGAAGGACAATAACTTGCCCGTGACGCTGAACGTCGCCTCGTGGACCAAGCATCCCTCGTGGATACGTATTGACGGCGAGACCACCATTACCGCCGAGGAAGGCACCACGATGGCCGCCCTCCCCGTGCTCCGCTCGCAGGACTACGACGGCAAGCTGACGTGGCGCTCGAGCAACGAGGACGTGGTGAAGGTCGACGCCGAGACGGGCGCTATGACCTTCGTCGCCCAGGGAACGGCTTACATTACCGTCACGGGTGCCGAGACTGACTACCGTCTGGCGCCGTCGAGCATCGGCTATAGCGTCACCGTGACCGAGAATACTGCCGTCGGCACCATCGTCAGCAGCCCGTCGTCAAGCAGCAACGCCTTTGACCTTCAGGGCCGCCGCGTCAACAACAGTAGCAAGGGCGTGGTCATCGTCGACAGGAAGAAGGTTATGAAGAAGTAAAATTTAGCCTCTATTTGATAAAGATTCCCCGAAGTGTTTGTCACGTCGGGGATTTTTTGTCTTTGACCTTCGGTCGAAGGTAGGCTGCACCTCGGCAATGAAAATAAATACGAATTTATTTTGCATTTCGCTCGGTTTGCACTACCTTTGTACCCACTATGGAGAAACTATTGGAACTATATAAGCGGTGGAGTGGGGCAGAGCCCGTGGCCACCGAGAAACTGGCGGGGGCAGGATCGAACCGCGCGTACTACCGGTTCACGGCTGCCGACGGCACGACCGTCATCGGCTGCATAGGCACCAGCCGCGACGAGAACCATGCCTTCGTCTATCTGGCACAACACTTCGAGAAGCGACAGCTGCCCGTGCCACGCGTGCTGGCCGTCAGCGACGACGAGCTGCGCTATCTGCAGCAGGACCTCGGCAGGGTGTCGCTCTTCGATGCCATCCGCGGCGGACGCGAGGCGGGTGGACGCTACACGCTGAAGGAGCAGGAGCTGCTGAAGCAGACCATCCGCGAGCTGCCGAACATCCAGCTGCGAGGCGCACGAGGGCTGGACTTCACACATTGCTATCCGCAGCCGGCCTTCGACCGCGACTCCGTGCTCTTCGACCTGAACTACTTCAAGTACTGCTTCCTGAAGGCGACGGAGCTCGACTTCCACGAGCTGAAACTCGAGGCCGACTTCCGCCTGCTGGCCAAGGATCTCACAGAGGCCGGCGACGAACAATGCTTCCTGTATCGCGACTTCCAGGCAAGGAACGTCATGGTCTCTTCTCTAACATCTCAAACTCCTCAGGCTTCTCTGACTCCTTATTTCATCGACTTCCAGGGCGGCCGCCGTGGGCCGTACTACTACGACCTCGCCTCGTTCCTGTGGCAGGCGTCGGCACGCTATCCGCACAAGCTGCGACGCGAGCTGGTCTACGAGTACTACAACGCCCTGAAGCAGTATACCGAGGTGCCGTCGCCCCACAAGTTCGTCGAGCGACTCTCGCTCTTCGTCCTCTTCCGCCAGCTGCAGGTGCTCGGCGCCTACGGCTTCCGCGGCTACTTCGAGCGCAAGCAGCACTTCATCGACTCTATACCGCCCGCCATGCAGAACCTCAGGGAACTGATGCACGACCGCACGTTCCCCTATCCATACCTGATGGACATCCTGCGTCGTCTTACGGAACTGCCGCAGTACCAGCAGGTTGAGGTGACGGCCACGCGTGCCGACGGTTACAAGACGACGGACAACAACCCCTACAAGCCCCACCCGAAGGACGGTCCCGCGACGTTCTCGAAGTACGATGCCCAGGGCCCGCTGGTGGTCCGCGTCTTCAGCTTCTCCTATGGCAAGGGCATCCCCGAGGACGAGAGCGGCAACGGGGGCGGCTATGTCTTCGACTGTCGTTCGACCCACAATCCCGGTCGCTACGAGCCCTACAAGAAGTTGACGGGACTCGACGAGCCGGTGATCCGATTCCTGGAGGACGACGGCGAAATATTGACGTTCCTTGACTCCGTCTACAAACTGGCCGACGCTCATGTGCGTCGTTACATCCAGCGCGGCTTCACCTCGCTGATGTTCTGTTTCGGTTGTACAGGCGGTCAGCATCGTTCCGTCTACTCGGCGCAGCATCTGGCTGAGCACATCCACCGGAAGTTCGGCATCGAGGTCCGCGTCTGCCATCGTGAGCAGGGCATCACGCAAGTGCTTAAAAAAGATTAAGGCGCGCGAATTAATTAGTAATTAGTAATTAGTAATTAGTAATTAATTAGTAATTTTGCAGTCGTGAAACAGGCCATGATTTTTGCCGCGGGACTGGGTACCCGTCTGAAACCGCTGACAGACACGATGCCGAAGGCTCTTGTCAAGGTGGGCGGACAGCCCCTGTTGTGGCACGTCGTCCGGAAGCTGAAGGCCGCCGGCTACGAGCGTATCGTGGTCAACGTCCACCACTTTGCTCAGCAGATTGTGGACTACCTGAAGGCTCACGATAATTTCGGACTGGATATCCGCATCAGCGACGAGAGCGACCAGTTGCTGGAGACCGGTGGCGGCATCAAGAAGGCTCTGCCGCTCTTCGACCCCACGGAGCCTATCCTCATCCACAACGTCGACATCCTGAGCAACCTCGACCTGAATGCACTACCCACCGACGCTCCTTTGCTGGTGGTGAGCCGTCGCCAGACGAAGCGCTACCTGCTTTTTGACGACGATATGCGCCTGCAAGGCTGGACGAATATCGAGACGGGTGAGTTGAAAGGTCCGGTGGCAAATCTCTCTCCTCTCTCCTCTCTCCTCTCTCCTCTAGAAAAGCTCGCCTTCTCGGGCATCCATCTGTTCCATCCGTCATTGGCTCACCTGCTGAGTGAATGGCCCGATCGGTTCCCCATTATGGACTTCTATCTGAAGGCCTGTGCCGACCACGTCATCCGCGGCTACGAGGCAACGGACCTCCGCCTTCTTGATGTCGGCAAGCTCGATACGCTGGAAGAGGCAAATGAATTTATCAAACAACTATAAGAATATGCAAAAGATTATCATTCTGGACTTCGGTTCGCAGACCACACAACTCATTGGCCGCCGTGTGCGCGAGTTGGACACGTTCTGCGAGATCGTGCCCTACAACAAGTTCCCGAAGGACGACCCGTCAGTCATCGGCGTCATCCTCAGCGGATCGCCCTACAGCGTCCACGACCCTGAGGCGTTCAAGGTCGACCTCACGCAGTTCGTGGGTCGTCTGCCAGTGCTGGGCATCTGCTACGGCGCCCAGTTCATCTCGAACACCCTGGGCGGTAAGGTGGAGAAAGCCGACTCACGCGAGTATGGCCGTGCAAACCTCGAGACAGTCGACACCAGCAACCCGCTCTTCAAGGGCTTCGACCAGCACTCGCAGGTGTGGATGTCCCATGGTGACACCATCACCGCTATCCCCAGCGACTTCAAGGTCATCGGCTCTACAAAGGACGTCAAGAACGCCGCCTTTGCCTCTACCAAGCAGCCAGTCTGGGCCGTACAGTTCCATCCGGAGGTGTTCCATACCGTACAGGGCACGCTGCTCCTGAAGAATTTCGTCGTCGACATCTGCGGCTCGAAGCAGGAGTGGAGTGCCGCCTCGTTCGTCGACTCGACCGTTGCCGAGCTGAAGGAGCAGATCGGGCAGGACCGCGTCATCCTCGGCCTCTCAGGCGGTGTCGACAGCTCTGTCGCCGCCGTGTTGCTGAATCGTGCCATCGGCGATCGCTTGACGTGTATCTTCGTTGACCACGGAATGTTGCGCAAGAACGAGTTCCAGCAGGTGATGGACGACTACCGCGTGCTGGGACTGAACGTCATCGGCGTTGATGCCAGCGAAAAGTTCTTCGGCGACCTCGCCGGCGTCACAGACCCTGAGCAGAAACGCAAGATTATAGGCCGCGACTTCGTTGAGGTGTTCAATGCCGAGGCAAAGAAAATTACCGATGCCCGCTGGCTCGCCCAGGGTACCATTTACCCCGACCGCATCGAGTCGCTGAACATCACGGGCAAGGTTATCAAGAGCCACCACAACGTTGGCGGACTGCCCAAGGAGATGAACCTGCAGCTCTGTGAGCCTCTGAAGTGGTTGTTTAAGGACGAGGTGCGCCGTGTTGGACGTCAGCTAGGTATTCCTGAACACCTCATTACCCGTCACCCCTTCCCTTGTCCCGGACTGGCCGTCCTTATCCTCCCCTA
>JAEEGH010002612.1_pt1 | contig 48389 bp, 39 predicted proteins | sample 9134181 | NCBI WGS metagenome assembly JAEEGH01 (sample SAMN16246544, study PRJNA631951) | gut metagenome | biome: gut microbiome; feature: rumen; material: DP-attached | host: Bos | place: Iran: Karaj | collected 2018-10
CTTTTTGGAAAACTTTTCCAAAAATTCCAAGCCAAAAGTTTTCCATTTTGGACAACTCCCATCATCTCTCGCGCACACCCGCGCGTACTTAATATTATATAAAAAAAGACCAGATACTTGCACAATTCGAATAAAAGTATTATCTTTGCAGAGTATTAATTTTATCACTCAACTAAACAATTAGAAAAATGAAAGAACTTAAAGGAACAAAAACCGAGAAAAACCTGCAGGAAGCATTCGCAGGTGAGTCACAAGCACGCAACAAGTATACCTACTGGGCATCAAAAGCCAAGAAGGATGGTTATGTACAGATAGCGGCCATTTTTGAAGAGACAGCCAACAACGAGAAGGAGCATGCAAAGATGTGGTTCAAGCTTTTGGAAGGCGGAGCCATCAAGAGTACTCCCGAGAATCTTGAGGCAGCAGCTAATGGCGAGAACTACGAGTGGACCGACATGTATGCACGTATGGCAAAGGAGGCTCGCGAAGAGGGATTCGATGCAATTGCTGCTAAATTTGAAATGGTTGCCAAGATTGAGGCTGAGCATGAGGCACGCTACCGCAAGCTCCTTGACAACGTCAAGAAGGAGTGCGTTTTCTCAAAGGAGAATGACGTAATCTGGCAGTGCAGCAACTGCGGCCATATCGTTATCGGCAAGAAAGCTCCCGAGGTATGCCCAGTTTGCGACCATCCACAGGCTTACTTCCAGGTAAAAGCTGAGAACTATTAAGCCAGTATTATCTGAACTATGCGCTCTGCTGTTCGACCATCCCAACGGTCAGGCAGAGCGCATTTTTTCCACTCACCGCCAACCATCTTCTGTACAGCCTCACGCAGTTTGCCTGCATCCTCACCTACCAATACGTTTGAACCCACATTTACCGTTTCCTGGTGTTCGGTGTAATTGTTAAGCGTGATACATGGAACACTATTGAATGTTGCCTCCTCCGAAACATTACCCGAATCGGTAATGATTCCTAGAGCATGAGCAGTAAGCCATCCAAACTCCAGATAGCTAAGCGGATCCACTATATCTATTGCCAGTCCCATAGCCTCAACCACCTTACGAGCCTCGCCACGTAATGGAGCAACAATTCTCATTCCGTTAGCTGAATCGACCATAGCCTTCAACATACGTTCCAGATTCTCCACGTCAGCTATAAGTGCTTTCCTATTCAGGGTAAACACCAGATATTTCTTATCCTCTAACGATGGGATTGCAGACGGTTTCTTAAGTCTGTCGTAGTTATAGCGCAGAGTATCCATAAGGATATTACCAACCATATAGGTCTGCGAATTCTCTGATTGTTCGCGAGTGGCTATACCTGTGCTCTTCACACCAGCAGTAAAGAGATAATCCGACAAAGCATCGATAACCAATCGGTTTATTTCCTTAGGCATATTGATATTAAACGAACGAGTACCAGCCACCAGGTGTGCCAGACGGATACCACGCTTCTTGGTAACGATAGCCGCAGCCATAGTCGAGGCCAGGTCATCCACCACGATAACCACGTCGACAGCATGTTCATCCAAGAATGCGTCGAAACGTGCCATCACCAGACTGGTTATTTCATTCAGACTCGTTGAGTCTACACCTAAATAATATTGTGGGCGCGGCATCTGCAGGTCTTCAAACAGCGATGGTTCCAGGGTTGGATCGTTCTCACTACCAGCATATACCAACAGGCAAGTTGCCTCAGGATTCTTATTAATTGCTCTAACCAGGGGTGACACCTTAACGAAATTGGGGCGTGCACCCGCTATGATACATACAGTCTTTCCCATTTCTTTCTCTTTTTGAGTGCAAAGATAAAGAAAATCTTTCTATTTACCAAGAAAAAAGCCAAAAGGTTTGGATAAGTCACAAAATAGTTGTATCTTTGCAGCAGAAACAGTGGGTCGTGCCTGATAGATCGGGATACTCTACATTAACAAAACAAATCGGGATCGTTTCCCTTGCCAATGGCGGGCCACGATTATCCTCCACGAGGAGAGCAGCAATGCCGGTGGATTACAACAGCAGGGAGCCCCCACATCGTGTGAAACAGGAGTTTTCACCAAATCATCGGCACGTACCCTTTTTCTTTATAAATTAAACATTAAAGATTAAACATTAAACATTATATTTCAGGTATGTTTTCTGGAATCATCGAAGAATTTGCTACCGTTACAGCTATCCGCAAGGATCGCGAAAATATCGATTTCACATTGAAGTGTTCATTTGTCGACGAGTTGAAGATCGACCAGAGTGTCGCTCATAACGGCGTATGCCTCACTGTTGTCTCAATCGAGAATGGTGAGTATACAGTTACCGCTATGAAGGAGACTCTCGACCGCACCAACCTCGGACTCCTGAAGGTTGGCGACAAAGTCAACGTAGAACGCTCTATGCTGATGAACGGTAGACTTGATGGCCATATCGTTCAGGGCCATGTCGACGAGACAGCCCGCTGTATCGCATTGGAAGATGCAAATGGCTCAACCTATTTCACCTTCGAATATCCCGAAAACAGAGAAATGGCACTTAAGGGTTACTTTACTGTCGACAAGGGCAGTGTAACTGTCAATGGAGTTAGTCTCACAGTTTGTAATCCTACAGCCAACACCTTCCAGGTTGCCATCATTCCCTACACCTTCGAGCACACCAACTTCTGCGATATTCGCGTAGGTTCGGTTGTCAACATCGAGTTCGACATCCTGGGCAAATATATCGCTCGATTGCAGCAGATTTAGTCCAATAGTTCCTTAGGACTTGTTATAAAGGTTGTTGCACCGTGATCCAGAAGAAATTTCCGATCACGGAATCCCCATAGTACCGATATGCACGGCAGACCGGAATTATGGGCTGTAGCCAGATCCACATCACTATCACCCACATACACAGCATTATCCCCGCTTACACCAAGCTGTTTTAATGCAGCAAACACCGTATCAGGAGCCGGCTTCTTTCTTATTCCTTCAGCTTCGTTTTCACCGATAGCCACCTCGATGGTTTCAGGAAAGAAATACTTGCAAAGTTCCACAGTAGCCGCCATCATCTTGTTGCTTACCACAGCAAGCCTGCATCCACGGGCCTTTAACTCTGCCAACGCATCCATAATGCCTGGGTACGGCTTAGTGGTATCTAGCGAGTGAACCATATAATGCTCACGAAATGTAGCAAACGTAGCTTCAAAATCAGGATTAGCATCACCATCAGGGATAGCACGTTCCATCAGTTTCCGCACACCATTTCCAACAAATCGACGCACATCATCTATCGAATGTTCCGGCATTCCATGAGTGCGAAGTGCATAATTGCACGATGCTGCTAAATCTGTAAGTGTATCTAGTAAAGTTCCGTCAAGATCAAATATATAAGTGCTGTACATTAAACATTAAACATTAAACATTAGCGTTTAGAACGCTGAATCATTGTTTTCACCTTATTATTATATTTATCAGCCTCCAACAGGTCCTCTATCGTGATATGCATACGATATTTCCAACGGTTATATGGATCGCTGGGCACATTTATGCGCTCTTCACGAGGACTCTTGCCTCTTAGTTCGCCATCCATAGCCAACCAGTCCTGTATTGACAACATACACAGCATCGACGGACAATACAGATGACGTGCGATAATCTCCTCGGCCAGATGTGCAGGCAATTGCTCCGGAGCCCTACCCTGCTTCTGTAGCATCGACACATAGTAGCGCTGTGTACGCTCAGGACTCTCATTCCACCACATTCGCAAAGGCGACATGTCATGAGTAGATATTGTGGCTACCGAACGATACGGATTGCCTTCAAGATGGGCAAACTCAAAACCACTCTGCTTAGGCATCGACTGGATTTCGAGCGTAAGTATACGCAGTTGGTCAAGCACATGCCCCACACAATCAGGCAACATTCCAAGATCCTCTCCGCAGCACAACATATTGGTTGTTCCAAACACATTGGTCAGTTTGCGCATAGCCTCAGCTCCCCAGAAGAAGTTATGTCGCTGATAATAGTAGTTATTATACAGGCGCATAAACGCATCCTTTTCTTCGGCAGTAAGTGCATCAAACACCGGTTCTCCTATCACTCCGATACGTGGATGGTACATATCCGGTTGGTTAGGATCTGCCAGGAACAGCACACCACTTATCAGTCTATACAGACCATCGCGAATCCAGATACTATTCTCATCGTTACGCCCTTCAAAATACTTCTGAACCTTTTTCTGAGTGTCGAATTCCGGTTTTATATCATATAGCCCATAGCTACGATGAACCAGGAAATGTTCACGCACATAAGGAGCATGCATACCGAATAGTTTATCGAGCACACGATCATTTACAAACGGACAAGTGAACAGATCCTTTCTGAAAGGCAGCCCGAAGTATTCTATCTCTCCGATAGTCATTGGCAACGATGGAGAGAAATGTCCCAACAGCCCGAACACAGCATCACTTGGAATCTCCCAAATACGGAAGAATCCAAGAATATGGTCTATGCGGATGGCATCAAAATACTGCTCCATCCACTTCAGACGCTTATGGAACCACTCTATCAATCCTTCTCCCCAATGGTATGTCGGGAATCCCCAGTTCTGTCCGTTCTGCGAGAACCCATCAGGCGGAGCACCCGTTTGAGCATCAAGATGGAAATATTCCGGATGAGTAGCAGTCTCCACACTGTTACCATTCACACCTATTGGCACATCTCCCTTAATAAACACGCCCTTGGAGCGGGCATAATCAGTAGCCGACTTCAATTGCAGATGTAAATTATACTGGATATAACCTATAAGATCCACTGCAGCACCCAACCACTTAGCATAGGGTTCCAGCCAATCCCTATTCTCACTCAGCCATTGCTTACACTCTTTTGATTCCAGCGTCTGTTTACCTCGTTCAGCAAATACCTCTTCTATATAGGCCCGTTTCACACGGTCCACAGCCTCATAGTCGCTATACCCCAGAGCATTCAGTTCCTGACGCTGTCGATTATATGCCGTCATCTTAGCCTTACTCTTCAGCGCCCCCAGAGCCTCCAGATCCATGTAATGTGGATGCAGGGCAAAAGCCGATACTATATTATAAGGATAGGAATCGCTCCAGTTTCTGGTACATGTTGTATCATTTACGGGAAGCAGTTGTATAGCCTTCATTCCAGTAGCCACGCACCAGTCCACCAGTCTACGTAGGTCACCAAAATCACCCACGCCATATGAATGCTGACTTCTCAGCGAGAACACAGGAACCACAACACCAGCTGCACGCCATGTCTGCTCCTTTACTCTCAAGCCCTCGCCATATGCCACTAGCACTGTACCTTCCGGAACCATCGACATGTCAGCAGGCAATAATCCTTCAGTAGTACGATTATCCCCCTCTTCCCAGGCCACAAGAGCATGGGTGTCATTGTCAACAATCACATATTTATATTCCAGGGGCAATAATACTGATTCTACATTCACTGAGAGCAGCCACTCAAAGCGCCCGATATTCTCCATCACCAGATAGCGCGCAGTATTCCAACTACCCAGGGCCGGATGTGAACCTATGATTGCCACTGATTGTCCCTTCTTCAACTGAGGAGCCGATACACGGAACAAGACTGTCTTTCGATACAGCGGTACACGCAGGGGCATCACCTCCGATGACTCTTCAAATCCCATAGTAGTAAGATATGCCTTGCTATACAGATGATATTGCAGCGACACATCACGCCACTGGTCAGCCATCACGTAGCTCTTCGACGAGTCGAAATAATATGTACGAGGTATTGCATCCCACTCCTTTCGCAGCACATTTCCATCAGAATCCTCCACCTGGTAATTGTACGAAAAAGATGATATAGGGTGTTTTCGCGACTCGAGTACCGTTGTTTCCAGTTGCCACTCCATTCCGTCGGTAGTCACCATCATCAGCCTTTCAGACTTTTCTGTCCCGTCATTGCTCCGATAAGTGATCACCACATAGAGGTTTTGCCCCCATTGAGTGCCATATTGTATAGTAAACTTGAGTTTCATAAGCTATATTTTAGGGCAAAGATACAAAAAAATGATAAATTAGCGATAAGAGTGAAGAGATTTTTGTAACTTTGCAGCGTTTTTTCAAGATTATGAAGATGAATTGGATTAAAAAGTGGCGCTATCTGGTTCCCGTCATCGTCTGTGTACTGGGAATCTTAGCCATCGGATATTACTATTTCGTGGGGAGTTTCTCTAAGCTCGACACCACCGAATACGTGTATATCGACGATAACGACAACCTCGATTCGGTATTCGTCAAGTTAGAGCCGATAGCATCCGACCATGGACTTATGGCATTCAAGATGATGTCGCGCCATGGTGGATATTGCGACAACATCCGCAGTGGACGATATGCCATATCTCCTGACCAGAGTACCATCCGCGTGTTCCGCAATCTTAAGAATGGCCATCAGGAGCCCGTGCGCCTCACCATTCCCGAGTGTCGCACCATGGACCGTCTTGCAGGTTTCCTGTCTAAGAAACTTATGATGGACAGCGTAGCAGTTGCCATTCTGTTTAGCGATTCTTCGTTCTGCGCCCAGCAGGGATACGACACAGCCACTATCGCCTGCCTGTTCATCCCCAACACCTACGAGGTATATTGGAACATCTCGATAGAGAATCTGATGAAGCGCATGAAAAAGGAGAACGATAACTTCTGGAACACTCAGCGCACCATCAAGGCCGAGTCGCTCGGACTTACCAAGGAGCAAGTCTGCACTATAGCAAGCATCATCGACGAGGAGACAGCCAACAATGCAGAGAAGCCAATGATTGCAGGCATGTATATCAACCGCCTCAATGCAGGCATGCCACTTCAGGCCGACCCAACCATCAAGTTTGCGTTGAAAGACTTTGCACTCAAGCGCATCTACCACAACATGCTGCAGTTCAATAGTCCCTATAATACCTATAAGAATACAGGATTACCCCCGGGACCAATCAAGATTGCATCAGTAGCAGGTATCGATGCTGTACTCAACCGCACAGCCCACGATTATCTGTATATGTGTGCCAAGGAGGATTTCTCTGGCACCCACAACTTTGCCAAGACCTATCAGGAACACCTGAAGAATGCGGCAAAATATTCACAGGCATTAAACGAAAAAGGAATTAAGTAGAATTGAAGAATTACAGAATTGAAGAATTGAAGTATTAAAGATATGGAAGAGATTATTAAGAACGAAAGCGAGGAGAAGAAGAGCGTTAGCTTCATTGAGCAGAAGGTAATCAATGATCTGGCCGAAGGTAAAAACGGCGGCAGAATGCAGACCCGTTTTCCACCAGAGCCAAACGGCTATCTGCACATCGGACACGCCAAGGCTATTGCCATCGACTTCGGACTGGCAAAGAAATATGGCGGTCAGTGCAACCTGCGCTTCGACGATACAAACCCCATCAAGGAGGATACAGAATACATCGAGAGCATCGAGAACGATATCAAGTGGCTGGGCTTCAAGTGGGCTAATGTCTACTATGCCAGCGACTACTTCCAGGAGCTTTGGGACTTCGCCGTATGGCTCATCCAGCAGGGACGTGCTTATGTCGACGAGCAGAGTGCCGAGGTTATCGCCCAGCAGAAGGGTACCACCACTAGCCCAGGTACCAATAGCCCATACCGCGATCGTCCTGTTGAGGAGAACCTCAAGCTGTTTGAGTTCATGAACAGCGGTAAGTGCGAGCCAGGCACACTCGTTCTGCGTGCCAAGATTGATATGGCTCACCCCAACATGCTGTTCCGCGACCCGCTCATCTATCGCGTACTCAACATCCCACACATCCGCACTGGCAACAAGTGGAATGCATATCCAATGTATGACTTCACTCATGGTCAGAGCGACTATCTTGAGGGCGTTACCCACTCATGGTGTACACTCGAGTTTGTTGAGCACCGTCCCCTCTACGATCTGTTCGTAACATGGATGAAGGAATGGAAGGGCGAGACCGACAATATCGAAGACAACCGCCCACGTCAGACAGAGTTCAACAAGCTCAACCTCAACTATACCCTGATGTCAAAGCGTAATCTGCTGGCATTGGTACAGAATGGTTTGGTAAGCGGTTGGGACGACCCCCGCATGCCAACTATCTGCGGATTCCGTCGTCGTGGTTACAGCCCTGAAAGTATCATCAAGTTCATCGATAAGATTGGTTATACCAAGATCGATGCCCTTAATGATATGGCCCTGCTCGAGAGCGCAGTTCGCGACGACCTGAATGCACGCGCCATCCGTGTAAGTGCAGTTCTCGACCCTGTTAAGGTCGTTATCACCAACTACCCAGAGGATCAGATTGAGCAGCTCACCGCTATCAACAACCCAGAGAATGAGGCCGACGGAACACATACCATTGAGTTCACCCGCGAACTCTGGATTGAGCGCGACGACTTTATGAAGGAGGCCGAGAAGAAGTTCATGCGTCTGGCTCCAGGCAAGGAGGTTCGCCTTAAGAACGCCTACATCATTAAATGTAATGAAGACCACCCCTGCGATGAGGACGAGTATGGCAACGTAACCACTATTTACTGCACCTACGATCCCGAATCACGCAGCGGTCTGCCCGGTTCTAACCGCAAGATTAAGGGTAAGACCCTCCACTGGGTAAGTTGCAAGCACGCAGTCGAGGCCGAGGTTCGTCTCTACGACCGTCTTTGGAAGGTAGAGAACCCACGCGACGATATGGCAGCCATCCGTGAGGAGAAAAACTGCGATGCAGTTACAGCTATGAAGGAGATTATCAATCCCGACTCACTGCATATCATCAAGAAGTGCTACATCGAGCCATTCGCTGCCGATATGAAACCACTTACCTATCTGCAGTTCCAGCGTATCGGATACTTCACTCCCGATACCGACTCTACTGCCGAGAAGCCAATATTCAACAAGACAGTTGGCTTGAAGGACACTTGGAAAAAGTAAACAAGCAAGAAGTGACAGAAGGAAACGAGTATTTCGAAAGTAAGGAATTCAAGGAAATTCTGCAACAATACGAAGAGTCAGTCAAGTCGGGCGAGCGAATCTATATGGACGCCGACGACTTGGCTGACATCGCCGATTATTACCATTACAACAATCGCATGGACGAAGCCGAGGCTGCTATATCCCTGGCAATGGAATATAATCCCGAGGCTGTCGGTCCGATGCTATATAAGGCCCGCGAGGCAATAGAGAAAAAGGACTTAGATACCGTCGAAGAATACGCCAATAAGGTAGAACCTTTAGACTCACTCGAAGCCGTTTACCTGCGTGCAGAACTATTGGTAATAAAAGATGACATTGATAGTGCAGACAAACTGCTGATGGACTACTCAAAAGACGTCCCCACCGATGAGTTCGGCGACTACGTCAAGGGAGTAGTACAACTATACCTGGATTACAATCAGTTCATCAAAGCCTTCGAATGGATTGCCCGCACCACAAACGCCGACAGCGAAGGATTCAAGGAACTGTTGGCGCGCACTCTGTTTGGCATGGGCAAGTTTAAGGACAGCGAGAAACTGTTCAACGATCTGCTCGACAAGAACCCCTACTCTACAGAGTATTGGAATGCATTGGCCGGTGTACAGTATATGAACGAAGATTACAACTCTGCGCTCACCAGCAGCGAATATGCCATTGCCATCAACCCCGACGACGCTAACAGCCTGTTGTCAAAGGCCAACACCCTGTACACAATGGGGAATTACAAAGATGCACTAGTATATTTCCAGAAGTATTCCGAGAAGAAGCCCGACGACGAATTCGGATTCTATCACCAGGCCCTTTGTCTCACCAACGAAGGCAAGTACGAAGACGGACTGGAGTTGTACAAGAAAGCCATCAGCATAGCTCCTACAGACTCCATCTATCTCCCCGAGATATATTCCGAGGCAGCTTTTGCTTATAGCAAGATTAACAATTTAGACCAAGCGCTTTGGTGCCTCAGCATGACCGAACAGTTGGATTGCGACCATTCCAACATACTGGTGATGAAGGGCCACATCTTTTTGACCTTTAAAAAAGATAAGGAAGCAAGCGACGCATTCAGGGAGGCGCTCGAGAAGTCAAACAACAGCAAAAAGATCCAGTTGCAGATCATCGTCTCTTACCAAGACAATTTGCACCTGAATTTTGCGTACAAGTTGTTCACCGAATTCTTCAAACATGTTGACGAGAAATGGAACGAAGGCTACTCATATATGGCACTCTGTTGCAACGATCTCAAGAAGGACGACGAATTCCTACACTATCTCCAGAAAGCATGCGAGTGCAATCCAAAGGAGGCGAAAACCGTATTATGTGTGCTGTTTCCTGAGGACATGGAACCCAAGGATTATTACGATTACGCATTAGAACATTTGAACGATTAAAGATATGAATTTTATTACCAACATCCTCAACACCATCGGCTGGTATCCCACCATTTTTATTCTGATGCTACTAGAGAGCACAGTAGTCCCTGTACCATCAGAGTTTGTAGTTACCCCTGCAGCCTACCATGCAGCTAGTGGTTCACTTAACGTATTCCTAGTAATACTCTTCGCCACACTTGGTGCTGACATTGGTGCCAGCATCAACTATTTCGTGGCCCTGTATGTTGGTCGTCCTGTCATCTATAAGTTTGCCAACAGCAAGTGGGGCAAGATGTGTCTGCTCAATCAGGAGAAGGTAGAAAAAAGCGAGAAATATTTTGACGATCATGGCATTGCCGCCACACTTACCGGACGTTTCGTTCCCGTCATTCGTCACCTCATTTCCATCCCTGCCGGTTTGGCTCGCATGCACTATGGCAAATTCATTTTGTTCACCACCATTGGTGCCGGTGGCTGGCATAGTGTACTGGCTATCCTGGGATGGTATCTGCATGCCATTGTGCCCGAGGATCAGTTGAACGACAAGATCAGCGAATACGCCGAGTACATCAAATTCATCATTCTTGGACTGATTGTTTTGGCCGTAATCTATTTCGTAATCAAAAAGAAACTTAACAAGAAATAAGAAAAGGTGGCGTAAAGAGCATTTTTTTGCTTAATTGTTACTTGTTTTCCATAATTTTTAGTATTTTTGCGCAATATTATCAGCAAACAACGATTATGGCAAGAACAAACAACCATCTAGTTATCATGGCCGGCGGCGTAGGAAGCCGTTTCTGGCCTATGAGCACTACCGAGAATCCCAAGCAGTTCATTGACGTTCTCGGCGTTGGCAAGACATTACTCCAATTAACGGTAGAAAGATTTGGCAATCTGGTTAAGCCCGAGAACATCTGGGTTGTAACCAACCAGAAGTATCAGGACATCGTCAAGAAGCAGCTGCCTGATATGCCTGCAGGAAACATTCTCTGCGAGCCATGTCGCAGAAACACAGCACCTTGTATCGCATATGTCAGCTGGCGCATCAAGTCGAAAGACCCCAAGGCCAACATTATTGTTACACCAAGCGATCACATTGTAACCGACAAGACCGAGTTTCAGCGTGTCATCAAGGAATGTATGCAGTTCACTGGCGAAACCGATGCTATCGTAACATTGGGTATGAAGCCCAACCGTCCTGAGACTGGCTACGGCTATATCCAGGCCGACCTTAGCACAAGTTCGCTCAGAAATAAGGAGATCTTCCGAGTAGACTCTTTCCGCGAGAAGCCCAACCTCGAGACAGCGCAGGGCTACATCAAGAAGAACAACTACTTCTGGAATGCCGGCATCTTCATTTGGAATGTAAATACTATCGTAAATGCATTCCGCATCTATCAGCCCTCAATGGCTAAACTGTTCGAGTCGCTGCTGCCCATCTATGGCACCGACAAGGAGCAGGAAGAAATCAATCGTTTGTTCCCCGAATGCGAGAACATCTCTGTCGACTATGCCATTATGGAGAAGGCCGAGGAGATTTTCGTTTGTCCTTCCGACTTCGGTTGGAGCGACCTTGGCACATGGGGGTCACTCCACGAGCAGAGCAAGAAGGATCTTTATGGCAATGCCAGCATAGGTCAGGACATCAATCTCATCGAGAGCCACAACTGCATCGTACACACCGTTCAGGAAAAGAAGGTGGTCATCCAGGGACTCGATGGATATATTGTAGCCGAGAACGACGACACTTTGCTCATCTGCAAACTGTCTGAGGAACAGCGAATCAAACAATTCTCTGGGAATAATTAAATTACAAATATGGAGAAGAAAGTAGCTCTAATTACTGGTATTACAGGTCAGGACGGATCGTATCTGGCTGAGTTTTTGATCGAGAAAGGATATGAAGTTCACGGACTTATGCGCCGTTCTTCGTCATTCAATACAGGAAGAATCGAACATCTCTATCTCGATGAGTGGGTGCGCGATATGAAGAAGGCCCGTCTGGTAAATCTTCACTGGGCCGACATGACCGACTCATCATCTCTCATCCGCGTCATTTCTAAGATTCGCCCTACCGAGATCTATAACCTAGCCGCTCAGAGTCATGTCAAGGTTTCGTTCGACGTACCTGAATATACAGCTGATACCGATGCTAATGGTGTTCTCCGTTTACTCGAGGCCGTTCGTATTGCCGGCCTGGCCGATACCTGCCGCATCTACCAGGCCTCTACATCCGAGCTTTATGGTAAGGTTCAGGAGGTTCCACAGAGCGAGACTACCCCATTCTATCCCCGCTCACCATACGCAGTTGCTAAACTCTATGGCTTCTGGATTATGAAGAACTATCGCGAGTCATACAATATGTTCTGCTGCAATGGTATCCTCTTCAATCATGAGAGTGAGCGCCGTGGCGAGACCTTCGTAACCCGCAAGATCACACTGGCCGCAGCACGTATTGCCCAGGGATACCAGGACAAGCTCTATCTTGGTAACCTCAATTCTCTTCGCGACTGGGGTTATGCCAAGGACTACATCGAGTGCATGTGGCTCATCCTGCAGCAGCCCGAACCAGACGACTTTGTAATTGCCACAGGCGAATACCACACAGTCCGCGAGTTTGCCACCCTCGCCTTCAAGGAGGTTGGCATCGAACTCGAGTGGCGTGGCGATGGAGTAAATGAGCACGGAATTGTTAAGAGTATCAGTCCAGAACTCTCAATTCTAAATTCACAATTATCAATTGGTCAAACTCTTGTTGAGGTTGACCCGAAGTACTTCCGTCCTGCCGAGGTTGATCAGTTGCTGGGTAATCCTGCTAAAGCTAAGGCTAAGCTGGGATGGAACCCACAGAAGACCTCATTCGAGGACCTCGTAAAGATTATGGTTCAGCACGACATGAAGTTCGTAAAGAAACTGTTCCTTAAAGCCCACATGGACGATGCTGAATAAAGATAGTAAGATATATGTAGCGGGACACCACGGGCTAGTGGGTTCCGCTATTTGGAATAATCTGCTCCAGCGAGGCTACACAAATCTCGTTGGACGTACTCACAAGGAACTCGACCTTACCGATCAGGTAGCAGTCAAGCAGTTCTTCGACGAGGAGCGCCCCGATGCAGTTGTACTCGCCGCAGCATTTGTTGGTGGCATCATGGCCAACTCGCTTTATCGCGCTGACTTTATCATGATGAACATGAAGATTCAGTGCAATGTCATCAGCGAGGCCTATGCTCACGGTGTCAAGAAACTACTCTTCCTCGGTTCCACCTGCATCTATCCCAAGAATGCGCCACAGCCGATGAAGGAAGACTGCCTGCTCACATCACCATTGGAGTACACCAACGAGGAGTACGCCATTGCCAAGATTGCAGGTCTCAAGATGTGCGAGAGCTACAATCTGCAGTACGGCACCAACTACATTGCCGTTATGCCCACCAACCTATATGGCCCTAACGACAATTTCCACCTCGAGAACTCACACGTCATGCCAGCCATGATGCGTAAGATCTACCTGGCCAAGCTAATCCACGATGGAGCCTGGGACAAGATAGCCATCGACTTGAACAAACGCCCCGTTGAAGGCGTCAACGGCGATGCTTCGCAGGAAGACATCCTTAAGGTATTGGCAAAGTATGGCATCGAGAATAACAAGGTAACACTCTGGGGCACAGGCACTCCACTCCGTGAGTTCCTTTGGTCAGAAGATATGGCCGACGCATCAGTTCACGTACTATTGAATGTCAACTTTAGCGACATTATCGGCATCGAGAAATATTCTTCAGTTCATTACGGCGCAAGCACCGATGGAGCTGTCGACCGCAATCATTCTGCAGGTCGCGGTGGTGCATTACCAAAGCTTGGCGAAATCCGCAACTGCCACATCAATGTAGGCACTGGCAAGGAACTCACTATCCGCGAACTATCCGAACTAGTTGTTAAAGCAGTTGGTTTCCAGGGAACTGTAGAGTTCGACACATCCAAGCCCGATGGCACGATGCGTAAACTAATTGACGTTTCAAAACTTCATTCTCTAGGTTGGACACACAAAGTCGAAATCGAAGATGGCGTTAAGAAACTATTTGAATGGTATCGCTCAAGTCTAGCATAAATAACAAACCCTCGCCGATTGGCGAGGGTTATTATTTATTACATATTCTTTTTCAGCGTTGCTTTCCAAGCCTCATATGCAGCCTGGTACTCAGCGCGATGAGCAGCATCAGGTTCAATCACCTCAAGCTTATCCAGACTAGCAAAAGCCTCGGCAGCATTTGTATAGATACCAGCACCAAGACCAGCACCCTTAGCAGCACCTACTGAACCATCAGTATCATACAGTTCGATAGTAGCACCGCTAACACCAGCCAGAGTATTGCGGAACAGTGGGCTCAAGAACATGTTTGCCTTACCAGCATGAATTTTCTTGATGTCCATACCCATCTGCTGCATAATCTCCATACCATAGCAGAATGAGAATACGATACCCTCCTGAGCAGCACGAACCAGGTGAGCCTTGTTGTGCTTATTGAAGTTCAGGCCGTTGATAGAGCAACCTATCTCCTTGTTCTCCAATACACGCTCAGCACCGTTTCCGAATGGGATTACTGTCACGCCCTCACTACCGATGGGCACACTGGCAGCCAGGTCATTCATCTCTGCATAACCTATCTCTGGAGTGATATTGCGGTGAGTCCATGCATTCAGGATACCAGTACCATTGATACATAGCAGTACACCCAGACGAGTCTGGTCAGCAGTGTGATTCACATGAGCAAATGTGTTTACACGGCTCTGTGGATCATAGTTCACGTCACCCAGCACACCATATACCACACCCGATGTACCTGCAGTAGCAGCAATCTCACCAGGATTCAGCACGTTCAGCGACAGAGCATTGTTAGGCTGGTCACCACCTCTATATGTAATAGGAGTACCAGCCTTCAGTCCCATCTCTGCAGCAGCCTCAGCGCTTACCACGCTCTGCTCAGCAAATGTAGGAACGATATCTGCAATCAGCGAACCGTCAAATCCATAGTAATCCATCAGGAAATCTGCCACCTTGTTGTTCTTGAAGTCCCAGAACATACCCTCCGACAGACCGCTTACGGTAGTGTTAGCCACACCGCTCAGTCGCATGGCGATATAGTCGCCAGGCAGCATTACCTTATATATTTTACTATACAATTCAGGCTCATTTTCCTTTACCCAAGCCAGCTTGGCTGCGGTAAAGTTACCAGGCGAGTTCAGCAGATGACTCAGACACTTGTCAGCGCCCAGATTCTTGAAAGCCTTCTCACCATAAGGCACAGCACGCGAGTCACACCAGATGATTGCAGGGCGCAGAGCCTTCAGATCCTTATCTACACATACCAGACCGTGCATCTGGTAAGAGATACCGATAGCCTTAATCTCCTCAGCAGTAGCACCACTCTCCTTCATTATCTTCTGCAGACTCAGTTTGGCGTTATCCCACCACATCTGAGGATCCTGCTCAGCCCAACCGGCCTTAACAGCCATGATTGGAGCTTCCTTTTCAGGATAGAATGCTGTTGCTACACACTTGCCGCTATCGGCGTTAACCAATGATGCCTTCACTGACGAGCTACCGACATCAAAACCTAATAGATACCTATTTGCCATAACAATTTATTAAGAAATCTTTAATTATAGTACGTTTCAAATGCAAATTTCCCTATTTTTTCCCAATTAAACGACTTTTTTTACTAAAAAAGTGAATTTTTTACGCATTTTTGAGTTGTATTTAATTTTTTTGTTTACCTTTGCACAATAGAATAACGTAATTACCAGATAAAAAATATTCATATATGAAGAAAAAGATACTAATACTTGACGACAAAGAGACCATTGCTAAGGTTCTCTCAATCTATCTGATGAGCGACTACGATGTACAGTGGTTGCCCGATGGTTTGCAGGGTGTAAAATGGTTGCAGGCAGGTAACACCCCCGACCTCATTATATCTGATATTCGTATGCCAGGAATGCGCGGCGATGACTTTTTGGAGTGGATCAAGCAGAACGAGCTGTTCAAGCAGATTCCAGTCATCATGCTTTCCAGCGAAGACTCCACCAGTGAGCGCATCCGCCTGCTGGAGATTGGTGCCGAAGACTATATTGTTAAGCCTTTCAACCCAATGGAGTTAAAGATACGAGTAAAGAAGATTATTCCCTAAATAGAATAATATGATAGGTGTTGTATATCTTGGCAGCAATCCTAAGACCGAGGAGCGATTACGTTACATCCCCGGTCGATTGGTGCAGTACACAAGGAATTACAAAGATGCCGCATCGGCGTGTTCTACGCACGTCCGCAACGAGCATTTTATACTATTTTATGAGCAAGGCGACACAACCGACGACATTAATGCAATCACCTATTTAAAAAAGAAGAACAAGCGAATCTACATTATTCTGCTCACCAAGGAACTATCTACTGATGACCGTTTGGGATATCAGAAGGCTGGAATCAATGATACTCTCGACTCCAATGCCTCTATCACCGAACTCAACAAGAAGATACAGTTCATCTCCGATCGCGAGAACATGCTGTTCGACGATCAGCAGGCAAAATATCGCATGCTGCGCTTCAAGATTCCCGTTTGGAAGAGAATCTTCGATGTATTCTTTGCCATCTTTGCGCTTATCATCACCTCGCCCATCTTCATCCTTACCGCCATTGCCATCCGTTTGGAGAGCAAGGGCCCGGTTATCTTCAAGTCAAAGCGAGTTGGTGCCAACTATACCATCTTCAATTTCTTGAAGTTCCGCTCAATGTATCAGGATGCCGAAGAGCGCCTCAAGGAGGTAGCCAAGGAAGCCGGCAACCAGTATGCCGAGATGAACAAGAAGCAGGACAAGCCCTCTATGGGTATGGCAGGACTTGGAATGGAGGCCGATATGATGATGAGTATTGGCGACGATACCGATATGATGATCAGCGACGATGAGGTAATGCTCGTAGGCGACGACTTCGTCATTTCCGAAACCGACTTCAGCAAGGAGAAGAAGGAAGAGATCGAAAACGCCTTCGTCAAGATCGAGAACGATCCCCGCGTCACCAAAGTCGGCAAGTTCATCCGCAAGTTCAGCATCGATGAGCTTCCTCAGCTCATCAATATCCTCAAAGGCGACATGTCCGTTGTCGGCAACCGTCCTCTACCACTCTACGAGGCCGAGAAACTCACCATCGACACCAGTATCGACCGCTTCATGGCTCCCGCAGGTCTTACAGGTCTTTGGCAGGTTGAGGAGCGCGGCAAGGGTGGCATGATGTCAGCTGAGGAGCGCAAACAACTCGACATCAAATACGGCCAGACCTACAACTTCTGGCTGGATATGAAGATACTTTTCCGTACCTTCTTTGCCTTCGTTCAGAAGGAGAATGTATAACTAAATTCCTACGTTATGAACAGATTCAGACGACTGATATTCATTTTGGCCATTGCAACCACGACCACACCCGCCCTAGCCCAATTCAACGAGAGCGGCATAAGTGCCGGTTTCTTTGATTCCAGCAACGAAAAAGACATCAACTTTTCTGAATTCCACCTTCCGCCATTGGCAGTTTTATTCGAAAATGCCAAAACGAATCCACAGATACTCTCATTAGAAAAGGCGCGCCAATTGGCAGAAGCAGAAGTTGCCAAGCAAAAGCGACATATATTCTCATACGTAACTGGTCACGCAAGCTATAGCTACGGCATTGGAGACATGTGGGGAAACAATTCCTCAGCATATTCACAAACCATATATCAGTACCAAGGAACAAAGCAAGCCTATTGGAATATTGGTGTTAATTTAGCAATACCTATTGAAGACATTTTAGATTTAACAGCATCTGTAAGACGTAAAAGAATTGAAGTCGAAGATGCTGTTATAAGAAAAGACATCGCATACGATCAGTTAAAGTTACAAATTGCCACCCTCTTCATTAAAATAACCAACAATTTAGTTTCTCTCAAAACAGTTGGTGAAGCTGCTGCTGCATATCAGGGAGCTGGAGCATTAGATCGTGAAGATTTTGAAAACGGTAATATGGAAATTTCTGCTTTTGCAGGTACAAAAATGCAAGAGAGTGCACAAGTTTCAGGATACCAATCACTTCAAACAGAAATTGTCACTGATATTTTGACTTTAGAGATTTTAACACATACACCAATCATCACTAATGCTACAACAGAAATCACACTTGATAAAAGTATTAGTAAGACGCCAAAAGAACAAGCTAAAGAAAACAAAATTAATGAAAAGCGTATAAAACGATTAGAAAAAGAAGAAAAAGATAAAGAAAAAAAATTAGAAAAGGCAGAAGCCAAAGCTGAAAAAGCTGCAGCCAAAGCCGCCAAAAAGCAAAAAAACAAATAACATTTGCAACTATGGATTTATTCAGATATATTGTAAGATTCCTGTTTAAAATAAGATGGTATTTAATTATCTTGCCAATGATTGCATTAATCGTGGCATGGTTCTCTACACGTGACATGGAACGTGTTTATGATACCAATACAACTATTTATACTGGTATGATTACAGGTTATAACATTGAGGGGACCATTGGAACTGCTGGAGGTCAAGCTCAAACTAACATGACAAACTTAATGTTATTAATAACAACGGATGCCACTATTCATGAGGTTTCATTGCGTTTATTTGCCCGTTGTATGATGTATGGCAATGCCAACAAGGATAACAATTATATTTCTGCAGAGCATTATCGCCAATTATACAATAGTGTGCCGGCAGAAGTTAAAGCTTTGATTAATCACAATAGCGAAAATGCTACTTACGCAAATTTAAAGGCGTATGAACGCCCTTCAGCAGACAACTTTGTCTTTGGAATAACGAATTATCATCCATACTTTGGAATTAATAGCATAACTAGCAGGATAAAGGTTGTACAACTTCAAAGAAGTGATATTATTGATATAGGCTATTCTGCGAATGATGCTGGTATAGCATATAACACTTTAGACATCCTAAACGATGTATTTGCTCGTCAATATGCATTATTGCGTTATGGTGAAACCAACAACGTAATTAAATTTTTTGAGCGAGAAGTTGCTCGTCTATATCGTATTCTAACAAATGCCGAAGATGATCTGATTCGTTATAACGTTGAGAAGCGCATCATAAACTATGGTGAACAAACCAAATTGCTATCTGGAATGGATGCTACACAGAAAACGACAGACAACAATTTGATGATAGATAGGACGACAACTCGTGCATTAATGAATTATTTGGAACGTCAGTTAGGCGATCGAGCTAAAGTAATAAAAGCAAATAGAGATTTTACAAACCAAGTTACAGATATTTCTCGTATTCAATCCCGCATTTCAAACCTTCGTCTAATGAGTAGTGAAGGAAGTGCAAGTGGAATGGAAACTCAGGAAGAACTTGCAAAAGCACAAAATATGCTTCAAGTTGCTTCAAACAACGTAAAAGGTCTAGTAAAAGACATTGAAGCAGGTAATTATAACACAGAGGCTGGAGTAAAGGCAAGTAATATGGTGGACAGATGGCTTGAACAGGTTCTTAAGCTTGAGGAAACCAAGGCACATGAAAGTGCACAAGATGTTATGCGTGAGAAAATCGATAAAGAGGTTATGTATTATGCACCAATTGGAGCGACAGTATCTAGAAAAGAACGTCACATCAGTTTCATAGAAGGTAATTATATGGAGATGTTAAAGGCATTAAACGCAGCCCGTCTCCGTCAGAAAAACTTACAGATGTCAACAGCGACCTTACGAGTTCTAAACCCTCCAATGTATCCCATGAATGCACAACCGACAAATCGCATGATGACATTATTAGGTGCATTTATGATGGCTTTTGTTTTTACAGCTTTATACTTCTTTATTATTGAATTATTAGACAGGACTCTACGTGATCGTATGCGCTCAGAACGCATTACAAAGATTCCAGTGATGGGTTGCTTCCCAAAGGAAAGCAATCTACGATACCGCAGATTCAATAAAACAATTGCCGACATGGCTCTTCGTCAACTCAGTAAGGCGTTGCTTCCTCATTTTGAAGAAGGTAAACAAAATGTACTCAATTTGCTTTCTACAGATGCAGCCAATGGCAAGAGTTATATTGCCCAAGAGCTAGAAAACTATTGGATATCAATTGGTCTTCAAGTTCGTCGTATCACATATGATGAAGATTACCTTGCAGAAGATAGTAGATTCATTATGGCAAAAGATATCAAAGACATCTGCCCAGATTTGTTACCAAACGAGATTGCCATCGTCGAATATCCCAACTTGGATGACAACTCTATTCCTCCAGCACTACTCAATATGGGAACAGTAAACTTGATGGTAACTCGTGCCAACCGCACATGGAAGGATGTTGACCAAAAAGCGCTCAAAGAATTAAATGAGCGATTAGGAAACAAAAACTCTCTCTTCATGTACTTGACAGAATGTCAAAGATATGCTGTTGAAGAATTTGTGGGTCAGTTACCACCATATACTGGTTTTAACAACTTCATCTATCGCATGTCACAAATGGGTCTGACAGCTGTTGAAAATAGCCATGCGAAATAATGGTAAATAAAGTTAATTCAAATAGAGCATATGAATACGCCCATGAAAATGGAGGAAGAGTAGCACTACTCTTTCTCCTATTTTTGCTTGCAATTTATGAATTTTTAAATAGTGGATTTAGTATATATGCAATTATATGCATATCTCCAATCCTAATTATAGCTGTTTACTGTGTTTTTACTTGGAGGATGGCTGCGTTATGGGCTTTAGTCGTTATAAACTATTTCCTACAAATGAAGGATTCTCCTATTCATTATATCAGCCTCCCCATGTCCCTTTGGGATGAAATGTTAGAGCTAACACTTATAGCCATGGCATTAATTGATGCACGTAAAGATCCTCATTTCGAAAGATGTGTTAATTTAATGTTATTAGCAATTTTAATATGGTGCGGTTTCTGTACACTAGAGGTTTTAAACGACACATGTTCTTTGGGGATTAATGTATCTTCATGGTTCACAAGTGCACGTTTAATGGCATTACAACTAGTATGGATTCTATTAGTTTTTTGTTTATATATCTCAACACCCAAAATATTACTAACTTACTTAAGAATTTGGGCTCTTTTATCACTATTTGCCGCATATTGGGTTTGGAAACAAAAAAATATCGGTTTTACACCTAACGAATACGCATGGCTATATTATGGTCCTGGCTCAGTAACTCATCTTTTGAATGGTGGTACGCTAATTAGGTATTTCTCTACATTCAGTGATGCAGCGAACTATGGTTGTAATGCAGCCGCTTCTGCCGTTACATTTTTAATAATTGCTATAACAAGCAAAATAAAATGGGAAAAACTATTCTTCTTAATTGTAAGTATATGCGTTATTTGGGGAATGTTTCAATCCGGCACACGAACTGCAATTTTCTGTATGGCTGCAGGATTTATGGTGTACGTGGTATTATCAAAATCATTTAAAATAGCCATTCCATTCGGTATATTCTTTGGACTATTTATGGCCTTTTTAATGTTTACTGAAATCGGAAATGGAAATCAACAAATACGAAGAATGCGTTCAGCATTTGATAAAAAAGACGCATCTGCTAACGTCAGAGATATTAATCAAACTGCCATGAAAAAATATCTTCAGGATGCACCTTGGGGCATAGGCCTTGCTTCCACTCAAGCCAACATACCTGCTAACAACAAGTTCCGTAAATTATCCGATATTCCCCCTGATTCCGAATATGTTTATATCTGGGTTCATACAGGTATAGTTGGGATTTCCGTTTTTATTTTTTGTACCATTATTATGTGGCTAGGAGCGTGCTGGACTGTGATGACGAAATTACATAGCCCTTCATTAATTGGAATTGGAGGTGGATTATGTAGCGCTTTTGTTGCTATACAATTAGGGGCATATGGTAACCAAGTACTATTCCAATATCCTAATGGATTAACTTTTTATGGTGGATTAGCTATTGTATATGTACTACCATATTTTGAAAAAGAATGGATTGAGTACGAACAACAACGATTAAACAAACAAGAAGCAAAAAAAAGATTAAAAAAAATAAAGAAGCTTGCAAAACGAGTGTAAAATATCCATCATCACAATCAATTACAATGGGTTAAAAGACACCTGCGAACTAATTGATTCAATCCCCTTCAACGACAATATGGAGGTGATAGTAGTAGATAATGCCTCAAAACAAGACGAAGTAAGCGTAATTTCTAAACGTTTTCCCCAAGTCAAAGTCATACATAGTGAGCAAAACCATGGTTTTGCCGGCGGCAATAATTTGGGTATTAATGAAGCTAAAGGAGATTATATTCTTCTCATCAATAACGACACATACTTCAAGGACTTCAATATTGATGCACTCATTGAAAAACTTGAATCATCAGATAAGATCGGTATTGTATGTCCCAAGCTTCGCTTTGCCTGGGGAAGTAATCCTATTCAATATGCTGGGTACACCCCCCTATCAAAAATAACAGTTAGAAATTGGGCTATAGGTTTTGGTGAAGAAGACAATGGGCAATACGATACTGCCCACCCAACCCCCTATGCTCATGGTGCAGCGATGCTAATAAAACGCGAAGCACTTGAGAAAGTTGGACTTATGCCAGAATGTTTCTTCCTTTATTACGAAGAAATCGACTGGTCTATGATGTTTACCCGTGCCGGCTACGAAATCTGGTACGATCCTGCATGTACCGTTTACCACAAAGAAAGCCAGACGACTGGTCAAAATAGCCCCCTCCGTACATACTACATCACTCGCAATAGACTCCTTCTCGTAAAACGCAACTACAAAGGTATAAACAAATACCTATCTTATATATACTTGATTGGTCTCGTTGCCACTCGTGATATTATAAAATATTCCCTCCAAGGCAGATACGATTTAGTCAAAGCGGTCTACAAAGGTATTATGGATTTTTCAAATTCTCAACTCTACGCTCGAGCTTGCTCGCTTGCTACCAACGGGACGCAAGAATTATCAACATCTAATAAATTGTAAAATATGGATTTCTGGATTATATTATATATCATTGATTGGTTATTATTCATCCTTGTTGGAGGAACAGTTTTCTATCTAGGTGTATTTTCAATTGCTTCACTATTCAGCAGAGATAGTGTTCTATCAACAACAAAAATACAAAATCGTTTTGCAGTAATCATTCCATCTCATAAACAAGACAAGGTTGTTGAACAAACGGTGGTCTCAATTCTAAGTCAAGATTACCCTCAACGTATGTTCGACGTAGTTGTTGTTTCTGACCATCAATCAGAATTAACCAATATGCGTTTAGCACAATATCCTATAACATTACTTACTCCAGACTTTGCAGAAAGTACAAAAGCAAAGGCTCTACAATATGCTATACTAAAATTACCCGAATTCAAAATCTATGATATTGCGTTAGTCTTAGATGCCGACAACATCGTTGAACAAGACTTCCTAACTAAAGTTAATGATGCCTTTGAAACCGCAGCAACTAAAGCAATCCAATTGCATCGCATCTCGCGAAATAGAGATACTGCAGCAGCCCGCATGGGGTCCATTTTCGAAGAAATAAACAATGCAATCTTCCGAAAAGGGCATATTAATTTAGGCATATCTGCAGCTTTAGCAGGTTCCGGCACAGCATACGATTTTACATGGTTCAAAACAAATGTCATGAAGGCTAGAACATCCGGTGAAGACAAAGAGCTAGAGGCGCTTCTACTTAAACAGGGGTATTTCATTGATTACTTTGACAACATTTTGCTTTATGGTGAAAAGAAAAGAACAACTAGCAAGATGAATGAGCAACATAGCCGTTGGACCTTACAACAATTTCAGAACTTAATTAAGAACATTAGATACCTGCCAGGCGCCATACTACGCAAGCAATACGACTGGGCAGACAAACTAATTCAATGGATGCTGATGCCTCGTACTAGTATGGTTGGCATCATTATGGTCATGAGCCTTGTTTTACCATTCATCTATATGACATTAGTAATCAAGTGGTGGATATTAGGCTCATTGGCTTTATTTTTCTTTGCTTTAGCCACCCCAGATTATCTAGTAGATGAGATGTGGGACCGCACATTCCTTCGTTCTCCATTTGTCACTCTATGGGGCATCATAAGTACGAAGCTTTTCCACAAGAAAAAAGAAAACAATTAAATCAAAACTACAAATATGATTTGGCTGATATTACACTTTATCGACATTACACTTTGGGTTATTATTCTAGGGTCTGTAGCATACGTAGTCTTTTTCGCTATCATCTCATTATTCTACGAGAAAGAAGATCGCGTTGCCATACACGCTGCAGCCCTAACCAATCGTATGACAAAGTTCCTCATTCTATATCCTGCATATAACGAGGATCGTGTCATAATAAATGCTGTTGAACATTTCTTGGAACAAGACTATCCTGCGGATATGTACACAGTTGCCGTAATTTCTGACCACATGAAGCCAGAGACAAATGATTATCTACGTACTCTTCCAATTACATTGCTTACTCCGACTTTTGAAAAAAGTTCAAAAGCCAAGGCAATGCAATATGCAATTAATACAATCCCAGAAACATTTGATAATGTAGTTGTACTCGATGCTGATAATGTAGTACGCCCTGAGTTTCTGTCACAATTAAACATTTTGTGCTCTGTTTACGATGCCATTCAGTGTCACCGTTGCGCAAAGAATGCTAATAACGATGTTGCAGTACTTGATGGTGCCAGCGAAGAAATCAATAATACATTGTTCCGTAAAGCTCATAACCGTTTGGGATTATCATCTGCCCTTATCGGCTCAGGAATGTGTTTCAACTATGAATTATTCAAAAAGAATGTTTTCCAACTCTCTACTGCAGGTGAAGATCGCGAAATGGAAGCCCTCCTACTCCATCAGGAAGTTTTCATCAAATATGCTCCAGACATTCATGTTTTCGACGAAAAGGTTAGCAACCAAGATAACTTCCAAAAGCAGCGCATGCGCTGGATGACAGCACAGGTTCAGAGTCTTATGAGCAATCTTCCCAAAATCCCTGGTGCACTTGTTCATGGAAAGATCAACTTCGTTGATAAAACTATTCAGCAGGCATTGATACCAAGATCAATACTGATAGTTTTATTAACAGCTATTTCCATTTTCATGACTATTGCCATGCCATCATGGTGCGAAAAGTGGTGGATTACACTAGCAATATTAGGCCTATCTTTATTTGTTGCTATCCCGAAAGAAATTCGTTTCCGCTCCTTCTCAAAGGTATTAACAATCCCCGCCCTAGTTTTCCGCATGCTCAAAAACGTCCTCCACATGGACAGAAAGAATACTGACTTCATACACACCGAACATACAACATAGTCAATGATTTTGAGCCAAAAATTTGGGATTATAACATAAATATGTTATCTTTGCACCAAAATACGATAAATTATGGCAGAAAGATATTATCCAGTAGGCATACAAACATTCCGAGAAATCATAGAAGGAGGATATGTCTATATAGACAAGTCCGATCTTGTGTGGCAAATGCAAAACAAGCGTAAATATGTATTTCTGAGTCGGCCCCGCCGTTTCGGGAAGTCCCTACTTTCCTCTACATTACACAGTTTTTTTGCTGGCGAGAAAGATCTATTCCAAGGTCTAAAGATTATGGAATTAGAGCAAGAATGGAAGCAGTACCCGGTGATACACCTTGACTTGAGCATAGCAAAAGGCAAGGAGTCTGCTAATGAATTGCGACGTACACTCATGCTATTGCTTTCACGGCAGGATCTTTATAGCGAAAACCCAAATGAGAAGACCCCTGGCGAAATACTAACAGGAATGATACAGCGAGTGAATCGTGAGACGGGCAAACAGGTTGTTGTAATTATCGACGAATATGACGCTCCGCTGCTTGAGGTGCTACACGATGACGAGACTCTTGATAGCATGCGTCGTGTGATTCAGGAGTTTTATGTGCCTCTGAAAGCCAATGAACAATATATCAAATTCTGCTTTATTACTGGCATTACCAAATTTTCACAACTTAGCATTTTTTCTACGATTAACAATCTGACAAACATCAGCCTATGGCCTCAATTCTCTGCAATATGTGGCATCACAGAACATGAACTTACCACCGCGATGCATGAAGATATTGATATGATGGCTCAGACCAACGGTATTGCATGGGAACTGATGCACCAAAAACTGAAAGCGCGATATGACGGCTATCATTTCTCCGAGCAATCAGAAGATATATACAATCCTTTCAGCCTATTGAAATCATTCGACAGCAAACGAATAAGCAGCTATTGGTTTGAAAGTGGCACCCCAACATTCCTAATCAGGCAGATGCAACATTTCAGCACCGACATTATGTCACTGGATAGTATGATAGTCCCTTCCTCTGCCTTCGACAAGCCTACAGAGGCAATGTCATCTGCCTTGCCGCTACTTTATCAAAGTGGCTATCTCACCATCAAGGATTACGATTCAGAGACACAAGAGTACACATTGGCTCTGCCTAATCAAGAAGTACGTATTGGGTACACTGAAGGTCTTCTGCCTGTATATACAGGAATTGATAGTGGCTACGTACAGTCTGGATTTGCCGCAAAATTCTGGCGCGCATTAAAGCTAGGTGACATTGAGCTTGCCATGAAAGAGATGCAATCATATATGGCAGGACTTCCTTATGTAGAAGGTTTTAAGAAAAAACTAGAAGCAGCAGCAACAAAGGAAGGCTTTTACGAGTATACTATGTATCTTATTTTCTCCATGCTAAATGTTTATGCCCGTACCCAGGTAAAGTGCCAAAGAGGGCGTACAGACCTAGTAGTATGGATGCCAGAGACCGTATATGTTTTCGAACTAAAGATTGAAGGATCAGCAAAAGACGCATTAGCACAGATAGATGATCGCAATTACGCCATCCCATACAAGGCAGATGGAAAAAAAGTGATAAAGGTCGGTGTAAAATTCGATGCACAAACTCGAGTTCCTGAAGAGTGGATTATCAAAGAAGAATGACGAATGAGTAATATAAAGATATTTGTCTGTGCACATAAGGAAGTGCCCCTCCCCCAGCACCCCTATTTCTTGCCAATCCAGGCAGGAGCAGCACTTCACGACCATATAGATGGTTACCAACCAGACGATGAAGGAGATAACATTTCAATTAAGAATCCTCATTTCTGTGAACTCACATGTCACTACTGGGCATGGAAGAACCTTAAGAATGTGGATATTGTTGGCCTTAATCACTACCGCCGTTATTTCGACTTTACAAGGAAATGGCCACAATTCTCTGCTGACAAACATTTCATCGCAACAGAAGAATTCTTAAAACAGGATTATAAATTCCCAGACTTAGAGAAAATTTTATCAAAATACGACATTATCCTCCCTGTTGCTCGCCATTGGCGTGTTAGTAATACACAACAATATGGAGAATATCATATCGCTAAAGATTGGGAGATGCTACGACAAATTATAAAAGAGCTTCATCCGGAATATATACCTGCATTTGAAAAGACTATGGATCATAGCAACAAGTCTGTTGGTTATAACATGTTTGTCACACATTGGAAGCATTTCAATGCTTATTCTAAGTGGTTATTCGATATTCTTTTCGAAGTTGAAAGTCGTGTCCCTCCTATTGATGACCCTATTCAAAGCAGAATATACGGCTATATGAGTGAACGTCTTATTAATGTTTATTGTAATCATCATCGACTTCGCATAAACCATATACCACTTATTATGCCCTTGGACATAGTAAACCAAGACATGAACATCAGTAATCTACATTGGTGCTGGCGGTGTTTTTCTAATGATTTACACTTTTTCCTTGAAAAAGGAAAAGGATAGAATTAATTATAATAAAACATGGGAGATCGATTAAATAAAAGCATAAAAAACGCAGAAGTAAATCTACTATTTTACTTCTTAAGTCTCTTTTTATCCTTTTTTTCAAGAAAAGTCTTTCTTTCAAATCTAGGTGCAGAATTCATTGGTTTGCAAGGTACATTAAGTAATATCCTTGGCTATATGAATTTGGCAGAATTGGGAATTGGTACTTGTATTAGTTATTTTCTTTTTAAACCACTTCAATCAAATAATCGATTAGAAATATGCGAAATCATGTCTGTCTTTGGTTATCTATACCGTTGTATAGGTTTGATCATACTATGTGCAGGCATCATCATCTCACTATTCTTCCCACTTATATTCCAGAATAGTGATTTATCTTATGGCATAATATTTTTTTCTTTTTATTCAATTTTAGGCTCTTCTCTAATTGGCTATTTTATCAACTACAAGCAAATTGTGTTATCCGCCGATCAAAAAGGTTATCTTGTTGCTATATACTTTCAGTCTGCCAATATAATTCGTATAGCTCTTCAGATATGGTTAGCTTTACGCTTCTGCAATCTGTATTTTTGGGTTATTACAGAATTCCTGTTTAGTATGATAGGATGTGTTGTACTGAATTGGAAAATCAGTAAGGAATATCCTTGGCTTAATACAAACAAAAAAGAAGGAAAAGAATTGCTCAAAAAATACCCTACCATTCTAATTAATACCCGGCAAATTTTTATTCACAAAATAAAAGATTTTATACTAAACAAAAGCGATGAGCTATTTGTCTTTGTTTTTGTATCCCTAAAAATGGTCGCATATTATGGGAACTACACAATGATAATATCAAAGGTGGGACAAATTTTTAGTTCAATTCTTGATAGCACATATGCAGGAGTTGGCAATCTTGTTGCTGAAGGGAATAAGCAAAATATAATAAAAATATTCTGGGAGCTAATGACCATCAGGCATTTTATTGCCGGTCTCCTCTGTTTCTCTATTTTTCATTTTATTGAGCCATTCATATCCATCTGGTTAGGTTCTGAATACATTCTTAGCCGAAACATACTCCTCCTTCTATGTGTATATATATATATTAGCACATCCCGTGGAGTCGTGGATATGTTCAATCATTCATATGGGTTATACGCAGATGTTTGGTCTGCCTGGGCAGAACTATTCATTAATTTATCAGTCACAATAGCAGCAGGATTATATTGGGGAATTGTTGGTATTCTGTTGGGTAAATGCATATCAACTATAGTAATTATCGTGTTTTGGAAACCGTATTATTTGTTCCATAAAGGCTTAAAAGACCAATACTCTACATATTGGAATGGTGCATTTCGTAATTTTCTTGTATCCTTTATCAGTATTACGATTGCGCATTACCTATTGAAAATAACATCCCTCAATTGCTATGAGAATTTTTTTCACCTGATCATCTATTGTGTTGTTGGATTGCTAATATATCTTACTCTCAACACCATATTAATTCTACTCTTCTGCAAAGGAGCAAGAGATTGTATACAACACATGAGACATATCCATTTCTAAATCATATTACCTATATAAAGATACAAAATCATCATCTTTCAGAAAGGATCTCCAATTTCTTTAAATCATAAGCCAAACTGTCAGTGAAGATCTTTGCTCCTCTTATATTTAGGTGCAAAGCATTATAAAAATAGGTCTTATCAGAACAAATAGTCATATTTGAATAATCTAATATAGGTATATTATATTTGTTCGCAAAACCAGCATATGTTGCATACATCTCATCAATATTTGTTATTTTTTGAATTGCTCCATAATACAAAGGAGCATATACAAAGATTATCTTAATACTGTCAGCTAATGTTTCTTTAAGATAATTTTCAAACATCATCATAGTTGTATCATTGGGAACAAACTCTATACTTTTAATTTCATTATATGCCGAGCCATCCCATTTTCGTTCTTTACCTTCATACCCCTTAGTTAATGTTCGTGATGTATTATCAATTATTTCATATAATTGTTGCATATTGAAATTTTTTATATATCTAAAGAAAGGTATATATTTTTCTTCGAAAGAAAATGGTTCTGAATTTAAGAATTCATCTCTCATAGGTTTATTCCAAAAATACGGAAAAAACTGTTCTCTCATATACCCAATTGTATACCCCAGAGAAGCATAATCAATATTCTGAATTATCAATTTGGGCTTTTTGTTATACCTCCGAAATAAATGATATTTTCGAACCTGCCTATTAATACAACTTCCATCAAAACCTATGTTATATGAATTCGTATTGAGAACACTATCAAGAATAATTGGATTAATGTGAACCCATGCTCGCGAACTGCCCATCACAATTACATCAGATTCAATTTTACCATTCATCAAATCATACCAACTTTCTATACAATAACGATTTGATCTGATTGCAGCCTCAGAATAAATGTAATCTACAACTGTCAAAACAGCCCAAGCTGGTAAAACAAAAAAAAGAATCTTATGTATAAACTTTTTCATTACTTAATCAGAATTGAAAATAAATAAATGTCTGTACATTACCAGTAAATTTAACAATCATCCAAAGTATCACATAGTAGATTCCCCAACGAACAAATCTATAGTTGAATGGTCTCATATTAGAAAACTGCAATGCATGCTGTTTGTCCCGTTGAAGCCATTCTATAAATAGGAGCATGAGTCCGAAACACAAATTTATAGTCCCTTTAAGCATGGATGCATCAAAGAACTTATTTATAATCATTGCTGACAAATAATCAACAGCTTGTGTCAACGTCTCTGCGCGGAATATTATCCAACCGATAACAGCTAGGAAAAACGTTAGAGCAATCTGTATTATTTCTTTAGTATTTGGTATGATTCTTCTGCATGCAACAACCTGTTTACATTTTGTATTAATGCCGAACATACTATAGATAGCAAGCAGCGTTGCATGAAATAATCCCCAGCATACAAAAGTCCAATTAGCACCATGCCACAAACCGCTAATGCCCCAGACTACATAAACGTTACGAATGGTTTTCCACTTACCACATCGACTTCCACCTAACGGGAAATAAATGTAGTCGCGAAACCAAGTGGTAAGAGAAATATGCCACCTCCTCCAAAACTCTGGAATGCTCCGTGAAAAATACGGAAAATTGAAATTTTGCATCAAGTTGAAACCAAAAAGGCGGGAACAGCCTATAGCAATGTCGGAGTAGCCCGAGAAATCACAATATATTTGGAACGTAAATAAAACTCCTATAAAAAAAAGCGAGACACCAGGCAAATCCATATATTGATTCCAATAATCATTCACCACCATCGCACAATTATCAGCAACTACTAGTTTCTTAAGAAATCCCCAAAGCATCTGGCGCATTCCATCTACAGCCATTGCATAGTCAAACTGTCGTCTTTTTTGAAACTGAGGTAAAAGGTTCGTTGCTCTTTCGATGGGGCCAGCTACCAGCTGAGGGAAAAAACTGATATATGCAAAAAACTCTACGATGTCATGCGTAGCCGGTAATTTCTTCTGATAAATATCTATTGTGTAGCTAAGAGCCTGAAAAGTATAGAAACTGATGCCAACAGGCAAAATAACACGAATCGTCATCCAATCAAGATGATACCCCATCAGGCCAAACATAGCATCAAGGTTTTCAACAAAGAAATTGTAATACTTGAATACGCCAAGTATTCCGAGGTTAAAAACAATATTGGCTGCACTTACTGCCTGTTGCATTTTTCGTTGTCCTTCATAATATTCAAGCAAAAGACCGCTACTATAGCTACATAGCGAAGTGAGTGCAATAAGTAACAAGAAGCGCCAATCCCACCAACCATAAAACACATAACTAGCGAAAACAATTAGAAAATTTTGCCACTTTCGACCACGGAAAATAAACCAATAGAGTAGAAACACTATTGGAAGAAATACTAGGAACTCGAAAGAATTGAAAAGCATAATAAGTCTCTTTCCTTATTTTAATATGAGCCCGTAGAATACCCAAATCGGACGAAAATATACCTAACATAATAACTACAAAAGAAAAGCGGGGTATCTTGCTTATACATGTCTTACCATTGGAATATGATCAAGACTCTAATCAGCAACGCATTTTCAAAATGTAGATTTTATCCATATAGTCGCATATTCATATATAAAAATGGATCGAAGTCAGTCTTCTGAATGCAAAGGTAATAAATTACATGCAATTATAAAAAAAAACACAATAAACATTTATTGATTTGGCATTTATAAGCTTTTCCCCACCATTTATAAAGAAATCCTCTAATTGTAGACTGCAATTTCAAGAAATAATGTACCATTTTGGCTATATAAAACATATGATGAGCTGCCAGCCACATTTCTATCCTAAGTTTATAATCTAATTTATCAAATTGGAAAATATAACGATGAGTTTCTGGAAAGATTTTCACCCATTGTTTATAATCAGACCTACTATGGAATTCATAAATGAGTGAATACTTCAACAAAAATTTACGGAATTCAATTTCTATGGAGTATTGGCTATATAATCCCTTCATCTTCATAAGTTTTTCAATCTTTCGCCCAATTTCAATTGTACTATTAATAGTTTCATCGGTATGATGATGAGAAGAGGAATCCACAGAATGTCTATAATGGTATGGCGAATTATCTATTCCAACAATTTTGTCAGACAAAAGATATAATTGCAAATTAAAAAATAAATCTTCTCCCATATTTAAGCCTACTAAAAAAGAAATATGATTAGATGTAATAATGGAACGTCTTACTAAAGACGTACAGAGAGAAGGATGTATATCGCCATTAATCAGATTTCTAATGTTATCTTCAATCGTATTAGAATAGTGCTGATAAAAAACAGAATGACTCGAACCATATTCATGACAAATATTACATCCTACAATTGATGCCCCAGTCTCAGTTGCCGTCTTATATAAGACTTCATACATACTATTATCAACCCAATCATCACTATCAGCATGGATAACATAGTCTCCGGTAACATGATTCAATCCCACGTTTCTTGCATTTGAAACTCCCTTATTCTCATTCAAGCATATAATCTTACACCATTTTGCGCGATTTGGATATTTTGACAAAAGCGTATATAATATTTCAACACTTCGATCGGTTGAAGCATCATCAATAAAAACATACTCGATTTCCTCAAGCGTCTGTTCAAATAAAGAACAAACACAATCATTTAAATATTTCTCACGATTATATATTGTAACTATAACAGAAACCTTGGGATTCATCATTTAATAATAAACAGATAGATAATTAGTCAAACAAAGATAACAGCCCCCAAAAAGGAGATTGCGCTAATTTAAACCTTATTTTATTCCCTTTTGAAAAATGTAATTCCCTCCAGACATTATTACACTCAGGAAATAAAGAACGCCATGCTCTCACGTCCTTACAATTATTATCAAGAAGAAGAGGAAGTTTAGAGATGAATTTGCGAATAGTTAACTCTTTCTCTACTATATTATATACACCTTTTTCTTTGTAAAATTTTTCTGTTTCTCTTATGGCCTCCGCTTGATGATTAATATTAAAGGCAGTTCGATGACTATAGTTATTGGGATTAAACTGTATATAATGATACATACACTTATCAACGCCAGTAAAACTATGTGAGTAATAAAACACTTGGCAACAGAATAAATAATCATCAACCATATTCTTCTCTGGCATAAAACGAATATGATTATTTTCAATAATGCTACGCCTAATTAACAATTTCCACATTACACCCTTAATAGTCAAAACCGTTATAGCCTTTAGCATTTCCTCATAATTATTTGTATATTTTTGAGGGAATTCTACACTATGATCGTCATATTCTTCTATATACCCACATCCTGCAATATCAGCATTCTCTTTTACAGCAGCGCCTACTAACAATTCCACCATATCTTTATCAATATAATCATCACTATCAATAAATAAGACATAGTCTCCTGTTGCATTATCCAAGCAGTCATTACGGGATTTACAAATACCCCCATTCTCCTTATGAGTAATTATCTTGCATTTCTCACGAACATTATACTTATCTATATACTCAAGAATAATATCCATACTCCTATCTGGCGTACAGTCGTTAACAAAAACATACTCTAAGTTTTGATAAGTCTGAGAAAATAATGACTCTACACAACGCCCCACATATTTTTCCACCTTAAAAAAGGGCACTAATATTGATACTTTTATACACATATATCTTAATTTCAAATGTTTATTAATACCATAAGCTAACTTTTATGCTTAAATAACTTTAGAAGAAAAACACCTAAGCGATACAAGAACTTATCAATTTTATAATTAACGCGCAATTGAGGAGTCAATGTTTGCATTAAGCATTCTGAAGATTTCATCCACGAATAATCAGATAAAATTCTTGGCGGTAATATTTTCTCTAAATATTGCTCTTTTTCTTGCCTCATTAAAGATGGATTAGAAAAACTCAATCCACTCGTATCATATATTGCCACTTTGTCATCAATATATCTAAAAGATACATTCTGCAATATAATTGTCTCAACAAAGAACTTCCAATCAGATACAATTTTCAGATTTTCATCATATGGATATTGACGCAACAAGTCTGTTCTAATAAACGCACCTTGATGCGGAATTGCACCAGAAAATAAAAAATACATAGATAATTCTCGCAGTGGGGGAAGTGATAATTCTAACATATCAGTATTTGCAAATACCTTACCCACAATTATGTATTCTTTATAATAAGATGTATTAAATTTACTAACCACACGCTCATCATACAAAAAGTCTCCAGAATTAATAAACAAGCAATATTCACCTCTAGCAACTGCTACACCTTTGTTCATTGCATGATATATACCACGATCCTTTTCTGAAACCCAATATGAAACACCTTGCTTATATTTTTCAATAACTTCTTTACTACCATCTGTAGAACCTCCATCAATAACTATATATTCATAAGCTGAAGAGTCCTGACCAAGAACACTTTTCATCGTATCTTCAAGACCTCTTACATTATTATAATTGATAGTAATAATAGATAGTTTCATCTACTTTATAATTAATTTTTGCAAAAATACTATTTTTTTGGGAAATAATTAGTATTTTCGCAAAAAAATAAGTTCTAAACAAATAAAAAAAGCAAAAAGGAGATAAAACTATGCGATTATCTATAATAATTCCAGTATACAATGTTAGTGATTACATCATCCCATGTCTGGATTCCGTCGTCAATCAAAGATTTGATGACATGGAATGTATTTTAGTAGATGACCGCGGTTCTGATGATTCTGTTGCAAAAGCACAAAGATACATACAGAACTATCATGATAATAAGATATCCTTTAAATTAATACATCACGAAAGGAATCGAGGTTTATCGGCAGCACGAAACACAGGGGTTGAAGCTGCAATAGGCGAGTACATCTTATTTTTAGACAGTGATGACATGTTGGCAGAAAACGCATTACAGAATCTATTTCATTTAATTGATCTTTATGGATCAGTAGATATAGTGCAAGGCATATTTTCACGGAATGGAACAGAGAATGCAAAACACATGCTCAATAAAGAATATTATATAGGCAATGAGGCAAAAGACGCGTATTTATATAATGACATGTGTTTGACTGCATGGAACAAACTTATTAAATCATCTATTGCAAAAAGAATTTCATTTATTGAGGGCATAATAAACGAAGATAATCCATGGAGCTTTTTAGTTTTTGAGCATATGAATAGTCTCTGTGTATGTCATGAGGTAACATATATCTATAGAATAACCCCAAATAGCATCATGAATTCTCCTTCATACCAAGAGAGAAGCATCAAAAGTTTCATGACCATATATGATTTTATAATCAGCGAAATGGAATCAATGAAAATAACTCGCGCTTATCCGTTGCAGAAGATTCTCAACAGGTATGTTTTCGGTTTTATACTTATGCCTAAAGTTGATAAAGCTACACTTGCCCCTACAAATAATCGGTTACTTCAACTATACAAACTAAACATGAAATATCTTAGTTTACGTGACTTTTTTGTATCCATCGCTCTTTACCTACCATTTCCATATAATGCAAAATATTCTCGATTACTAAAAAGCATTTTAAATAGAATGTGCAAACTAAAAATTATAAACTACGGATAAAACAGCTAATATTGTACACCCATATAAAAAAAGCAACTATCATTATTACAAATGTTATCAACTCTGCTTTCTTCTGAGCTAAGTGTTTAATAAACAATCCTATCATAACGGGCAGATAAAAAATCCAATGCCCACAAAAGAGCTGTGCTTCCTCTATTCCGTAACCAATCCCAAAATGAATTATAATATCTGTTGTGAAACACAAACAAAATAGCCATGTCAGCATCTGTTTTCTGTTTATTATAACAGAAAGTAACGTAAAAAAGAAAAGGATGGCAACTGGCAAATAAAAAAACGGATAAGGATACGAAGGAAGATTAATCGTTTCTGGCGAAAAAACAATTCCAGTTTTATCATGATAAAGGATTGGTTCTGACAGAAAATTGTCTATGAACAAATGACACTTATCTATCCGACTCCCTGTATACTGCAACGTATCACCTATAAAGGCATAGATAAGCCCTCTCTTCAATGACAATCTAAATAACAAGTCAGGAATAGTCAGAAATAATGTTATTACAAAAAAGAGGGTCGACTGTATAAAACGTTTGAATGTTATACGGATACTTTTCTCTTCAATAAACTGATAAATAGCGAATTTAATAAAACTAGTTGAAGTAGTTCCTGTCAATCCTAAAAACAACAAATTATCAGTCAGATAGTTATGATGATGACGACAAAACAAAAGAATCATTAATAATAAAAGAAACATTGTAATTACGAACGAGTCTACCTGAATACCAAGCAAAATAATATGTGCAAATGAACCGAAAAGACACAACAAAGCAAGACATTCCCGATTTTCCAATTTAATAGTTCGTAATATTTTATAAAGAAATAAATATGAGAAGCCCATCACAATAACACTTGAAGACATAAATAATGGGCGTGTTATATTCCAACCTAACTTCAATAATAATTCATTAACAAAAATGATTGGAAAATAAAAGGATGTATATAGAGGGTGACGGACACTCCATTTCAGAAGATTCTCCGAACTCATCATAATAGGATCTGTTGAGAATCGGATATCTGTATCATATCCTAAAAACTCCATAAATTCACCCTTTGGAAAGCTTACACAAATTAACAAACACAAGATTATTGCATAATAGACAATGGCACCACTAAACACAAACCATTCCTGTTTATTCTCAGGGATTATTACGAGCCATAAATAATAAAAAGCTTTTTTAACCTTGTATATTCTATTTTTCATACTCATATAGTTTTAGAAACATTTCTGCAGCAGTCCATACATGAGGATAACAAATCTTATCTTCCACAGCTTTTTCACTTATCACATGCATGCCGTCAAAGAAAGCACTTGTCCCCCCTTGTTCCCATGAAAGCGGATAATCACGATCGGCCCATGGCGCATTAAAGTCATTATAGTAATGTGACCTTGCCCACATCAAATATGGCCACGCCAGATCCCTGTCACCTTTTATATAGTTATCAAACAATTGACGCCATGTTCGGTGATTATCACAACCTTTTGTAAACCAGCATAGATTGTAATAAAAACCAAGTACAGGTGCTTCGGTATAGTCATCCTTAATCCCATTCTTTTGTAGCGCATACTTTAATATTTGAGTCTGATACTCTGCATTATTATTTCCATCTGTATGTCCACTTATATATTTATAGTTATCTTCATAAATAGTCTCACGTTTGATTTCATCAATTAAATTCTGCCTCAGTACAACATTTGAATCTGAAGGAATAAAAGATAGCAAATAAAGAAGTTCACCTAAATTATCTGGTTCTTTTTCATGATTTTGCATATCATATACAGTATCTATTGACTTTATCCAAGGTTTCAATAAATCAATATTACCTGTTAACTCCAAACACATTCCGCCCATGAATGCATCGCGTAGAAATGGTTTCTTATAAACAAAAATATTGGGATACAGACGTGAATCCATTATGTTAAAGAGTATCTCCTGATGCAAAACCTTTAATACTTTACTATATTTTTTTTCTCCGAATGAAGGTAATTTCACGTTACAAGAGATGGTGTGAAGACTATCACGACGGTTACAATCTTCCATCCAAATTCCCTCTTCATCCTCGACGACAGAAACCTTTCCATGTTTAGTATAAACATCGACACGGTAATCAGATGGCCTAATTGTATCCGACAGGACATCTGTAAAACTCAATATGACGGAATCATTTTCAATATGTATCAATTGATAATCCTTATACAAATACTTATCTCTATTTCCCATTCCGAAAAGAAAAAAACGAGGCGAGCTAATAGAATAGGACTTACATTTATCACGTAAATCTGACAGCTGATCTGAATATGTCACTAGATCAGTTGAACACGAATAGCCCAGTGTCGTCAACAAGAATAACAATATAAAAATAATATTTTTTTTACTCAACATATTTATAGCCTATTTGTTTTACCATTTTCAACACCTTCTCAATTTTCTCCGCATCAAACTCATCTTCAATCGAAGAATGGGTTCCTATTATAACAAAATCATTCCTTTCTTTTGCTCTAATCAATAGTAATCGTATTTTTTCCAAGTCAGAGTTCTTTCGAATAAAAACACGCCCCCATATAAAAGTTGTTGTATCTGGATTAACAATATCTCCACCTACAACCATCTTCATTCCTTTTGAACGTATTGCATTTCGTATTGAGTTTGTATTATAAAAACTTGGTGTTACTACTTGGTTAATTTTGTCTACGTCAGAGAAACCTCTTTTCTTCAAATAATCTATACTTTTCTCTATATCGTTCAATATTTCATTTTTGGACCAGTTCTTCCAACATCCATGGTCATATCCATGAAATGCCAATCCATATCCTTCTCTCTGCCACTTTTTCAAAGAATCAATTCTTGCAGAATCTAGAAATGCAGGTACTACGGCAAAAGTTGCCTTCATTCCCACTTTTTCACATAATTCATGAATCTTATATATGCCATGACCGCTATCATCATCAATTATCATGAATCGGGCTTCTGCATTACTTTCCTTCACATGAAAGAAGTTTAATAGTGCCAAATAAAATGTTTGCCCAGTAATCCTTTCTGCAATAATAGGCCTATGTTCATATAATAGTATAAAGAATACCACTACGACAATCAATATTACTACTATACGAATCCTTTTCATAGACATATCTTCAATAACTCTGTTTATTATTACTCCATATAAGGTTTAATGCTTGCCGCCCAAATAGAATAATAATCTGGAAATAAATGTAACCCATCCCTGGTATACTTCAAAGGCAAAGTATCATTTACCTGATATGCAGAGTACAAATCTACATACTCGCAACCTTTTTCGTTTGCTATCTTACAAATTATCTCATTTGCATTTTTTATCTTATCTATACAATCCGAATAAATGGTCCCAACACCAATTGTTGGATTTACTGGAAGTAAACTCTGTAAGAACACCTTTGCTTTAGGATTTTGTAAGGTAATTGAGTCAACCAAAGTTTGATATTTTATATAAAAAGAGTCAATTGGGGTCTCCTTAAAATAGTTTATTCCACCAAGTACAAATATTCTTTTCGGATCAACAGTCCTTATCATATACACCCTATTAATCAAATCATCCAACATATCCATATTACACCCCAAATTTACAATCTTCATATTCGGGAAATAATCTCTAAAATCACTTTCATACGTTAGAGAATTACCATAAAAAACAGCATCTGCTTCCAAATTTAGTTTACTCAAAGTATTTGTCCACCCCTGAAGGCAACGAAATTCTGTCTTGTGTTTATACACTATGACTGGGTTTTCTCCATAACCCAACCTATACCTTAGTTTAGCATAAATATCTGTCTTGTAAAAAATAGTATAGGTCATTAGTAAATTCATAATGAACGAAAACAGCAGGATATACCAAACAACATTCCGTTCTACTGAATTATTTGAATTCTTTCCCATCATAGCAACTATTTATCAAATATGCCACAAAAATAGTATTTTTTTATGAAATTACAAAATTATATCGTATTTTTGCACAAAAATAAAAAACATTTTATACGAATGGAAATCAAAACAAAAAGAAATACAAATATTGAATTATTAAGATTTGTATTGATGATTGCCATATGCATATGGCACACCATGGTTCATGGATTTGATTTTAAAAACATGTCAACAATGAATATACCACAAATACAACATCTAATAATGATGGTAATTTGTGTTCCTGCGGTTGACACGTTTATGTTTATATCAGGTTATTATGGTATACGTTTTTCTTATGACAAACTACTAAAATTAATAATCCAGGCCATTTTGATATCCAACATAATAATTCTCGTCAGATTGCCATTTGGTGGCAGTTTATCGTTTTACGATCAACTCCTACCCATTTCATCAGGACTCACATGGTGGTTTCTTTCTGCTTATGCAGTAATAATGGTTCTCTCTCCGATTCTGAACGCAGGAATAAAAACTATTGAATCTAAGACTTTTAGAAATATTCTCATTATTCTCTTTTTTATTTTTTCAATTGTCAAGTATCGCATTGATGGTGGAGGTTATAACCTGATTACGCTATTCTTAATGTACCTACTAGGAAGGTATTGCAATAAAAAACGGCTTGTACTTTCTAGAAAACATTCTCTTATTGTATGGATATCCTCTCTATCCACCTTACTTCTAATCATGACATATCATATATATTATAGAAATATACAATCTATATGGGTTTTATTCAGCTACAATAATCCAGTTATCATAGTAATGGCAGTCTCTATATTCTATTTCTCGTTATCATTTCAACTTAAACCTCAAAGATGGATTGCTTTTTTGGGGAATCATTCTTTATCAATTTATCTAGTTTCTGAAATGATTGGAATAACACTATACAATACTTGGAAGAACTTATATATCAACAATATACTTATATTCATCACATCTATTTTTGTATTTGCTCTTTTATGTGAATTTGTCGACATACCCATCCAAACGCTAAATACTTGGATACGAAAGAAAATATTTAAAACTATTTTCCACACTCGATAGTGCACATCTAAAATCAAATCACTACCTTTGTACTCCTCATGATTGCATTCTAGCTTCTCTAGCACCTATGCACGATATAGAAAGCTGCTATTCATTGTAATATTTAGGTTTGGTCACACAAATATACAACAAAATGGCGGCTTTCTTCTTAAATAGGGATTGTCGTTTAATGAATGAATGAATAATCACTTGTAAAACTTAAGTCTGTATTTGTTTCATTACCCCACAATCCACTTCGAGCCGGGGATGTAAGACATCAGTTTAGTGACTACGTAGCTCACCACGTAGGTAGAAAGGGCGATAGCGGGGATGGCGGCCCATATTGGTATCAGAGGTGTGAGCATCGGTGCAAAGATGAAGAGGAAGATAATATGCATCAGGTACATGCCGTAACTCTTCTGCGACACGTCGAGCACCAAACGATAACCCACACTGGGACACTCGATACAGGTAAATAGCAGGAAGGTGCCGAAGGTGAACACCACGCAGTTGAGTGTGCAGAAACGCCAGCCTATCTCTATGTCGTTGAGCGTGATGGCAGAGCCTGGCACGGCCTGTATGTAGAACAAAAGGATGGTAATCAACGCGCCAATTAGCAGGGCAACAAAGCCTATAACCAAACGCTTCGGTCGCTTCCAGCGGATGTGCTCGCGAATGTAATGCGCTAGGAGTAAGTAGCCGGGATAGCCTGCGAAGTTATAGAGCATATAGTACTGGTTCCACCAACATTGTCCCCACATCTCGCCCACAAAGCGATTGACATAAGGCATGCACGTGGTGACGAGCCATATCATCAGTACGAACCGCTCCTGCCGCTCGGTAGCCGTGCGCAGCCATGGCGACAGCACCGGGATAAGCAAGTACATGCCCAATAGAGGATACAAGAACCACAGGTGCTCAGCATGTTTAGGGAAATTCCGTGGGATATATACTATAGCCCGCCAAGCATCGCTCCAAGTAGACATTCCGAAAAAGACAGGCACGATGGCATAAACGACCATAAAGGACACCATTGGAGGCACCACGCGGAGGAATCGCCGCTTGTAGAACTCCGCCCAGCTTTGTTCATCCTTCATCGGTAGCAGTAGGTAGGCCGAGCAAATCATGAACAACGGCACTGATACGCGCGACAATCCGTTCCATATCCCCATCCATAGCCGATGATCCTCGCTCTGTATGAGGTTATTCCCCGTCCCGTAAAACGTCTCAGATGCGTGTATCACTAACACAAGAAAGCATGAAACCACTCTGAGATAATCCAAGAATACGATACGGTTATGTGATTCTTTCATCATATTGAACAATTGATTCGTAGCTGTTGCAAATTTACGCAAAAAAAAACAAAGCCAACTATTTCGTCTGGGGATTTATGATTTATTAGGATAAATGGTGTTCACTGTAACTACTCCCCCAGCCCTCAGCGAAACGGGAAATAATAATTTCATCTCTCCGCTACAGATTCGCCTGAAAAAAGTTGTCTTTGCAACAGCAAGTAAGTAAGCTATAAAGTACAATGGACTTCAGAGTCCAATACTCAGTTTGGTTCCGCATGCTCGTAGAATGATAATAGGTCGTTGGAGACCTTATAGGAGAGTATATAGTCTTAGGAGAATCGGACTTGTCATTTAAATAATTCAGAATATGGCACGCATGACAGAGAAAGACCGTATGAATGTAACAATTGGTGCGCTACGCTAGTACCGTTTCGCCGCTATTATCCATAGTTTTGAGCATCTGCTCAACAACCGCATAAACTATTATAAAAAAAGTCGTGCAAAGCATAGACTTTACACGACTTTAAATATATCAAAAAAAATTTTACTTTGTGAAGGCATTCATTACTTTTCCATCCTCGGGATATAGATACCAGTCGCTAGAGTTAATAGGATTCTCGCCCCAGTTATTAAACTTGGTATAGGCATTTTTAATACAAACCTTCTCGATTGGATACTTAAAATCGCAAGGAATCATTATAGCATGAGGATCTTCACCCTTTTGAGCCATCATAACGTCGTAATCCTGAGTCTTGTTGTAGATGTACACCTGCTTATCAAAATCGGTGAAACTGAACGACGGATCAACGGTGATTACCTCTGATACAGGTTCGTAATTTTTGCTCTGGGTATTGATGAATGTCGAGAGATCATCTACACCAAACAGATGATGGATTTCGGTTGTTCCATTCAATGTTTGACCATTGATATTGCGCAGATAAAGTTCATCGTATGCACCACATGCAACTACTGTGTACTTAACCTGCGAGATATTCAGGCGCTCTGCTTTGATTACTACATCATTCATATCGTAATCGCCCAGGTTGCGGTCCTCGAAGCAGAAGGTATATACATTATTATTAATCTGCCGCGCTGCATCAACAGCATACAAACCACCCTGAATCTCAACAATCATATCTACGTAATTAACATCCACACCATCTTCGAACATCATGTAAGCTTTTTGGTTGGCACCGAAAACTGCTGCACGAGGATCATCCGACTTCATACCCTTACCTATAGCACTTTTGAAATCCGGATACTGATTAATCTGCACATTCAAACGTCCATCTGCATAAACTTCACCATTATTAGTCTTAGTATAAGACCCATTTGCATAGTTGGTTCCATTATAGATATCGTTTTCTTTAGTGTAGGAATCTTGGTAATCAGTAACAGTTTTTCTCAGCATAAAACCAACATAGTAGCCGTCAGGAATAATGAAGCTCTTCACAGTAACATCACTAGTAGTGCTACTTGTCACATCACCGTAGTAAGGCAAAATGTATTCGTGAACCTTGAAATAATCACCGTTCTTACCATTAGCAAGTGTACCGCTTGCATTCTTGGTAATCTTACCATCAACACATTTAAACTTTGGCAGATTCTTTATGAAAGTAATCTGATCAGCTTCCGACATGTCCTTCAATTCGCTTGGATTAAAATAATAATAATACAAGCTTGTGTTAGAATAATCAGAAGATAACATCTGGACTGGCGCAACTGTGATAGCCCCCTTTCCATCAGCAACCAAGTAATTCTTAGTCAGCTGATATACTGGAGAATTACGGATAGTGTCCAAATTAACTTGTTTATAGGTGTTATCACGTCCATTTTTACCACCAACAGCGGCTAAAACAGTCTCCAATCCTTGCTTTTCAGCATCTGTTATTGTAACAGTACGATAAATAGTCTGTTTTTCAACTTTCCAAGTACTGTTACCGCCAGCATTGCTAAGCATCCAAAGCCGCTCATTGTCCCAATTACTGTTTTTCCATGGCTCAATGTTGCCAGCCTCACCTTGATTAGCTTTTTGAGCACGGATAGCATTAAACGAAAGATGTGAGTTATTATACTTCATCTTCAAGCCAGTAACCTCTGGCAGATTTGGCAAATCGTATGCAGCTCTTGTGCGCGCCTGGGCAGCTTTCTTGAAAGTAACCTGACTATCACCTGCCTTAAAACCTGCAACATAGTACACCCCCTTGCTGTCAACACAGGCAGCTACCAAATCTGTGTATTCTGCAGGGCAATCGTATGTGATTGAAACTGACAGTCCCTTAGAAACAGTTGCCTCGTTCAGAACTCTTGCATCCTCATTAAAATAAGGAGCCTCTGTCAAAATCTGAACCTTAGCGATGTCGTTCATTGGAGCGTCTGCTGTGATAGTAACAGTATGCTTAGTTGTAGAACTCCAATCCTGATTGGGACTGAAGGTAGTTCCAAATACTTTAGCAACGTTGGCATTGATCTCTTCTTGAGTTGCCTTGTTACTTGTTGGGGTTGGTTCTGGAGTTGGGGTTGGCTCTGACTCTATACCTTCAAAACCTTTTGTACAGCTGGATAAAACTAATCCTATTGCTGCTGATAAAAATAGCTTTTTCATAAGTGTCGAATATTAAATTGATTTTATTGTTTTTATTTGTAGAGTACGAAATTATTTAAGATACCAATCCTGGTTCTTGGTGCCATTTGAAGTTGACCATTCCAGGAAGTTGGGGAAGAACTGATCGATACGTTTACTCTCGTTTTCACGCTTCAGGATAGTATTTTCAAATACACTTATATTTACGCCATACAGATAGAACGCAAATGGATAATTGCCCTCGCGAACGAAATACAATCCCTTACTTGAATCAGAACAGTCATCACCTGTACCAAAATAACTTGAATTCATCTTAGCCGTAGGAGTCTCCATTGGGATATGTACCTCCCAATTCATATCTCCCTCAGAGCGATAGATGAATGGCTTAATAGATGCCAAATCAGCAGACGAACCTAATGGATTTTTATACGAGAGTTCCAAAATATATGTAGTTCCAAGTTCACCCTTGAAGTCTGCAGTCAGATAATACACATTACCATCCTTAGTAAGCGATGTTTCCTCTGCTACTGTTGCATCTTTTGCAATCTTCTTCATTGCTATCGACTGAGGGGTAGTCTTTGTATCCAAAGTCAAAGCCAATCCGCTAGTCAGCTCTACATAATTCTGATATGTTGTAAGATAGAATGTCTCCTTGATGATTTGTCCTTTATCATTAAACTCTTTCTCGTGCTTTACATTTACCAAAGCATCGTTAAGATCATAGTCACCGGCATTTGGCCACAGATCCTCGAAAGCATAAACGCCATTGGTCGAAGATTTCTTGTTTTCTACCTCTGGTAAATCAGCAAATACATTCACTGGTTTAAGTGCAAAAATCAAGTCATCAAAATCCTGGTCGTCAAGGGCATCCTCAAACGAAACAATAGTATATTTCTCACCATTAGATGCTTTGTAGCTGAACTTTGCGGCACGACTTTCACCATTAGGATTGGGGTGCTTTCCGGTATCACTAGAGTACGACAATCCGTCTGTGGTAGCACCCCATGTGTTATACTTATTATTCCAATATTTAGGTCCCTGTGTTATAATAGTGTAATCATTACCCTGCATAGCCCATCCCTGGGTTCTCAAAATAAAACCGATTCTTGTACCTTTTGGGAATGTCTTGGTCGCTCCAGTCATGTCGTCATTTGCTATATTAGGATAATACATCAACTGAACCACGTCACCACGGTTTACGCCAATATTACCATTATAAGTCTCTAGTTTTTTCTCTGTTGCTCTTGCCCAATGACCATCCTGGGTATTTGGAAACACCATGATTACCTTAATATCTCCTGGTTTTGTTGGTTTATTATCATCCGTATAATAATAATAGCCAAGAGAAGAGTTCCAACATGTACTACTGCCAAGAACAGTAAAGGTTACCTCAGAATCCTTTTCAAGCAATAGGTCTGGAGAAGAACAATACTCTTTATTCATGGCACAACCTGATGTAAACGCTGTGCCCACAATAGAATAAAGATTTTCCATTTCCGAGTCACTAATAATCAGTTTGGGGTCTGCAGTAGACTTATCAAGAATATAGTTTGGACGTCCTGAAGCAGAATTCCAAGTACCGAGCCAATTCTTCCATTCTTGATAGATTCTCGTCTTGCCATCAGTTTTAAGTCCCATTTTAAGCTTTGCAATATCATCTGTCGATTCGCCCTCACCTGGAGCACGTGTAAAAGCACGACTTGAGGCAACATTCTCATTCTTAGCCACTGCTGATATAGCACCATTCTGCACATCAGCCTCCATCAGATGCATTCCTGTAAAGAAATTGCCGGTTGCTATATATAGATGCTGGGCATAAGTAGGCAACTCGATAGTAGCACTATACTTGCCGTTTGCCCCTGTATAATCCTCAAATATCGGAGCAACAGACTCGTTCCACTGATCATCTGGTGCATCTTCGACTGTCACGAATGGATTCTGTGTATAAACACCAAAGAAGACAGGACCGTAAGTTTGGAATGCTGAATAGTCAACATTGAGTTTAACCTTATGAACAGTTGAAAAATCAAACGAATTTGGAACTTTCGTTGTTGGGGTTGGTTCAGGAGTTGGCATTGGCTCTGGTTCCATACCTTCAAAACCCTTCGTACAGCCGGATAGAATTAATCCTAATACTGCAATTGATAATAATTTCTTCATGACATCAAATATTTAATCGATTAAATTGTATACTTTCTGCAAAGATACAACATTCTCCTTATAAACAAGGATAAAATAACTACAAACCTACTTAAATTAACATTTATTATAGAACAACAAGTGTGTGCAACTGATTGCACACGCTTGTTATATTAATAATGAAGAATGTTATTCTACAGAAACATTCATAACTTTCCCCTCGACTGGAGTCAAATACCAATCGGTAGACGTTACAGGATTTTCACCCCAGCTATTAAACGTAGTATAAGCATTCTTAATACAGGTTTTCTCAATTGGATACTTGAAATCACAAGGAATCATAATGGCATGAGGATCTTCACCCTTTTGAGCCATCTTTACATCGTAATCTTGTGTCTTATTGTAGATATATACCTGCTTAGAGAAATCTGTGAAACTGAACGACGGATCGACTGTGATTATCTCTGATACTGGCTCGTAGTTCTTGGTCTGGGTATTAATAAACGTTGAGAGGTTATTTTCGCCAAACAAAGCATGAATCTCTGTGTTCTCATTCAATGTCTGCCCTTTGATATTGCGCAGATAGAGTTCGTCGTAAGCACCACATGCTACAACTGTATACTTAACCTGAGAAATATTCAGGCGCTCAGCCTTGATTACCACATCATTCATATCGTAGTCACCCAAGTTGCGATCCTCGAAGCAGAAGGTATATACATTACTATTAATCTCCTGAGCCTCATCAACCGAATACAGGCCACCATTAATCTCAAAGATCATATCTACGTAATTAACATCACATCCTTCTTCAAACATCAGGTATGTCTTTTGGTTTGCACCAAAGATGGCGGCACGAGGGTCATCCAGCTCCATGCCTTTATCTACAGCCTGGTGAAAAAACGGGTACTGATTAATCTGTTTGTTCAAACTGCCATCAGCATATACCTCGCCATCTTCACTTCCTTCATAAGACCTGTTAGAATAGTTTGTA
>JAEEGH010002613.1_pt1 | contig 48386 bp, 56 predicted proteins | sample 9134181 | NCBI WGS metagenome assembly JAEEGH01 (sample SAMN16246544, study PRJNA631951) | gut metagenome | biome: gut microbiome; feature: rumen; material: DP-attached | host: Bos | place: Iran: Karaj | collected 2018-10
AGTTTTTTGAAAAAATTCCATACTAAAACAGGATATGTCATTTTATCAATGACATATCCCGATATTTATTTCAAAAACATCAGTCCCTCATGATCTTATTGAGGATATCCATGTACTCACCGCAGTATTTTTCATAGATCGGCTGCATCAGAGTCCTGATCCTTTCGGTCTCCTCGCTGCTTAAGGTGGTCACCTGTACACCGTTCGCAAGCGCAGTCTCGCGTGAGCTCTCCACCCTTTCTTTCCACATTTCCCGCTCGTATTCGGAAGACTCCTCAGCGCATTCAAGTATGATCCTGCGGTCCTCCTCCGAGAGCAGATTCCAGGTGTGCAGCGAACAGAGCTGCATCTCGGGAACTCTCGTGTGCTCGTCCTCGCAATAATACTTTGCGACTTTGTAATGGTCGGTATCCTCGTAAGAGGGCCAGTTGTTCTCGGCTCCGTCGATTGTCCCGAGTTCAAGAGCGGAATATACTTCCTCGTAGCTTAAAGGCACCGCATTGGCTCCGAGCGCATTGACCATGTCGACCATCAGGTCCGACTGCTGCACGCGAATATTGAGTCCCTCCAGGTCCTTCAAAGTCTTTACCGGGTGAACGGAAGTGTAGAAGTTTCGCGCTCCCGACTCATACCAGGACAGACCGCACAGATCGATCTCCTTTACCGCGTTCAGGAAATGATCTCCTATATCGCCTTCGAGTACGGACCACATATGCTCCGCGTCATCGTACAGGTAAGGCATCTGGAGAACGTTCAGCTCCGGATAAAACTCAGCGAGCTGCGAAAGCGATACTCGCGTGAAATCCACCCCGCCGTACTGCATCTGTTCGAGGACCTCGGCCTCGCGTCCGAGCTTCGCGGAGGTATACACAACGATCCTGATCCTGCCGTTCGTCCTCTCCTTTACAAGCTCGGCGAAACGGTAAGCCCCCATCGAGGTAGGGTATCCGTCGGACTGGTTTTCGGCGTACGTAAAGACGTATTCCGGCTCGGGCTCCCTGTTCAGGAGCTTCACCGCAACACTGACCGCTATGAGCAAACACAGCGCAGCTATTACCGCCAAAACTATCCTCGTTCTCTTCATATGATCCCCCGGATGATCCTGTACTCCGTCGGAGTCATTCCTTCCATCCGCTTAAATACCTTTGTATAATAATTCGAATCCCTGAAACCTACCTTTGTACAGATATCCTTTACATTGACCGTGATGTCGTTTAAGAGCTCCTTAGATTTCTCCACACGCAGCTCGGTCAGGTACAGAACAAAGCTTTTTCCGAAGCAGTCCTTGAATATCTTGCAGAAATAAGGCTCGGAATAATGCAGCGCATTGGCCGCGTCCGACAGGGAAATGTCTCTTACGTAATTCTCTTCGATGAAACCGGCGATCAGCTTCTTTATCGCGGCCTGCTTCACCGACGAGAGCTCTTCCTTGTCAGGTATCGGCGGGAGCAGGGTCCGTCTTTCGTTGCCGCCGTTCTCAGTGATCCTGATCGCTTCTTCGAGCACCGCGACCAGCTCTTTTTCGCTGACGGGCTTTAAAAGATAATCGAGCGCGCGTACCCTGATTGCCTTCTGCGCATAGTCAAATTCATCGAAAGCGGTGAGGAAAACTATCACGCAGTCCTCATCGTCCTTCCTGATGATCTCTGCTGCCTCGAGCCCGTTGATGCCGGGCATCGAAATATCGAGCACCGCGATATTGCATTTCTTTTCGCGCCACAGGTCCACGGCCTCCCTGCCGTTGCAGGCGGGATATACCTCCACGGCTGCGCCGAACGCCTCTTCAAGTATTTTCTTAACGACCGCCTTCTCGATCGGCTCGTCGTCAGCCACTACGATCCTTATCATGTCGCTCCTCTGTCAGATGCGGTTTTACCGCATCTGCTTCCTCGCTATACAGGCCGCCAGCGTAGTAGTCACCTTCGCTGCGCAGGGGTATCGTGAATTTGACCACGGTGCCCTCACCCTCGATACTGTCTATCTCAAAGCCGGCATTCTCATACAGAAGCCTGAGTCTGCCGTAAATATTGCTGATGCCTATCGTGTTCCTCTCCTCACCTTCGTCCGAAAGCCCCTTTCGTATCTGCTCGAGCTTTTCCGGTGAGATCCCGACGCCTGTGTCTGAAACAACGACGCTCAGCACTTTTTCTTCTTTTTCGTTCAATGCGGTAAATACGTGGATACGTATAAATCCGCCCTCTTCTTTCTTCGCGAGCCCGTGGATGATGCTGTTCTCAATGATCGGCTGGAGCACAAAGGTCGGCACGTTTGTCTTGAGCAGCGACTCGTCGCAGTCGATCACGCACTTGATCCTCTCTCCGAAACGCATCTCCTGCAGATACATGTAATCCCTGATCATCGCGAGCTCCTGCTCGAGGCTGATCTCATTCTCCTCGGTCCTTAAGATGTATCTGAGCAGCGATGAGAGGGCGTTGATCATCTTATCGGTCGTTGCCGCGTCCTCAAGCTTTGCCATGCCGCTGATAACGCAGAGCGTATTGAAGAGGAAATGCGGGTTGATCTGATTCCTGAGCACCTTATAGCGCATCTTTACGAGGCGGTTCTCGGCGTCAATCTTTTCCATCTCTTCGGCGTGAAGCCTGTCGAGCGCCACCCTGTTTTCTTCAAGCGTCCTGATGTATTCGGAGGTCGCGAACTTCATTTTGTTGAAGGCATGCACGAGGTCTCCGATCTCGTCCTTGTTGTCAACCTTTACATCCTCCACCGACAGATCGTTGGCCGCTATCTTTCGCGACGCGTCGGCCAGCTTTTCGATCGGCTCAACGAGCGTTTTGCTCATAGTCGACGAGGTTTTTGCCACAACAGTGATCATAACCGCCGCCACTGTCAGGATGATCGCGGGGAAGAAGAACAGGAACGGAAAACGCTGCTTGTAGAAATCGTTGACCGCCTTACTCGTCAGCGACATCAGCGTGCTTCCGTAGCTCTTTAAGTAATCCTGCATTTGGAAGAGCTTGTACTGCTGTACGATGAATTCGGGTGCGAGCGGATCGATCTCAAAGAAATCGGCGCATTCCTGTCTGTAAATCCTGAATGCACGCTCCGTCTTCTCGGTCCACGCGAGCCTTTCCTCGCCTATCCTGTTATAGTCCTTCTGAAGCCCGTTCACGGCCTTCGTGGTCGCTTCCATGAGCGTATCGAGCTCGGTACGTGAGATGTCTCCCCTCGTATAATCACCGAAGCCCTCGGATTCCTGCTCAACGGCCTCCACCAGGCTTCCTACCAGCTCATTGCTCTGGAGAGAATACCTGAAATCCCAGAGCGATATCTTTATGGTCCAAATATCAAGCAAAACCGTCATGAGAATTATGGCAAAGACAATAAAGACCATGGCGGAGATTTTCTCTTTGAGAGATCTGTCGCTCCACCCGGCCTTCATTATTCTGCTCCATGCATGTTCTCCGGCGGTTTTACTCATCTGTCTATCCTATTTTTCTGTTCACATAATCGATGAACTCTTCTCTTTTGTCACCGAGTATCCGGTTAAAAAGGAAATATCCGGAGCCTCCGGCAAGCTTTAGTACCACACAGTCACCCGTATCGATGACCTTGCTCACGCGGCTCCAGACTATACGGTCCGAGCGCTCTCCCGCTTCCACGCGGAGTCCTTCGCTGCCTGCCTCAAGGACCAGTCCCCGGGGTATCGCGAGCGCATAGCCCTTTGCCCTCAGATACACTCCGAGAGGCTGCACTGCGGGGATCAGCAGGCACATCAGCACCATGACCGCCTGTGCGAGCGGGGAGGCGCCTTTAAAGAATCTGAGCGTCAGAAGGACAGCCGCAATAAAGAAGACGATATTGCAGATGCCGACCGGCGATCTGTACGTCTTCTTCATGGACATCTTGAAAAAATCAAAAGGCGTGGCCTTAACCTCAAATCTGTAATCCATACTTTCGCTCCGTACGTGCTTATTTTACTATTAATCGCCGGCACAGGGCAAGTATAATCTTACCCCGTGCCGGCCGCTACAGAAGGACAATGCTTCAGAGAAAGTCTTGTTTATTTCATGAAGATGTTCGGCAGGAACATGCACAGGTCGGGTATGAAGGTGATCAGCATAAGCGTGATCAGCATGCATACATAGAACGGGATCGTCGCTTTTACGACTCTTTCCATCTTAACCTTGCCCACAGCCGAGCCGATGAAGAGTACCGCGCCTACTGGAGGTGTCAGCAGTCCGATACCGCAGTTGAGTACCATGATGATACCGAACTGTACCGGATTGATGCCTATCGCTGTCGCTATCGGGAGCAGAATGGGTGTCGCGATCAGAATGATCGGCGACATGTCCATTATGCATCCGAGGAACAGTAATATCAGGTTCATCAGCAATGCAATGATAACCTTGTTGTCGGTGATGCCGATGATCGCCTTTGCCGCGAGATCCGGAACATGCAGCGTGGTCAGGCAGTAGCCGAACGCGCATGAGGTCGAGATCAGGATCAGTACGATCGCGAGCGTGTCAACGCACTGCTCGAGTGCTTTCCATACGCCCTTCCAGGTGAGTCCCCTGTAAATGAATACGCTTACCAGCAGTGAATAGATAACAGCGATCGCCGCAGATTCGGTAGCGGTGAACATACCGCCTACAACGCCGACTACGACTATGATGACCGCTGCCAGCGCCCAGAAGGATTTGAACAGCTGCTTTAAGAGCTTGATCAGCGAGAATTTCTCACCCTTCGGGTAATGTCTCTTTTTGGAAATGATGAACGAACCTACCATCAGCGAGATCGCGAGTATCGCGCCGGGGATATATCCCGCGAGGAACAGGCTGCCTACGGATACGCCGCCCGCCGCCATCGCGTAAATGACCATGTTGTGGCTCGGGGGAACCAGGAGTCCCTCACACGACGAAGTGATCGTAACCGCGGTCGAGAAATCGTCGTCATAACCCTGATCGACCATCATGGGGATCAGGATGCTGCCCAGGGACGCGGTGTCCGCTGCTGCGGATCCCGAGATGCCGCCGAAGAAATACGACGCCACGATATTAACCATCGCCATGCCGCCGGTCATCCAGCCTACGAACGCGTTGGCGAGGTCTATCAGTTTTTCCGAGATACCGCCCGATCCCATCAGCACGCCCATCGTGATAAAGAAGGGTACCGCCATCAGAGAGAACGAGTTGATGCCCTTTACCATCTGCTGACATACCGTTGTGATCGGCACGCCGCGGTAGAGGAAGCAAAGTATCGAGGAAATGCCTACCGCATACGCGATAGGGAATCTGAGAGCTATCATCAGTAAGAAGGAGCCCAGCAGAATGATTATCGCGATTGTATTAGCACTCATGCCTTTTCCTCCTTCTTCTCGGGCTCAGCCTTTGCAGCTCCGGCTTCTGTTTTTGCGGTGCCGGCTTCGGCCGTCTCATTGCCGAGCATTTTGTTTATCTGCCTGTAGATCGCTTCAAGCTCGAAGATGATCATTGCGAAGCCTGCGAGCGGAACAGGGAAATACATCCAGAATTTGGACAGGAAAGGCATACTGATGTAGGTGCCCTTCGCGCCGATGCCGGTCGCGTATTTCCAACCTACGACCATCATAACTACGCCGAACGCAAGGACCGCGATCTGCGAGATCAGGTCGAGCACGTTCAATGTCTTTTTAGAAATGTATTTGTCAAACGAAGTCATCCTGATATGGCTGCCCTTTCTGATCGCGAGAGCCGCGGAAAGCACCGCCATGTAGGTCATCAGAGTGAGTACGACCTCTTCGGTCCATGCCGGGTCGGGTATGGCGGGCACAAAACGGCCGAGTACCGCCAGACAGGTGATCAGGATGTCGCCGATAAGAAATGTCTTGCATATGAACAGGACTGCCTTGTAAACCGCGTCATAAGCGGGTTTGAGCCTGTCAAGCGAAGTCAAAAAACCCTTCATACATATCTCCGTTCCTGAAAAATCAAAGGCGCACAGATGTCCGTCCATGCGCCTTCGACAATCAATCAGTGTTTATTTTGAAGAAAGAATCTTCTGATATAAGTCTTCCAGGCCCTTTGTGTTTTCGGTGATAACGTCCTTAACAGCATCCTGCCAGGGTGTGATATCGGTAACTTCAACGATATTGCAGCCGTTAGCCTTGAGCTCCTTCAGAACCTCGTCTTCCTTTGCCTGCGAGTTCTTCTTGTTGTTCTCCTGAGCGTACTTGCCGGCTTCCATGAGGATGTTCTGCTGGTCCTTTGTAAGCTTGTCCCAAACGGGAGTGGCAACTACGATCTCGATAGCGCCGAGGGTGTGGCCGTCAAGGATCATGTTGTTGGCAACCTCGGGGAACGAATTCGACTTGTAGTTTGCGATGGGCTGCTCCGCACCGTCAACAACGCCGGTGGAAAGAGCGGAATAGAGCTCACCGAAAGCAACAACTGTAGGCGAAGCGCCAAGGCCCTTAACAAGACCGTTCATAACGGGGTCGTTCGAAACACGCAGCTTCATGCCTGCGAGATCGCCGATGCTGTTAACGGGTTCCTTTGTGAAGAAATGACGGAAACCTTCCTCGCCGTAGAAAAGACCCTTAACGCCGAGCTTCTTCTCATAGGACTCATTGAGGAACTCCTCTGCCAGCGGGCTGGTAGCGAATTTCCAGAAATGCTCTCTCGACTCAAATGTGTAAGGGAGTGAGAGAAGAACCGACTTCTCTGCGCCGTAAGATGTGAGCGAGAAAGCCGAGATTCTCGAGATGTCTGCCGAGCCTGCTCCTGCGAGCATAGCGTCGAGAACGTCATTCTCCGAACCGAGAACACCGCTGTACTGAACATCGATGATAATCTGGCCCTTGGAGAGCTCTTCAACCTTTGCCTTAAAATCTGCCGCTACCTGTCCTACGATGGTATCCTGAGGGTTAACCTCCGCGTAAACGAGAGTGATGGGGCCTGCTGCCTCCTCCTTTTTGCACGCCGCAAGTGAAGAAAGCGCAAGGATTGCAACCAGTACGATTGCCAAAATACGTTTTTTCATAATGGATCCTCCTCCAAAAATATAAGTGTATTAACACTTGTTGCATAATTTATTATATTTTTGGGAAGGTTCTAAAAAAATCGTAAATATTTATGATTCGTGGGAGAATTTTAAGATAGTTCAGAAAATGAAATGATCCCGGGAGTTTTGAGCCTCCCGGGACCTGTTTTACTTAAGGATATTCGATTCGGACCAGCGTCAGTCCTTCGGGCGGCAGTGTAGGACCTGCCTGCCCTCTGTCGCGCGATTCTATGATGTCCTTTACTCTTTCGGGCTCCATCGCCCCTCTGCCTGCCTGCAGCAGCGTGCCCGCGATGATGCGGACCATGTTGTAGAGGAAGCCGTTGCCCCTGAGCCGGATGATAATGCAGTTCTCATCGTAGCCCTCGCCCCGGATGACCTCCGCAGAATATATGGTCCTGACAGTGGTCGTGACCTGCGCGCCCGCAGAGCAGAAACACAGGAAATTGTGCTCACCCTCGATGTATTTCGCCGCAGCGCTCATCGCGTCGATATCGAGATCGTGATGGTAAAAGTATGTGTACCTCCGGTTGAGAGGATTCGGATGTTCGTCGTTGAAAATACGGTATTCGTAGGTCTTTACGCAGTTAACGCGCCTCGGATGGAAATTCGGCTTAACCTCGCAGCTCGAACGCACGACAACGCTGTCCGGGAGCCGCCTGTTGAGGGCAAAGCTGAACTTTTTCGCGGGGATCGGGGACCCGGTATCGAATACGGCCACATTGTCGAGCGCATGTACGCCCGAATCGGTGCGGCTCGCGCCGATAACCTCGATCTGCTCGCCGGTAAGGTCGCGAAGCGCCTTGTTCAGGACTTCCTCGACCGCCAGCCCGTTCGGCTGCTTCTGCCATCCGACGAAGTCCGTGCCGTCATAAGCGACTCTGAGCATTATTCTGCGCATTTTCCCTCCTGTTCAGAAATGGGTTTTATCCGTTTACGATTCCTATCCCCACACGTCACCGGCGCATAATTCTCCGGTTTGACTGTCCCGGCAACCGGTTCTGTCCGCCGTTTCCGTTTGTCGTACCGTATGCTCCGGCATCCGGATTACGGCACGATAATGATGACTGCCAGATATGCCGCCATTACCGCCACTGCTCCGAGATCCCGTTTTTTGTATTTAAGCGGGTGAAGCTTGGTCCTGCCCTCACCGCCGTGATAGCAGCGGGCCTCCATCGCCTGCGCGAGGTCTCCCGCTCGCCTGAACGCCGAAACAAACAAAGGCACGAGTATCGGCAGCATCGCCTTTGCCCTCTTGATTATGTTTCCCGTCTCAAAATCCGCGCCGCGCGCAAGCTGCGCTTTCATGATCTTGTCGGTTTCTTCGAGCAGTATCGGTATGAACCTGAGTGCTATCGACATCATCATCGCGATGTCGTGTACGGGGAACTTAAATATCTTAAGCGGCGCGAATATCCTCTCCATCGCCGCAGTGAGCGCCGTGGGAGTTGTCGTATAGGTCATGAGCGATGTGCCCGTTACCAGCAATATGAGCCGCAGTCCCATGAAGCCGGCATTCCTCAGGCCCTCTTTGGTGATGCTTATCTTCCACCAGCTCCACAGTTCCTCGCCTTTCGTGGTCAGCAGATTGATGATCACCATGAAAATGAGCAGGAAAAGCATCGGCTTCATGCCCTTGAATATGAACTTTGCAGGGACCTTTGATATCGCGACCGTCGCTGCCAGGAACAGCACGACGGGGATAAAGCCCCAGAAGGTCTTGAACAGGAACAGCGTCACGATATACAGCACCGTTCCCGCGAATTTGATGCGGGGATCCAGCCTGTGGATGAACGATTCCGCCGGGTAATACTGTCCCAGTGTAATGTCTCTTAACATGTCTTTCTCTTTCTTTTATGTGATCTCTTAAGCTGCTGTATTGCCTGCATCAGCCTATAAGTCTCCTCAGCTCCGCCTCAGCCTCATCCGGCGTAAAGATATCGGTGCGCACATCAAAACCCTCGGCTTTAAGCCTCATGAACAGCCTCGTAACATCGGGCACATCGAGTCCCATCGCCGTCAGCTCCTCAGCATGCGTAAATACCTCATGCGGCGTGCCGTCCATCGCGATATAGCCGTCATTCATAACGATGATGCGGTCCACATACTCGGCCACGTCCTCCATGCTGTGCGATACGAGCACAACGGATATCCCCCTCTCACGCCTGATCCCGGCGATCATGTCGAGTATCTCGCGCCTACCGCCCGGATCGAGTCCCGCCGCGGGCTCGTCAAGGATCAGCACCTTCGGCTTCATCGCGAGCACGCCCGCTATAGCCACTCTGCGCTTCTGTCCGCCCGACAGGTCGAACGGCGACGCGTCGAGCAGTGACTCGTCTATCCCTACGGATTTGAGGGCCTCGTAGGTCCTCATTTCGGCCTCTAACTGAGGCAGCCCCATATTGTTTGGTCCGAACAGCACATCCTTTGTTACGCTGGTCTCAAAGAGCTGGTATTCGGGGTACTGGAAAACCAGTCCCACCTCGGTCCTGAGCTTTTTCAGGTCAAAACCGTCGCCGCAGATATCCGCGCCGTCGTAATATACCGTGCCCGCCATCGGCTTTATCAGACCGTTCATATGCTGGACCAGAGTCGATTTGCCCGAGCCCGTATGCCCTATGAGCCCTATGAACTCGCCCTCGCCGATCTCGAGGCAGATATTGCGCAGCGCGGCCTTTTCAAAGGTCGTGCCCGGATTAAATATATGGCTTACATGTTCAAGTTTTATTCCCATAATCGCGATGTTCCTTATCTGCCATACTTTTCGCGGAGAGCCTCCGCAAACTCCTCATCGTTTAAGACCACTTTGCCGAGTCCGATCTTAAAACCGAGCTCTGTAACCGCAGGTACTTCCAGCTGATATTTCTTCAGTTCGTCCGCCTTTGCGAAGACCTGCCTCGGCGTACCGTCCATAACGGGTCGCCCCTTGTCCATGACGATCACGCGGTCCGCGCCCGCCGCCTCATTCATATAATGCGTGATAAGAACTATTGTAATCCCCTCTGTGCGGTTGAGCTCATGCGCGGTCGCTATGACCTCCTTGCGCCCTATAGGGTCGAGCATTGCCGTAGGCTCGTCAAATACTATGCACTTGGGCTTCATCGCCAGGATACCGGCAATGGCTACACGCTGCTTCTGTCCGCCCGAGAGGCGGTTCGGCGAGTTGAAACGCTCCTTTGTGAGCCCGACCCGCTCAAGGGCTTCACTCACGCGCTTTTCCATCTCTTCGGTCGGCACGCCCATATTCTCGGGGCCGAACGCTACTTCCTCCTCAACGGTCTGTCCTATGATCTGATTGTCCGGGTTCTGGAACACCATGCCGCAGCTCTGGCGCACGGTAAGATACAGGCTGTCATCCGTGGTATCGCAGCCGTTTACATATACCTTGCCCTCCTCAGGCACCAGCAGCGCGTTCATATGCTTCGCAAAGGTCGACTTCCCCGATCCGTTCGATCCCAGGATCGCCACAAACTCGCCCTTTCTGATGTGAATGCTCACATCATCGAGCGCCTTCGTGATCCCCTCGACATTGCCTTCCTCATCGCGCCGTATATATTCAAATGTAACGTTCTCTGTTCTGATCATACTTCCGCCTATATCTAAATTGCTGCCCTGCCTAACTCTCACATCTCAAAGCGTGGGTACACATCTTTCTTTGTCTCAACCATTATATCAGCGTCAATACCTTCGGTAAACTCTTTTTTAGCGTGAGTTCTCATCTTTCTCTGTGTTTTCTCATCTCGCAGTGCGTCAGTCATTGGGACGGTTCTTCCGTTCCCTTTACATTGCCGGACAACACGGTACGGTTCTTTTGTCCGCCTCTGTCGGCCACTTTGCGCGGGCGCTGCAGAGAAAACTTCCGGGACTCGTAAAGGACGCCGATACTTAGCAGGAGAAGGACAGTTCCTTCGTGTCCTTCTCCTGCTTATGTAGCGCTGCGTCCGTAGTCGAAGCGAGAGCGTGTCTCCGGAAGTTTTACTCGTCGCCGCCCGCACTGCGGCAACTTCCCGGACAAAAGAACCGTCCCCGTGTCTTCAAAAAAAGGGGACGGAATAACCGTCCCCTTAAAAATCCTTATGAACCTCCCTTATTGATCCGAAAGTGCATCGGCTCAATAAGTATCGGTTTTAATCGAGCTTATACAAGCTCGATCAAAACCTCCATCGCTGCATCGCCCTTACGGGGACCGATCTTTACGATACGGGTATATCCGCCGTTGCGGTTAGCATACTTGGGAGCGATCTCGTCGAAAAGCTTGTCTGCAAGATTGATCTTCTTGGTAGCCTTCTTCTTGCCCGAAGCATCTGTGGGAACCTCGGTAAGCTCATAGAGGAATGCGTTCATCTGACGACGAGCGTGAAGTCTGGAAGGTGAATCCTTCTTGATCTGCTTCTCTACTTCGTCAAATACAGCAACCTTCTTGCCGTTAACTTCTTCCTTAACGCGCTTGCCGTCCTTGTCCTTGCGGGCAACCTTAGCCTTAACCGTAACAGTCTCGAAGTTATCCTTCTCCTTAACTGCCATAGCAATGTACTTCTCTGCGATCTTGCGAATTTCCTTTGCCTTTGTCTCAGTGGTAACGATCTTTCCGTGATTAAGAAGAGCAGTTACCTGGTTTCTGAGTAAAGCTTTTCTCTGGTTGGAATTTCTTCCGAGCTTTCTGTAACCAGCCATTTTAATTTCCTCCTGATTTAAGCGACCCTGCTACAGGATATGTCCTGCATGTCCGGTCGGTGATTATTCTTCGCTGCTGTTGAGCTCCAGACCCAGCTCTTTGAGCTTGGCCAGAACTTCTTCAAGTGACTTCTTACCAAGGTTACGAACCTTCATCATGTCGTCGGGAGTCTTATTGGTGAGCTCCTCTACGGTATTGATTCCTGCGCGCTTCAGGCAGTTGTAGGAACGTACCGAGAGTTCCAGCTCATCGATCGTCATATTCAACGTGTTGTTGATGTTAGGATTCTCCTTCTCAGACATAACCTGTGCGGTAACTGCGTTCTCCGAAAGATCGATAAAGGTCTTCAGATGCTCGCTGAGCACCTTAGCCGCAAGGCTGACTGCCTCATCGGGAGCAAGAGTACCGTTGGTCCAAACGTCGAGCGTAAGCTTATCGAAGTCGGTAACCTGTCCGACACGGGTGTCCTGAACGGTCATGTTGACACGCTCAACAGGTGTGTAGATCGAATCGATCGCAATAACGCCTACCGGAAGATCATCGGTCTTGTTCTTATCGGCGCTGATGTAGCCGCGTCCGTTGGTAATGGTCATTTCGATTTCAAGTTTACTGTCCGCGCCGCCGTTGAGCGTAGCGATAACGAGATCGGGGTTGAGGATCTCAACGTCCGAATCAACGCGGATATCGCTTGCCTTGACAACGCCTTCGCCTTCAAAGTCAATGAATGCGGTCTTGGGTTCGTTGCTGTTGTTCTTGATTGCCAGGCTCTTGATGTTCATGATGATCTCAGTCACATCTTCCTTGACTCCGGGAATACCACAGAATTCATGTACTACACCTGCGATCTTTACGCTGCTTACAGCAGATCCGGGCAGTGATGAAAGCATGATCCTTCTCAGGGAGTTACCAAGTGTTGTACCATAACCTCTCTCGAGGGGTTCAACAACAAAGCGACCGTATTTCTTGTCCTCAGAAATCGTAGCAATCTCGATTGACGGTTTTTCAAAATCGAACATTTATATGAACCCTCCTTATTGTGAAAAATCTTAATATTATTTGGAATACAACTCGACGATAAGCATTTCGTTAACGGGAACGTCGATCTGCTCTCTCGAAGGAGCAGCAACTACCTTACCGCTTAAGTTATCATGATCTGCCTCGAGCCATGCGGGAACTGTCCTGCCGCCGGTAACCTCAAGGATATCCTTATATCTCTGGCCTGCCTTGTTCTTTGCGCTCTCTCTGATCGAGATAACGTCGCCGACCTTAACCTCATAAGAAGGGATGTTAACGGTCTTGCCGTTAACGAGTACATGTCTGTGACCAACGATCTGACGAGCCTCGCTTCTGGTCCTGCCGTAGCCGAGACGGAACATAACGTTGTCCAGTCTGAGCTCAAGGAGCTGCATAAGGTTCTCACCTGTTGTGCCGGTCTTGATCCTCTCAGCCTTATCGAAAAGGTTTCTGAAGGGCTTCTCCAGAACGCCGTAAATGAACTTTGCCTTCTGCTTCTCTCTTAACTGTAAGCCATACTCGCTGACCTTCTTGCCGGATCTTGCGAAGCTTCTGTTTGACTTCTTGTCGATTCCCAGAACTGCGGGCTCGATGCCGAGCGATCTGCACTTCTTTAATACGGGACCCATATCTCTAGCCATATCTTATCTACCTCCTAATTAGACTCTTCTGCGCTTGGGCGGACGGCATCCGTTATGAGGAACGGGTGTTACGTCTCTGATGCTTGTTACATCGATGCCGCAAGCCTGTAATGCACGAATTGCTGCTTCACGTCCCGAACCGGGTCCCTTAACGAAAACGTCAACAGACTTAAGTCCGTGAACAACCGCTGCCTTAGCTGCTGTCTCAGCTGCCATCTGAGCGGCATAGGGAGTAGACTTCTTGGAACCTCTGAATCCGAGTCCGCCTGCGCTTGCCCATGAAATAGCGTTGCCCTCAGCGTCGGTCAGAGTAACGATTGTATTATTAAAAGATGCCTGAATATGTGCCTGTCCGCGGTCAATATTCTTCTTGACACGCTTCTTTGTCACCTTTTTGGTGTTCTTTGCTGCCATAATCTTAACCTAACCTCCTATATTATTTCTTCTTGTTTGCTACTGTACGCTTCGGACCCTTTCTGGTTCTTGCGTTGTTCTTAGTGTTCTGTCCGCGAACGGGAAGTCCCTTTCTGTGACGGATTCCTCTGTAGCATCCAATTTCCTGTAATCTCTTGATATTGAGAGCAACCTCACGGCGAAGATCACCTTCTACCATGAACTCTGCGTCGATGACGTCACGGATCCTTGCAACTTCATCGTCTGTAAGATCGCGTACGCGGGTACTGGGATCTACTTTAGCTTTCTCTAAGATCTTGTTTGAGCTTGTACGGCCGATTCCGTAAATATAGGTAAGGCCGATTTCCACACGCTTGTCTCTCGGTAAGTCAACACCACTGATACGTGCCATAAAACATTTTACCTCCGTTAATGATATAAACCGATAGTTTCACCGGACCGGGGATTACCGGTCCCGGGACGAAATGTGTCCCGTTCATGTCTTTGGACATGAAAAAACGATTCACAATTAAGATACCTTAATCTGAACCTCGTTCAGCCGCTTTAAACCGTGCGCTCGATGCGTAAGCCGTCCGGATGATGATGACATCCGATGCTTAAGACAATAAGCTCATCCCGAGCTAATGTCCACGGTATCACAACTTTTGTGCCGTCCGGCACCGTTGTAACACAGAAAGCAAGTGCTTATATTCAAAACAATATTACCCCGGCTGCCAATGACGCCTTACCGGGAGTCATTGCGGAATCAGCCTTGTCTTTGCTTGTGTCTGGGGTTCTCACAGATAATCCGGATACTACCCTTGCGCTTAATAACCTTGCACTTGTCGCAAATAGGCTTTACGGAAGATCTAACCTTCATTTGACACCGCTCCTTTCACTGCTATTTTTTGAAAAAAGTCCAACAGATAGACTATATCACGTTGTTATTCAAATTGCAAGCGGAAATTTTTATTTATTTATCTCTCCAGATGATCCTGCCCTTTGTCAGGTCATAGGGGGACAGTTCAAGTGTCACTTTATCGCCGGGAACGATCTTGATGAAGTTCATTCTGAGCTTGCCGCTGATGTGGGCCAGAACCTCATGTCCGTTCTCAAGCTGCACCCTGAACATGGTGTTGGGGAGCTTTTCGATAACGGTTCCCTCGATCTCAACAACATCTGATTTTGACATAAAGTGCTTTACTCCTTATCTTAACGGGTCACTTATCGGAAGCCGTGCTGCCAACGGGCGCTCAGGCCTCCAGGATAGCGACTATGTCCTCGAATACCTTGTCAACGTCCTGTGTGCCGTCGACGGTCTTCAAAATACCTTCATTCCTGTAGTAGTCGATAAGCGGCTGTGTCTGCTCATGATAAGCTACAAGACGCTTCTGTACGATCTCGGGCTTGTCGTCGTTGCGGATGTAGAGCTCGCCGCCGCACAGATCGCAGATACCTTCTACCTTTGTGGGGTTGTACTTGATGTGGAAGGTACCGCCGCACTTTGCGCATGCGCGTCTGCCCGACATACGGTTGATGATGTTCTCATCGGGAACATCTACGTCGATCGCGTAATCAAGCCTGTCGTTATTGTCCTTAAGAGCTTTGGTCAGTGCCTCTGCCTGGGGAATGGTCCTCGGGAAACCGTCCAGAACATATCCGTTCCTGCAGTCGTCCTTCGAGAATCTGTCCATAATAAGCTCTAGTGTGAGTGAATCGGGAACGAGCTGTCCCTGATCCATATAAACCTTTGCCTTTAATCCGAGCTCTGTGCCCTCCTTGAGGTTGGCGCGGAAAATATCTCCGGTGGAAATATGCGGAACTCCGTATTTTGCGGCGATCTGCTTCGCCTGTGTTCCTTTTCCGGCTCCGGGTGCTCCCAGCATTACAATCTTCATTTCGCTTTCTCCATTAACATTGTAAAAAGGGGACCGGGGTTTTGCCCCGACCCCCCGACTCAGTTTAATAAATGTTTGGATTACTTGTCAAGGAATCCGCTGTAATGACGAACCGCCATCATGGATTCAATCTGCTTCATGGTCTCAAGTACAACACCTACAACGATGATGATCGAAGTAGCCGCGAATGAAACCTGAACCGCAAAGATTCCGGTGAAGAAGATCGGGATTATCGCAACAAGCGCAAGGCTGATCGCACCGATGAACACGATCTTGTTCAGGATATCGGTAAGATAATCCGAGGTGGGCTTTCCGGGACGAATGCCGGGGATGAAGCCGCTCTGCTTCTTCAGGTTGTTCGCAATCTCTATGGGGTTGAATGTAACCGCTGTATAGAAATATGCGAAGAAGATGATGAGTGCGATGTAGATCAGAACACCGAGGGTGTACTTCCACTCGCCGTCACCTCTCTTAAACCAGTTCTGCTGGGTTAAGAGATAAAGTATCTTCTGCCATACGGTGCCGGTCTTGGAACCGGTCGAACCGAAGAATGACGAGATGATAACAGGGAACTGCATCAGCGACATAGCGAAGATTACAGGAATAACGCCTGAAGTGTTAACCTTCAGAGGAATGCTCGACGACTGTCCGCCGACCATCTTACGGCCCTGGATCTTCTTGGCGTACTGTACGGGGATACGTCTCTCTGCATCCTGAAGGAGCACGATGAGAACAACCATAAGTACGATGATCGCAATGATCACGATAGCTGCCACGATGCCCATGATAACGCTCGAAGCACCTGTTACGAAACGCTCAATAAGGGTGCTGACATCCTGGGGAAGTCTCGCAACGATATTGATAAGCAGGATAACAGAGATGCCGTTGCCGACGCCTCTCTGAGTGATCCTCTCACCCAGCCACATAAGGAATGCGGTACCTGCGGTGAATGCCATAACGATCATCGCTACTTCCGTGAAAGTAGTGCTGCCGCTGATGGTGTAGCCCGAATTACCGAAGCTGATAGCCATAGCGCCCGACTCAAGAAGTGCAAGACCGATCGTTAAGTATCTCGAAATAACATTGAGCTTCTCTCTGCCGTCCTCGCCGTCCTTGCTCATTTCCTCGAGCTTCGGGATGGCGATGGTGAGCAGCTGCATGATAATGGATGCATTGATGTAAGGCGAGATGTTCAGCGCGAAGATAGCCATCTGCGAGAACGAACCGCCTGTCAGGGTATCGAGGAAACCAAGGCTGAGCTGGTATGTATCGATCCATGACTTGAACATAGCCTGGCTGATGCCGGGTGCCGGGATAAGGCAGCCCAGACGTACAACGAGCAGGCATCCGAGGGTGAAGAGGATCCTCATGCGGATCTCTTTGATCTTTAAAGCATTGATGAAGGTCTTAAACATCGTCAGATCACCTCTGCTTTTCCACCAAGTGCCTCAATCTTCTCGACAGCCTTTGCGCTGTATGCGTTTACCTTTACGTTGAGTTTCTTGGTTAATTCTCCATTCCCAAGTATCTTTACTCCGTCCTTAGGATTGGAAACAAGGCCTATATCCATAAGGCTGTCAATCGTAACGTCAGCGCCGTCCTCAAATCTGTTGAGCATGCTGACATTGATAGTAATGATTTCCTGTGTATTTCTGTTGCGGAAGCCTCTCTTGGGGAGTCTTCTGAAGAAGGGGTTCTGACCACCTTCAAAACCGTCTCTGGGACGACCCGAACGTGCCTTCTGGCCCTTGTGGCCGTAACCGGCTGTCTTGCCGTTTCCGGAAGCATGACCGCGGCCCTTACGGAAGTTATTGCTCTGCTTTGAACCCTCAGCAGGTCTTAAATCCGATAAATTCATTTTTCTCTCCTTCCACTACGGATCCGGAGATCCGTTAGTTCTGTAACGTGCTTGATTCCCAAGCCTGATTAGATTTCCTCTACCTTAACCAGATGCTTAACCTGGTTGACCATTCCTCTGGTAGCTGCATTGTTGGGAAGCTCGTTGCTTGAATTAACCTTGCCGAGTCCTAAAGCTGCAACTGTCTTCTTGTGCTTAGGAAGAGCTGCGATAGTAGACTTAACCAAAGTTACCTTAATCTTATCTGCCATTTTCTATTCCTCCTCACATTAATCCGTCAGCTGATCTACAGAGATGCCGCGTGCTGCCGCAACCTGCTCGGGAGTCTTAAGGTTCTTAAGACCTTCGATGGTAGCGAGAACTACGTTCTGCTTGTTGTTCGAGCCAAGTGACTTTGTACGAATGTTCTTGAAGCCTGCAAGCTCAAGTACGTTACGAACGGGGCCGCCTGCGATGATACCGGTACCTTCGGGGCTTCTCTTCATAAGAACAGTCGCGCTGCCGAACTTGCCGATATAATCATGAGGAACACTGCCGTTCTCGTCGATAGGCAGTTCGATAAGGTTCTTCATTGCTGCTTCCTTACCCTTACGAATAGCCTCCGGAACTTCTGCCGCCTTTCCTAAGCCGCATCCAACGTGTCCCTTCTTGTCGCCTACAACAACAAGAGCGGTGAATCTCATGTTACGTCCACCTTTAACAACCTTGGTTACGCGCTTAATAGTAACGACTTTATCTTCTAACTCTAAACCGTTAGCATCAATATTTGTACGCATGTTGTCTCCTCCTATTAGAATTCAAGTCCTGCTTCTCTAGCTGCCTCAGCTAAAGCCTGGATCTTGCCCTGGTAAATAAAACCGCCTCTGTCAAAGACAACAGTCTTGATGCCCTTATCAAGAGCCTTTTTCGCAATAACTTTTCCAAGGTATGCAGCTGCCTCAACGGTATCAGTGTTCTCAAGCTCTGACTTTACATCCTTGTCAAGGGTTGATGCTGCTACAAGTGTGTTACCTACTGTATCGTCAATGATCTGTGCATACATATGTGAATTGCTTCTGAATACTGCAAGACGGGGTCTTTCAGGAGTACCGGAGAAGCGATTGCGGATCTTCATATGCTTTTTCTCACGAATTGCCGTTCTGGATTCTTTCTTAAACATGTCTTTCCTCCTCCTTACTTCTTACCTGTCTTGCCGGCCTTACGTCTGATCACTTCATCAGCGTACTTGATACCCTTGCCCTTATAAGGCTCAGGTCCCCTCTTGCTTCTGATCTCAGCTGCGTACTGACCAACCTTTTCCTTGTCGATGCCCTTGATGATGATCCTGTTCTGATCAACCGAGCTCTCAAGGCCTTCAGGGTCTTCCATGATAACGGGATGAGAATATCCGAGTGTAAGGTTGAGCTTCTTGCCCTCCTTAGCTGCCCTGTAACCAACGCCGTTGATCTCGAGCACCTTCTCATAACCCTGTGTAACACCTACAACCATGTTGTTGATAAGTGTTCTGGTGAGTCCGTGTAAGGACTTCATCTGCTTAAGATCGTTGGGTCTGTTGACTACGATCTCAGTTCCCTCGATCTTGATCTCCATCTGGGGAGCAAGAACTCTTGAAAGAGTTCCCTTGGGTCCCTTAACGGTAACCTTATTATTTTCTGCTATGTCCACAGTTACGCCTGCGGGGATAGCGATTGGCATCTTACCTATACGTGACATGCCCGTACCTCCTAAATTCTATGGATGCGAGTTACCATACAAAGCAAAGAACTTCGCCGCCTACATTCTCCTTGCGGGCCTCTTTGTCTGTGATAACACCTTTGTTAGTTGAAATGATTGCTACACCGAGTCCGCCGAGAACCTTGGGAAGCTCTTCGGTATTGGCGTAAACACGAAGACCGGGCTTAGAGATTCTCTTAAGGCCTGTGATGATCTTCTCGTTCTTGTCCTTGCCGTACTTGAGTGTAATATGGATGTTCTTGAATGCGCCGGCATCAACGAGCTCGAAGCTCTTGATATAACCTTCTTTAAGGAGGATTTCAGCGATGGAAATCTTCATCTTTGATGCAGGTACATCTACCGTATCATGTTTTGCAGTGTTAGCATTACGGATTCTTGTAAGCATATCTGCAATAGGATCGCTCATTGTCATGTCTATTTCCTCCTTACCAACTTGCCTTCTTTACACCGGGAATCTCACCCTTGTAAGCTAACTCACGGAAGCAGATCCTGCAGATTCCGTACTTGCGGAGAACCGCATGAGGACGTCCGCAGATCTTGCAGCGTGTGTACTCTCTGGTAGAGAACTTTGCGGGGCGCTGCTGCTTTAATTTCATTGATAATTTTGCCATTTAAAATTCCCTCCTCAATTCTTCTCAAAAGGCATATTGAAGAGTCTTAAAAGCTCACGAGCCTCTTCATCTGTCTTTGCGGTGGTAACGAAGCAGATATCCATACCTCTTACCTTGTCAACCTTATCGTACTCGATCTCGGGGAAGATAAGCTGCTCCTTGATACCGAGGGAATAGTTGCCTCTGCCGTCGAATGCGTTGGGGTTTACGCCTCTGAAGTCACGTACGCGGGGAAGAGAAAGATTGATCAGTCTGTCCATGAACTCATACATCTTCTCACCGCGGAGAGTTGTCTTGCAGCCGATAGCCAGACCCTCACGGATCTTAAAGTTAGCGACTGACTTCTTAGCCTTGGTGATAACTGCCTTCTGGCCTGTTATCTGTTCCATATCCTTAACGGCGTTCTCGAGAACCTTGGCATTGTCCTTAGCCTCACCTACGCCCATATTAACAACGATCTTCTCGATCTTCGGAATCTCCATAACGTTCTTGTATCCGAATTTCTTAACCATTGCATCTCTTACATCTGAAAAATAATAATCCTTTAAACGAGCCAATGTTTTGTGACCTCCTCTCTCTATTAGTCGATAACGTCACCGGTTGACTTGGCGAAACGTACCTTCTTGGACTCACCGTTCTTGCCTTCAACTGTCTTGAAGCCGATTCTGGTTGTCTGTCCCTTGTGAACGTACATAACGTTTGACATATCAACGGGTGCTTCCTTCTTAATGATGCCGCCCTTCGGGTTGTCCTGGGAAGCCTTGGAGTGCTTGGAAACGGTGTTAACGCCCTCAACGATGACCTTCTTGCCGTCAACTACTGCGATAACCTTGCCTTCCTTGCCCTTATCCTTGCCGGCGATGACCTTAACGGTATCACCCTTCTTAATCTTTAATGTTGCCATGTCGGTCCCTCCTTATAATACTTCGGGAGCGAGGGAAACGATCTTCATGAACTGCTTCTCTCTCAGCTCTCTGGCTACGGGTCCAAAAATACGTGTTCCCTTGGGTGTGAGGTCATCCTTGATGATAACCGCTGCATTCTCGTCGAATCTGATGTACGAGCCATCCTTACGATGAGCGCCCTTTACGGAGCGGACAACAACTGCCTTAACAACTTCACCCTTCTTTACAACGCCACCGGGTGTTGCGTCTTTAACGGAAGCAACGATGATGTCACCGATGTTCGCATATCTTCTGGTTGAACCGCCCATTACACGAATGCAAAGGAGCTCCTTTGCGCCTGTATTATCGGCAACCTTAAGTCTGGATTCTGTCTGAATCATGAAATACTCCTTCCTGACTAAATGATTATTTAGCCTTCTCAACTATTTCGACGAGTCTCCATCTCTTGTCCTTTGAGAGAGGTCTGGTCTCCATAACCTTTACTCTGTCGCCGATCTTGCACTCATTGTTCTCATCATGAGCCTTTAACTTATATGTTCTCTTAACGATCTTGTTGTAGAGGGGATGCTTAACGTTATCCACAACAGCAACAACGATGGTCTTGTCCATCTTATCGCTTACTACCTTGCCGGTACGAACTTTTCTAAGATTTCTTTCCACAGCTGTTTTCTCCTTTCAATTACTGAGCCTTCTGCGAGATAACAGTCTTGATCCTGGCAATGTTCTTTCTAACCTCATCAATTCTGCTCGTGTTCTGTAACTGCATGGTGGCGTTCTGGAATCTTAAGTTGAAAAGCTCCTTCTTAGCAGCTACTAATTCTTCGTTTAACTCCGATGCGGACTTCTTCTGTAAATCCTCAACATACTTATTACTCTTCACTGCCGGCACCTCCTTCTAAATCTGCGCGAGATGCGATCTTGCACTTGATGGGGAGCTTGTGGGAAGCAAGACGTAATGCTTCTCTTGCTACTTCTTCGGAAACTCCTGCGATCTCAAACATAACGCGACCGGGCTTAACTACCGATACCCAGTACTCTGTGGTACCTTTACCGGAACCCATTCGGGTTTCAGCGGGCTTGGTGGTAACGGGCTTGTCAGGGAAGATCTTGATCCAAACCTGACCGCCACGCTTAATGTAACGTGTCATGGCAACACGGGCTGCCTCTATCTGATTCGACTTGATCCATGCGGGCTCAACCGCAACAAGACCGAACTCACCGTAAGAAATTGTGTTGCCGCGCTGAGCCTTACCTCTCATGGTTCCGCGGAACTGCTTTCTGTGCTTAACTCTCTTAGGCATTAACATATTACTTCACACTCCCTTCCTTACGGGTGTTCTTCTTTGAAGGAAGTACCTCACCATGGTAGATCCAAACCTTAACACCAACCTTACCATAGGTTGTGTCTGCCTCTGCAAAACCGTAGTCGATATCTGCGCGAAGTGTCTGAAGCGGAATGGTGCCCTCGCTGTAGAACTCCGAACGAGCGATATCAGCTCCGCCGAGACGGCCCGAGCATGCGGTCTTGATTCCCTTAGCGCCCGACTTCATCGTTCTGGAGATGGTGCCCTTCATGGCACGTCTGAACGATACACGGTTCTCAAGCTGCTGAGCGATGGACTCCGCAACGAGCTGTGCGTTGTTGTCAGGTCTCTTGATCTCCTTGATCTCAAGGTTAACTGCCTTTGTTGTGAACTTGCCGATCTCAGCCTTAAGCTTCTCGATCTCTGCTCCGCCCTTACCGATAACAACACCGGGCTTAGCGGTATGGATCGTAACCTTAACCTTGTCAGCTGCGCGCTCGATCTCGATCTTTGCAATACCGGCGCTGTATAACTTCTTCTTTAAGAATTTTCTGATATTGTAATCTTCTACCAGATTATCAGCAAAATCGCCTTCTGCGTACCACTTGGAATCCCAGTCAGCGATAACTCCGACTCTTAAGCCATGGGGATTAACTTTCTGTCCCATAATAGTTTTGCTCCTTTCTGCAAATTATTTCTCATCGAGCACGATGGTAATGTGGCTCATTCTCTTTAAGATTCTGTAAGCTCTGCCCTGAGCTCTGGGATGTACTCTCTTCATTGTGGGCGCATCGCCTGCGTAGCACTCTGCGATGTAGAGCTTTGAAGTGTCCATTCCGTTGTTGTTCTCAGCATTTGCGATTGCTGACTTTAATAATTTCTCTATTACCGATGAAGCATATCTCGGATTGTAAGCTAAGATTCCGAGTGCCGTTTCCACATCCTTGCCTCTGATCGCGTCGAGAACGAAGCATGCCTTCTGTACGGATACTCTAGCGTACGAAAGCTTTGCCGAAGGTCTGGTGTCCTTGTTGGCATTACGCTCTCTCTTGATCTGGGATCTATGTCCTTTAGCCATGGATGAATCCTCCTTTCGATGTTAGGCGGTCCTCCGCCTGTGTTCTTCCAGCCGTCATGCGGCTTATGTCGTTATGCGATTATCTTGACTTCTTCTCGTCCTTGCCGTGTCCCTTGTAGGTTCTGGTAGCAACGAACTCGCCAAGCTTATGTCCTACCATATCCTCGGTAACGTATACCGGGATGTGCTTTCTTCCGTCATGAACTGCGATCGTGAGTCCTACGAAATTAGGGAAGATTGTTGAACGGCGTGACCATGTCTTAATGACAGTCTTGTCTCCTGACTTAACAACCTCATCTACCTTCTTTAACAGATAGGCATCTGCGAAGGGTCCCTTCTTTAATGAACGTGCCATAGGTTCAACCTTCCTTTCTTTACTTTGTCAGAGCCTTACCATTCTTACGACGAATGATCAGCTTGTTAGACTTGTTGTTCTTCTTGCGGGTCTTAAGACCGAGAGCGGGCTTACCCCAAGGAGTCGAAGGACCGGGACGACCGATACCGTTCTTACCTTCTCCACCACCGTGAGGATGGTCGTTAGGGTTCATAACCGCACCGCGGACTGTAGGACGGATTCCCATGTGTCTCTTGCGGCCAGCCTTACCGATGTTAACAAGGTTGTGCTCACCGTTGCCGATGGTACCGATGGTAGCGCGGCAGATGATCGGAACCTTTCTCATCTCGCCCGAAGGGAGACGAAGGATCGCATACTTATCTTCCTTACCCATTAACTGAGCTGCAACGCCTGCAGAACGAACAAGCTGTCCGCCGCGGCCGGGATAGAGCTCGATGTTGTGGATCATGGCACCAACCGGGATCTTGCTTAAAGGTAAGCAGTTTCCGTTCAGAGCCTCGGCTGTCTCACCGTTCATAACACGGTCGCCGACCTTGAGGCCTTCGGGTGCAAGGATGTATGCCTTCTCGCCGTCTGCATAGCAGATCAGAGCGATGTTCGATGTTCTGTTGGGATCGTACTCGATAGCCTTTACTGTAGCGGGGATCCCGTCTTTATTTCTCTTGAAATCAATGATTCTGTACTTTGTTCTGTAGCCGCCGCCCTGGTGTCTAACAGTGATCTTGCCCTGGTTGTTACGTCCGGAATTCTTCTTGATGGTAACTGTGAGTGACTTCTCGGGAGTCGACTTTGTGATCTCCTGGAAATCGTAACCGGTCATATTTCTTCTGGAGGGCGTATAAGGGTTGTATTTCTTAATTCCCATGATAATTTCTCCTTTTCTTATCAGCCGTACAATACATGCCTGACTTCAGGCTTTTCTGCACGACCGTGGTTACTGTGTTTAACTTAGAATAACTCGATGTCTGCACTGTCAGCGGTCAGCTGAACGATAGCCTTCTTAACCTTGCTGGTCTTGCCGCTTGTCATGCCGCGACGACGTGTCTTGCCGTCAAGATTGATCGTGTTAACGCTCTCAACCTTTGCGCCGGCGAACATCTTCTCAACAGCTTCCTTGATCTGGGTCTTGGTAGCGTCGGGATTTACTGAAAAGGTGTACTTCTTATCAGACATCATAGCCATAGCCTTCTCTGTAACGATGGGCTTTAAAATAATGTCATAATACTTTAAATCTGCCATTATGCGTATACCTCCTCGATCTGCTGAACGGCATCCTTGGTGATAACCATGTTGCCATACTTAAGAATATCGAAAACGTTGATTGCATTTGAAGTAACGGTTGTTACATCGGGGATGTTGCGTGCGGAAAGGATAACGTTGTCGTCCTTTCTGTCCATAACGATCAGAGCCTTCTCAAGTCCGAGCTTGCCGAGCATTGCGGTCATCTTCTTTGTCTTGATCTCGTCAAGGCTGATCTGATCAACAACGAAGATCTTGCCGTCCTCTACTCTGGAGGTAAGTGCCGACTTGATAGCAAGCGCCTTCTCTTTTCTGTTCATCTTGAAACCATACTCTCTGGGCTTCGGAGCAAATACAACTCCGCCGTGTCTCCACTGGGGAGATCTGGTCGAACCCTGACGGGCCTGGCCTGTGCCCTTCTGTCTCCAGGGCTTTCTTCCGCCGCCGCTTACTTCAGCGCGTGTCTTGGCACTCTGTGTTCCCTGACGCTTGTTAGCAAGCTGTGAAACAACTGCCATATGCATTAAATGTGTATTAACGTCAACACCGAAGATCGCATCGTTGAGCTCGATCGAACCAACCTCAGCGCCTTCCATATTGTAAACTTTAACTGTTGCCATAATTTAGGTTCCTCCTTTCTTAAAGCTCTTAGTCTGCTTTCTTAACGGTCTCTTTAAGAACGATCATGGACTTCTTAGGTCCGGGAACGGCACCCTTAACAAGAATTACGTTGTTTTCGGTATCGATTCTTACGATCTCGAGATTCTGTACTGTTGCCTTTACGTTACCCATCTGACCGGGCATGTGCTTTCCCTTGAATACACGTCCGGGTGATGTAGCCGCACCGTTCGAACCTGCATGACGATGATACTTGGAACCGTGCTTCATGGGTCCTCTGCTTAAGCCGTGACGCTTGATGGCGCCCTGGAAGCCCTTACCCTTTGTAATACCGGTTGCATCTACCTTGTCGCCCTCAGCGAAGATATCAACCTTGATCTCCTGGCCGAGTGAATACTCAGCTGCGTTCTCAAGTCTGAACTCCTTGAGGTATCTCTTTGCGGAAACTCCTGCCTTTGCAAGATGTCCCTTGCGGGGCTTGCTGACTAAGTTTTCTCTGATCTCGCCGAAACCGAGCTGAACTGCCTCATAACCGTCGTTCTCAAGTGTCTTAACCTGTGTAACTACGCAGGGACCTGCCTGAAGAACGGTAACGGGTGTAAGAACGCCCTGCTCACCGAAGATCTGGGTCATTCCGACCTTAGTAGCCAAAATAGCTTTCTTCATAATGTTATTACCTCCTGTTTAATCTACAGCGGATCGCTCTCGCGATCATTCTAGATGGTAATCTACAGCGGATCGGTCTCCCGATCATCCTAGACGGTCCTATAGGGGGTCTGTTTTCCGGTGCTGTGTACCCGGTGCGTTTCTATCCTATATAAAACCCTTAGGTCGATTACTACCTGTCTGGTGTTGCTTTGGACTTTCGTCCGGTGTTGCCTCACGCTTATTTCGCGTTCTTCATCTTGATGTCAATGAAAACGCCTGCGGGCATCTCGAGTCTCGAAAGCTGCTCAACAGTCTTCTGATTGGGAGCAACGATATCGATGAGTCTCTTATGAGTTCTCTGCTCGAACTGTTCTCTTGAATCCTTGTACTTGTGTACGGCACGAAGAATTGTGATAACTTCCTTCTTAGTAGGAAGCGGAACAGGACCGCTGACCTTTGATCCGGCCTTCTTAACCGTATCAACGATCTTGGCTGCAGATGCATCAACCAACTGATGATCATAAGCCTTAAGTGTGATTCTCATTACCTGATTTGCCATAAAAAAAGTCTCCTCCTTTTCGTACTTTTGGTTCTAAGTACAACAAGTGGCGACTGTACACTCACCCGTGTGTTTCGCGCTCCTCCCAAATTTTAAACCGGCTCAAACGACCCGGTCTCAACAGGTTCTCACGTGATTGACTCACGGTTTATCTGCTCTGAGGCAGAAATTCAATTGTACAGTGACTTGTCGTCAGTTTTGTAAACTTGACATTCGCTCCACGGAAAAACCGGCACAATTACTGCCGCAACCTCACGCTTCTACGCTATCAACTCACAGCATTCGTTATTATACTCGCGTTTTTTCAATAGTGCAAGTATTTTTTTCTCGGATAAATAAAGACTTTGAAGGAAATTCGCGGTAAATTGTCAGAATATTCACGTGCTTTTGCTTTTTTAACCTGTTTTTAATCTATTTATCCTTTTGTTTTAATCACACATCTGATATAATCACCTTAAAGGACTGGTCCGGCCGTTATCCGGCACGGGACAGCCGGACAATCAAATCAGGAGGTAAACAAATGGGCATTATCGTAAGTATCCTTATCGGTGCTTTATGCGGCTGGCTTGCCAGCAGTATCATGGGGAGCAAGGGAGGACTGCTGTTCTACATCATCGCCGGCATCATCGGCGGATTCCTCGGCAGCTTCGTATTAAGCATCCTCGGACTGAGCATCAGCGGTATGATCGGCCAGATCGTTGCGGGCGTTCTCGGAACATGTCTGCTGATCTTCCTTGTAAGACTTGTATTAAAGAAATAACCGCTTAACAGCAGCCCCCTCGGCGAGAGGGGGCTCTCTTTTTTTGTGCAAAAACGAGTGCCGGCAGATACGCATTGCAATCTGTGCGCCGATCCGTGCAAAGTACGCATCATCGCTTGAAATCTTTTCCGGCGCACCATTATAATACAATCGTACGGTACGGCTGAACCGGCCGTACATACAGGATCCTGTAACGATCAGGGAGGGAGGTACCCGATTTGAAGATAAAAGTATCGGTGAGCGAAGAACGCTGCGACGAAGTCGTGCACGAGCTCACGGCCGCAGGGATAGAAGTGAATGACGACGCTGATCTCCTGCTCACGGAGAGGGAACGGTATTTGCGCTATATTCCGGCCAGACCCGCCGGGCGCGAGACCGATCCGTCGGAGCGGGAGCATATCCCGGTCGATAATATAATAAGTATAGAGGCTTTCGGGCACAGCCTCGACATTCGGACGACGGACGGCCTGTTCCGTCTGAACGACAGGCTCTACCGTCTCGGGACACTGCTCGATCCCAACTTGTTTTTCAGGGTCAGTAACTCAACGATCATAAACAGGAAGCACATCAAAAAGATCAATCCCGCTTTTTCGATGAAGTTCACGCTCACCATGAGCGACGGCAGCCGGGCCGATGTCACCCGCAGCTACTATAATCCGTTCAAGCAGTTTCTGAGAATATAAAAAATAAGACCCGGTATCGGTCATATACCGGACATACAGTCAAGCATTTACAACAGGAGGAAACCACATGAGATCCGCAATCGCTTTTTTCCCGCTTCTGCTGCTCCTGCTCATCGGAACCGCAGCGGCACTCGTCTACTTTATAATATATAAGAGAAAGATCAACCGCATCGTGATGTCACAGAACGCCTCGGACGACCCGGATGCCTTTACGGCGGGCGACGCTGCCGGCCCCGAGCCCTCGTCCGTTGCCGACAAGCTGTTCAAGGCAGGCGCCGTGATAATAATCATCATCCTGCTCATCAAGCTTTCGAACGCCAACAACAGCCTAAACGCTCTCGAAAGCAGCGTTAATACCTTAAGCCGCGACGTGCAGGTTCTGAGGAACACGGTATATTCGCTTTCATCCGATACCGCGGCCGCAGAGTCGATCCTTTCGGATTTCGATTTCTCGATCGGAGAGTTTGACCCTTCCGACAATACGGTCGCGCTGCAGCTTTTTGCGACACCGAAAACTCTGACCGACGGAACAAAAGTCGGCGTAAGACTCGGCGACCGCTACGCGGAGCTTACACGCGGCGCCGGCTCAACCTATACCGGCACGATGAAAGTCGGCATATTCGGTATGATCGACGACAGTTTCACTGTCGATATCACAAACGACGGAGTCACCGCATCTGAGGTCTGCGACATGAGTCTCGGAGTCATCTGGCCCAAGATCGTTCCGACGGTGCATGTCGCGTCAAACGGCACATATTCCGCCGGACCGAAGCTCAAGCTCGACATGCAGATCGATCTCAGCCTCGGAGATACCGAATTTGCCTCGTTTACCGGAACCGGCATCAGACTGGTCGAGACCCTCGGCAATGAGGTCCTCTCCGACAGCGATATCAGTTCCGATATCACCTGGACCGGGAATGAGGGGCATTACCACATCTCCCTCGACAAAAAACTCTCCGACGCGGACGGCAAAGAATATATGATGAAGCTCTATGCCGAAGACTCGCTCGGATACCGCCACGAGATCACCGTGGTCTCGACCGGCGAAACAGCCGATTCAGCGTCATCTTTCCTTAACGAGAAGATATTCGGCGCTGACGGAAAGCTGCTGAATGAAGGCACTTATTCCTTCTACTAAAAAACGTTGGCCCGGAGTTCATACACAGTAATTCAAAAAACCGCAGCCTGTTTGACCGGACTGCGGTTCTTTTATCTTATACAATTAATCCGCCACGGAAAACGGTCTTCCGTCTGAACCGGTCGCTGTCACCCGGCCACGAATCTTCCGCTCGCGCCGCAGGGCAGGACAAGTCCCGAATGCTCAACGGGCAGGCCGATCTCGTCGGAAATGACCGTGCCCTTGTGCTTTGACGCGATCAGGACGCCCAGCATATACGAGAGCACCGCGGGCTGCAGGCCCGTCGTGTACGAATTGATCAGCACAAAGAGCGGATCGTCGGTGAGCACCTGTTCCGTCAGCTCAACAAACGGATACAGGCTCTCTTCGAGCTTCCAGATTTCGCCCGAAGGTCCGCGCCCGTACGAAGGTGGATCCATGATGATCGCGTCGTAGCGGTTGCCGCGGCGGATCTCGCGCTCCACGAATTTCTTGCAGTCATCGACGATATATCTGATCGGCGCGTCTGCGAGTCCCGACGCTGCCGCGTTCTCCTTTGCCCAGCCGACCATGCCCTTCGAGGCATCGACGTGGGTAACGCTTACACGTGAGGCTTTGATCACATCAGCCGCTGCGGCTTCGGCTCCTGTAGCTATACCGGCCCGTTCCATCGCCTCGTTTGCTCCCTCGCGCGCACAGGCCACGGTCGCTCCGCCGGTATACGCAAACAGATTCAGGACCTTGATCTTGCGGTCGGGGTCCTTTTTCAGCGCATCGGAGATCAGTCCGCGCATCCAGTCCCAGTTCACCGCCTGCTCGGGGAACAGCCCCGTGTGCTTGAAGCTGAACGGCTTCAGGTTAAACTTAAGGTCCTTATATCCGATCGTCCACTGCTCGGGCAGGTCAAAGAAATCCCATTCGCCGCCGCCCTTGCTGCTGCGGTGATAATGAGCGTTCAGCTTCCCCCAGAGCGCCTTGTCCTTCGGCGTGCTCCAGATGACCTGGGGATCGGGCCGCAGGAGCTTATAGTTTCCCCACATTTCGAGTTTCTCGCCCTCTGAGCAGTCCAGTACTCTGTAATCTTTCCAGTCATTTGCAACCCACATGTTAATCTCCGTTTCTTAAATAAATGATAAAGCCTGCCACCACTACACACTCGGAAAGGACTGTAATGATGGCAGGCAGGAAAATGTCAATTTGCCGCTTTGCCCGAATAGTTTCCGTAAACCTGCTCGTCGTAAACCGTAACGTTGCGACCGCGCTCCTTTGCTTCGAACAGCGCGTCCTCGGCCTCGTCGTACATCTCGGTGAAGCTGCTCTCGTATCTCGGGATGCAGGATGCCACGCCAATGCTGACGGTAAGGAAAGGATTCGACGCGCGTCTCCCGTGAGGGATACGCCTGCGCTCGATGTGCGAGCGGATCTTTTCCGCGAGAGCGACGGGCTCCATGTCCGAACCGCCCTCCATGAAAACGATGAACCTTCCGCCGTTCAGGCGGCAGATCGTATCGGTATTGCGCAGGATGATCTGGCAGATGTACTCAGCCACGTTCCTGATGCACTCATCGCCGTGCTCGACTCCGAATGAATCGTTGTACTTGCTCATCTCATCGATGTCGATCATCAGGATGGACGCTCTCCTGCGGCCCCTGATGCAGTCACGCATCTCCTCGTCGATATGCTTCTCGAGGCCCTTGCGGTTGAGCAGGCCGGTCATCGGATCGATCGCCTCGTTGTCTTTTAACTCACGCTCGCGCTCCTTCATCGACATGCTCTCGATAAACCGCGCGTACAGCATGCGCGACATCGCGATCACCATGCCTGCCAGCACGAGCATGTTGAATATCTCGGCCAGGCCGGTTTGGAATTTGAGTGACAGGAAAACGGAATATACCGCGAGCAGCACTATGTAATACATCTGCTCGGAAAAATGCATGATCGGGATCAGGAACAGCGCAACCGCGAGGATCGAATAGAACGTCATCCCCCGTCCGCTCACCTTATCCGAATAGGTCAGAACGAAACACATGGCTTCGAATATCAGCCAGAAAGATCTGTATATCAGGGTCGCCAGCTTCAGGTCCCTGTTTTTCATCGCAAAAAATGAAATGCCGACGGTAAGTACCGAGAAAATCTCGGCTACGGTCATCATGCCGCCTGCGATCGGAGCGAACTCCGATGCGGACTGTTTGTTGATGAGCATCATGATCGGGAGCAGGACAACGCATACAAGAGACGTAAAGAAAACCCGTCTGACATTCTCTAACACGAGCTTCTTTCTGATCTTATATTCTTCCTGTCTGCCGATGAGGTTACCCATTCAAACTACACGCCCATTCTACAATTGTTGACCGCAATTTGTGGTGCTGAAGGAGTTTCGACACCCCTACATATTGAAAGTGTAGCACAACTGTAGAACGGGTGCAAGAAAGAATTTTCAAATATTTTGATTTTTTTTGAATTTTTTTGTAGATTCTGACCTAAAAAGCCCCCGGACCGCCTCGTGGCCTGGGGTGCATCATCATATTATAACATTTTGGCGATATACTCGCCTGTAAACGACTTTTTATTCTTCGCGACCTCTTCGGGTGTTCCCTGCGCCACAACCGTGCCGCCGCGGAAGCCTCCCTCGGGTCCTATGTCGATGATATAGTCAGCACATTTGATCACATCGAGATTATGCTCTATGACTACGACCGTATTGCCGCCCTCTGTCAGGCGCTGCAGTATCTCGACGAGCTTGTTGACATCATCGAAATGCAGGCCCGTCGTGGGCTCATCAAGGATATATATGGTCTTGCCCGTGCTGCGCCGCGACAGCTCTGTCGCGAGCTTAACACGCTGCGCCTCGCCGCCCGAGAGAGCGGTCGAAGGATGTCCGAGCTTTAAGTAGCCGAGTCCGACATCGTTGAGTGTCTCGATCTTGCGCTTGATATAGGGCACATTTTCAAAGAAATGCACCGCCTCCTCAATGGTCATGTCGAGCACGTCAAATATCGACTTGCCCTTATATTTGACCTCGAGAGTCTCACGGTTGTAGCGCTTGCCGCCGCAGACCTCGCAGGGTACATAGATATCGGGCAGGAAATTCATTTCGATCTTGATGATGCCGTCGCCGCTGCATGCCTCGCATCTGCCGCCCTTAACGTTAAAGCTGAAACGCCCTTTGCCGTAGCCGCGCGTCTTTGCGTCCTGCGTCTCCGCGAACAGATCCCTGATCAGATCGAACACTCCGGTATAAGTCGCAGGGTTCGAACGCGGCGTCTTGCCTATTGGCGACTGGTCGATATTTATGACCTTATCGAGCTGCTCGAGGCCGTCGATCCCGTCATGATCTCCGGGTATTATGCAGTGCGCGTGGTTCAGCGAACGCGCCAGATGCTTATACAGTATCTCATTGATCAGCGACGACTTACCCGAGCCCGAAACGCCCGTAACGCAGGTGAATACGCCTACGGGGATGTCCACGTCGATATTCTTGAGGTTGTTCTGCCGCGCGCCTCTGATCGTGATAAAGCCCTTCGGGACGCGTCTCTTTTCCGGAACGGGAACCGAGAGTCTGCCGGCCAGATATGCGCCCGTGATCGACTGAGGACAGTTCATGATGTCCTCCGCCGTGCCGACTGCCACGACCTCTCCGCCGAATGTACCCGCTCTGGGACCGATATCCACGATATAATCCGCCTCGCGCATGGTCTCCTCGTCATGCTCAACGACGATCAGGCTGTTGCCCAGATCGCGCAGCTCCTTGAGCGCGCGGATCAGTTTGCCATTGTCGCGCTGATGCAGGCCGATACTCGGTTCATCGAGGATATACGCGACTCCGACGAGGCCCGAACCGATCTGCGTAGCCAGCCTTATGCGCTGCGATTCTCCGCCCGAGAGCGAGCTCGCCTCGCGCGCGAGTGTCAGATAGTCGAGGCCCACCTGATCGAGGAACCCTACCCTCGCTTTGATCTCCTTAAGCACGAGCTTGCCGATCTGCATCTGCATGTCGGTGAGCTGCAGGTTTGCGATAAACTCCTTTAATTCGCTGATCGCGAGCCCGGTGACCTCCCAGATATTCTTGCCGCCTACGGTGACCGCGAGAGCCTCGGGTCTCAGCCTCTTTCCGCCGCAGACATCGCAGGGAACGATCGTCATGTACTGCTCGTATTCCTGCTTCATATGGTCCGAAGACTCACGGTAGCGCCTGCGGATATTCTCGAGCATGCCCTCGTAGGTCACATCGTAGTCGCCCTCGCCGCGCATGCCTTTATAGTGGATCCTGTAACGTCTGTCGCCCGTGCCGTACATGATCACATGGCGCTCCTCGGGAGTCAGGCTGCCGTACGGCTTCGTCAGATCGATATGATTTGCCTTCGCGACCGCGTCGAGCACGATGCGTGACCACGAAGTCTTGTCGTGAAGAGACTTCCAGCCGCCGATCGTGACATTGTCCTTTTCGATCATGCTGCTCTCGTAATCGCCTATCAGCATCTCCTCGGAAAACTCCATCTTGAATCCGATGCCGTGGCAGGCCGGACACGCGCCGAAAGGATTATTAAATGAAAATGTCCTCGGCTCCAGCTCCTCGATACTGATGCCGCATTCAGTACATGCAAAATTCTGGCTGAGCGTGAGCTCCTCTTTGCCTATCACATCCACGGTCGCAAGTCCCTCGCCGAGCTTCAGGCAGTTCTCCAGAGAGTCGGAGAGTCTCTTTTCGATGCCCTCCTTAACCACCAGACGGTCAACGACCACGGAAATATTATGCTTATTATTCTTTTCGAGTTTGATCTCCTCGCTGAGCTCGTAGAGATGTCCGTCGACGATCACACGCACATAGCCGCTGCGCTTGGCCTGCTCGAAGACCTTAACATGTTCGCCCTTACGGCCGCGCACCACGGGGGCCAAGAGCTGGAACTTTGTCCCGGGCTCGAGCTTCATGATCTCATCCACCATCTCGTCGATGGTCTGCCTCTTGATCTCCCTGCCGCAGTTCGGGCAGTGCGGGATGCCTATCCTCGCGTAAAGAAGCCTGAAATAATCGTATATCTCGGTCACCGTGCCCACGGTCGAGCGCGGGTTCCTGTTGGTCGACTTCTGATCGATGGAAATAGCGGGCGGCAGGCCCTCGATCGACTCCACATCGGGCTTTTCCATCATGCCCAGGAACTGTCTCGCATAGGAGGAAAGCGACTCCATGTATCTGCGCTGTCCCTCCGCGTATATCGTGTCAAATGCCAGGGATGACTTGCCCGAACCCGACAGTCCCGTGAGCACGACAAATTTGTCGCGCGGGATGTCCACGCTCAGATCCTTAAGGTTATTCTCCTTGGCTCCTCTGATCTTAATGTAACTTGAAACCATAAAAACTCCATCTGTCTACTACTGTAGAACAATCATTACTTTCCGTCATGCGCATTGCTGTATAACTGCTTCCTGACCTCCATCATGCGGTCGCGCAGCTCCGCAGCCAGCTCGAAATTCAGGTCCGCGGCAGCCGCGTTCATATCTTTGAGCAGCTTGCGTGCCAGAGCCTCGAGCTCCTTGTCCGACATGGATTCGGGGTCCTTCTCCATGCGGTAGTTCTCCTTGTCGACCTTTTTCGTGATGCTGATAAGGTCGCGAACCTTTTTCTCTATGGTCTTCGGCGTAATGCCGTGAGCCTTATTGTAATCGTCCTGTATCCTGCGGCGGCGCTCCGTCTCGCCGATGGCCCGCTTCATCGAGTCGGTCATCGTATCCGCGTACATGATGACATGTCCGTCCACGTTTCGCGCGGCGCGGCCTATCGTCTGTATCAGCGAGGTCTCCGAACGCAGGAAGCCCTCCTTGTCCGCGTCGAGTATCGCCACCAGGCCGACCTCGGGGATATCGAGTCCCTCACGCAGCAGATTGATGCCGACGAGCACGTCGAACACATCCATGCGCATGTCCCTGATGATCTCGGAACGCTCGAGCGTATCAACGTCGGAATGCAGGTACTTTACACGGATGCCGACATCCTTAAGATAGTCCGTCAGGTCCTCGGCCATGCGTTTGGTCAGAGTGGTAACCAGTACCTTTTCCTTCTTCGCGGTGCAGGCTCGGATCTCGCCGATCAGGTCGTCTATCTGCCCCTCAACGGGTCTGACCGTCACCTCGGGATCGAGCAGTCCGGTAGGTCTGATCACCTGCTCGGCGCGCAGCAGCTCATGCTCCGCTTCGTAGGGTCCGGGTGTCGCGGAAACGAACATCACCTGATCGAACCTTTCCTCGAACTCATCGAACTTCAGAGGTCTGTTATCGAGCGCCGAAGGCAGTCTGAACCCGTAATCGACCAGAACCTGCTTTCTCGCGCGGTCGCCGTTGAACATCCCGCGGAACTGCGGCATAGTCATATGCGACTCGTCGACTATCATCAGGAAATCATCGCCGAAATGCTCCACAAGCGTGTGCGGAGTGCAGCCCGGCGTAAGTCCCGCCAGATGCATCGAATAGTTCTCAATGCCGGAGCAGATACCCGTCTCCCTCAGCATCTCTATATCAAAATTCGTGCGCTCCGAAATGCGCTGTGCCTCGAGCAGCTTATCCTCGCTCTTAAAGTACTTAACGCGCTCCTCGAGCTCGAGCTCGATATTCTTCAGCGCGCGTTTCATCCTCTCCTCGGGTACGACATAATGCGAAGCCGGGAACACCATGATATGCTCCATCGTGGCCTTCACCTCGCCGGTCAGGACATCGATCTGCGCTATCCTGTCGACCTCATCGCCGAAAAACTCTATCCTGTAGGCATAATCGTTCGCCGCTATCGGGAAAACGTCTATCACGTCGCCGTGCACGCGGAAGGTTCCGCGGTGGAAATCCATCTCATTGCGCAGATACTGCATGTCAATGAGTCTGCGGATCACATCGTCGCGGTCCGCAGTCATGCCCGGACGCAGCGAAAGCGTCATCTCGGTGTAGTCCTCCTGCGCCGCGATGCCGTATATGCACGATACGCTAGCAACTATGATCACGTCGCGCCTCTCGGCGAGCGCCGCAGTCGCGGAGTGCCTGAGGCGGTCGATTTCGTCGTTGATCGCAGAATCCTTTTCGATATAGGTGTCGGTCGAAGGCACATACGCCTCCGGCTGGTAATAATCGTAATACGAAACAAAATACTCGACGGCATTCTCGGGGAAAAACTCCTTAAACTCCCCGTAGAGCTGCGCCGCCAGGGTCTTATTGTGCGCTACTACAAGTGTAGGCTTATTGAGCGCCGCGATGACGTTTGCCATCGTAAATGTCTTTCCCGAGCCGGTAACGCCCAGCAGCGTCTCGAACTGATTGCCCGCCTTAAAACCCTCGACGAGCTCCTTTATGGCCTGCGGCTGATCGCCCGTAGGCTGAAATTCCGAGTGCAGAACGAATCTGTCCATGCGGCAGGCACCTCCTTTTCCATGCAACCGATTATAGCATGTCCGCGGTATCATTTCAAGCAAAAATCGAACAAATATTCGGGCGTGTCCCGGAAGATTTAAGACATGGGGACGGTTCTTCTGTCTGCTTTAGTTCGCAGACAGAAGAACCGTCCCCATGTCTTCGCCCGTGTCTTACATATCTTACTGCTCGTGCAGTTTGTAATCCACATCCTCATTGATGATTTCCAGCATGATCGCCGCGAAGCGGGGATCGAACTGGGTACCCGAACATTTCTCTACCTCCGCTTTGACCACATCCTGCGGGATCACGCCTCTGTAGCTTCGGTTGCTGGTCATCGCGTCGTACGCATCGGCGACCGCGATGATCCTCGCCTCTTCGGGTATTTCCTCGCCGGCCAGTCCGTCGGGATAGCCCCTGCCGTCAAAGCGCTCATGATGCCATCTGGCGCCGGTGGCGAGCTTGGGCATCTCCTCGATGTTCTGCAGTATTCTGGCGCCCCTTACGGGATGTGCCTTTATCAGCGCAAACTCCTCGTCGGTAAGCTTTCCGGGCTTGTTTATCACGGCGTCGGGCACTCCTATCTTTCCGACATCGTGCAGCAGGCCCATCATGTATATCTCCTCCTGCCGTTCGGAAGAATAGCCGTATCTCTTCGCTATTTCCCTGGAGTACTCTGCGACGCGTCCCGAATGGCCCTTTGTATAGGCGTCCTTCGCGTCGATCGCGTCAGCGATCGTATGCACGACGTGGAGCGATAAGCCCTCCACCTCTCTGGTCTTTTTCTCGACCTCCGCGTGCAGATCCCGCTGCAGCCTGATCAGGTCGAGCAGGTGCCGCACACGCAGTGTCAGTACTTCGGCCGCAAACGGCTTTCTGATGAAATCCATGGCGCCGAGCGACAGCCCTGCGGTCTCCGACGCGCAGTCATCGCTGCCCGTAAAGAAAATGACCGGTATCTCGGGCTTTTTATTCTCTCTTTCCCATTCACGCAGCAGCCTCATGGTCTCAAAGCCGTCGAGCTCGGGCATTTTGATGTCCAGGAGCAGCATGTCGATCGTGTTCTTCGCTGCGTAATCCAGCAAAAGCCGTCCGCTTTTGAGGCATGTGACCTTAAAGCCGGCTTCAGACAGGACCGTGTTCGCGTTCCTCAGTATGATCGCATCATCGTCTACAACAACTACGCGTTCTTCCATCAGATATCCTTTCCGTGGTCTATTTCATATCCCACAGGCTGCCGTATGCCTTTACAGCCTCATCTACGGTCATTTTGCCGTTCCCGACCATGTACGCCGCCGCGCGGAACTCCTTGTTCGCCGCGTCGTTCAGCCCTGTCTCCTGATAGTAGATGGTCCGCTCCTGCGGAAAACCTTCGAGCGACGAATACACCTCATCTGCGGAGAAATCGTCGGTCGGAGTGGTAAGTCTCTTGATCGCGGCCATGTTGCCGAGTTCCTTCTCTCTGGTGAGGAATCTGATAAACTCGTTGGTCATGTCCAGGTTTTTGCTGTTCTTGTTCACGCTGAAGAACAGGTTGACCGCGTCAAGGAAATATCCCCCTTCATCGCCTGCAGGCACCACATAGAATTTGTATTTAAAGGGATTTGCCGAAAATGCCTCGGATTTGCTCTCGCGCTTTAGCGTGCCCGAGACCATATCTCCGCTGCCGAGCATCATCGGTACGTCTCCCTCAAAAAAGCGCATGATCACGGCATTGTAGTCGTCCTTGATCTCTTCCGCGCAGACTGCCGGGTCAATATAACCCGCGTCGATAAATGCCCTGATCCTCTCGAGCGCGGGACGCATCAGCTCTCCGGCCGAGCTGTCCAGGGAATTCAACGCCTTTACCGAGTCCGCTTTGCCGATAACGCCGGCGCAGAACATCGGGAAGCCGAAAGCGTAATACATACCGGACGTGGTATTGCCGTTCGCTCCCATGACGGGATTCGCGTATCCTGCTGCCTCAAGCTTTTTGCAGACCTCGGTGAGTCCGGCGTAATCTTCGGGGACCTTGATCCCGTTCTTTTCAAAGATATCCATGTTCACCAGCATACCGTACGATCTGGTGAATACCGGGAGCATGATGATGTCTCCGTTTGCCAGGGGCCATCTCGCGCCCTTGCGGATGCAGTCCATATCAATGTTCAGTGCGGGATCGGAAAGGACCTCCGCGCTGTCGATGACAGGCTTCATTTTCTCATCGTCCAGCATCCATGACTGAGTGACGTAGATGTCGGGAGCCTCATTGCTCATCAGCGCGCTGGCGATGGTATTGTTGTAATCGTCGAGGTAAACATAATCGAGGCTTACATTGGGATAGTACTCGTAAAAACGGTCAAACTCGCTCTCGAGCGCCTCGAAATTGGAATAACTGCCCGCGACCCTCACAGAACAGCTCGTATCCGTGGGAAGCGCAGGCACGAATGCCGCATTTGTCTCCTGTTTGCTCTTGCATCCGGCAGTTCCCGGTATCAGCGCGAGAAAAAGTACCAATACCAGTATCCTCTTGATCAATCCCGATGTTCTAATCATCATGCCGCCTCCGTTCCGTATCCGAAGATACTGTTTTGTTTTTGGTCACATGCCGTCCCATCTGTGTGCCGCAAAATAATCGTCTATCGCCGATACAATCTCGTCTCTCGGCATAGTCTTTAAGAAATATCCCTGTGGTTTCAGCCGCATTACGTTCATTATGCTCTCGCGGTCCGATTTGCCGGTCAGGAAGATGATCGGGATATCGCGGTAATTGAACTCGCTCCTGATCATTTCCATTACCTGCGGACCGGGCGTGATGGGCATATCGTAGTCGAGCAGGATCAGGTCGGGACGGTGGTTCGCCATGTACGTAATGGCCTGGATACCCGATTTGACCGCGGTGATCCTGTAACGATCCGAAAGCCAGCCCTGCAGCATCTTAAGGAATGTGGTATCGTCGTCGACCAGCAGGATATGCTTTCCGAGACGCTTTTCCTCTGCTGCCGCAGCCAGGGCTTTCAGGCCCTCCGCCACGTATTTCGCGTCGAAGGGACGCTTGAACTCCTTTTTGATGTAGGTTTCCGGTATATACTTTTTGATCGCGCCGAGCTCGTCATCGTAGCCGATCAGGCAGACGGGACGTTCCTCATCCCTGCTGATATCCATCAGGTACACGAGCGCGTCCGCCGAGTCATACACGTAATCTCCGGCCAGGAGCAGTATCAGATCGACATCTTCTTTTCCCGCCTCTATGCTCTTAATGTCGGGCTCCGCCGAAATGATGACAAAACCTGCCTTTTTCAGGTTCGATTTAAGCGCGTCGGTCATAAATCCGCTTCCGCTGCTGATCAAAAGAATCTTACTCGCCATTATCCTTCTCCCCCCGATAAAATCCCCGGTATCAGGTCATAATCAAAATTGTCGACAGCCTTTTTGACGGCGTCGAACCTTGTGGCCTCTTCCTCGGGGAACCTGTAGTTCTCAAGCGATTCCACGATATTGACCACACTGTCGTAATCGAATGAGGCACAGAACTCCTCCAGAGCGGTGTATGCCTCTTTCATATCCTTTTCCGAAATGAGCGGACGGTCGTCCTCTGTCTCGCCGTCTTCGATATCGTTGAGAGGCTCCAGCTCCTTTACGAGCTCCCTGTACTGTGCCAGGAGATCCCCAATCTCCCTCTCCAGAGTATCCGTATCGCCCGAATCTCCAGCCTTTTCAAGCCGTGCCGCAAAGTCTCCGAGCTTTAAGGCTCCGATAACTCGCGAGGTGCTCTTCAGTGCATGGACCTTGACCGTGGTATTCTTCAGGTCCCTGACACTCCAGTATTTCTCTATGTCGTCCGCGTTCTTCGGCCCCGCGTCCAGGTACATCTTCAGCGTGACCATATAGGACTCACGGCTGCCGCAGTGTATCAGGCCCGAGTTCACGTCGAGATCGTCGAGCTTGAATATGAAATCCGGGATAAAGTAATCGTCTTCCTCGTCTTCGTCCGCTGCCGGCGCGATCTTGCCCTTCGGGATATACTGCAGCAGCAGTGTCTCCAGCCTGTCGGGGTCGATCGGCTTGGTGAGATAATCGTCAAAGCCCGCGCTGATATACATTTCGCGCATGCCCGAAATGGCATTGGCTGTAAGGCATACTACAGGTGTCTCCGAATTCGGAGTGCCCGTGATATCCTTCATTTCCTTAAGCGTCTCGATACCGTCCTTGTCCGGCATCATATGATCGAGGAAAATGACGTCGTAATGCTTCTGCCTGTAGAACGCGATCGCTTCATCGCCGCTGCCCGCAGTATCTATCTGCACCTTGGTGCGCTTCAGCAGGCTGCGGAAAACGGAAAGATTGACCGGCGTGTCGTCAACGACCAGGAGCTTCGCGTAAGGCGCCGTAAATCTCTCGCGGTACTTCGCCCTTTCCGAAACGGAGCGTTTGAAGCTCTCCTCGTAATCGCCTATCGGGTTCCAGCTCTTTACGCCCTGCACCAGAGCAAACGAGAATGTCGAGCCTTTTCCGTATTCGCTCTCCACCTCTATGTGGCTGCCCATCATGGCCAGGAAGCTCTGCGCTATGCTCATGCCGAGACCCGTGCCCTCAATGTTCCTGTTGCGTTTCTCTTCGATGCGCTCAAAAGCCACGAACAGGCGCTTCAGGTCCTCAGGCTTTATGCCTATGCCGGTATCCGTGACGCTTATCAGCAGCCTTACGGAGCCGGGATCCTCTTCGAGCTTTTCAAACCCGGCTTTGAGCGTGATCGATCCTTCTTTCGTGTATTTGACCGCATTGGAAAGGATATTGGTGATGATCTGTTTGATGCGTATCTCGTCTCCGTTCAGGATCATCGGGATATCCCTGTCGATGTCCAGATTGAGCGCGAGTCCCTTGTCCGCGGCCTTGCCCTGGACCATGTTGACCAGGTCGTTGAGCAATGAGACAAAGCTGTAGTCGACGTTGATGATGTCCATCTTGCCGGCTTCTATCTTTGAAAAATCGAGTATGTCGTTGATCAGTCCGAGCAGTGTTTTTCCGGCTGTCCTGATGCTCTCTGAATATGCCGTGATCTCCTCGTCGCGGCTGTCGCGCAGCACCATCTCGTTGAGTCCCAGGATCGCGTTCATGGGAGTGCGGATGTCGTGGGACATGGTCGAGAGGAAATGGGATTTGGCCTCATTCGCCTGATTGGCCGCCTCCGCCGCTTCGGCGAGCTTTCTGTTGTACAGAGCCAGTATCAGGAAGTTGAATACCAGCAGGATCAGCAGTCCCAGCGCCACGGTCCCGAGCAGCAGCCAGTCGACCACGGTATTGGCCGCGAGCTCGCCCGCAGGTATGTATGCGAGCAGGAACCAGGTATTCATCGAAGTGAGCGGAGTATACGATATGACGCATTCCTCTTTTTTGGAATTAAGCATCGTCATGGTCCCGGACCCTGACGTTACACTCTCCGTCATCTGCCTGTATTCCGCGCTGTCTGTATGGTTGTATGATTTGTAGTACTCGAAGAAATTGGCATTCTTCATGGACTTGCCGTGAACTACATAATCTCCGTCCTTATTGATGATCGAGATCTCCACGCTCTCATACTCACCGTTCATGAAAACGAGCTTGTCCTCGAGCATGCTGACGGGCTCAACGCGCATCAGCAGAGCCTTTTTGAGCTCACCCGTCTCCTCGTCACGGACGGTCACATAGTGCATGAACGCAATGGACTGTACCCCGTTCTGAGGGTTCGTGTAGGCTCTGGTCAGATTGACGACCCCGTCCTCGCCGCTGACCACGTTCGGGTCCTCGAACAGATTGATATTGCGGTACGAAACAGAATAATTATCGGGAGACGACGCTGCCGGATGAGTGGAAATGCCGCTCCGCGACGGGTCGTCCGGGAATATCAGATGTCCGTAAATGGCCGGAGATATCTTTGCCTTTCTGATGAAGGATACAGCCTCCTCGGCCGTCATCGGCATGCCGGCCTCCGCCGAGCGGTTGATGTAGTTTGACCATATATCGCAGAGATGCTGCTCGTCCTCGAGGTAGTTCGTGATGATCTGCTCTGCGGTGACCGTCATTTTCTCGAAAGCCTCGATAACGCTCTCGTTGCTTTCGTTCATCTTGGTATTGGCGTATTGAATTATGAAGAAAAGTATCAACCCCATTATAACGAGGTCGGTAACGATTATCAGCGTCTTCTTCACGCTTCTACCTCCCATGGATCAGTCCTGCCGCACGGATCAGCGTCTCCTGTCTCTGCGTCCCGAATAATATCTTTCCTTTTCCGCGTACATCAGGGCATCGGCCTCTTCCTTGACCTCTTCGCGCGAAACGGAAGGATCCTTCGCAAATACATATCCTATCGAAGCGCTGCGCTTTTTCTCGTCAAAGAGTTCGCGCACGCGTTTTACCTTACTTTCAAAAGTCTGTTCATCCGGATCGAACGAATATGCCACAAACTCGTCTCCGCCGATACGGAATACATTGCCGTCACCGAACACCTCGGAGAGACCGGCCGCGATATCCATGATCATCAGGTCGCCCGCCTCGTGTCCGTGACTGTCGTTTTCATTCTTAAGTCCGTTGATATCGCACATCAGGTATCCGAACGGATAGATACGTCCGCAGGTCCGCTCGAAATCCTCGAGTCCGCGCCTGTTGCGCGTACCCGTCAGCGAGTCGAAATAGCTGTAGCGTACGAGATTGCGCTTTTCGTTGCGCTGTACGAGCAGCTGCGTGACGAAATACGATATCAGGCGTATCAGGTCGGCAATCTCAAGACATCTCTCCGCCGGCATGTCATCGATCCCGAACAGGCCGACCAGCTCGCCGCCGTACTCGAGGGGGCCGACAACCATTCTCTTGACATTGAGACTCTTAAGATACTCATAGAGCACCTGATCCTTCTCTTTAAGCCCGTTGACGTCCTCAACCACCAGCCTGTGCTCCTTGTCGAGGATCGCCGAGGCGTCCGAGAGCACCTTCTCATCGGACAGATCGCTGTAGTCCGGGAGGTCCGGATTATAGCTGTGCTCATCACGGAACCACTCATACGTATTGTGGAAGCTGCCGTCATGCCTGTTTTCGTAGATATATACATGATCCGCGCCGAACTCGGTCCCGACATACTCCATGATCATGCGCACGCTCAGGTCCGGATCGTTGGTCGTTATCGCGTACTGCAGCATCTGGTTGACGAAACGGTTGCGGCGCATTACTTCACGTTCCTTGCTCCAGCTGCGGATCAGCGAGATCAGCATCAGCACGAAGAACGCGAGAAAACCGATCCTCGAGCAGACTCCGCGCCCCATTCCGTTCCTTACTCCGCTGAGATAAATACCCGAATCCACTATAAGCGTGCCGCCGAGTACGATAAAGCCCGTAACCAGCAGCTTTGTGCCGGTCTCGGCCTGCATCCTGTCACAGAAACGCCTGTTGTTTATCAGCATCACGCAGCATATCACAGCCTCAGCAACATAATAGGCGAGCATGATCGGTGTGAGCTTGACCATATCGATCCCGAATATGAACCTGAGGATGAGGAATGCGGCTATATCAACGCATGCAGCGGCATAGATCAGCCGCAGATAGAGCCTGTTGCGTTCCTTGGTTATCAGGTAAGCGAGTACCATCATCGGAATGAGCCACAGGTGCATCATAACATGATCGAGCCGCCGGCAGAACATCACCTCTCCGGTCAAAAGCCGGAACATGCCGGTATCATTGGCCAGCCAGAGGCCGTTTATCACCATCGACAGGCCCAGCACGGCGGCGGTTTTTCTGTTCTGTTCCATTGAAACAAAAACGCAGAGCAAAAGAAGTATCATGCCGACCACCATGATACCTATCGATGTCATGAATTCTATCCTGTGCCCGCGAGAAGTGCGCTTCTGATAGATCCTCGAATCCTCCACCGAGATCATTCCGATCCGGCAGCCCTTTTCGTTTTCCAGAACGGGTTCCATTTCAAAAATGACCTCAGCTCCGGAATAAGCGGGAGCAAGGTCCACAAAATGGTAAGCCATTCCGTATCCGCGACCGGTAAAATTCTCCCCGGTATGGTACGAATACGCAGGCTCCCCGTCTATATACAGATCGAAATTCGAATTAAAACTGACAAAACAAAGAGAATTCTTGAAAGTAAGACCCTCGGGCAGGTGCTTTGAAAACCTTACATGATCCCCATATGTAACGGAATCGATAAGGTCCGCCCTCACCGTTTGTCCCGACTCCAGTCTCCATCCTTCGGAAAAATCCGAAGTCTGCTGCCTTTTTTTCTCAACGGCATTGCCGGAAAAAAGCATGGCAACAGCATACAGAAACGCAAGAATACTTCCGGCCACTATCTTGGCCACATACGTCTTATTATGTCCGCTCTTCATTATCTGTCTCCGTTGTCATCGGCTCCGTCAGCTTTTTCTGCGGCCTTTGCGGCCTCCTTCGCAGCTTTTTCGGCAGCTTTTTCGGCATCCTTTTCGGCCTTTTTCTTAGCCTTGTCGAATACCTTTGAAAGTGTCGCCTTTTCCTCTGCGTTCAGTATCCTGTCCTGATGTATTGCGGTTATCAGGTCGCCCTTGTAGCTGACGATCTCGTCGATATAATCGGTGTTCGCGTTTCGGATCAGGTACGGAAGCTCGATCTCGAGGTCCTCGGTAACCGCGCCGATCTCAACGACCCTGTCAACGGTGCACCCGAGACACCCGTCCGCGGTATTTACGAAGATGACGTCCGAGTTTGACGCCGATACCGCGCCGGTATTGAACTTTTTGTTGAGGTCACAGATCGGGACCAGTTCGCCTCTTAAGTCAACTATTCCCGAAATGCACTCGGGAGCGCCCGGGAGCAGTCTGATGTCCGGTTTAGCTTCAACTGCGCGCACGTACTGACTGTCGAACGAGTAGCTGCCCCGTCCGACCGTGAAAATAACCTGGATCTTTCCCATATGCACCTCCTGATAAGCATTACTCGGAGAGATCTCCTCCCTTGTAGGGCGGGCATCCCTGCTTGAGCCACTTAAGGTATCCGTTTATGTAAATGTCAATGTCACCGTTGAGAACCGCGTCCGCGTTTGCCGTGCTGACTCCCGTACGCAGATCCTTGATCATCTTGTAGGGCTGCAGGAAATACGAACGGATCTGGCTGCCGAAGTTGTTGTCCTTTACCTCGCCGCGGATGTCAGCGGTCTTGTTGAGGTTCTCCTGCTGCTTTAAGAGAAGGAGCTTGGACTTCAGGATCTGCATGGCCTTGTCCTTGTTCTGGTACTGTGAACGCTCATTCTGACAGGAAACAACGATGCCTGTCGGGAAGTGCGTGATGCGGATCGCCGATGAGGTCTTGTTGACCTTCTGTCCGCCGGCACCCGATGAACGGAAGATATCGATACGGATATCGTCGTCGGGGATGTCGATGTCGAGGTCCTGCTCAATATCGGGCATAACGTCGCACGATACGAACGAAGTCTGACGCTTGCCCTGCGCGTTGAACGGGGAAATGCGGACCAGTCTGTGCACTCCGTGCTCGGATTTGAGATAGCCGTAAGCATTGGTTCCGTTGATCTGCATCGTGACCGATTTGTAACCCGCTTCGTCGCCCTCGAGCATGTCGAGCAGATCGATCGAGAAACCCTTGGCCTGAGCCCACATGCTGTACATGCGGTACATCATGCTCGCCCAGTCGCAGGCCTCGGTTCCGCCGGCTCCCGCGTGGAGCGTGAGGATCGCGTTGCAGCTGTCAAACTCACCGTCTAAGAGCGTCTCCAGACGCATCTTTTCAAAATCTTTCTTAAAGGTCTCGAACTCCTCCTCGACCTCGGGCACCATGCCCTCGTCGTTCTCCTCCTCGACCATCTCGATCAGAGCGTAGAGATCGGCGTTCTTTGATTCGAGCTCCTTATATTCCTCGATCGTGTCCTTGAGGTTTTTGAGCTCCTTCATGAAATTCTGGGCTTTGTCGGCATCATTCCAGAAGCCTTCCTCCTCCATGATGCCCTCTATCTCCTCGACGCGCAGCTTTTTGCTGTCGAGGCTGAGCGACGAGCCCAGTTCTTTTAACGGGTCAGTATATTGATTTAACTCATATTTAATCTGATCCAGTGCTACCATTTTCAGCTAATCCTTCCTGATTCTGTCTGTTTCTTTCATTCACGGTCTCCGGGCTGTCACGACGCTGCCCGGCGGCTGCAGGGAACGGTCTGTTCTTATACTCCGTCAGCGGCTTTAGTCGTACTTGCCCTGGCCCATGCAGCAGTATTTGAACTTCTTGCCCGAACCACAGGGGCAAGGATCGTTCGGATAAACCTTTGAATTGGCGCGGCGCTTCGGCGCGTTGACCGCTGTGTCGTCCTTATTCGTACCGGTCTCCTTCGCTACCTGCTCACGCTCGATCTTGCGCTCTACCTGAACACGGAGCAGCATGCGGACGGTGTCCTCCTCGATACCTTCGGTCATCTCCTGGAACATGTCATAGCCCTGGAGCTTATACTCGTCAACAGGGTTACGCTGAGCGAACGCCTGAAGTCCGATGCTCTGGCGCAGCTGGTCCATATCGTCGATATGGTTCATCCACTTTGTATCGATGGCTTTGAGCAGGACGATACGCTCAACCTCACGGAACTCGTCCTTGATCGGGAACTCGGCCTCCTTGGACTCGTAGAGATGTACGGCCTCCTCCTTGAGCCTTTGTACCAGTTTGTTTTTCTTGCCGCGCTCGAGCTCGTCCTTTGTCAGCTCGATGGGCTGCAGGGGAACGATCGGGAGCAGGATCTCGTTGAGTTCTCTGATATCCCACTCATCGGGGTTCTGGTCGTCGGAGATACAGGAGTTGACGCTTCTCTCAACAACCTCCTGAACCATCTTGATGATGGAATCGCGCATGCTCTCGCCGTTCAGTACGCGGGCACGCTCGGCGTAAATGATCTCACGCTGCTCGTTGTTGACCTCGTCGTACTCGGTCAGATTCTTACGGATACCGAAGTTGTTGTTCTCTATCTTTTTCTGGGCACGCTCGATCGCGCTCGAGAGCATCCTGTGGTGGATCTCCTGGCCCTCCTGGATGCCCAGGTTCTTGAATACCGCCATCATCTTTTCCGAACCGAAGAGTCTCATCAGATCGTCTTCGAGGGAAATGAAGAATCTCGACTCGCCGGGATCGCCCTGACGTCCGGAACGTCCGCGCAGCTGATTGTCGATACGGCGCGCCTCGTGGCGCTCGGTGCCGATGATCCTTAAACCGCCGAGCTCAACAACGCCCTCGCCGAGCTTGATATCGGTACCACGGCCCGCCATGTTGGTCGCGATGGTAACCGCGCCCTTCTGTCCCGCCTGAGCTACGATCTCGGCCTCCATCTCATGGAACTTAGCGTTCAGTACATTATGAGGGATGCGTGCCTTAACGAGTTTTTCGTGCAGTTCCTCGGATGCGTCGATCGTGATCGTACCTACGAGCACGGGCTGGCCTCTGTGGTAAGCCTCCTTGATGGCCTCGACGATCGCGTTGATCTTCTCACGGTGTGTCGTGTATACGGCGTCCTCGTAGTCCTTACGGATAACGGGCTTGTTCGGAGGGATCGATACAACATCCATGCCGTAGATCTCGCGGAACTCCTTGTCCTCGGTGATCGCGGTACCGGTCATGCCGCACTTTTTCTCGTATTTGTTGAAATAGTTCTGGAGCGTGATCGTAACCAGAGTCTTCGACTCGCGGTTGACCTTAACGTGCTCCTTTGCCTCGATAGCCTGATGCAGGCCGTCGGAATAGCGTCTGCCGGGCAGGATACGTCCGGTAAAGTCATCTACGATCAGGACCTCGTTATCCTTAACGACATAGTCCTTGTCCCTGAACATCAGGTAATGCGCGCGCAGCGCCAGGATGATGTGATGCTGTATCTCGAGGTTCTCGACATCGGCAAAGTTATCGATATGGAAGAACTGCTCAACCTTTTTAACGCCTTCCT
>JAEEGH010002614.1_pt1 | contig 48379 bp, 35 predicted proteins | sample 9134181 | NCBI WGS metagenome assembly JAEEGH01 (sample SAMN16246544, study PRJNA631951) | gut metagenome | biome: gut microbiome; feature: rumen; material: DP-attached | host: Bos | place: Iran: Karaj | collected 2018-10
ACAGGTGAGGGCGATGGTGGAGAAGTTCGGCGCGCCGGGGGAGTATGAGGTTTGAGGTTTGAGATTTGAGGTTTGAGGAGGGATTTTTTTCGAGGAGTGAGGAGTGAGGAGTGTGGAGTGAGATTACTCTGGTGGCGGAGGGAGGTAACTTCTTCCCCTCCTGAGTTAGGAGGGGAGCCCGTCAGGGCGGGGTGGTCTGAACAAGCGCTATAACTACCGTGGATTGTTGCATTGGCCGTTCTTCAGACCACCCCTAACCCCTCCTAACTCAGGAGGGGAAGAGGTTACTAAAGGACGGCAGTTAAGGGCGTAAGGGATGCCTGGAATGGGTGTAAAGGATAGGGAGTTATATAGATAAAGCCCTATCCTTTATAAGGTTAGGAGGCATCGGTAACGGAGTAAACAGGCATTACTAACAAGGTAAAGTGGCAGGGGGTAATGTCACACGGCGCTCGGCGACGCAAGGAGACGCTTGCCACCAAAGGGACGCAAGAAATCACAGAAATCACAGAAAGTGCCTCCGGCACAGGCTCGACAGAAGACAGGCCATACATCACGCTGACACTCACCGATCTCAAATTCGACGCCATTGACCACTCATGTGTATACTCCGTCAATGGCACAGTGGAATATGAGATTTGGGGCAATGATATAGAAAAATAGGAAATTGCGAGATTACTTTATTTTTATTCTGCCGCAGGGTTAGGGAAACGGCCTCCTTATTCGTTATATAGACAGAGGGAGGCCTGAGAAGGGGTTAAACTCTGCAATGCATGAAACGTCTAATTTAAATAAGGTATGAATATGAAAAAGGTGATTTTGATGATGAGTGTACTTCTGTCGGCAGGATGGTTCTGCGCTTGCAGCAGTGATGGTGATGAGGATTTCAATGGTGAGGGTAGTTTCTTTAGTGGAGGTGAAGGAAGTTCCGATAAAGAGTCAACCAAAAATCCTACCGAAACTAATGTGTTATATATTCAGTCGGAGAACGGCCATACAGAAACATGCTTGTTAGACCATCCTTCCTGTGTATATTCATTTGGGGGAGATCTAACGGAAGAGGATGGCAGTATCCGCCACATCTATAACTTCTTTTTCTGGTCTCTTGTTCAGAATTCATCTCCCTTTTATAGTGTGAATATCTCCATCTCAAGCAGTAAAATGACTAATTTCAACGATCTGAAGGCTGGAGATTATTTCGACAGTAGCGCCATTTCCTTTTATATTGTGAATGATAATCCTCAAAATACTACAGGAACAGGATATACAGCGCTGTTGGCGCCGCCCCCTCTACTTAGTGGACAAGTCTTAGTGGTTGACAAAAAGACAATTGATAAGAAATCATACATAACGCTGAGTCTTCAGGATCTTAAGATCCACTCCGATCAGGACGATTGCGACTATACTTTCAACGCTTTGGTGGATTTCGAAGTTGACCCCAATTGTTGTACCCCTGAAGTTAATATGGAGGAGCTTTTAATTCCCACAGACAATCTTGTATTCTTCATGTTGGATGCGCTCAATAATGAATATCAAGGGCGACACACATTCTTCAGCGATGGCCTGGAAGAGCAGGAGTGCCTTATTATCAACAGCTTTCAGGAGTTTAAAGAGGCTTACAAGGGTAATTGGGAATTATGTTCGTATGTTGACTTCAGGCATTGCACGCTTATGATAGGGCGTACATACGGCGAGAATGGTGGTGTTTCACTTGACGGTTATGAACTGACAGATAATGGCGACACCTATCAGCTCAACCTGACGCTGAATAACAATGTGAATCCCAACTACACTTATTCTCCCAATCGTGTCAACCTCTATTTCTGGAAGATCTATCCCAAAATGGAGAACAAGCCCGTCGTCTTCAACCGTGTCACACAGGATGTCAACCTTGACCCCATAGGCGAAGATTCCGCTTATGATAAGATGCGTAACCGCTGGCTTTTGAGCTGTTACGTAGACACCAACTACACGTTATATCAGGTGGACGATCATGAATGGGGCAGCGAGCGCTATACCATCGAGTTTAAGGAAAACGGCATAGTCGAAGGTCGTATCGGCGAGAACACCTTCAGCGGTTATTACATGCTTCCATATACGCCAAAGATCGAACCTAATGAAGAGAATAATTATCGCGATGACCTTACATACGGTGTTATCAACTTATGGGGCTGGAATGTTACTGAGGCCAACGACGATGATCCCTTATCAAAGCAGTTTATGCGCATCTTCAACGCCACTCAGTTCAAACTCTGGTCATCCGATCTTTTGGTACTAAGATTATCAGAAAGGGAAGTCTTTGGATTCATGCGCGAGAACATCAAACAGAACTATGGCTATCAATGACGAACATAGAACTGCTGTATAAGGACTGCTACCAGCGTATGCTCACTGTGGCGCGGCTGATGCTGAAGAACGACGACGAGGCCAGCGACACGGTGAGCGACGTGTTCGCCAGACTGGCTGAAGGCTCGCTGAAGATGCCAGACGATCATCCAGACCGCTATCTGATGGTCATAGTCCGCAATAGATGCTTAGACCGTATCCGGGTGATGACACTCAGGGAACGGATAGAGCGCAGACTATCACTCTCAGATGCAGAGCCTGCATTCGGCGAGCGTGAGCAGGAACACGTCGCAGAGATAATCGACTATGCAGAGCGAACCTTCTCCAAGCAGGCCTGGAATGTATTCCAACTGCGCTTCAACGAGGGGCTACTATACAGGGAAATCGCAGAACGGCTGGGCATCAGCGAGGTCAGCGTCTATAAGCACCTCACAGAGGCACTCAGACTATTAAAAGAGAAATTTAATCCGACAAGAAGATGAAAGATATCGAACAACTGCTCAAGATGACAGAGCGTCCGCAAGACTATACGGACGAGGAACTGCAAAGGCTGATGAGCGACCCAGAGATGAGGGAATACTACGAACTGATGGTCAGCGCAGAGGCTGGTTTCACGCTGAGGAAGGAGAAGAATCACGGGTCGCGTGATTCTGCTGGTCAGAATCATGGACCCATGATTCTTTCCCTCGGCAATAGGTTCATGAGAATAGCCGCCATGTTTGTTGGCGTTCTGATGCTGTCAGGCATCGCCTTCGCGGCTTATCGGCTCGTAGTGGGAATAGATGATAAATCCCCCATTCAGGAGGTGCAAACCGCAAATCCGACACAACAGGCCGGTGCGCTCCAACAGGCACAGACAAATCCCGCCAGCATCCGCACCTTTGAGAATGCCGAACTGCAGCAGATACTCAAGGAGTTGTCAGACTATTACCACGTCAGCGTGGAATACCGCAACGAGCAGTCACGCCACATCCGGCTCTATACCAAATGGGACACCACCGCCCCTCTCCAGCAGATCATCGAACTGCTGAACGGATTTGAGAAGGTCAGCGTCCGACTTATTGACAACCAGATCATCGCCGAATAGTCATGAAAAGGATTCTATACCTTTTTATAATATATATCCTCAGTGCTACGGCTCATGCCCAACATGTCTTCCAAAGTACCTCGCTCTCGAAGGCACTTATCGAACTCGACCAGTCGTCGAAACACTACGACATCTCGTTTGTTTACGACGAACTGGAGGACTTCACCGTGACGAAAACCATCAAGCGAGGACGCTCCCTGCCTGATGCCGTCCGTGAGGTCTGCGGATTCTATCCCGTCAAGGTGTCTGTGAAGGGGCGCGACATCCTCGTGGAGTGTATACAGAAAGACCGTACGAAACTGATGGGAAGGCTCATGGACTCTGACCGTCAGCCTGTGCCCTATGCCAACATCACCCTCTCTCTTCCTGACGATTCTATATATATCGGTGGGGGCGTTAGCAATGAGGCAGGCGACTTCGTCATTCCCTGTGGAGCAGAGCGCGCCAAGGTGAGAATCAGTTGCGTGGGCTTCAAGACCATCGAGCGGGTGATGCCTATTGGTCATGTGGGCACCATCCGTATGCAGATGGAGAACTACAATTTGGGCAATGTCTCTGTGAATGGACGGATGCCCGTTATCCGCAACGAGGCTGACCGTTTGCAGTATCTCGTCAGCAACGATGAGTTTGCCCGTGGACTCAGTGCTCAGGAACTGCTCAACCGCGTGCCGATGGTGACGATGGCTGGCAGTCAGGCCATGATTCTCGGCAAGGGCCAGGCCCACTTTATGCTGAATGGACGTATCACGGACTTAGGCGATGAAGCCATTCGTCAGAAACTATGGACCATGCGTTCTGAGGATATCGACAGGATAGAAGTGCTTTCCATTCCCTCTGGGCGTGATGCGATGGAGATGGGTGGCGGCTACATTAACATTGTACTCCGTCGTGATCAGGCGCTCGGATGGCGAGGGGATGTCAGTACGGAGGCTGGTGTCAGCGACGACTGGAGTGGACGCGCCAGCGGCTCTGTCAGTTATGCCTCGGAGAAGTTCGACATGACCTTAGACGCGCATGGCGGACGCACTACTCAGACAACAGACAATCTGACCACCTACGACATTGGGAATGATGCTAAGATTATTTCAGACACCCGTACCAGGCAGAAAGACAAAGAACTGACTGCGAATCTGACACTCCGCTATCTGCCGACGAAGAACCTGGAGTTGGGAGCCATGCTGTCGTGGAAGACCCAATGGCCTGAGAAAGCCATCAGCGGGAAGGTGAACTTCGTTGGACAAGACACTCCTTCTGAGGCTTATCAGGATCCTAATGATAATACTACCATCAAAAGCCTGACTGCCTACTGTGACTGGCATCTCGATGCAAAAGGCAAACTGCTCAGCCTTACCTATCAGAATTACAAGAAAGACGACGATAGCAAAACAGGCTTATCTTCTGAAAATTGTAATGGAACTTCAGAATCATATCCCATCGTAAAATGGAAAGAAGATTTTTGTGATGTCGACTATCACATCCATTCTGCCAGATTAGATCTGACGCTGCCATTTGACTTCCTCACTATTGATGCAGGTGCTTCCTATACCTCCATCAGGAATCAGGCAGATTTGGGAATAAGAAACAGCAGTACCACATCTTACATGATCTTTTCCGGCAATGCCCTTGATTATCAGGAAAAGTCCAAGGTCGCATACATTTCTCTCCACCACGATTGGGGCAAGTTTGCGATGAAGGCAGGATTGCGTTATGAGCACATCGATTTTGAGGAAGAAGTAAATGACTATATAATCAAGAATCTTATTTCCGGAGAAACGGCACCTTATGTTATAGAGTCAAAAGATTATTGGCTGCCGTCGCTCAGTTTTTTATACAAGCCTAAAGAGGGTCATCAATTTAACATCTCATGGGGAACAAACTGTCAGCGTCCCAACTTCTATGACCTCAACCCTATCCATGTCTATAAGACGGAATATGAACACAATGAAGGTAATCTCATGCTGAGACCAAGCCGGATGAGCGACATAGAACTGAGCTACCACAACCATCATGGCCTCTATGCCTGCGCCTACCACCGTCATGGCAGTAATATGGTTGTTTGGCAAACGGACTGGATGATATTTAAGGATGGTAACGATTATGTTACTGGTAATAATGCCCAAAACAAGCCTCAAAACTATGGCCGCATCAATCAGACTGGCCTCTATCTGCGTTATCAGCGCCAACTGTCAGAGCGTCTGATGGCAACGGCGGAAGGAGATGTGTTTTACCACGATGCGGCTTCAACATTCAGCGAGGAATCCTATCTCTATGGATGGGGGAAGCGTATGGCTGTCTCTGCCGACTGGTATCTGAACACTCAGCACTCACTCTTGTTGAATGCCCGTTATCAGCATTGGTTTTCAGACTATCATGATATGACAGAGACAGACAGTTATGGTTACTTCTATTTCGCTCTGCGATATGCATTGTTGGGTGATCGGCTGAGACTGTCGCTTGTGGCCAACGATCCTTTCCATCAGTTTGTCGCAAACGAGAACATATTCAGTAGCAGGAAAACTGTCTATGATCCCCATTCTCTCCCCATTTCTGGGAGTATGGGACATCTGTGCCACATCAATCATCATGCCCATTACATCGGCCTCACCGCCACCTACTCCTTCGGCGGCAAGAAGTTGCGCCACACCCAGCGAGACTTGCAAAACCCAGAGTCAAAGCGGGCTGAGAAATGCCCCTGATGGCGTCTTATTAACAAGGCGGCGATGATTTAACCTAAAGATAACATAGAAATAACTTAAAGTTTTTGTAGTTAATCGTACCTTTGCAGCGTCTAACAAGCAGAAATAATCATTCTGAAGTAAGTTAAACATTAAAAAATTAGAAATTATGGAATCAATTATCACCATTGCAACAGTACTGACCATGTACTTCAACGCCGCTAACGACGTGAACGCCCCCTATCTGTACAACTCAGACCTGGAGGACGGCGTGATCCACAAGATTGAGGTCTACGAGCAGAAGGCCGAGGGCCAGTTGTGCGCCAAGATGGAGTATCGCTACAGTTACGACGAGCAGGGACGCCTGACCACCCGCGAGGTGGTGCGCTGGGACGAAGCGAAGAAGCAGTGGGTGAACGACTTCCGCCATACCTATAAATATTATAAGAACGGCTACAACATGGAGACCAGCAAGTGGGACACAACGCTCCAGGCCTACGACTTGCCGATGGAGGTGACGCTCTACCGTGAGGTGGCCCCCAGCGTGACGTCGGTGAAGACGTACAAGATGAACGAGGCCAAGAACGACATGTACCTCGTCAACAGCCTGCTCTGCATGGAGTCGCTGGACCAGATCAGCGACCGTCTGCTGGCCGTGAACTGACAAGGCTGGGCAAATGCTTTCTCTCTCTCAACATATTAAAAACCTTTAAATAGGTTGTAAAATCCGTAATCCTGGTATACAGATTACGGATTTTTATTCGTACCTTTGCCACCGAATATAAACAAAAACAATGGAACTGATTAAAGACAAGTCTTTTGGAGGCGAGCGCCCGCTGTTCGCCCAGCACGACCTGAGGCTGGAGCGGGTCACCATCACCGACGGAGAGTCGGGCATCAAGCAATGCCAGCGGATGGAGGCCTACGACTGCAAGTTCTACGGCAAATATCCCTGGTGGCACGTCGACGGTGCCTACATCGAGAACTGCTACTTCGCTGTGGGCTCGCGCTCGGCCATCTGGTACACCAACGACCTGAAGATGAAGGACTGCACCATCGACGGGCCGAAGTTCTTCCGGGAGATGAAAAACGTAGAACTGGAGAATGTGGTGATCAATGATGCCGATGAAACCTTCTGGAAGGTGGACGGCCTCAGACTGAAGAACGTCGTGCTGCATGAGGGTACCTACCCCTTCATGTTCTCGAAGAACATCTACGTCGACGGACTGAAAAGCGACTCGAAATATGTGTTCCAGTATTGCCAGAACTTGGAAGTCCACAACGCGGAGATCCTGACAAAGGACTCGTTCTGGGAGTGCGAGAACGTCACCATCTATGACTCCGTGCTCGACGGAGAGTACCTGGCCTGGCACTCGAAGAACGTCAGGCTGGTGAACTGCCACTTGGCAGGCGAGCAACTGCTCTGCTATACGGAGAACCTCGTGCTGGAGAACTGCACCATCGACAAGGCCTGCGACCGTATGTTCGAATATTCCACCGTCGAGGCTGATATCCGTGGGCATATCGAGAACATCAAGAACCCGACTTCGGGACATATTATTGCCGATTCCATCGGTAGTATCACCATCGATGAGAACGTGCGCCAGCCGAACAATTGCGTGATAGAGATAAGAAAGTAATCTCTTCCCCTCCTAAGTTAGGAGGGGTTAGGGGTGGTCTGAAGAAGCGCATCTTTCCTTTGTTCAGACCCCCTCTAACTCCCCCTTACTAAGGGGGAGAAATAAATACCAAAAATATGAAATATAATTTCGATGAAATCGTAGAAAGACGGGGAACGCATTGCGTGAAGTGGGACGAGAGTCCGAGTGAGGATGTCATCCCCCTATGGGTGGCAGATATGGACTTCCGCGTGGCACCAGCCATCCAGAAGGCCCTTCGAGAACGGGTGGAGCATGGGGTGTTCGGCTATAACATCGTGCCTGAGAGTTATTACGAGGCCGTCATCTCCTGGTTCCGTCGCCGCCATCAGTGGGAGATTCAGCGGCAGTGGATCCTCTACACGACAGCCGTCGTCCCGGCAATGTCGTGTGTCATCAAGGCCCTCACCATGCCTGGCGAGAAGGTGCTCATCCTCTCACCTGCCTATAACTGCTTCTTCTCAAGCATCAAGAACAATGGCTGCGAGGTGCTGGAGAGCAGTTTGTTGTTTACAGTTGACAGTTTAAGTTCTTGCGTCCCTGTGGTAGCAAGCGGCAAAGCCGAGCGTACAGATGATTACTCTGCTGCAGAAGAAGGGCTTGCCAGCAAATCAACTGTAAACCGTAAACTGTCAACTGTAAACTGTACAATAGATTTCGATGATTTCGAAGCCAAGTGCGCTGACGAAAAGACCACCGTCTTCCTGCTCTGCAACCCGCATAACCCCTCTGGCCGCGTGTGGACAAGGGAGGAACTGCAACGGATGTATGAGATCTGCAAAAAGCATGGCGTGAAGGTGGTGAGCGATGAGATCCACTGCGAACTCATCATGCCTGGACATGAGTTCGTGCCCTTTGGCACCATCACGGACGACTGCGTGGTGATGAACTCTCCTTCGAAGAACTTCAACACGGCTGGTCTTCAGATCGCCAACATCATCTGCTCGCATCCTTCCTGGCGTCGACGCATTGATCGTGCCATCAACATCAACGAGGTGTGCGACGTGAATCCTTTCGGTATCGTAGCCCTGCAGGCTGCCTATAACGAGAGTGAGGACTGGATGGACGAACTGAACCAATATCTGTGGGGCAACTATCAGGTTTTGTGCGATTTCATCGGTAAAAACCTGCCTCAGTGGAAGGTTTGTCCACTAGAAGGCACCTACCTCCCCTGGGTGGATGTCTCGGCCATGGGTATCCCCGTTGAGACACTCTGCCAACGCCTGCTCCAAGAGGCGAAGGTGTGGATTAATCCAGGCACGATGTATGGCCCAGAGACAGGCAAGGGATATGTCCGCTTTAATATCGCGACCCAGCGCAGTCGGCTCGTCGAAGCCTTGGAAAGAATAAAGGCCTCAACAGAACTTATCTGCAGTTAGAGTAATTATTTCCCCTCCTAAGTTAGGAAGGGTTAGGGGTGGTCTGAACAGACGCTGATGCTCAAGGTATTCAAGAGCCGTTGTTCAGACCACCACTTCGAGGAAATAGTAAAGCCGTTGTTCTGACCACCACTTCGGCAGCAAGTGGCAAGAGCCGTTGTTCAGACCACCCCGCCCTGACGGGCACCCCTCCTAACTTAGGAGGGGAAGAGATTAGTTGATCAGGAAGATCTTCGTCAGTCCGTTGTAGGTAGCCTTGATGGTGGCGCGACCTTCGACGATGGGGCTAACCTCAAACTTCACGGACGGGTTATTCGAGGTGGCGATGATCTTCGAACTGTCCGTCAACTTGCCATAGACCTGATAGCGCGTCTGGTCCGTATAGCCGTTGAGGTTCGTAAAGCGGACAGGTGTCGATGGAATCACTAATTTCTGGCCGTCTGCCATGATCGTCACCTGCGGCACTTGAGGTGCCTTCAGGCTCATACCATTCTTCATGAATCCGATGCCGTGAAGGTCGAAGAGCCCCTCAGGACGCTGCGGACCACGAGGACCACCCCAGCGGGGACGCTCCGGCTTCTGGATGTCAGCACCCTCGGCCACGAGGTAGATGGCATGCTTGCCCGTCAAGCCCTCGACGGCTGGCACATTCTTCTGATACAGTTTAGCGGTATGAGAGTCGTCTGCTGCAATATCGAAGACGGTAATCTCCTGACCCTTCCAAGGATCGTCGAGGCGCACATGGATCTTGAAAGCACCGTGTCTGGCTGGCGTCAGATTCAGATAAATCCCCGTTCCATCGCCATTTTTCGTACCTTCGAAGGCCTTCAGGCCCTTGGTGTCCTGAGCCAGTCCGCCAAAGCCGAAGTACTTGAAACCCACGATTCCACCGTTGGTAATGCCAGCCAGATCCATCGAGTTGTTCCATACATCGTGGTTGTCCTGCATCCACTCGTTGCTGTTCGTGCCACCCGTCATAAAACAAGCGTAGCCAGCAGAGTAATACTGATAAGGCGGCAGGCCGAAGATCTGGAAGCCCTCGGAGGTCACTTCGGCACCGGAATAGACCATTCCATCGGCAGATTTGGCGGTCCATTCGTTGTCAGCAGCATAGGGGTCGTAGCCTGTAATCCTGACCACACCACCCTTGGCAACGGGTTTCTTGTCCCATGTGATCTTCACTGGAGCCACCATTGGCTGGCGGGCGAAGCCAAAGCCACGAGGGGGACGATGATAGAACACATACCACTGGCCATTGATCTCCTGCAGCGAGCCGTGGGTGTTGTGGGCGGCATTGGTGGTGATCAGGTGCGAGCCATCCTCACTGGGCACCACGCCACGGGAGTCTACCAGCACACCACCAGAGCGCCAGGGTCCTAAGGGCGAGTCGCCAAAGGCATAGCGCAGGGCGGAGTTGGTGTTGCCGAGTCCGTATTCCTTGCCGCTATAGCCGGAGAACACCATCACGTACTTGTTGCCCACCTGACGGATACTGCTGGCCTCGAAGAAGTTGAAGTCGAGCGGGTTCTGTCCCTGATAGAGCGCCTTATACTCTGAGCCCTCCTTGTCGAGCAGACGACCATCGGCACTGCTGGCAGGGATGAAGGGATCAATCAACTGCGTACCCTCACGCTGAGAGTACATCGTGTTCTGATCGAGTTCGCAGGCGGTAGAATGCTGGAAGCCGTAGAACACATAGGCACGGAAGCCCTTGTCGTAGTCCTTGTCCTTCTTATCCGTGATATTCTCGATGAAAACGGAAGGATCGAAGTCGATGAGCGAGCCAGGCACACACTGACGACCGTCTTCCGTGAGGTTGATGGGTACGAAAGGACCATTGGGACGGTCGCTCTTGCAGACCATCGCCACACGGCGCCAGCCACGGGAGTGGGGATAGAGGTAATAGGTCTTCTTGCCTGTGGCCTTGTCCTTCACCTCCACGAGGTCGGGGGCAAACATCGTATCCCACTGACCGTCGACATACCAGGTGAAGATCGGACCTTCGTCGCGCCACTGGGTAAGATCTTCGACAGGAGCAGACCACATACGGATATCACTGCCGCAATAGGCGGTATAGTTCGTGTCGTGCGAGCCAATGATATAAGCCCGGAACTTGCCAGGCTGATCTGGGTCCTCAAACACACGGGGCTCGCCATCAGGCACATGCTCCCAAAGAGGGAGATAGGGGTTCTGGGCGCTGACACTCAATGTCACACACACCAAGAAAGAGAATAGAAACGATCTTTTCATATACTTTGCTATTAATACTGGTTTGTTTAGTTCTGGGGTAATAGGTTTATCTATCTCGGGCAAAGATAGGGAAAAAAAATGAATCCAGCACCAAAAAGGCCAAAAAACTAGGTGGCGCATTATAAATGGAAAAGTATTGGTTACTTTGCAAAAAATTTAGTATCTTTGCACACGGTAATCATTCATATAATAAATAAGGTATGAGGAAGAAGATGCTGTTACTCCTGATGACGGGATGGACGGCTGCCTATGGGGCAGACTACAACATCGTGGACTATGGTGCCAAGTCGGATACGACCATCCTGTGCACGGCGGCACTCCAGCAGGCGATTGACGACTGTTCGAGAGCAGGCGGCGGCAGGGTGGTCGTGCCTGCAGGTATGTACAAGACAGGGTCTATCAGGCTGAAGAGCCATGTGTGCCTCTATCTTGAGCAGGGGGCGACACTCTATGGCAGTACCCGTCTGAGCGACTATATGCCGATGAAATCGGACTATGTGTCATTGCGGACGAACACGGAGACCATCCAACTGATCTATGCCGATCAGGTGAGTCATGTAACCATTGACGGCGACGGGACCATTGACGGACAGGGCCGTGCCTTCAAGAAACTGTCGTGGAACGACGAAGGCATCACCCGCCCCCACCTGTTGCGATTCATCCAAAGCAGCGACATCACCGTCCGCGGCATTACCCTCCGCAACAGCGGCTGCTGGATGCAGCACTACCTGGCCTGTGACCGTCTGCATATCGATGGAATCAAGGTTTTCAACCGTAACAACTACAACAACGACGCCCTCGACCTCGACGGCTGTCACGACGTCATCGTCCGTGGAATCATTGCCGACAGCGACGACGACGGCATCACCCTGAAGTCTACCTCTCCCCGCCTCTGCGAGAATGTCCGCATCGCCGACTGTGTGGTCAGCAGCCACTGCAACGCCGTGAAACTCGGAACAGAGACCAATGGCGGATTCCGCAACATCAATATCAGCGGTATCGTGGTGAAGCCGAGCAGCGACCAGCGCGAGAAGTTCTTCGGCCAATGGATCGGCTCATCGGCCATCTCCCTGGAGATCGTCGATGGCGGCACGATGGAGAATGTCAGCCTCTCCGACTTCACCGTCGAAGGCACGGAGTCACCCATCTTCATCCGCCTGGGTAACCGCGGTCGTGGCTATCAGATGAGAGACCAAGGCACGGCTTTGAGCGGCCACGGCAACGAAGACACCATCGCCGAACTGATTCCCGTCGATCATGTGGGCACCATCGACGGCATACGCCTTCACCATATCCAGATCCGCCATGCAGGGTCGACAGGTTGTTCCATCACGGGCCTGCCTGACCATCCTGTCAGGAATGTCTTCCTTTCAGACATCACCCTCCACCACCAGGGAGGCATCCAGGCCGGCCAACTGACAGAAATTGCCGATTCCATCGCTGATGAGAAAGAGCGATCCTATCCTGAAGCCACCATGTGGGGCACCCTGCCTGCCAAAGGATTCTTCGTCCGTCACGCCCGTAACATCCAGTTCAGCCATATCGATATCCAGACGGCTCAGCCCGATGCCCGTCCCGACTTTGTGCGGATTGATACGGAGGGTTGGGGAGACCAGGGCGACGGCACCTACCGCAACCCTGTGCTCAATGCCGATTTCTCAGACCCGGATGTCATCCGTGTGGGCAGGAAATTCTATATGGTTGCCTCCGACTTCCATTTCATGGGTATGCAAGTACTGGAAAGCGAAGACATGGTCAACTGGCAGTATATCAGTCAGATATACCGTCGTTTCGACGAGCCGGGATGGGATGAGAACCGTCATTATGCAGGCGGCTCCTGGGCACCAGCCATCAGATACCACGACGGACGCTACTATGTCTATTTCTGCACACCAGACGAGGGCCTCTATATGTCGACGGCAGAGGATCCTCATGGACCATGGGCTCCCCTGCATCTCGTAAAGCGAGTGGAGAAATGGGAAGACCCCTGTCCCTTCTGGGATAGCGATGGAATGGCGTATTTAGGGCGTAGCAAACATGGCGCTGGCCCCATCATCGTGCATCGGATGTCGGCAGACGGCAGGCAGTTGCTGGATGACGGTGTCACCGTCTATGAGGGTCCTGTGGCTGAAGGTACCAAGTTCCTCAAGCGAAACGGCTGGTATTACCTCATCATCCCCGAGGGAGGCGTTGGACGAGGCTGGCAGACTGTGCTCAGGTCAAAGTCCATCTATGGACCTTATGAGCAGAAGATAGTGCTCGAACAGGGTTCTACCCCCATCAACGGCCCACATCAGGGAGCCCTGGTCGATGCGCCTGACGGCAGTTGGTGGTTCTACCACTTCCAGGAGACGCCCGTCTTAGGTCGTGTGGTCCACCTGCAGCCAGCCCGCTGGCAGGATGACTGGCCTCTCATGGGAGTAGACTACGACGGGAATGACGTCGGCGAGCCTGTCACGCAATGGCAAAAGCCCATCCCCAGCAGCGGACAGGCACCCTCCCTACAAACCCATGACGACTTCACTGGTGCCCTCGGCCTACAATGGCAATGGAACCATAATCCCGATGACCGCCATTGGAGTCTCTCTGCCCGAAAGGGCTGGCTGACAATCGAAGCCCAGCCAGCACCGCATCTGATGGCCAGCCGTAACATGCTGACGCAGAAGGTGGTAGGCTATCAGAGCGAGAGTACCACCATCATGGAAGCCTCAGGCGACTGCTACGCGGGACTCTTCTGCTCTGGCAAGCAGTTCCGTGGTATTGGTATTTGTCAGGACGGCATTTTCATAGAAAGTGAAGGTCAGCGGCAGATCATCCAAAGCGGGCACTACCAGAGACTCTGGCTGCGGATAACCAACAACAGCCTGGAGAACACCCACCAGTTCGCTTACAGTACTGACGGCCAGCGCTTCGTCTCTGCAGGCTCCGCTTTCTCCATGCATAGCGGCTACTGGAAGGGCATCCGCGTGGGCCTCTTCTGCTATGGTAACGACGGCAAGGCCCAATTCGATGTTTTCAGTCAAAAAGTATCCCATTAGTTTGGTAGTCTGCCAAAAATACCGTATCTTTGCACCCGAAAACGCAGTTTCCTCTTTTTGGGGAAACCATGCGCCCTGATAGTTAAATGGATATAACAAGGCTCTCCTAAAGCTTAGTTCCGAGTTCGATTCTCGGTCGGGGTACTGAGTAGTAAGGTACCAGGTACCGCGTTTTTTGTGTTAAAGTACCTTATAATTTACCCTTTCGTCGAAAAGATGTTTTCGGTTTCAGCGAAAAGGTGTATTTTTGCAGCATCAAAAGGTTAATAGATTGTTTTAAGTTATTAGCCAGCAGAGATGCCCGCTAGTAAGATTTAGAAAAGGAGCCCGCAGCGATGTGCGCTCCTTTTCTCTTTTTCGTCATATCCGTCACGTCCTTGCCAGGGCAGATATCAGTAGTCTTCCAATATCTGCCGTAGTCGTTTCATCCGTTCCTCTTTCTTGTTCTTACGCCATTTCTTGGGAATGAGACGAGCCAAGAGAGGGAGCAGATTGGCACCGCCAGGATTAGCAGCAGCCAGTTCGGCCTCCGTCTTGTTGATCTTCAGTTGTTTCTTCAGTGCCTCTGGCAACACATCGTGGGGACCATGTCCGAAGACGACGACCTCGCGGACATTCAGCAGTTTGGAGATAAGATACACGGTATCGCGCACTTCCGTGAGATTGATCATCCGAGGCTCGTAGTTGACGTGAGAGAACGCCAGCGAACGACAACTGTCAGACACGCTGAAATAGCCCAAGGAGTCTGTCGTCGTATTGCCGTCTGCACTCACCACGTTGGCCCCAATGACAGGCACCAGTGTCTCCACATCGACCACCACAAGCCTCCGCTGGGCGAAAGCCTGTGATACAACTGCAGTGATGAGCAGCAACAGAAGGGAGCGAAATATCTTCATCGCCTGCAAAATTATGCATTCGGCATCATCCAGCCAAATGTTTTCAGACTATTTAGTGATTATTCAGACTACGAAAGACACGGGGTGAGCGTCAGGAACAGACTCACACGCGAAATCACGTAAACGTTTACGGAGAAAAGGACTCAAAAATGACATCCATTTCAAAACAAATTTGCTATCTTTGCAAAAGATTCACCTATTATCTATCTTAACATTAACAATTAACAAAATCATTATGACCAAACAAATGAAACGACTGGGCACTTTGTGCCTCTTGCTGATGCTCGCGATAGTGAGCCGGGCAGACGGTTTCAAGGACTTCAGCGTCATCGTCAACAATCAGGAAGGAACCCTGCTGACGGCTGAAGAGCAAGTCCAAGGAACAGCGATTGACTTTGGTGTGGACGTTGCCGATGACGGAACCACTGTCCGCCGGGATATCGGCGAAGGCGAACTAGTCCTGACCGCAGGCAAAGTCATTGGCAATTACCACAGTGAACATGGTTGTACAAACCTGAAAGTGATTGTGGGTAATGCCACAAATGTGAAGATCACTGTAGGACAATGTACCTACAGCCCTGCCACCATCACCGTGACTGATGCTACAGGTAATGTGGTAGCCACGAAGACTCCCAGCGGTCCTGGCTGCTGGAAGAACGACAGAAACAATGTCGACGTGCTCTATTACATGGGCGAGATAACCACCCTCACCATCACAGGCATGGACTATTGTCCATACGTGGCCGTCAGTGCCCTGACAGAGGAAGAGATTGCAGCCCTCAACGCAGAGTACACGCTCACCTACTACGACTTCGACGGTACGACCGTTATCGGCACCCAGCAGGTGAAGGGTCAGCAGCCCATCGGCGAGTTTGCCTTTGGTGCCAAAGACTGCTCTGAGATTCTCGGCGGCGTCTTCCGCGGCTGGTACACCAAACCCGAGGGCGGCAAGAAATATAAGGCAGAAGACCTCGTAGAGGGTGACATCTCGCTCTATGCCGTATCCACAGCCATCGAGTATGCCCTCCCAGGCTTCACCTATTCCTATAACCTGGCAGATGTCAACTTCGACCCTGCAGACCACGAGTGTATCGAAATCGTGGGCGACAAGGCCTACTACCACGACGCCTCTCACGGATGGGCATTCTATAATGACGAGAAAATCAACCTGCCTGTCGCAGGCAATGCTACGATTACGATTGTCAACTGCCAGTATGGCAACGGCACCAACATCGCTGTCGTTGATGCCACTACTGGAGAGACCATCGGATCGCTGCCTGCCAAGTCGGATGCCGATGGCGGCGTAGCCTCTTTCGAATATGCAGGTCCTGCTACCACCCTCTCGCTGGTGATGGAGTCAGGCGGTGAGATGTATCTCCATAGTGTGGCCGTCGCCAACGAGAGTGCTGGCAGCGGCGATCACGAACTGGTCACCCTCGACAACGAGCCCGTCGCCGCCAACTTCGCCTTCAGTCTCGGTATTGAGGATCAGAAGGCCGACTTCGGCGAGGCCAACGACTACTTCGTGAACAGCAAGGTGACCTACGGCAGCAATCTCTCTATCTATGGCACCCGCCAGAATCAGACTCAGTTCATGCCCGAGACGCAGCAGAACGAGCCTGAAGGCGCTGTCACGGCTGCTGACGAGAGTAATGCCATCCGCTTCATCATCCAGCCGAATTTCGGCCTGACCTTCACTCCGAAGAAAGTATCGCTGAAAACCACCCGCTTCGGTACGGACAACGGTCTGCTCGACTTCGCCTGGGAGAATCCAGACAAGTCTACCGTCATATTGGCACAAGCCGTGAAGCCTGAACGCAACGACGGTGTCAGCGAACTGTCGTACGACATCGAGGGTGCCACTCCCGCCGAGGGTGCCTGCGCCCTGCTCGTCAACCTCTACCACCTGCAGAACGGTAAGCAGATCGGCTTCAGCGACATCGTCATCGAAGGAACGCTGAACGGCACAGAGAAAGAAGTGCCCATCCTTGCTACCGTGACCATCAACGGTGAGGATTATACCGCTGAGAAACTGTTCGACGGTGGCTACGAGGCCATAATGGAACTTTCGAAGAAGGTATCTATGATTGGCGAGGACAACCCCATCACAGCCACAGCCAAGAAGGGCGAGGTAGGCACCATCACCTATGATGTCTTAAATCTTACGGGTAGTAATCCTCGGACTGTCGTTAATGCACATATCCCAATGACCCTGGGCGATACCTCTGTCGAGTATCTGCTGACCTTCGTACAGAAGCCCGACTTCAATCTGACCTACATCGACACCGACAAGCAGACGGTGCTCGGCGAGTTCACTCGTGAGAAGGACGAGATGATCGGCGAGTTCGACCTTGACTACAACAACGCTACGGCTCCCGAAGGCCAGAAGGTGCGCGGCTGGTATCGCATCGATGCCAACGGCAAGACGAAGTACACCGCCGAGACTGTTGTCACTGAAGACATCACACTCTATGCCGTGGCTACGGAGATCGAGACGCCCAGCACCTATAAGAAGTACACCTTCGACCTGACTGACAAGGCTTTCGACGCTAATGACCACGAGGCCTTCAATCCCACAGGCAGTTTCTACTGGCACGACGCACAGCACGGCTGGGCCTTCAAGGGCGACGCTGAGAACAAGATCGACTTGCTCGTAGGTCCGAAGGCCATCGTATCGCTCACCCTCTGCCGCTACGGCAATGCCGGTGACATCATCATCACAGAAAACGGCAAAGAGATCGGCACGCTGCCTGGCAAGAACAATGAGGATGTGGACGGCGAGATCGTCGCCTTCAACTACGAGGGCGAGGGAGGCACCATCACCCTGAACCTCAGTGCCGACGGTGAGATGTATCTCCACGGCGTGAAGATCGTCAACACCAGCGAGATCAACTACGACAAGCAGGGACAGTGGTACTTCGTGAAGCCCGGCAGTGCGGAGAGCCTCCTCGAGGTGCTCGAGATTGTCAACGGTGCCAACGCCGACAAGGACGCAGAGCGTGCCTACATCTTCCTGCCCAGCGGCATCTACGACCTCGGCGAGACGGTGAAGACCGCCATCAGCGGACATAACATCTCGATCATCGGACAGTCGATGGAGAATACCATCATTATGACGGCTCCCGACAAGAGCATTGAAGGACTAGGCAGTGCTGATATGTTTAACAACAGTGGAACGAACCTCTACCTGCAGGATCTCACGCTGCAGAATGCCCTCGACTACTACGGAGCCCTCGACAACAAGCAGGTGGGCGGACGTGCTGCCGTCATCAACGATGCCGGTAACCGCACCATCGCCAAGAACGTCCGTATGCTCTCTTATCAGGACACTTACTACAGTTCGAACGACAACATGCAGTCGTATTATGAGGACTGCGATATCCACGGAACCGTTGACTTCATCTGCGGTGGTGGTGATGTACGCTTCCAGAACACGACCCTCACCCTGGAGCCCCGTCAACTCGACCTGAAGGGCAGTCGTACCGTCGTCGCTCCTCGCGGAACGGTGAAGTTCGGCTACGTCTTCGACAACTGTAACGTCGTAGACCTCGCCGAGGGCAACGGCACCTGGAACTTCGGACGCACCTGGAACAACCAGCCTATCACCGTCTACCTGAACACCACGCTCGACGACCATGCTGCTGCGACACTCATCGCCTCGCGCTGGATTGAGAAGGGTATGAACAATACCGACCCCGTCTTCTTCGGCGAGTACAACACGATGGATGCCACTGGCAAGAACATCACCCCAGAGTCGAATATCATCAAGTCGCATGGCGGTGAGTTCCAGACCATCATCACTGCCGAGCAGGCTGCTGGCTTCACCTACGAGATGATGTTCTCCGAGAACCTCGAGAAGCAGTGGGATCCCGCTATGCTGACCCGCCAGTTGGAAGCCCCTGCCAACGTCAAGTATGAGGAGGGCATCGTCAGTTGGACACCAGCCAACAACGGAGCCATCGCCTATGCTGTCTTCGTCAACAATGAGTTCCTGGGTATCACCGAGGGGTCGAGTTTCAGCCTCGAGAACCTTGACTTCATCCCTGGCATGGATTATATCTCCGTTCGCGCTGCCAACGCTATGGGCGGCTTCGGTCCTGAGGCTACTACTGACGTGGAAACAGCATCCGCAGAGGTCACCCTGTCGGAGGCTGGCTATGCTACCTTCTACGACTCGAAGGCTAGTTACTCTCTGCCTGAAGGCCTGAAGGCTTACATCGTCAGTGCAGCCACTATCGACGCCATCACATACAAAGAGGTGCCCTACGCCATCCCGTCAGGTGTACCTGTCATGCTCCAGTCAGACAACAAGAGAGGTGGTACCTACACCCTCAAGCCCACTGGCGCGACTGGCATCTACCTCGGCCAGAACCTGCTCAAGGGTAGCGACGAGGCAACCACCACCTATGCAGATACAGAAGACTGCCTGTTCTACAAACTCGCCTTCGGCCATTCAGGCTCTGACAATGCCAAGGTATTCGGCTGGTATTGGGGTGCTGACAACGGCGCAGCCTTCCAGATTGAGGGTCATCGTGCCTGGCTGGCTATTCCAAAGGGCAATGCCTCTACCCGTGGCTACAGTCTGGAGGATAATGGCACCACAGGCATCAACAAGGTGGCCGCAGATAACGAGAACGATGTCTACTACAACCTGAACGGCCAGCGCATCGCTGCACCCACCAAGGGTCTATACATTATTAATAATAAAAAGGTTATTATCAAATAAAGCAATAAAGTCATGAATAGAATCAAAATCCTCATCGCCACTGTCTTTGCTTCCATAGCCCTGACAGCCTGCGTAGGAAATGAAGACACGCCCGTCGTGCCTGTCAATCCGATAACAGATAATGTTGACGATCCTCAGGAAGAGGTCACCGACCAGCCTGCCAATGTCCGTGAATAAGACGGATTGAGCATTCAATTAAAGGAAGCATTGCCTCGTGGCAATGCTTCCTTTTTGTATCCCTCCCATCCGTTTAATCAGCAGGGAGGGCTTTGATAATTATAAATGTGAATCTCGAATTACTTCTTAGCAGGCGCCACTGGAGCATTCTCTTCTTCCTTGATGGTGCGACCCATGGTCAGATAAGCCACAGGAGCAGCAATGAAGACAGATGACAGCGTACCGAAGACAACACCCAGAATCATAGCGAATGAGAACGAACGGATAGAGTCGCCACCAAGAATGAAGATGGCGAGCAGCACTATCAGCGTAGTCACAGAAGTGTTGATGGTACGGGCCAGCGTCTGATTCAGTGAGTCATTGAACAACTGCTGACGGTCGCGCTTGCCATAGAGGCCGATGTTCTCACGGATACGGTCGAATACCACCACCTTATCGTTGATGGAGTAACCAATCACCGTCAGGATAGCACCAATGAAGGTCTGATCAATCTCGAGCGACATCGGAACCCATCCCCACAGTACACTGTACCAACCAATCACAATCAGGGCATCGAGAGCCAAGGCAACTGTTGAACCTACTGAGAAGGCCACATTGCGGAAACGGAACAGGATGTACAGGAAGATAGCCACCAAAGCGATTAACACGGAGATGATAGCACCATAAGTGATATCTTTAGCCACTGACGGACCTACCTTGGCACTAGAGATGATGCTTCCGCCCTGACGGATATCAGGATTCTTAAACGACTCAACGCTCTCCTGGCTGACTAAACCAGCCTTCTTCAAGGTGTTAAAGAGGATGGTCTCTGCCTGATCGTCGACATCAGGATTGTTCGATTCGATATCCCAGTTGGTAGAGATACGGACAGTCTTACCATCGGTACCGAGGGCGATAACGCTGGTGTTGGCCTCCTTCTGAGCATTCTCACCCATTGTGTTGACGAAGGCACCAGCCAAAGCCTGACGTACCTGCTCAACAGGTGTCTCCTTGTCGAGGGTCACCACATAGTTACGACCACCCGTGAAATCGATACTCTGGCTTAAACCGCGAACGGCGAACGAGATACAGAAGATCAGGGCTGCGGCACCCCAGATAAGGAATGACTTCTTGTAGATACCCATGAAGTTGTAGTGTGCGTTCTGCATCAGGTTCTTCGAGTAGCCAGTCACGAAGGTCAGTTTAGTCCACTTGTCCTTGCTCAGCATATGGTCGTAGACAACACGGGTCATATAGACTGCCGTGAAGAACGATACGACAATACCAATGATCCAAGTGGTAGCGAAGCCCTTCACGGGACCTGTACCGAAGTAAAGCAGGATGATACCTGTAATCAAAGAAGTCAAGTTCGAGTCGAAGATGGCTGAGAAGGCGTTTGAGTATCCCTTGTTCAGGGCTTCCTTCACAGAGAGACCCTTTCGGAGTTCCTCCTTGATACGCTCATAGATCAGCACGTTAGCATCCACAGCCGTACCCAAAGTCAGTACAATACCAGCGATACCAGGCATCGTCAGTGCTGCCTGGAACGAGGTCAGGATGCCGAGGGTGAAGAACAGGTTGAACAACAGAGCGATATCAGAGAGGATACCAGGAATCCAACCATACAGCATGATCATGTAGATCATCAACAGCACAAAGGCAACGATGAACGAGATAACACCCTGCTTAATAGACTGAGCACCAAGTGACGGACCAACGACCTCCTCCTGTACGATACGAGTCGGAGCCGGCATCTTACCTGAGTTCAGCGTGTTGGCAAGATCCTTAGTGTCCTCGATGGTGAAGTTACCAGTGATCTGAGAGTTACCACCATCGATCTGAGTCAGAATACGGGGAGCAGAGTAGACAGCGTCGTCGAGGACGATAGCCACGGCCTTGCCGATGTTCTGCTTCGTGATCTGGCTCCAGCGGCGGGCACCGTCAGAGTTCATCTGCATAGAGACGCAGGGATGACCCATCTGGTCAAAGTCGTCCTTACCGTTTGTAATGACATCACCTTCCAGCGGCGCACGGCCTGAAGGTTCTGTAATCTTCAGAGCATAGAGTTCGAAGATGTCACCCTTCGTATTCTGGCCACCGAAATCCTCAGCCTTGGCACCCCAGCGGAGTTTCAACTCTGCAGGCAGAATCTGACGGGCGAGATCGGAGTAGATGATCTTGTTGACCTCTGCGGTATCGCGGGCATTGGCATAACCAACCACAGCGAGCGTGTTACCCTGAGTGGGCTGGAAGATCGAGAACAGCGGGTTCTGCTTCTTAGCCAGTTCTTTTGCCTGGGCTTCAATGCTGTTGTCCTTCTTGGCCAACTTGGCAGCCAAATCGTTGGCAGCAGCCTTCACGGTGTCGGCAACAGCCTTTAAAGTGTCAGCGACAGCCTCAGCAACAGTGGTGTCTTCCTCCATCACCTCTCCACCCTGGATAGCGTAGCGCTGGTTCAACTGGGCCAGCAACGGAGTGATCTCCTGAGAGTTGTAGGTCTCCCAGAACTCGAGGTTGGCACTTCCCTGAAGGAGTTTACGCACACGCTCCGGCTCCTTGATACCAGGCATCTCGACCATGATACGGCCACTCTGACCTTCGAGTTTCTGGATATTGGGCTGAACGACGCCAAACTTATCAATACGGTTACGAACGACATTGAATGAGTTGTCGACTGCCGATGCCACCTCAGTACGGAGGGCAGCCTCGACCTCAGAGTCGCTGCTCTGGGTGCTCACCTTACCCTTCATCTGCTGGGTGGCGAAGATAGCGGCGAGGGGACGGCCGTTACCTTCTTGTTTCCAATACTTAATGAACAGGGAGATAAAGTCGTTCTGACTGGTTTCCTCTTCCTTCTTGGCCAGTTCCATGGCTTTCTTGTAGGCAGCGTCCTGTTTATGGTCGGCGAGCACGTCGACAACATCGGGCACAGACACCTCGAGGATTACGTTCATACCGCCTTTCAGGTCAAGACCCAGGCCAATCTCCATCTCACGGCACTGCTTCAATGAGTAGACGCCCATATAGACCTTCTCGTTGTTGATTGAGTCGAGGTACTCCGCACCTGCTTCCTCACCCATAGCGGCAGCCTTACTCTCGTAGTGGCGTGTCACGAATGAGAAGGAGAGGTAGAAGCAGCATACGAGCATCAGAAGCACTGCGATTACTTTTACAATTCCTTTGTTTTGCATTTTGATTTTTGATGTTATTTATTATATATATATTCTGTTCGCGTACATTTTTAGCGTGCAAATATAGACATTTTTTCAGAAATGGAAAAAAATATGAGTGTTTTTCGTTCATTTTTTAAGGTTTATGCACTAATTTTAGCCAACATAAGATAGGATAATGGTCGCTGGCGTCAATTTTGTCATCAACCTGACAGTTATAAGGCGTGAAGTGGTCGGAGCACAAAATGTGGTCAATCCGGAAATAGAAGCCTTTCCGATTATATGACAAACCGAGTCCTCTTCCGGTCTCCGCGAAACAGTCCGTCAGCCCCTTGGCGATCTCATGGCGGGAGTAGGAAATGGGGTTGTCGTTGAAGTCACCGCACACGATGGTGGGATACTGGCTGTGAGCCTCGATATACTTGTGGACGGCCTCAGCCCCTACGGCGCGCAGCGCATTGGCATGCCCCAACTTCGTCAGCAGCAACTTCGACTCCTGCCTGACCGTGTCTCTCTGCACCTTGCCCTTCAGCATGTCCTCATAGCGCGTACGCTCCTCTTTCGAGAGGTGCGTCGACTCCAGATGGTTGTTGATCACCAGCACCGTGTCCTCACCCACCTGTAGATACCACGCCACAGAGCCGTTGGCCCGAGACTCATAGGGGATACGCTCGCGTCGGATGATGGGGAAACGAGTATGGATGCCCATACCGTTGAAAAACTCATCATTCTGGTTGAAGAAGATTGTATCGTTATACGGATAGGTCTTCTCATAGCTGCGGAACACATAGCGACGCCACGTGTCCACATCCTCCTGCAGACAGACGATGTCAGCCTCCTGCCTGAGCAGATAAGGACAAATCGTATCAAAGCCCGCTCCCGACTTATAGTCGTCCACCCCCAGGTAGGAACAGACATTATACGACAGCACCTTGATGGTCCCTTCGGGTACTTCCTGCGTCGAGTGCATCGGCATATAGAGGGAAATCGGGGGGAAGGCTAGCAGATAGCCCACAATCGGGATCCACACTTTCCGCCACTTGAACGTCAGCCAAAAGAAGATAAACACGAGGTTCACCAGCAGGAATATGGGGAAAACCATACCCAGATTCGACAGCAATGGAAAGGACACCGGACTGATGCGGTCAGAATAGCCCGCTGCCAGCATCAGCAACACTGTAGCCACATTCGCTCCTGCGAAGATGTTAATGGTAAGAGTCTTCAGTTGCTTAATCATCGCTCATTGCTAGCATCGAAGAGTTTCTTCTTCTCTTCTTTCGTCAGACTGTCATAGCCACTCTTACGGATCTTGTCGAGAATGGCATCTATCTCTTCCTGGTTCTTATGTTTCCGGGCATTATACTCCTGGTCAGTCTCTCTCGCGCCACCACCCTGCTCGGCATGCATGTGTGGCTGGCTCTGGCGGCTGTTATACTGCCGCTGGTCGAAATTTCGCTTCAGGTTCTCAAAGAACTGCTGTCCGCGGCTACGGTCATAACTTCCGTTGGGATGCTTGTTCCAGTAACGGATCATCAGGTAGCCGAAGAGCATGCCACCCAGGTGGGCGGTGTGTGCCACACCATCGCCAGAGGAACCAAGAGCAGAGAAAAATTCTATGGCCACATAACCCAGCACGAACCACTTTGCCTTGATGGGGAATGGGAACGGGATGATGAACAGCCGCTCGTTGGGGAACGTCATACCAAAGGCAAGAATCACCGCATAGACAGCACCCGATGCACCTATCGTTGTCCAGGCATTCAATGCAGAGGCATACTGACTACCATACTCCAACACCATACCTAAGGTCGCTTGGGGAACCTGCTCAGCAACAGTCATATAGAACGAGCCGAACTGTGCCAGTTCCTGCAACAGACCGGCTCCAATACCACACGTTATGTAATAAAAAAGGAACTTCTTCGGCCCCCAGACATTCTCTATCACACAGCCGAACATCCAAAGACCAAACATATTAGACAGTATATGCATGAAACTGGCATGCAGGAAGAGATAGGTCACCAACTGGTAAAAATGAAAATCACTGGCCATGAAAAAATGAAGTCCGCCGATGTCTTTCAAATCGATTCCTCGCAGTTCTAGGACAAGCGTGGCAAGGAAGGCGATCAGATTAATGATCAGCAGATTCTTTGTGATAGGGGGTATGCGGAACATCATGTTGATTGACGATTTACTAATTTACGATTATACTATTTACACTTTAGGCAGTGCCGATGCACAAATCCGCTGCAAAATTACGAAAAATATCTCGTTTTAGTCCTAAAAATGAGGTTAATACTATTTTTTTTTATTAAAAAAGCAATTTTTTCTCTTTTTTTGTTGTTTCTTTAAATACTTTGCACTATATTTGCCAAGAAATTCGGCTATACTTTAGTTTTATTACTATTAATAATTTATTTAAATTTAAAAATTATGAACAAAACAGAATTGGTAGAGAAGATTGCAGCAGGCGCTGGTCTCTCAAAGGTAGACGCAAAGAAGGCTCTTGACGCTACAGTAGCAGCTATTAAGGACGCTCTCGTGGCTGGTGACAAAATCGCCCTTGTTGGTTTCGGTACATTTAGCGTAAGCGAGCGCCCTGCTCGTGAGGGTATCAACCCCGCTACCAAGCAGAAGATCTCTATCGCTGCCAAGAAAGTGGCAAAGTTCAAGGCTGGTGTTGAACTCGCCGACGCAATCAAATAATGAAAATTGTAAAATAAAAATACGTGGAGACTTCGCTTGAAGCCTCCACGTTATTTTTTACATTTATTTTACAACTACTTCGTCACTCTTATCCAGTCGGCATCTACCCAACCACGGTCACATTTAGGATCCGTCTCAGCGGCAACGAAGCCGAACTTTGCACCAATCCACTTACCCTCCTTCATCTGGAACACATCTCCACATTCGGTAAATTTCTTGCCATTCTGGCTCCAGGCAAACCTTACCTTGGAGTCATTGACCGTAAGGCGTAAATAGATGTCTTCATGAATTCCCGGCTTGTAGTCGATCTGGTCTTCTGCAGTAGGCTTCAGGGAAGCAATGATACGCTCTGTCTGAGGATTACCTTTATCAGCAGCATGGCAGGCCATCTGCACCAGTTCGAACATACTCCCCACCCTGCGAACGACCAAGGCAGAGTAGTCAAGACCCATCATGATCAAACCACCAAACTGTCCGTCGGCCTTCGATGTCATACGAATCTTCGTGGTGACGGTAAACGCATCGGCTGGCGTCTTCTGCAATAACAGGTTGGGAACTTCCCAAAAGTTCTTCCAACCCTCAGATAGTTTATAGGTATATATACGGAATGTGCCGAAAGCAGTAGGCACACCGTATTTCTCATCGTAGTTGGCGTGCCACTCCCACTGTTTACCCATCATCGGCACGTTGAACTCATCACTCTCCACAGGGTTTATGATTGCCGTGCTATTGCTCTTGGGTTTTCTGTAAGTGGTGACAGGTTCGCCATTTTTGCCCATGATGGGCCAGCCCGTTGTCCAGTCAACAGGATTCAGATGCACAACACGGCCGTAAGCCTCCTTATCCTGAAAATGCAGGAACCAGTCTTCACCATATTTCGTGTGAACCCAAGCGCCCTGATGAGGGCCATTGATGTTGGTCTTACCTTGGGCCAGCACAATCTTATGTTCATAAGGGCCATATAGTGACTTCGAGCGCATGGCAAGTTGGAAACCCGTAGGCACACCACCTGCCGGACACATAATCCAATACCAACCGTCTCGCTTATAGAATTTCGGGCCTTCACAGGTACGATTCTCCGTACCATTACCATCGAAGACAATGACAGGCTGCCCGATGGCTCTCGTACCATCGGCACTCATCTCGCGTACCGTCAATACCGAAGCAAACTTAGCGCGTGAGTTCGCCCAACCGTTTACCAGATAGCAGCGGCCATCCTCGTCCCAAAGCGGTGTCGTATCGATATAGCCTTGCCCCTTGATAACACAGACAGGCTTCTCCCAACGGCCCGCAGGATCCTGTGTCTTCACCATATAGACGCCAAAGTCAGGGTCTCCCCAATAGATATAGTACCAGCCATCGTGATAGCGGATGGAAGGAGCCCATACGCCATTGCCGTGCTGGGGTGTACTGAAATGTTTCTCCAACTGCGCATCACCCTCATAGAGCGAGGTCAATGCATAATTGATAATCTCCCAGTTCACCAAATCCCTGGAATGCAGGATTGGCAGGCCTGGAACGCAGTTGAATGACGAAGCGGTCAGATAATAGTCCTCGCCACTGGCTCCGACACAAACGTCGGGGTCGCTGTAGTCAGCATTGATTACAGGGTTGGTGTAGGTTCCGTCACCATTATCAGGCGACCACACCTCAGAACGATAATTTGTCTGAGCACTAGCCCACATTGTAAGGACCAGTGTCAGACAAATAAAGAAAAACCTGTTCATATTACTTTGGCTGCTTACCGATGTAGGCAAGGATACCACCATCGACATAAAGCACATGACCGTTGACGGCGTCGGAAGCGTGAGAAGCAAGGAACACGGCAGGTCCACCAAGTTCAGAGGGATCGAGCCAGCGGCCTGCGGGTGTCTTGGCACAGATAAAACTGTCGAACGGATGGCGGCTGCCGTCTGGCTGACGCTCGCGGAGAGGAGCCGTCTGCGGGGTAGCGATGTAGCCCGGTCCGATACCATTACACTGGATGTTGTATTCACCATACTCTGAGCAGATGTTACGTGTAAGCATCTTCAAACCACCCTTAGCGGCAGCATAAGCGCTGACGGTCTCACGGCCCAACTCAGACATCATCGAGCAGATATTGATGATTTTTCCCTCCTTGCGCTCCATCATCTCAGGCAGAACAGCAGAACTGACAATGAAAGGTCCTACGAGATCGATATCGATGACCTGCTGGAACTCTGCACGCTTCATCTCGTGCATCGGGATACGCTTGATGATACCAGCGTTATTCACCAGAATGTCTATCTGACCAACCTCTGCGTGAATCTTCTCCACGAGAGCCTTCACGTCATCTTCCTTCGTTACGTCACATACATAACCCTTCACATTCTCGATGCCAGCCTCTTTATAATTGGCCAGTCCGCGTTCGAGTGCTGCCTCATTGATGTCGTTGAAGATGATGTTCTTGATACCAGCAGCCACAAAAGCCTTGGCGATGTTAAAGCCAATACCGTAAGATGCGCCAGTGATCCAGGCGTTCTTACCTTCCAATGAAAATAGATTTGTCATAATTGTTTTGTTTTAGAAGTTAATCTTATATTTGGTTGCAAAGATACAAAGATAAATTGAAAAAAACAAGCCCTTTGTGCAAAAAAGGCCTGTAAAGGTTTACGTAGTGAAGAAGAAAAGTTGGACGACTCGGATTCGAACCGGGAATGACAGAACCAAAACCTGTAGTGTTACCATTACACCATCGTCCAATATGCGGGTGCAAAGTTAGTAAATATTTGGCTAATCGCCAAATATTTACCAACTAATCTTATTTGACAATCAGCAAATAATAATTTTTCTTGCCTTTTTGGGCCAGCAGATACTTGCCGTCGATGAGATCATCGGCTGTAATCTCGCGATTCTGGTCGGTAAGTTTCTCCTTGTTCAGAGAGACGCCACCGCCCTGTACCATCTTACGCATCTCACCCTTCGAGGGGAAGACGGGAGCCACCGTGGTCAGTAGTTCTATAGCAGGCTGACCCAACTGGTCGCGAGAGATTTCATGCTTCTCCACGCCATCGAACACATCAAGGAATGTCTGTTCGTCAAGTTTCTCCAGGGCCTCCTTCGTCGACTTACCGAACAGGATGTTGGAAGCCTCGATAGCCATGTCAAGGTCTTCCTTTGAATGCACCATCACCGTCACTTCTTCAGCAAGACGCTTCTGGAGGATACGACGGCCTGGATCCTGCTTGTGTTCCTCGACGAGGGCATCAATGGTTTCCTTGTCAAGCGAGGTGAAAATCTTGATATAACGCTCTGCGTCCTCATCGCTCACGTTCAACCAGAACTGATAGAAGCGATAGGGCGTCGTACGATTGCGATCGAGCCAGATGTTACCGCTCTCCGTCTTTCCGAACTTCTTACCGTCCGACTTCGTAATCAGCGGACAGGTCAGGGCAAAGGTCTCCACTTCATTACCGAGTGTACGACGAATCAGTTCCGTACCTGTTGTCATGTTACCCCACTGGTCGTTACCACCCAACTGGAGTTTCACGCCATAATGCTGATAGAGATACAGGAAATCATAGCCCTGCAACAACTGATAGGTGAACTCGGTGAAAGAAAGTCCATCACGGGCAGTACCATTCAGACGTTGCTGCACGCTCTCCTTCGCCATCATATAGTTCACCGTGATATGCTTACCGACCTCACGAGCGAAATCGAGGAAAGTGAAGTCTTTCATCCAGTCGTAGTTGTTGACCATGATGGCAGCATTCGGTTCCTTTGACTCGAAGTCGAGGAACTTCGCCACCTGTTTCTTAATGCACTCCTGATTGTGATAGAGTGTCTCGTTGTTCAGCAGATTACGTTCCTGTGACTTTCCAGAAGGATCGCCAATCATACCAGTAGCGCCACCTACGAGAATAACGGGACGATGACCACAACGCTGCAGATGACGGAGCATCATAATACCGCAGAGGTGTCCGATATGCAGAGAGTCTGCCGTAGGGTCAGTACCCAAGTAGGCGGTCACCATCTCCTTCTGGAGCAGTTCCTCAGTACCGGGCATCATCTGTGCCAGCATACCGCGCCATTTCAGTTCTTCAATAAAGTTCTTCATACCTTATTATATATATTATTTGTTTACTGTTCACTGTTTACAGTTTACAGTTGATTACTTCTATAGTCAGAACGGCTTGCCAGCATATCATCGGTAAACTGTAAACCGTCAACTGTAAACTAATTCCCCTACGGCACAGGGTCGTAGCCACTGCCTCCCCAAGGATTACATCTCAAGATGCGCCAGATAGCCAGTCCGAGGCCCTTGACAGGTCCATGCTTCATGATGGCTTGCTTTGCATATTCACTACAAGTAGGCGTAAACCTGCAAGAAGGTCCCAACAGAGGGGATATGCATATCTGGTAAAACTGTATAGGTAGGACCAACAGCCAGGACAATATGTGAGAGAGCCGCTTCAGCATTCTTCACCCTTTCACCTTTCCACCCTTCGCAATACGCAGCAGGATTCTGACCACGCGTTCTTCCACTTCCTTGGTTGGGTAATGTTTGTCTGAGAGCCAGATAAGCCCTATCAGCATCTCCTGATGATCAGCCATTTGCTCCCACACCAGTTGCTTGTGCTGGCGATACGCCTCACGAATTTGGCGCTTCACCCGATTTCTGTCGACAGCATGCTTGAACCGCTTCTTAGGGACACTGATCAGGAGTTGGGCAGGCCCATGGCCACTACGTCGTTGAATAGTCTGGTATACGGCTCTGAGGGGAAAGGCAGAAACAGACTGGCTGTTGCCATTATCAAAGAGCGCCTCTATCAGCAGATTGCTTACCATGCGCTCCCGTTTCCTGAAGGTAGGAGCCGCCGCCATCGTGCTAACCTTGTTTCTCCAAGAGATAATGCAGTAGGGCTCCCGTCATCGAGGGATATTTCTCCGAGGGTGCCTCAATGTCCAGGCGCAGACCTGCGTCCTTGGCAGCCTTGGCCGTTGCCGGACCGAAGGTGGCGATGGCTATCTCGCCTTGCTTGAAGTTGGGGAAGTTCTTCGTCAAAGACTCTATACCCGACGGACTGAAGAATATCAGCATATCGTAGTCGAAGGTCTTGATCTCCTCTGGGGTGAAGTCATTGCTGACAGTCTTATACATCACACACTCTCTGTGGGTGAGTTTCTTAGACTCCAGCAGATTCGAGAGACTGTCATTATGGACATCACTCATCGGCACCAGATACTTTTCGTTCTTGTGCTTCACCATAGCAGGAATCAAATCGTCCACACGGCCTGTCTCGCCGAAGAACACCTTGCGCTTGCGATATTGCACATACTTCTGGATATACAGGGCGATAGTCTCTGTGACACAGAAATACTTCATATCCTCAGGAATAGTGATACGCAACTCCTTGGCCATATTAAAGAAATGGTCAATGGCATGACGTGAGGTAAACACGATGGCCGTATAGTCAAGGATACTGACCTTTTGGGCACGGAACTCCTTCGCACTGATAGCCTCCACCTTGATAAAAGGACGGAACACCAGTTCAACCTCAAATCTGTTCGCAATGTCAAAGTACGGCGACTTCTCACTGGCAGGTCTGGGCTGTGAGACTAAAATCTTCTTTATCATCTCTGTCTTAAAAAATTACTCTCAAATGATTCACAATAACCGCCAAACCACCCCAAAGTGAAAGCAGCGGTACCATTTCAAGGGCGCAAAAGTACAAAATTATTTGCATATAAAGCGCTTTTTGAGAAAAAAAGATGACATAAGTCTTATAAAATGTTAGTATTTTGATTAAAACCACTACTATAAACGTATAAATAGCGGCATTTTGTATAGGAAACTGGAAATAAGCGCGCAACAGCAAGACGGGGAAGAGCAAGACCCCTTCCATCGAGATGAGGAAAATAAGCAATGTAAGAAATTTTTTATTCCTCGAACTGTCAAACATGATGGTATTCACGATGGAATAGAGAAGGAACTTGAACAGGAAATAGCCAACCATGACAAGGAAAATCACCCCCAGCAGCAGGTGTTCTGTCGAGAAGATGAACGTGTCGCCTCCCGTAGCAATTGCGTAGAGGTAATACAGCATTGAGCAGGTCAGACAAGTGATAACCGAGAAGACAAGTTGAATATTGATTTCGTCGCCCGTTTCCGCCACAGAGTGTTCACCCCTCTGTACATAAAAGAAGTCCTTCACCTGTCGGCCGATGAAACCAGAGATTCTGGAGAAACTGAATGTCATCACCAGGAAACAGAGAATCAGCAGCCCCGAAATGAGGCTGTCATTACTCAAGGTCTCAGGCACGGGGTCACCTGCCACACCATAGCGTCCCCCGCCCAACTCTGGATGATAGAGCGAATCGTTCGAAAAGAAGTTCTCTCGATAATAGGTGGGTAACTTCACGTCCTTCAAGTCTCGCGGAATCTCCTCGCCAGGCAGATGAAGTGTGTCTGGACGCTCACTATAATGAATCTCGTCTGGTGCGAACCACGCCTGGATGGCAGAGTCCTGCTGGGCAGGGGTAGCATCCTTAGGCAATAACCGCAGCACCTGATAAGGTGTCTGCGGCTTTGCTGGTGTCCGTGGCACTAAGTCAAGTGCGACGATACTGGGCGGTTCTACGTAGATCGAGTCTTGCATCAGATTCCAAACTCCTTGCGGATGTCATCCACACGATCCAGTTTTTCCCAAGTGAACAGCTCCACATCGATGGTCTTGGTCTCGTGGTAGTGGCTGGTGAAGGTCTTTTTGACAACTTCACTCTTCCGTCCCATGTGTCCATAGGCAGCAGTCTCACTGTACATGGGCTGGCGCAATTTCAAGGTGCGCTCGATGGCTTTCGGACGCAGGTCGAAGAGTTTCTCGATCTTCTGGGCGATTTCACTGTCGCTCATCTGTACCTTACTGCGGCCATAGGTATTCACGTAGATGTTCATGGGTTTGGCCACGCCGATGGCATAACTCACCTGGACAAGTATCTCGTCGGCCACCCCGGCAGCCACCATGTTCTTGGCGATATGACGGGCGGCATAGGCAGCCGAACGGTCCACTTTCGAAGAGTCCTTGCCCGAGAAGGCACCACCACCGTGGGCACCCTTGCCACCATAGGTGTCGACGATGATCTTTCGGCCCGTCAGACCCGTATCTCCGTGAGGACCACCAATCACGAACTTACCCGTGGGGTTCACGTAGTATTTGATGTCGAGGCCGAAAAGGTCGAGCACCTTCTGTGAGTGGATCTTCTGTTTCACACGGGGGATGAGGATATTAATCACGTCATCCTTGATCTTGGCAAGCATCTTCTCGTCCTCGTCAAACTCGTCGTGTTGGGTGCTGACGACGATGGTGTCGATACGCTCTGGGATACCAGCGTCACTGTACTGCACCGTCACCTGACTCTTGGCGTCCGGACGGAGGTAAGTCATCTCCTTTCCCTCCTTACGGATCTCAGCCAGGGTGCGCATGATGAGGTGTGCCAGATCGAGCGACACAGGCATATAGCTCTCCGTCTCATTGGTGGCATAGCCGAACATCATACCCTGGTCACCTGCTCCCTGCTCGTCCTCATCGGCACGGTCAACACCCTGATTGATGTCGGCACTCTGCTCGTGGATGGCTGTCAGGATACCGCAGGAGTTACCGTCAAACTGGTACTCCGCCTTGGTATAGCCAATGCGCTTGATGGCGTTGCGGGCGATGGTCTGCAGGTCGATATACACTTCGCTGCGCACCTCACCCATGATCACTACTTGTCCTGTGGTGACAAACGACTCGATGGCGCAGCGGGCCTTATCGTCGTATGCCAGGAACTGGTCTAATATTGCATCACTGATCTGATCCGCCACCTTGTCGGGATGGCCCTCAGACACTGATTCAGATGAAAATAAATAACTCATTCTATAAACTATAAACTGTAAACTATAAACTGTAAACAGTAAACTGTAAACCGTAAACTATTCCTCCGGCATCATAATCACCTCAGCACGATGGCCCGACTTCAGCACCTGCTTCACAAAGTCTGCAATGCTCTCAGGTGTCTGCGCGTTCACCAGCTTCTCGAAGTCCTTGTGCAAGTCGACGCCCTTGTAGCGCCACATGTCGATAGTCGAAAGCCAATAGTTGTTCTGCTTCAACTGGTCGGCATGGTTTTTGAGCATATACTCCTTTACCTTAGCCAACTTGTCGGGATCACAACCCTCTGTAATGGCCTGGATCTCGTCGCGCATAATCTGCAGGGCTATATCGGCCTTCTCGGGCTTCATGGGGCAAGAGACATAGATGGTAGCAGTATTCTCGAAGTCGTCGGTGCTGACATTAGCGCTGGCACCTACAGTATAAGCTGCGCTGGCGTCCTCACGAATCTTCTTCAGATACTCCATCGACAGAATCTGCCCAGCGATCGCAGCCTTGATATTGTTCTCCGAATTGAAGGGCACCTCCTTCGAGTACCACAACATGACGGCAATCGACTTCGGGGTCTCGGCCTTGTGCTTGAAGTTGTTGATGACAACACCCTTGAAGTCGGTATCAATCTGCTTGGCCTTCTCTACCTCCTTCTGTGAGGGCAGCGAACCCAGATACTGTTCGATGAGCGGACGGATGGTCTGCTCGTCATAGTTACCAACGATGTCGAACGTGAAGGCAGCAGCATTGGCTGTGCGCTCCTTGGCAATCTGGAGAATACGGTCATAGCTTACCTTCTTCAGGTCGTCCAGATCCATGGGCTTTACCCGTGGATGGTGATTACCCAGCGTCAGCGTCAGCGAGTCAGAGAAGACGTTCTCGGGCTGCAGCAGACGGTTCTTCAGCGATATCTCTGTGGTCTGCATCATTTTGTCGAACGACTTCTGGTCCTTGTTGATATTGGTGAAGTAGAGATACACCAGCTGCAACATCGTCTCCACATCCTTCGGTGTCGAACTACCACTGACCTGCTCGCGATAGCTATCCATCCACAGTGAGGCAGTGGCAATCTTACCGGCCAAAGCCTTCTCCAGTTCAGTATGCGAGAAGTTACCCAAGCCACTGGCCCCAATAACGTCACCAAACATCTTCAGGTTGGGCAGGTCCTCATTGCCATAGAGTGCACTACCGCCATAGCCGTAGCCACGCAGCAGTACCTGGTCTTTCTTCAGATCAGTCTGCTTCAGCACCACCTTCAAACCGTTCGACAGTGTCAGCTCCGTATAGTCGAACGTCTCATCCTTCTTCTCCTCCACAATCTTACCGGGCGTAGGCAGTGTAGTCATCAGCGGCTCGTCCTTCACATTGTCCACATAAGCCTCAATCTGTGCACTGCGACCTGCGGCAATAGCACTCTTCAGACCTTCCTCAGTGGGATAGACAGCCCCCTCCTTCTCGTTGTTGAAGTTGACCACCACGAGGTTTGTGTCGCTTGGCGATACCAGTTCCTTCATCACGCTGTTGATGGCTTCCAGGGGAATCATCGGAGCTACCTGCTTCATCGTCGTATAGGTATAGTCGATGCTGGGGATAGGATTCTGATTGAGGAAGTGCTGCACACACTGGTTCACGAACTGGCTGTTGAAACGCTTGTCCTTGTTGGAGTATGTCTTCTCGAGATTGCTCAGGTAGTCGGCCTTGAAACGATTGTATTCCGTAGCCGTGAATCCGAACTCAGCGGCACGACGGGCTTCTGTAATCGCAGTGGTAACAGCAGCCTCCATCTGTCCGTCTTTAGGCAGGATTCCAAGTTCGAAAGCGTCTACCGTTTTCGAGAGCAGATACTGACCATCGCCGGCAGAGGCCTCCAAGAACGGACTCTCGGGTTTCTCTGCATATTCTTTCAGACGGTTGTTGATCATAGAGAAGGCTGCGTTCTTCACATAGTTCGTGATGACAAAGGCCAATGTTCCCTTCAGGGAATCGGGGAATGCCTCATGCTTCATGAAGACCTCGACGATATTATACTGTTGTTCCTTGTCCTTGTCGATCACGAAGATGGGCTCGGTATTGTCTGGCACGGGATAGGTTGTCACCTGTGCAGGATTCTCAGGCAGCACGATGGGCGAGAACAGGTCCTTGATCTTCTGCTCCACCTTGTCCACATCGACATCACCCACGACGATGATGGCCTGATTGTCAGGACGATACCATTTCTCATAATAAGCCTGCAGGAAGGGGCGCTCAAAATTGTCGATGATCTCCATCAGTCCGATAGGCATACGATAGCCGTACTTCGAACCAGGATAGAGCTTGGGCAGGTCGCGCTCCAGCATACGCATCTGGGCTGAAGTGCGCAGGCGCCACTCCTCGTGAATCACGCCACGCTCCTTCTCAATCTCCTCCTGTTCCAGCAACAGGCCGTCGGCCCAGTCGTAGAGGATCAGCAGACATGAGTCGACGATACTCTCACGGGTCGTGGGTACGTTACTTATATTATATACTGTCTGGTCGATGCTTGTGTAGGCATTCAGGTCAGTACCGAACTTCACGCCGATGCTCTCACACCAGCGCAGCAGTTCGTTGCCCTTGAAGTGCTTTGAGCCGTTGAAGGCCATGTGCTCCAGGAAGTGGGCCAGTCCGCGCTGGTCGTCATTCTCCTGGATAGAGCCCACGCGCTGGGCAATATAGAACTCGGCACGGTTCTCCGGCCAGTTGTTGTGACGGATGTAATACGTCAGTCCGTTGTCGAGTTTGCCGATACGTACATCGGGATCCACGGGAATTGACGGCATCTCTTGTGCCGATAGCGTCACACTACTGGTCAGCGCCAGCAAGAGGCTAAGGAATAGTTTCTTCATCTTCATAAGTTTGGTTATTGAATATTTGGGTGCAAAATTACTGCTTTTTTCTCAATTAGACGCAGAAGTCATCTAAAAACTACGTTTTTTTATTTTTTGTTTATAGTTTAAAGTTTATAGTTTATAGATGATTACTTCTATAGGCAGAATTTCTATAGGCAGAAACTTCTAAAGGCAGAAACTTCTAAAGGCAGGATGAGTGGCTTGCCAGGTTATCATCTATAAACTATAAACCTTAAACTATAAACAATAAAACTCACTTCCTCCTATTCCTCGGATGATGCTCGAGAATCTCCTTCCGCAGTGTCGAGGTGTCGATATGCGTATAGATCTCTGTCGTGCCGATGCTCTCGTGGCCCAGCAGTGCCTGAATCACCCTCAGGTCGGCACCTCCTTCGAGCAGGGCGGTGGCAAACGAGTGGCGCAGGGTATGGGGCGAGATGGTCTTCTGGATACCTGCCTCTTCCGCCTGCCGCTTGATCATGATGAGGATCATCACTCGCGTCAGATGCGCCCCCCGGCGGTTCAGAAACACATAGTCCTCCTCGCCAGGCTTGATCGTCATGTGCTGACGGTCGTCAAACCAGAATCCAAGTTCTTGGATGGCCCGCTTCGAGATAGGCACTAACCGTTCCTTCGAACCTTTGCCCATCACGCGGATAAACTGCTCGTCGAGATATAGGTTCGAGAGTTTCAGGGTCACCAGTTCGCTCACACGCAGGCCACAGGAGAAGAGTACCTCAATAATAGCCCTGTTCCTGTGGCCCTCCCACTTCGAGAGGTCGATGCTCGCTTCCAGACGGTCCACCTCTGCCGTCGTCAGCACCTCAGGCAGATGCTGTCCTATCTGCGGCGACTCCAGCAGTTCCGTAGGGTCGTCATCACGATAGCCGTCCAGTTGCAGGAAACGGAAGAAACTCCTCACCCCACTCAGGATCCTGCACTGGCTCCGTGCATGAATCCCAATGTCGTGCAAGCCTGCCGAGAAATGCTCCAGGTCTTCCAGCCGCACCTCTCGTGGGTCCTTACCCTCCCCTTCCAGATAGTCGAGCAGTTTCCGCAGGTCACGCTGATAGGCATCGAGCGTATTGCCCGACATGTTCCGCTGCAGTTTCAGATACCGCACGTATCGCCTTACCATCTCTTGCTCCACTTGCTTCATCGACATGATCTCCTGTAGTTCTTTCGATTGCAAAGTTACATCTTTTTTATGATTTAATAAGAAAGTTTTTCGACTTTTTTGTTGCACGGATACGATAAAAGCACTATCTTTGCACCTGACTATTATTATTCACTAAACAAATACAACAATGAAAGAATTAAAAGGAACAAAGACCGAGAAGAACCTGCAGGAAGCCTTTGCCGGTGAGTCGCAGGCCAGAAACAAGTACACCTACTGGGCATCGAAGGCCAAGAAGGACGGTTATGTACAGATTGCCGCCATCTTTGAGGAGACGGCTAACAATGAGAAGGAGCACGCCAAGATGTGGTTCAAACTCCTGGAAGGCGGTGCCATCAAGTCTACTCCTGAGAACCTCGAGGCTGCTGCCAACGGTGAGAACTTCGAGTGGACAGACATGTATGCCCGCATGGCTCAGGAGGCCCGTGAGGAGGGCTTTGACGAGATTGCCGAGAAGTTCGAGGGAGTAGCCAAGATCGAGAAGGAGCACGAGGAGCGCTATCGTAAGTTGCTCGACAATATTAATAAGGAACGCGTGTTCTCGAAGGACAACGACGTAATCTGGCAGTGCTCCAACTGCGGACATATCGTCATCGGCAAGAAGGCCCCCGAGGAGTGCCCCGTCTGCAATCATCCGCAGTCCTACTTCCAGGTGAAAGCCGAGAACTACTGATTATTTCTATTCCAGAATAATCACCTCTTACCCAGGCGCAGACCGAAGAACGTTCGGATGCGCCATTTATTGTTTTGTACGGTGAGATTATCCTTATCGCCGATGTTGGTGAAGTTGAACACCATCGATAAGCCGAGGAACTTGTTGCCCCATCCCCGATGCTGCTTATCCACGTCGTTGAATCGAATCTGAATCGGCAAGATATGTCTATAGCCGCTATTTACTTCTTGTGCCATCACTGAAAACTAAACTAGCCTATGAATTCGGCTGCATAGTTATGCAAAACTCCACACTTCCCCTCCCTCGAAACAGGAAAATTATTCCCAATCCCTGCAAACTCTTGATTTAAAACACCTCGCCCTATAAGAGACTTGGCTACAAATCATAATTTCTTCGAATATCTTGAACAACATATCGAAATTTTTTGTATCTTTGCGCCAAAGAACTTGTTTAAACTAAAAATAGAAACATTATGAAAGTAGGAATTCCAAAAGAGATTAAGAACAATGAGAATCGTGTAGGCATGACGCCTGCAGGTGTGGCTGAGTTGACTCGTCGTGGACATGAGGTGAGTGTACAGCATACGGCTGGTGAGGGCAGCGGGTTCTCTGACGATGAGTACGTGAAGGCAGGTGCCCGTATCCTGCCAACCATTGAGGCTGTTTATCGCGAGTGCGATATGATCGTCAAGGTGAAGGAACCCATCGAGCCTGAGTATGAGTTGGTTCGCAAAGGGCAACTGCTCTTTACCTATTTCCATTTTGCATGTGAAAAGGAACTGACGGATGCCATGTTGAAAAGTGGAGCTGTTTGTCTGGCATACGAGACTGTCCAATTACCCAATGGCTCACTGCCTTTGTTACAGCCGATGAGTGAAGTGGCTGGACGTATGGCAGCACTGAATGGTGCATACTACCTACAGAAGACGAAGGGCGGAAAGGGTAAGCTGATCAGCGGTGTGCCTGGCGTCAGTCCTGCTAAGGTTCTTGTGCTTGGCGGTGGTGTCGTTGGTGAGGCTGCAGCCCTGATGGCAGCCGGTCTTGGAGCAGATGTGACGATTGCAGATATCTCTCTGCCGAGGTTGCGCCAACTTGATATCGAGACGCCAGCCAATGTGCATACGCTATATTCGTCAGAGCATAATATCCGCAGTATGTTGCCTGCGGTGGATATCGTGGTGGGAAGTGTACTGGTTCCAGGAGACAAGACGCCTCACCTGATTACGAAGGAGATGCTGAAGCTGATGGAGCCAGGAACAGTACTCGTAGATGTGGCTATCGATCAGGGTGGCTGCTTTGAGACCTCCCATCCAACCACTCATAGTGATCCCATTTATACTGAAGAGGGTATCGTACACTATTGTGTGGCTAATATCCCAGGAGCTGTTCCAAATACTTCAACGTTGGCATTGACGAATGCGACCTTGCGCTATGCTGTTGCATTGGCAGATAAGGGTTGGCAGCAGGCTTGTAAGGATGATGCAGCACTGGGCAAGGGCCTGAACATCGTTGATGGTAAAGTGGTATATAAAGCCGTTGCCGATGTCTTTGGCTTGCCTTACGAACCACTGGTGCTATAAGCAAAAACAGAGTAACTTAGGGAATCTTTTCCCGTGAGTTTGAATCAAGGGGACAGGTCATAATCTCTTCGACCTTGTAGCATACATCGGTGATTTGCTCTGCCGTGGAACCTCCATATCGTTCAGGAATGATGTCCTGCTATATGATCTACCATTACAAAGCTATTGGGAAATCAAGAAAGTGGCATCTGATATTGCAGAAATAGTCACACCCTAGAAATCGGCAGTAACAGGAGGACAGGCACGGTGTTACTCGCGAAAGATTGAGATACTGGCAATAAACATAGAGGGATATACCTACTTCTGATTAACACCATCTTGTAGGGTTCTCAGGTACGCAACGCTTAAAAACACCGCGTTTTAGGTATTGCGCACCTTATTTATTTGAATCCTCGATTCGAGAGGAAATCCAATAGTAGAGGTAACCCGTTTATTAATCGAACAACAAACGGACAACAATGGGAGAAATAGCGAAGGAAAGACTTGGGTAGAGTGGAGAAAGAGTATCCATTTGGTTAGACTGATAGGTTATTTATAAGTAGCTTTTGACGATTTGTAACAATTTGACACGCTTTTCGGTCAAAGTGTTATCATATTGGCAGTATTTGATGCTTTCAAATTTACAAAATGTCGCATCTTCAACTTTTTAACACTCAAAAAGAAAGGCAATCTACGGCAATTATGCCAAAATGCACTAATTTTGCAGTCGAATCAATACAAGTAAGGTAAAAGGATAATAATGACGCAAACTTCAAAACAACAGAATATGGATACAAAATACATCTTCGTGACAGGCGGTGTGGTTTCCTCGTTGGGAAAAGGCATTATCTCTGCCAGCATCGGCAAATTGTTGCAGGCACGTGGCTACAAAGTAACCATTCAAAAGTTTGATCCCTATATCAACATCGATCCAGGTACGCTGAACCCTTATGAGCACGGAGAGTGCTACGTCACCGTCGACGGCATGGAAACAGACTTGGATCTGGGTCATTACGAAAGGTTCACGGGCATACATACGACCCGCAACAACTCGATTACGACAGGTCGCATCTACAAAACGGTGATCGACCGTGAGCGACATGGCGACTATCTGGGAAAGACCATTCAGGTGGTGCCCCATATCACGGATGAGATCAAGCGAAGGATGTTACGGTTAAGTGAAAAGAGTGAGGCGAAAAGTGATAAGTGCCTTGACGAGCACCTCGATTTTGTGATTACAGAGGTAGGAGGTACCATCGGCGATATTGAGAGTGCGCCCTTCATGGAGGCTATCCGACAGCTGCGCTGGCAATTAGGACGCGATGCCGTTTGCGTGCATCTGACTTACGTGCCTTATCTGAAAGCTGCTGACGAGTTGAAGACCAAACCCACCCAACATTCCGTCAAGGAACTGCAGGGAATGGGCATCCAGCCCGACATATTAGTATTACGTACAGAACGCCACCTCGACAATGCCCTGCGCATGAAGGTGGCATCGTTTTGTAATGTCGATCTGGAATGCGTGGTGCAAAGTGAAGACATGCCCTCGATTTACGAGGTGCCCGTCAACATGCAACGGCAGGGACTCGATGCCGCCATCCTGAGAAAGATTGGCATCCCGGTAGGTGAGACACCTGCTATGAAACCTTGGCACGATTTCCTGGAGAAGCAGCGTAACGCCACCCAAGAGGTGCATGTGGCACTTGTAGGAAAGTACGACTTGCAGGACGCTTACAAAAGTATCCGTGAGAGCCTTAACCTCGCCGGTATCTACAACAATGTGAAGGCAAAGATTCATTTTGTGAATAGTGAAGAGATTACTGACCAGAACATCGGTGAACGATTGCAGGGAATGGCAGGCATCATCATCTGTCCAGGATTCGGCCAGCGCGGCATCGAGGGAAAGATCATTGCGGCTGAGTATGGCCGCACGCATGACGTGCCTACTTTCGGCATCTGTCTGGGCATGCAGATGATGGTCATCGAGTTTGCGCGCAACGTCTTGGGCTATCAGGATGCAAATAGTGCCGAGATGGATGACCAGACACCTCATAATGTCATCGACATGATGGAAGAGCAGAAGAACATCACAGAAATGGGCGGAACGATGCGACTGGGCGCTTATGAGTGCGTGCTAACAGAAAGTAGCAGGGCATGGGAGGCCTACGGTAAAGATCATGGAGACAGGATTCTTGAACGCCATCGCCATCGTTATGAGTTTAACAACGCATATAAAGAGGAATACGAGAGTGCTGGGATGAAGTGTGTGGGGATCAACCCTGCTTCCAAACTTGTGGAGATTGTCGAAATCCCTGAAAAGAAGTGGTATATCGGCACACAGTTCCATCCAGAGTATTCTTCGACGGTACTACATCCCCACCCTCTCTTCATGAGTTTCATCAAAGCATGTATCAATGGAACAGTTAAAGCATGAATGCGGCGTGGCGATGATTCGCCTGCTGAAGCCGCTGAGCTATTACGAACGGAAATACGGCACCTGGCGCTATGGATTGAATAAACTCTATCTGATGATGGAGAAGCAACATAATCGCGGTCAGGAAGGTGCGGGCGTCGCCTGTGTCAACCTTGATGCCCCTGCAGGTGAGGAATATATGTTCCGTGAACGTGCAGAAGGTAAGGATGCCATCACAGAGGTCTTCAAGCATGTCGACAAGTCGTTTGCAGGCCAACTGTATATGGGCCATCTGCGCTATTCGACCACAGGTAAGAGCGGACTACAATACGTGCATCCATTCCTGAGAAGAAACAACTGGCGCGCCAAGAACCTCTGCCTGTGTGGTAATTTCAACATGACCAACATCGATGAGGTTTTTGAGTTCCTTACTGCTCAAGGGCAGTCGCCTCGTATCTATGGTGATTCATATATCACGCTGGAGTTGATGGGTCATCGCCTCGATCGTGAGGTGGAGCGGCTTTATAGCGAGGCTCGTCATCAAGGACTGGAAGGTACAGATATTACACGCTATATCGATGACCATGTAGAGATGGCCAACGTGCTGAAAACCACGATGTCACATTTCGACGGCGGTTTCGTCATGTGCGGTCTGACTGGCTCAGGAGAAATGTTCGCTATGCGCGATCCTTGGGGCATCCGCCCTGCATTCTGGTATCAGGACGAAGAAGTGGTGGTGCTGGCCAGTGAGCGACCTGTGATTCAGACAACTTTTGATTTGCAGGCAGAAGATATCCATGAGTTGCAGCCTGGGCAGTCACTGATTGTCCGTAAGAACGGTGAGAGCGGATTGGAGCAGATCCTGTCTGCACAGAAGCCATCAGCATGTAGTTTCGAGCGCATCTATTTCAGTCGAGGCTCTGACAGGGATATCTACATCGAGCGCAAACGATTGGGCGAACAGCTCACCCCAGTCATCATGCAGGCCATTGACCACGATGTGACCAACACCGTATTTTCATATATCCCCAATACGGCAGAGGTCGCCTTTTATGGCATGACTGACGGTATCCGACGGTTGGACCATGACGTACGTATTGAGAAGGTCGTATGGAAAGACATCAAACTCCGCACTTTCATTTCTGACGGTGCGGAGCGCAACGACCTTGCCGCCCATGTCTATGACATCACCTACGGTTCGTTGCGGCCTTTCGAGGATAACCTCGTCATTATCGACGACTCTATCGTAAGAGGCACTACCCTGAAGGAGAGCATCTTCAAGATTCTCGACCGCCTGCATCCCAAGAAAATCGTGATGGTATCGAGCTCGCCACAAATCCGCTATCCAGATTATTATGGTATCGACATGTCACGGCTGGAAGAACTCTGCGCCTTCCGTGCTGCTATCGAACTCATCAAAGAGCGGGGCATGCAACAACTGATAGCTGACACATATCGCCTATGCCTGTCGGCACCTGTGGCAGCCAACCACGTAAGAGCCATCTATGCGCCATTCAGCGTCGACGAGATCAATCGCAAGATCGTGGAGATGTTGCGCCCTGAGGGCATGCAGGCACCTATCGAACTGGTATATCAAAGCATCGAAGGCCTGCACGAAGCCTGCCCGAATCATCCTGGCGACTGGTACTTCACAGGGCATTATCCCACTCCAGGAGGTATCCGCATGGTGAACCAGGCGTTTGTGAACTATATAGAACAAGTATTAAAGATGCAATTATAAAATGAAGACAAGAGCAAAACTCATCCTCGATGATGGTACGCAATTCTGTGGCTGGGCTTTTGGCGCAAAGAAGAACGTATCGGGCGAGGTGGTGTTTAATACAGCTATGACTGGCTATCCAGAGAGTCTGACTGACCCCAGTTATGCCGGGCAGATGCTGGTAATGACCTACCCGCTGGTAGGTAATTATGGTGTGCCCACGACTGAGACTTCTGAGAATGGATTGCCACAACTGATGGAGAGCGAACGCATTCACCCCACAGCATTGATTGTGGCTGATTATAGTGAGACCTATTCGCACTGGAATGCCAAAGAATCGCTCGATACATGGCTCAAGCGAGAAAATGTGCCAGCCATCACAGGCATCGATACCCGCCGTCTGACGATGTTGCTCAGGGAACGTGGTGTGATGATGGGAAAGATTGTTATTGAAGGGATAGAGGACACCATCAAACCAGAGGCTTATGGTAACGTGAATTGGGTTGAGAAAGTGAGTTGTAAGGAGGTCATCACTTATCAGCCCGTCGGCGAGCGGAATCATCGTGTCGTGTTAGTCGACTGCGGCGTCAAAGCCAATATCATCCGCTGTCTGTTGAAGCGAGGCATCGAGGTGGTTCGTGTACCATGGGATTATGATTTCAATCAGCTGGATTTCGACGGACTTTTCTTAGCCAATGGTCCTGGTGACCCTGAGCGATGCGAGAAGACAGTGGCACATATCAGAACATTCCTTCATCAAGAAGACGTTCGTCCGTGCATGGGCATCTGTCTCGGCAATCAGTTGTTGGCAAAGGCTGCTGGTGCCAAGACCTATAAACTGAAATACGGACACCGTTCGCACAACCAACCCGTGCAGCGAGTTGGTACTACGCAGTGCTTTATCACCTCACAAAATCATGGCTATGCGGTGGATGCCTCCACCCTACCCTCTGACTGGGAGCCGCTCTTTGTGAACATGAACGATGGTTCGAACGAAGGCATCCGTCATAAGCAGAATCCCTGGATGTCGGCTCAGTTCCACCCCGAGGCTTGTAGCGGCCCTGTGGATACTGAGTTCTTGTTTGATGAATTTGTAAAAATGCTAGGATGATGGAAGAGATTAAGAAGGTATTATTGTTAGGTAGCGGTGCCCTGAAGATTGGTCAGGCGGGTGAATTTGACTATAGCGGCGCACAGGCCCTGAAAGCCCTGAAGGAGGAGGGTATCCACTCTGTGCTTATCAATCCCAACATCGCTACGGTGCAGACTTCCCAAGGCATAGCCGATACGGTCTATTTCCAACCCGTAAAGCCCGACTTTGTGGAACGTATTATCGAGAAAGAGCGCCCCGATGGCATCCTGCTCTCGTTTGGTGGTCAGACAGCCCTCAACTGTGGTGTGGAACTCTATCAGCGTGGCGTGCTCGAGAAATATGGTGTCAAGGTGCTGGGCACCCCCGTGCAGGCCATCATCGATACCGAGGATCGCGATCTCTTCGTGAAACGCCTCGATGAGATAGGCGTCAAGACCATCAAGAGCGAGGCGTGCAGTACCATCGAGGAGGTGCGTCAGGCAGCAACCGACTTAGGCTTCCCTGTGATACTACGTGCTGCCTATGCCTTAGGCGGATTAGGCTCTGGCTTCTGCGATAACCAAGAAGAACTGGAGGCACAGGCCGAAGAGGCCTTCTCGTTCTCGCCACAGGTGTTGGTGGAGAAATCGCTGAGAGGTTGGAAGGAGATCGAGTACGAGGTGGTTCGCGACCAGTACGACAACTGTATCACCGTCTGCAACATGGAAAACTTCGACCCTCTCGGCATCCATACGGGTGAATCGATTGTGGTAGCTCCCTCTCAGACGCTCTCCAACGCTGAGTATCACAAGTTGCGCGCTCTCGCTATTAAGATTATCCGTCATATCGGCATTGTGGGCGAGTGTAATGTGCAGTATGCATTGGATCCTCAGTCAGAGGATTACAGAGTCATTGAGGTGAATGCCCGTCTTTCGCGCTCCTCGGCTTTGGCTTCGAAAGCAACAGGCTATCCCTTGGCCTTCGTCGCTGCCAAATTAGGATTGGGCTACGGACTTTTCGAACTGAAGAATTCTGTAACGAAGACCACCAGCGCCTTCTTTGAGCCAGCGCTCGATTATGTGGTGTGCAAGATTCCCCGTTGGGACCTGACCAAGTTCCAAGGCGTAAACCATCAGCTTGGTTCTTCGATGAAAAGTGTGGGCGAGGTAATGGCCATAGGACGAACGTTCGAGGAGGCCTTGCAGAAGGGGCTTCGTATGATTGGCCAAGGCATGCACGGTTTCGTAGAGAATCATGAGATCAAGATCCCAGACATCAAGAAGTCGCTCCATGAGCCTACGGATATGCGCATCTTCGTGGTATCGAAGGCACTGAAGATTGGCTATAGCATCGAACAGATTCATCAGTTGACTAAGATCGACCGCTGGTTCTTGCAAAAACTGAAGCACATTGTAGACATCGATCTGCAGCTGAAGGAGTATACACACCTTTCTGAAATCTCTGAGTTTATGGAGCCAAGCGAATTCAAGGAGTATCTTCAGTCGCCTGAAGTTGCCTCGCTTTTACATACAGCCAAAGTCTATGGCTTTTCTGATTTCCAGATAGCACGTGCGATAGGCTTGGAACATCGTATGAAAATGGAACAGGCTGGTCTCACCGTGCGCAAATGGCGAAAGATGTTGGGGCTCACACCCACCGTCAATCAGATCGACACCCTCGCAGCGGAATATCCTGCCCAGACCAATTATCTGTATTTGTCTTACCTTTAATATATTAGAATATGTGTGGAATTGTTGCAATATTGAATGTTAAGGAGCAGACGCATGAGCTGCGTGAAAAAGCATTGAAAATGAGTCAGAAGATCCGTCATCGCGGACCTGACTGGAGTGGCATCTACTGTGGTGGCACAGCCATCCTCGCCCATGAGCGACTGAGCATCGTCGACCCAGAATCTGGCGGACAGCCCTTGTTCTCGCCTGATCGCAAACAGGTGTTAGCCGTCAATGGAGAAATCTACAATCATCAGGAGATTCGGCGTCGCTATGCAGGGCAATATGAGTTCCAGACAGGTTCTGACTGTGAAGTGATTCTGGCACTCTATCGTGAGAAAGGCATCAATTTTCTTGAGGACCTCTCAGGTATCTTCGCCTTTGTGCTCTATGACGAGGAGCGCAATGAGTTCCTCATTGCTCGCGATCCCATTGGCGTTATACCTCTCTATATAGGCTACGACAGTGACGGTACTGTCTACGTGGCTTCCGAACTGAAAGCCCTCGAAGGACAGTGCGAACGTTACGAACCCTTCCTGCCTGGGCATTACTATTGGAGCGTGTCGCCTGGTGTAAAATGGTATTATCGTCGTGACTGGATGCAATACGACGCTGTGAAGGATAATCCCGCCTCTGTCGAGGCCATCCACGATGCCCTCGAAGATGCAGTGAAGCGCCAGCTGATGAGCGACGTGCCTTACGGTGTTCTGCTCTCTGGTGGTCTCGACAGCAGCGTCATCTCTGCCATCGCCGAGAAATATTCCGAGATGCGTATTGAGGACGATTCGAAAACCAAGGCCTACTGGCCCCGTCTGCACTCGTTTGCCGTAGGACTGAAAGGTGCGCCTGATTTGGCAAAGGCCAAGCTCGTGGCCGATCATATCGGCACTGTTCATCATGAAATCAACTATACCATTCAGGAGGGCCTCGATGCCATTCGTGATGTCATCTACTTCATCGAGACCTACGATGTCACCACCGTCCGCGCTTCTACGCCCATGTATCTGCTGGCGCGTGTCATCAAGTCGATGGGCATCAAGATGGTGCTCTCTGGCGAGGGTGCCGACGAGATCTTTGGTGGCTATCTCTATTTCCACAAAGCCCCTTCAGCAAAAGATTTCCATGAGGAAACCGTGCGCAAACTCGGCAAGCTCTACCTCTACGACTGTCTGCGCGCCAACAAGAGCCTGTCGGCTTGGGGTGTG
>JAEEGH010002615.1_pt1 | contig 48379 bp, 21 predicted proteins | sample 9134181 | NCBI WGS metagenome assembly JAEEGH01 (sample SAMN16246544, study PRJNA631951) | gut metagenome | biome: gut microbiome; feature: rumen; material: DP-attached | host: Bos | place: Iran: Karaj | collected 2018-10
CCTCGTTCAGACCACCCCACCCATACGGGCACCCCTCCTAACTTAGGAGGGGAAAAAGATACTTCGGAGGCTCCAATTATAATTACGTCAGGGTATAGATCGCCGGAGCTGAATAAAAAGGTGGGAGGATCTCCGACGAGCAATCATCTGACGGGCTGTGCTGTGGATATCCGCGTTGCTGGTATAGAACAGGCGCTCCGTTATGCGGTGATCCTGATGGACTATGCCGACGAGACCAAGCAGGACTATGACGAGATCCTGATTGAGAGGAACCGCTATGGCGCAATTTGGCTCCACTTCGCCGTCCGTCCGAAAGACAACCGCCGGAAGACAATGTTTCTACAAAAATGAATTCAAATCATCCTTACTTGTATTTCTTGACGCGGGCGTCGTCGATGATGCCGCTCCAGTTGAGGCCGAAGGCGAAATCGTAGGTGTGGCCGTCGGCATCCTGGTAGCAGCGGAGGTCACGAGGCACGTCTTCGAGCTGTTCCTCAACGGTCTTCATGTCGGCAGGCATCTGCATGGGAAGCAGGGCGGAGGGTTCCGTCTGGCCGCTGATGATGTCGAGTAGGGCCTGGTGCTGCACGTTGAAGGAAACGAGGATGGCATCGGCATTGGGCTCTATCTCCGCAAGCACCACAGGACGGCCCGTCTCGAGGATGACGATAAGAGGTTTGTCGCCCATCGCCTTCTTGGTGTCAGCGACGAGCAGCATATCATCGCGGTTGTAGGCCTTGACGGTTTTACCACGGAAGCTACGGTTGGTGGTCTTCTCCATCGGATCACCGCCAGCGACGCTCACTGGACGGGCGAAGGTGGCGGTATAGTCGTCGTATTGCAGGCTGAAGGGCAGATAGCCGTTGCCACCCTTCTTCACGTCGTCGTAGCTAAAGCCGAAGCCGGTGCTGGGTTCCTCGATGAGACAGATGGCGAAGTCGGCCTCAGCAGGCGTGTCCACTACATCGAAATACTTCTTCACGAGGTCGAGGCTGATGGGCTCGACGGTCTTCTCCTCAGAGATGCCGCCCCAGGCACCTGGGATGGCAGGGAAGTGGCGCTTGGGCACGAAGACCTTCTTGCGGTCTTTGACGGGCAGTACCTGATTGTCGTGGTTCTTCAGCATGACGATGGACTTGAGCTGGGCCTCGTAGCCCTCCTTCATATATTCCGGCTTGCCCACGATCTTCTCCGTCTCTGCAGGGTCGAGGTAAGGATTCTCGAAGAGTCCCACACGGAACACATTGAGCAACAGACGGCGTGCGGACTGCTCGAAACGCTGACGGGCACTCTCCTCGCCCTGATCCTTCACCCACATCTGATAGGCCTCGATGACGGGACCAATGGCGTTGTTGCCGCCGAACTGATCTACGCCAGCCTGCAGGATCTTATAGTGGCGCTCGGCCTCGTTGAAGGCTTCCATGCCCCAGGGCTTGCCACCACGGGGACTGTCGAGCACCTTCATATCCTGGGTGATGCCCCAGTCTGTGCAGATGACACCCTCGAACTTCGCCTCGTCGCGGAGCTGCTGCTGGATGAGCCACTTGCTGTAGCTGCCACCGACATTCTCGCCAGAGGGATCCTGATTCCAGAGGATGCTGTAGATGGGCATGACAGCAGAAGCCATCTCCGTACCGCCATCGAGTTTGAAGGCACCCTCGACGAACGACTGCTTGTGCATGGCGAGATTGTTGCCAGGATAGACGGCATATTTGCCTGAGGCATAGTGGGAGTCGCGTCCTCCCTCCTGGGCACCGTAGCCATACCAGTGTTTCACCATCGCATTGACGCTCTTCATGCCCCAGCCCTTGGTCTCAGGCGTGGTCTGGAAGGCGTCGCAGTAAGCACGTGCCATATCCGTCGAGAGGTCGGGATCCTCGCCGAAGGTGCCACTGAAACGAGACCAGCGGGGATCGGTGGCGATATCCACCTGTGGCGAGAGGGCCGTAGCGATGCCCAAGGCACGGTATTCCTCGGAGGCAATCTCGCCGAAGCGGTACATGAGCTGGGGATCGAAGGTGGCAGCGAGTCCGAGGGATGTCGGCCAGAGGGAGATCTGTCCGCCTGCGCCAGCGTTGTATTCGGTGGTGGCACGCGCCTCGTGGCGAGGATCGGAACTGGTGTTGGCAGGGATGCCGTGGTCGAGGCCTTCGACAAAGGCCTGCATGTTGTTGTTCCACACGGCAGCGATGGCAGGACTCTCCACACGCGTCACAAGGACGGCCCGCAGATGGTCGTCGGAGAGGAACTTCTTCTGATCGTCGCTGAGGTCGGAGGGTTTGGCACCGCTCTTCTCGTAGTCCTTCCCGTCGTAGGTAGAGACACCGAAGCCCATCGTGGGAATCATCGGTACAGCCTGATGGCTGCTGTAGAGCATCAGTCCGGCAATCTCCTCGATGGAGAGCTGGGAGGCGAGGTCGGCAGCACGCTCCTGTGCTGGGAGCCGCCAGTCTTCATAGGTATCGAGCGAGTCGTTGCGGTTCAAGTCCTTGAAGGCAAAGCCGTCCACGGTGAGCAACTTGACTCCCGACTGCGGGGAATAACCGAGCGTAGGTCCACCCTTCTGAGTGACCAGCATAAATGAATCCACTTGCTGCTCCGACCATTTCTGACCGTCGCAAGCCGTCAGTGCCACCAGTGCCAAACCAGCGGCCAGCCATCTGAAATCTTGAAACTTTCGCATACCCTTATAAGTTTAGTTGTCTATCTGGATGCAAATTTAAGCATAATCTTTGAGATACGCAAGCTTTTCAACGAAAAAGGTCCGGACTTTCGCAAGCCCGGACCCCCACCAAAACAATGTAAAGTCCTAAATTGACCATCAAATGATGGGCAATGGGGTAAACTATTGTTTATTTCACAAGATATTTCTTGCCTTCCTTAACAACGATGCCCTTGTAGCTCTTAGAGACACGCTGGCCAGCGATGTTATAGATAGCGGCAGAACCTGTATTCTTATTAACAACTACACCATTGATGGCTGTAGGATCATACTGATAAGGAGCAGTGCCTGCACCAACCTTCACCCAGAAGTTCTCAGCGCCAGTCATGTTGATCAGAGACTCTGTGCCGTCCTCAGTCATCCAGATAACGTCCTTGATGTAATAATCACAAGCATCCTTGATTTCTGCCATATTGAATGCGATAGACTTCATGCCGTTAGCCTCACCAGCAACAGTGAGAGTGGCCTCGAAGTCCTGCCATTCCTCTGTGAAGTTCACATCACCGATGGCAGCCCAGTGGAGATATGCACCTGGATCAGCGTGGCACTGTGTAGAAGACTTAGCGGCCTTGGCAGCCTTATACTTGAACTGAACGACAGTTGCCTCGCCAGTTGAGAGTTCGCGGTTAGCGACAATCCAGAACTGGTTGTCCCAAGGCTGGCCTGTACCACCTTCCTGTTCAGCTTCAGTATTGTCTCTCTCCAGAGCGTTGATGACAATTTCTGTCGGGTTAGCAACGATCTCGACGGGCTGCTGATCCTCTTCACCATCCAGCTTCAGGATGTTGATCTGCTTGCCTTCAGTATCCAGAGAGATCTTCCATGCACCAGCAGCGGGGAACTTAATCTTAGCAAGGCTACCAGCGGTGTATTCACCCCAGTTATCCTCACCGACATAATTACCAGAAGGCTTCAACGTATTGGTCTTGAATGCAGCGTCGTTACCACGAACTGTAGAAATCATAGCCTCATTCACCCAAGTGTCCTTCTTGCCAACTTCACCAATTGTAGCAATAATCAGAGCCTCGTCGTCAGGATCCTGCACAAACTCAGTAGCATTGTCGAAGTCGTACTCAATACCGGCAGCGGTGTTAGAAGAAGCTACGAAGTAACCCTCGTCGAGTTTCATGGTCTCCCAAGAGAGATCATCGAAATAGAAGTCAACAGCATCCTTAACTTCAGGATTCAGGTTGAATGCAACTGACCAACCCTCATCTGCTGCAGCATCAGGCCAGCTGATCGTCTTGTCAAATTCCTGCCACTCTTCTGTAAAGGTGACGTCACCGATAGCAGCCCAGTGCTTGTAATCAGAGGGATTCTGCTTGTGAATCTGTGTATTGGTCTTAACAGTCTGAGAAGCCTTGTAGCGGAATTTGATCCTGATCTGATCTCCTGGCTTCCAATTCTTCGGAGACTCAATCCAGAACTGGTTGTCCCATGCAGAAGCATCACCCTCTGTGGTAGCAGGCTGACCATGACATACAAAGATATGATTTTCTGGGTTTTCAGGGTCCACTTCGATATCAGAGGGGAATGGATCCCAGCCATCATTCTCATTCATATTTCTGCCCTTTTCCTTAGACCATGCGCAGATGAGATAGTTCTTGGTCTGGTCATTGAATTTTGTTTCGGCGTCATCCCAAGCAGTCTCGGCATCACCCATCCACTTGTTCTCGTGGTCTACGCCGGGGACGATGGGCTGGCCATCATTGGTGAGCCACTCCTGCCAGACAACTGGTCTTGACTCCTTCTGGTTGTGAGAAACAGCGACCCACTTCCATTCGATGGTTGCGGTTGCTGAACCAGGCTGTGCAACGAGGTTACAAGAAGTGCCACCGATACCGCTGTACTCCCATTCTACCTCCGTCCAATCAGTAGGAATAGCCACTGAAGCGCTGGCCTGCTGGCCGTCACCCCAGCCCCAGCCCATGTTGACGTTGATGGTGCAAGCCTCAGAAGCCTTCACCAATGCTTTCACAGTGTAAGCACCGTCAAGCTCTGTGGGGATACCGTCTGCAATGAAATACTGATGCCAGCCTGGTTCTGCCAGCTCGATCTTCTTGTACACGGTGCCATTGTCCGTGGTCACGTCGGCGACGACATTGTCACCTTCTGCCACGTCGGCTTCCGCCTTGTAATTGTACATGGCGCCAAAGTCGGTCATGACGCCGTCAACCCATTCAGGTACATAACTCATTACATAGAATGGGAAACCAGATTTGGTGGAGTAGTCGAGACTGTAGTCTTCTACCCACTCGGCCTTTGCTCCCAGGACACATGCCAGAAGAGCAACAAGAGTAAATAGTTTCTTCATAAATGAAAAATTTAATTAATAAAACAAGTTAATTGAAAAAATAAAATTTATAATCGTTCAGAGTAATGATTGCCAGGAAGAGCAGAATACTTCCTTCTCCTCACTGGCAACCGTATAGTTCCTTATTTTCCGCTTAGAGCATCGCAGAATGCCTTATAGGTGGCAGTGCGCACCCAGTCCTTGGTCTTGGTGTCGATAGCCCAGAGACCTACGGGATCACTCGTATCAGAGAGGTTGGCCTTACAGATACCTGCCTGCTTGTCGTTAGGAATCGTATTCATATAGCTTCTGATAGCGTATGCATAGAAGTCGGCCAGGTTCTGGCGCTGACTTGCCGTGATCGCACTGGCTGACACATTTGTGCCTTCAGCATCCTTATACTTGATGTCGAAATTAGAGAGGCGGATCAGTTTGCCTGTAGAAGCCAGATTGCCAAGCAGCTTTTCATACGCCGCCTTGTTGGCTGCCAATGTCGCAGCGTCCTCACTATAGGCAAGACTCACTTTGGCATTGATACCGTCGATCTTGGCACCGTTGGCATCCCACGTGTTGATCCAGTATTTGAGACTCTCAAATGTCTGTTCATCCTCGAGACCTGTCTCGCTGATGAAGAACTTCAACAGAGAAGGATCGCCCTCACGCGCTGCGAACTTGTCGCTGGCGACCTTTGACACTACCGGTGCATAGTTCTCACTGCCCAGAACATCCTGCCAGTAAATCTTTTCGGTAGAGTGCTTGAGGTCGAACATACCATTATCCATGACTGTCTTCGTATCGATAGCCTCCTCAATGAGGTCGAATAAACTGATACGGCCAGCATTGATCTTCATCAGACCATCGCACCATGTGTTGATGGCATACATGATCGTATCTTTCATCTCCTGCTCTGTCTGAGGACGGTGGTTGTCAGGATAGTAACCTACCTGAACCTTCTGGATATACATGACGGCAGAACGGGAGTTCTCGATTCTCAAGTAACCGTCTGTCTCGCCTTCTGCACTCTGGGCCTCCACGGTAACCTTTGTCCACTTGCCGGCTTTGAGAATCCACTTTCCATCAGCACCGGAACCGTCAACCTTGTTACCAGAGAAGGTGACGGTATAAGAAGCATCCTTATCGGACTTCACCCAGAATGTCGTGGTGAACTTTGCGAGGGGATCCACTTCAAAACCTTCGATGATGCGAACATTAGCTGCCGTACCGATCTTCAGTGTGTTCTGGTCGTCATATTTGGCAATGGACGCACTTCCCTTCTCGACAGTACCATGGAATTCAGTGGAGTCGTTGTAGTTGGCAGTCTTGCCTTCTACAAAGTCAACAGGAATCTCAATCGGCGCCGTGAGGTTGGCCAGCCATTCGTCAGGCTGGTTGGTATTGGCGAAGATAGGACTGCCGTAAACCTCATAGCCTATTTCTTCCACATGGGTGAGCAGATCGCTCATGTCGAGGAAGTTCATCACACCCTTGGCATTGACGATGTTACCAGACATCAGCGAGGTGCCGAAAAAGGCATTGTCGCAGTTGGTGACACATGCGGCATGGGCCAGTTCCTGTTTGTTGAAGTCTGATACCTTCAGCGTGGCACCAAGCGTCATGTTGGGGTACTGGCTTCTGTTAATGTATTGCTTAACAGGGTCCAGATCATTATACGGCTCCACATAACTCGGATCGGGTTCTGCGTAAAAATCGTCTGTCACGTTATAGTCGGCACAGGACGTCACGAGGAAGGAGGAAAGAGGAAGGAGGAAGGAGAATACTCCAAGCGCTACCTTATTATAAATCTTGGTAATCATAATTCTCAATTTTCAATTCTCAATTCTCAATTCTTTACGTATTTGGGTGAGTAGAACTCTCTCTTGTTTGACTCACGGGTCTGAACAACGAGCGTATCGTTTGTGGATACCTGAATGTCCTTATCGGCAAAGTTGACATTGTAAGACAGACGGAGGATATCACGCTGAACAGGCTGTCCGTTATTGCTACCCCACTGGTATTCCTTGTATTCTGCCCGCTCTGTGCCCTTGGTGATGAATTCGCCAGAACCTGTGGCTGTGATGCCTTCATCAGCGGTGGAAATCGTACACTGGTCACCATTGAAAGTGAGGATGAGGTTACACAGTACGGAAGCACCAGAGGTCTTGAAATACACAGGGAAGATAGCCTGCGTCATATTCTTGGTTTTGATTTCACAAATCTCATCGTTCTGGTTCACTGGGTTCGACGTGTAATGCTCGATGTCAGAATTCACAAGTGACACATCCCTACGGACGACTGTTGTGGGAACGCCTTTTTCCACCACATTGTCAACACCACGGCGGATATATTTCCCCGTCCAGGGATTCATATACTTCACGCAGTAGAGCACATAGTCCTTTGCCAGCACATCCCAGTCTTCCGTATTCGTGCGAGAGGGTGAGAGACCTTCACGCGGTGTGCCCGAGAGAATATGGTCAATGCCAGTGACGCCCGTCATCCTGAGAGGAATGACATAGCAGTCTTTGATGGAATTGGCATCGGCGAAGAAGGCATCGGTGAACTGTACCTCCACATAGCCTCTGGAATCACCATTGTAAGGAATGGAGTTGGATGCCAGCGTATAATAACTTGTCGGCATAGGCAGGACAGGCTCGTCTGGATTTCCTCCTTCATCAGTGAAATAGAGGTTGTCGCAGAGAGACTCGTCGACGACAATGCTCACAACGGCGTCACGTCCATGATAGGCTCCGCCCATGGTAGACCAAATACGGCATTTGTGCTCGTTGTCAAGCGTATTGTCGTAAATGTCGTTACCAAGTATCAGTGTACGCACTGGGTTCTGATAGGCAAAGTAGGCGGTTGTACCACCTTCATAGTCTGGGAACTCTTTATCTGCATTATAACACGACGTGAAGAGTGCGACTATAGAGAGACAGACGATAGACTGCAGACTATAGACTTTAGACGTCAGGTGTCTTTTATTAATCTTAGTAATCATAATTCTCAATTATCAATTATCAATTATCAATTATCCATTATTGCCATCCAGCATTTTGCATGAGGTTGCTCCATTTGAGAATTTCACTCTTGGGAACTGGTCCATACCACTGATAGGGGCTGGTGAAATTACGGTCCTCAACGTTGATGATGGTGTATGAGAGAGCACCAGTCTCTTCGTTGCGGTCAATCTGCACACCCTTCACACCTTCATTGATCGGCATCTGCCAACGACGGAGATCCCAAAAGCGCTTGTTCTCAAAGCAAAGCTCGATACGGCGCTCGTTACGGATCAGGTTTGTCATCTTAGTCTGGTCTGCTGCGCACTCCTCAAGATAGACATCGCCTTCAGGAAGATCTGCGCCGACCTCGTTTGTTGCAAGTCCTGCACGTACACGGATGGCCTTGATCACATCGTAAGCAGTGAAGCCGATGCCTGTAGGATCAGCCTTTGGTCCCCAAGCGTCGTTGGCAGCTTCCGCATAAGCGAGGAAGATTTCCGTGAAACGGATGCGCGGATAGATATGCTGCTGCTCAATGAGCGAACTTGACAGCGGGCTGACATCCTCACGGAGAAGCTTCTTCAGATAATAGCCTGTACGGGTAGAGGTTCCGATATTGTTCAGGTTATCAAAAATCTCACCCTTATTGTTAGGATAGGTTCCTGTGATGATCTCCGTCTTCCTGAACGTTGTGCCGTTGAGGATAATGTAGGTGTCAAGACGTGGGTCACGGCCTGCATAAGGGTTCTTCGGATCGTATCCGGAATTCGGATCGGCGATAGGAAGACCGCTGCGCATGGGGAATGCGTCAACGAGGTTCTGGGAAGGATTAATGCGGCCGTTACCATACAGTGTGGGCGGGAAGTTCTCCCTTTCCTGTTCTGCGTTCTTATGGCGGTCTTCACGCCAGAGGATCTCTGCCATCTCACCGCCAGAGGGTTCAAGCTTGGTCGTATTCTTGTACCAGATGTTACCTGTGGGGTCTAATCCTGCCACTCCGCCAATACGCTTGAGAACATTTCCGCAAAGCGTAGCTGCCACAGCAGAAGTGACACCACTTTGTTCGCGGAATGCAGGACTGGCTGCGAGGAGGGCAATCTGAGCCTTAATGGCCTCAGCAATCCTACCAGACAAAAGGTTTCTGGCCTTGTTACCAAATACGAGGTTGTAATTGGAATAGTTTGCACCCAGGGCAATATACTTGGGAGGAATCTGCTCATTATTATCTATATCTGCATAATCCAAGGGGAGAAGAGCCATAGCACTGTCACAGTCGGCGAAACACTGCTGGACACAGTCAGCGAAAGTAGCGCGCGGCTGGTTGTAGTCGGAACTACCGTCTTCAGGCGTAGTGAGCAATGGCACGCCATAGAGCTTGCCATCGTCAGCATAACCTCCATGAGCCTGGAGCAGATACATATAGAGGAGTGCACGAAGGCCGAAAGCCTCACCTTTCAGACGGTCGATGAACATCTGCTGCTTAGAAGCAGAACTGGGGGCCCATTTCACGTTATCCACTTTTGAGAGGAAGAGGTTGATATACTGGATACCATCCTTACAATTATCCCACCTGGACATCGGGTTGTTGTCTGAAGCCCAAGTACCTGTGGTCATGGTCAGAAAGGTATTGTTCTTCTGGTTGGTGACAGCATCGTCTGTAGCAACGTCCGTCCAGTTGTACTGGTTCCCTACATTGGTAATATAAGGAAGACGGTCGTAACCGTATATCTGCAATCCATGCGCATACTTAGACTCCTCGTACATGGCATCCTCCTGTCGGTTGTTTTCATCTGCCGGCTCGAACATGTCATCGCAGGATGTCATGAGGAAGGAGGAAAGAGGAAGGAGGAAGGAGATTGCTCCTACTGCCACTTTATTAAATATTCTGGTAATCATAATTCTCAATTTTCAATTTTCAATTATCAATTATTTAGAGGGTTACCTTAACACCGAGATTATAGAAACGTGTCTGTGGTGCATAACCAACGTTTGTTTCCATCAACTTACGTTCCTTAGCAATCGTAAAGAGGTCGTTTCCTGTCACATAAACCGAGAGTGCCTTTACCCATTTACCATTAAACATTTCCTCTGGGAAGTCGTAGGTCAGCTGCACCTTACGGAGGTTGAAGCGGTCTGTGCTGTACATCCAGAAAGTAGAAGCCGCACTATTGTTGGCCGAACTCGATGTGGTGAGACGGGGATGAGTAGCAGTGGCTGCGGACGCATCAGAAGTCCAACGGTTACGCACATTGACAGAGTACTTAGCATCACCACTCATATAGTAGTAGCCGTTGTTCTTCATGCCATAGGCACCGAACTGACCATTACCCAATATGAAGAGCGTGAAGTTCTTATACTTGAGCGTGAGGTTCACACCGAATGTGAAAGGAGAGCCATACGTACCCGACTTGCCCAGTTCGACCTGGTCCTTGCTATCAAGAACACCGTCACCATTCACATCCTCATACTTCAAGTCACCAGGCTGAATGGTACCACCGATCTTCGGCGTCGGGAGACCACTGTTCAGCGTGTACTTGCCAGTCTCTTCATTGTAGGTAAAGTCGCTGGTAGAATAGAATCCAAGGCACTTATAGCCCCAGAGAGCATCAATGGGACGACCCTCCTTGTGCAGATAGTCATATTCTACAAGTTCATCGTACTTCTTGTTCTTGGTCGTGAGATACGTTCCAACGAAACCAAGCTGAGCGTATACATCACCAAACTGCTTCTGAGCAGAGATGCTGAAGTCAAGACCCTTGCGGTTCTGAATGTTATTGTTGATGGCCGGCATGAATGTACCGTTGTTAAGACCACCCTGCAAGTGTGAGGGGAATGTGGTCAGGTTCTGCACGATAAAGCCATCCATATCCGTATTGAAGAATGTGAGGTCAGCGTTGATCAGCTTGTTGAAGAACGAGCCGCGAAGGCTGATCGAGAATTCCTTACGATGAATGTAGTCGAGAGAAGGATTGCTACCCATTGTGGAATTGGTACGGTCTGTAGAAGATCCTTCATTCCATGAGAAGCCGCTGCCAGACGTTGTCCACAAAGCATCATAAAGATAGAAATAGACATCATTGTTATTTTTTTTCATATAGACATCGATATCCTCGCTCAGATTGCTATATGAGGCGCTGAGCATCAGATCGTCGACAAAGCTCCCCTTCATGAAGTTCTCCTTGGCAATGTTCCAACCGAGTGTGAACGAAGGAGAAAGGGCTCCACGGTGACCTTCGGCAAGACGGGCAGAATGTACAGCAGCCAATGATGCTTCTGCAAAGTAACGACCCATATAATCGTAACCAGCCTGAAGGCCTAAGTTGGCATTGGCATAACGATGATACTCGCCACTGCGCGTTGTCGTGTACATATTGGCGAGAAGCATACCCGTCACATGATGCTTGTCAGCAAATGTATTATCGTAGTCGAAATGACCGTTCCAAGTAATGGTCTGGCGGTATTTGGTATTCGACATCGCCATGTGACCTGTCACAATCTCATCGTTCTGCTGGGTAATACCTACGATAGCGTCTTCCGAATTATAATTACTCCATGTAGGAATAAACACGGCGTACTTGTTATCGTATGAAAGGCTGTAGTTGGCAGCATAGTCGATAGAGAACAGAGTCTTGAACGTCAAGCCCTTCACGAAGTTGTTCATGTCATAGATGATACCGGCATCGAACTGGAACTGACGGCTCACGTCTGTGGTCTTACCACCGAAATAGCAGTCTGCTATGGCATTGGTCTGAGTGGCTTTCGTACCTCCGGGGAAATATGTCCCGTCGAGAAGGTTGAGAGACTTGTTCAGAAGGGCAATGGCCTTGGTGGCATTGGGATCTACCATGTAGATAGGAATCAGCGGTGCAGCGTTCTCCGGGAAATTGGGACGACCATATCTGCCAGTATTGCTCCAGTAGCCATTCGTCAGCTCTTCACCCGCGGCCTCATGCCAGAATTCACCCTTGTTCTTGTTGGCGTTGTAGAACGTAGCGCTGGCGTTGGCAAAGCCCTTGATGACCTTGTTGACCACGAGATCCACATTACCACGAACGCTGAAACGGTCGGTATAGTTGTCCTTTGCATCACCGAAGTTCAGGAGATCCTCAATGCGATAGTAGTTGATGTTCGTGTAGAAGTGGGCACGCTTACCACCACCTTGTATCTCCAGCGTAGCCTCAGAACGGTTATACGCCTTGCGGACATACTCGTCTGAATAGTAGTTCACGTTCGGATAACGGTAAGGATTGAGACCCGAAGCATGATTGTAGATATCCTGCTGGGAATATCTCGGATCGAGTCCGTCGTTGGCACGGGCTTCGTTGTAAAGCGTCATGTACTCAGCAGAACCCAGATACTCAGGGAATGCCTTCGCCACATGGAAGCCTGTATTGGCATTGGCTTCGATCTGAAGACCGTCCACCTTGCCACGCTTGGTAGTAATCAGGATAGCACCCTTGGCACCCTTGGAGCCATAGAGCACAACAGCCTGTGCACCCTTGAGGAAGGTGATCTGCTCTATTTCAGAAGGAAGCACATTGTTCGACGGACGCTTCACACCGTCGATGATGACGAGCGGCATGTTGCTGTTGTCATTATTGTCAAGACGGTCATTGTCCATACCCCAAAGGTTGTTGCCGTTCCATCCGCCAACAAGCGCATACATGTCCTCAAGGCTACTCGTCATATAATCCTTCTTCTGAAGCTCTTCCATGTCCACATAGGAAATACCTCCGAGAAGATGATCGGGATCCTTGTCGCGGAAAGCAACATGGACTTTCTTTTTCACCACAGTGGAATCAGCGTCGTCAGCAGTCTGGGCATTGACCGTCAGCGGCGATACCGTAAACATGGCAAAGAGAAATATGTTTCTTTTAATATGTTTCATAAAATTGTCAATTTTCAATTATCAATTATCAATTGCCATTGTCTTACCATCCCGGGTTCTGGGGGAATCCTTCATAAAGATAGATGTCCTTGTCGGGAAGCGGGAACCAATAGTGCTTTGATTCCAGACGACGGCTGATCAACTCCTCCTTGTGGAAGTTTCCAACCTTTGCGTCCTTTGGATCATGATCCTTAAACCAGGCAGCATCTTCCAGGCGCTCAAACTCATGAGAGTATTTCACCGTGTAAGGAGCCTCTGTCAGAAGAAGCCAGCGCTGAAGGTCACACCAGCGGAAACCTTCGAAGGCAAGCTCCACAGCACGCTCACGGCGCACCTCATCAAGAAAATGCTCCCTGGTGTCCATACAGTTAGCTACGACATGCTCCATAGGATAGTCGTCAGAGTTCACACGGTCACGGAGTGCGTTGATGGCCTCAACAGCAGAATACGACGGACAATAGGTAGGTCTGTCCTTCAGGTCACTGGCACTATTTGCGATAGCAGCCCTTGCCTCTGCATACATCAGATAGATGTCAGCCAGGCGCATATAAGGCAGATAGCTCTGGAAGGCATAATCCCAGTCGTACCATCTGTCACCTTCGTTACACTGGTGAGGAACAAGCTTCTGGATGAAATAACCCGTACTACTTGCATTGTCAACAGCACGCATGGCACCGCCGGTGAAAAGATCACAATACTCAAGTTTCTTCTGTTCGCCATCCAAGGCATCTGTACTGAGTACATAGTGGAAACCATCGAACACGATATCGTGATATAAGCGCGGGTCACGATCCTTGTAGGGATGTTCAGGATCCCATCCGGCTTTCTCGTTAATCACATACTGACCATTCTGAACCAGATAGATAGGCTGTCCATTGGCCATTCCGTACTGATCTACGAGGTTGGCTGTCGGGTGGTGAATGATGTTATCGTGAGCCACGAGACCTGCGACCTTCGGACCGAAGATCTTGGCGCAGTTCCAGTTGGCAGAGTTCGTACCAGGATAAGCACCACGGAAGATGGCCTCCGTAGAACCAGGCATCATCCAACTCTGCTTCACAGTATAGAAGATGTCTGAGTAGCAGGACTCTGCATTCTCGTCACGCTCGTGATCATAGATGCTGGAATACCTGAATTCTGCCAACTTATACTTCACTGTTCCTTTCTTTACCAGATCAAGCGCCTTGCCAAGAGTCTCAGCAGCCTTCTTACAGTATGCGACATCATAATCATAGGTCTTGCCGTTGCTGCTGGCACCTAAGAGCTGAGCAACGCCACCGTCCTTGGTCTTCTCAAACTCCTTCATGAGAGGAGAACCAGCCCAGAGATAGCACTTACCCAGATAGCAGAGTGCCATGAACTTGTTGACACGCAGGTCGTTCTTTCCTGCAGTCTGCATACCAGCCAGTGTCTCGTCCCAGTCGTAAGGAAGAAGGTCGTATGCCCTTTCAAAATCCTCTGCGCAGCGGTCTGCACATTCCTGGAAAGAAAGGCGGGGCAGTTCAGGGATTTCTGAACCAAAAGCCTCGTCGATGTATGGCATGCCGCCGAAATAGCACATCACTTCGAAATGCCACCATGCACGGAAGAAATACATCTGTCCGAGCAACAGGTCACGCTCTTCGTCAGTTCCTACGAGAGACTTAATGTTCTCAATACCCATGTTACACTTACGAATGCAGTACCATGAGTTATCCCAGAGTGACTGACGTCTGCCATTATAGGTGCCACCTTTTAACCAGCACTGTGTGTTGCTAACCCAGTTACGATAGTTACCAAGGTCTACCTGGTGATCCATGTGTGCATAGCCCTCGGGATTGTGAACAGCGTCATCACCGAAATTCCATGCGGTACAATAGTTAACCTTCTCCTTATCAGGAATCAGGTTATAGATTTCCTCAATATATCCCTGGAAGTTGCGGAAGTTCTTGAAGGCCTCATCCTCTGCCACGATAGACTCCGGATCCTTGTCGAGCCAGTCGGTGCAGGAAGTGATGGAAGCGCCTGCCACAAGGAGCAGCGAACCACACAAGAGGGATTTTATGTCATTATAATATTTCATAATCGTATACGCCGTTAAATGTTAAGCTTAATTCCGAAGTTATAACGTCTGACAGTCGGGTAGGCACCACCGCCACCACTGAATCCGTAGTTACTCTCACGGTCGTCAGGCATCTTTGTGATCAGGAAGAGGTTGTTACCATTCACGTAAAGCTTCAAACTTGTGAAACCAAGCTTCTTGATCCAGCCCTTCGTCCATGTATAAGCAATCTCCACGTTCTTCAGACGGAAATAGGAGCCGTCATAAAGATACTGTGTACCGTCGTTGTAGGAAACCTGTGTGGTGAATCGTGGTACAACGACTTCACCGCCTCTGTCTACCGGATTCCACCAAACACCATTGTCATATACAGTCAGAAGCTTATTATTGAAAGAATGGAGGCCTACGTCACGAGTAACGCCTGTTGCTCCATATAACTGGGCAAAGCAGCTCCAGCCTTTCCACTCCCAGCCGATCGTGGCGTTGTAGGTGTGTTCCGGAGTACCGGTATAACCGTAAGGAGCCTGGTCATTTGTTTCATCAACAACACCGTCACCATTGAAGTCTACAATATAATGGTCACCGATGAGTACCTGGCTATCGTCCTTCTCTCGTGCAGGCGTACTATAGAGTTCATCATAGGTACCAATGAAACCGTTGTCAATAAACGAAATGTACTGGCCCTGAGAATAGCCCTGTGCCTTACGGTAAGCAGGAATCAGAGCGGGGTCATCCTTTTCTATAATTTCATTATGCGCGTACGTGTAGTTGGCGTTTGCCCAGAAGCGCATGCCATTGTTCAATACCTTGTTGAAACGGACTTCAAACTCGAAACCGTGGTTCTTCATCTTACCCTTGTTGATGTCAGGGTTCGTGGCTGCACCATAGTAAGAAGGCACTGAACGGTTGCTTCCCGAGATGAAGATATCTTTACGGTCGTCGCGGAAATAGTCGAAACTACCTGCAAACATACCACCAAGGATCGCATAGTCGAAACCGATGTTCTTTTTCACCACCGTTGCCCAACGGAGGTCAGGGTTGGCAATCACCGCTTCCTTATATCCGATGAACGGGCTTGCAGAACCGTCAAGACCCATGTTGAAACCATTACCACTGTTCGTGACTTCCCAAGTGGTCAGGTAAGCCCAGCGTGCACCACCGGCGTCATCACCGATCTCACCGATAGAACCACGGATCTTGAACATATCTATAATCTTCTTATCCTTCAGTTTCTTCATGAATTTCTCTTCCGAGATCATCCATCCTAAGGCTCCTGAAGCGAAGAATACGAAGCGGTTGTCTGGAGAGAATTTCTGTGAACCGTTGTAAGCACCGTTGACCTCGGCGAAATACCTGCTCTTATAGTCGTATGTGGAACGGAACACCCAGTCCTCACGACGATCCTCGAGGTCTGCATTACCTGCCTGGATACGGCGTTTCCAGTTACCCATGAGCGTCACGTTATGGTCACCGAACTGACGACCCCAGAAGAGTTGGAGCGACATTTCCGTTGCACGGTATGTTTGATTCACAGTACCTGCAACTGTTGACCAGTCACGGCTCTCATAGAAATCGAAACCTGTTGTAGCATTGATTTCATTCTCCCAAAGCATCTGACCTACCTCAGGAAGCATATACGCTTTCTTGGTGGTGTGCAAGTCGGAGATACCACGGTCACTCTCATTGAACTGGTTGTCCCAAGAGATGGTACCACGTGCGACAAGGCCCTTCGTGATGAAATCAAGTTTCTGCTCAAGGGCAAAGTCAGTGAACACACGGGTGATGGTTTTCAACTCATAACCTGACGTTGCCACACTTGCAGGAGAGTTCTCAATGTTGGAAACCAACGGGTAGTAACCCCAAGATCCGTCAGAGAACTGAACGGGGAAGAGGTTGGGCGCCATACCATAGGCACCGGCCCACTTCTGCTGCTGGAAGAACTCGCCATTATTACCATAATAATAACGCGGGGTCTTCTGCTGGGCATTCGAACCTGCCAGGTTCACCTTGAACTGAGTGGTCTTCGTAATCTGGAAGTCCAGGTTTGAACGAACATTCAAACGGTTGTAGGCATAACCACCGGTATACCCCTGATGGTTATCCCAAATCTTCGTCATATCACCTTCGTTCTGGAAGTCGAAGGCCACGAAATACTTCACGAACTGTGTACCACCAGAGATATTGAGGTTTGTATTATATGAGAAAGCGGTTGATTCGAACATCTCATCCTGCCAGTCAATGTTGGCATAGCGCTCTGCCTGGCTGTATTCGCCGAGGTAGGTACCGTCGGCGCTATAGTTAGGCTTGACTCTATAGTCCTGATTGCGGAAGTTCTCGATGAATGTCTGTGGACGGTAGTATGCCCAAGAAGCATCACCACCGATGGCAAGCTCATGCTCAATGGCCTGGTTGCGGTACATATAGCCATCGTAGGAATCATACTTACGCGGGAGTTTTGACACAGCCTTCAACGTGGCGTTGAAACCGACATCGATCTTCGCCTTGCCTTCCACACCACGCTTGGTGGTAATCAGGATAACGCCGTTAGCACCTTTCACACCATAGACGGCTGTAGCGGAAGCATCCTTCAGTACAGAGACAGTAGCGACTGATGTCACATCCACGGACTTGATCTCACGCTCGACACCATCCACAAGGATCAGCGGCTGAGCATCCGTGTTCCAGGCTGCTGCACCACGAATATAAATTCGCGGATCCTCTTCACCCGGCTGACCAGTAGAAGCGATGGTGGCAACACCAGGCACGTTACCCGTCAGTGCTGCACTGACACTACCGATACCTGCTGAACGTTCAAGAACTTCACCAGTTGTCTGGGTAATGGCACCTACCACTGAGGCTTTCTTCTGCTGGCCGAAACCAACGACTACCACTTCCGTGAGCTGAGTATTGTCAGATAGCGAAATGTTAAAATTACGCTGCTTACCGACTTTCAGTTCGCGGCTATCCATTCCTACGTAAGAGACAACGATGACCGTGCTCTCAGAAGGAACACTCAAAGAGAAGTTTCCATCGAAATCGGTAATCGTACCGACCGATGTGTTTCCCTTGACGACGACTGAGGCACCTATCAGCGCCTCGCCGTTTGTATCGACAACGGTTCCCTTGATATCGACCTTCTGGGCCCACATCGTCGTACAGAACAACATCGTCAACAACAAAATACTAAACTGTTTCATCTTGCTGATTTTGATTCAACACTATTATCGAGGTGCAAAATTAATTAATATTAATTAAACAAGTTTTATAATATGTATCATATTGTTTATGCCTGCTATCTGTAGCGGCCAAATGTTACAAATGATAAAACAATTGTTATATTTTAAAAACTTTTGCCTTTAAACCTTTATTATTTAACGGTTACTAAAATTCCACTTGGAGTTGTCACTATTAAAGTCATAGACAGCGAGCGTCGGGGTAGAGTCGCCGGCAGAGTAGAGGCAGTACTTGGTGTTTATGCCCTCGATGCCGGGGATAGCCTTCGGCATGATGCGGTAGGTACCGTCGGTGAGTTGCTCGATGCGCCAGAGTTGTTCGTCAGCACCGGTGTAGGCAGGAACGGTGGTCACCTCGCATGCTGCAGTAGCGGCGAGTGCACGGTCTGTACCTTCTATGGTGATCTTGAAATAGGGATTGCTCAGGTAGCCACCAGCCTCATCAACAGGTGTAATGGTCCAGCGCTGGTGGGGACGGTACATATAGTCGCCGATACGGGCAGGAATGTCACCCTCGGGCCAACTACCCTTAACTTCATCCAATGTCTGGTTGGCGATGGGTTTGGCAGGCTCTTGCATCTGATTGCGGTTGAACCAACCCTGACGCTGTTGCTGCATGCGGGCAAAGTCAACGGTGAGTTCGAGGGCATAGCCACGGCGCTCAGACAAGATGGCGAAGTTGCCGCCCTTGAAGTTGTCGCCAGCCACAGGCCAGCCGTTCTTCCATACCAGAGGACGGATGGCGAGCGTGGAACGGCCACTGAGTTCGAAGTCTGCCTCCCAGTGGAATGACATCACCTCGACACCCTCATCGACGATGAAACGTCCGAAGTGTCCTGCACCACAGGCACGCTTCTCGGCAGCGATAACCATCTTACCACCACCATGGAACATATCACGGCCTACGTTGTCGATATATGGACCTTCAACACTCTTGGAACGGCCAACTACGATATTATAGGTGGAGTTGACACCATCGCAACAGGTACCATGAGTGCCGAGCAGATAGTACCAGCCGTCGCGATACATGAGGTCGGAGGCCTCACAATCGATGGCAATGTCCTTCTCCTTGTTGCCAGCCTTGCGGAAGCCCGTCTTGGGGTCGAGCTCGATGAGACGGATGGTGCCGAAGTAGGTGCCATAGCTCACCCAAAGACGACCTGTGGTGGGATCCAACAGCAAACCTGGGTCGATGGCATCCTGATCCTCCATACCATCAGAGAAACACACCTCTGTAGCTTCAGACCACTTGAAGTCGGGCGACTTCGGGTCGAGGGTCTTGTTCCACATCGTGAGGATACGACCTGCATGACCACCGCCGAGGCCACCGCCGGTGGCACCGTAGATGCAGAGGTAACGGTCACCGATCTTCAATACATCGGGGGCAGCACCGCCACCAGGACGATCTGCGCCAGAGTTCCAGCTCCAGCCGTCTTCAGAGATCAGGCCTCCACCGCCAGTGCCGAAAGTATAATACTTACCGTCGCACTCAGCCAGTGTCGAGGGGTCGTGGATATAAGGTGCGCCAATCTGCGCTACGCAAAACAAATGAGCTGAAACAGCTAATGTTGCACTTAACAAATATCTTTTCATATTCTTCTTCTATTTTTAATGGAAACTAATTCCCGTAATAATGCGTAATTTCCCGTAATTATTATGGCAAATTATGATTAATTATGGCAATTCGTTTCTTTTCTCATTCTAAATTACTATTTGTTTCCTGAGGTTGTTACCTTGAAGTTCTTAACGGGATTTCCTTTCTCATCGAGGAAGCGGACACAGAAGTCGCTCATGCCAGGGCCATTGATGATGGCACCACGGAGGATGTTACGACCCTTCTTGAGGGTGAGGCGCGACGACATGGCATCGTCCTCCACCATACGACGGTCACCGGAGAGCAGGAGCGCCTCCTCGCCATTGAGCCACCACATAGAAGCAGAGTTGGAGCCGACGGCGAGACGTACGTTCTCGATATCCTCCTCACAGTCGATAATCGTGACAGTCCAGAAGAGGACACCATAGACCTGCTGACCCCACTTCTCAGCGAAGCGGAAGAGCTTCACGTTGTAATTCTCGCTATCGAGGGCGTGCCAGGTGAGCGTCTGCTTCACGGTTGTGACCTTAGGTTCTGCTGGGGCCTGTTGTCCGAAACTGCGTCCGAAGCCAGGAGCCACCTCCACCTTTTGATAGACAGCCTTCACCTTCTGGCCATCCTTCGGAACAATCGTCTGCTGACCCTTGAAGTACTCGGTAGCAAAATTCTCACGCAGATAGCTGTCGGTGAAAACGGTGTTGCCGCTATTGGGCTTGTCGAGGGGCTCAAGGATGAGCCAGCGACGGATGAAACCGTCATCGTCAGGCTGCGCAGAGGCGGTGGTCACAGGTGAGAAGTACTTGGGACGGTTCTTGAACTGCACCCAATCTATGCTGACGCCAGCCTCTCCCTCACTGGTAATCACCAAGTCGCTGACACCCTTCGGAACGAATGCCAAAGGCGAAGTCATCGTGAGCCACTGGTTACTGAAGTCACGACGGAACATAGCGGGAGCACCTGCGGGCGTCTCGGGCTTCACGGTCATATCAATCTTTGCCAGGATCTTTCCGTCGGCAGTTTTCTCGCGGACATAGAAAGAGGTATTCTCTGAGGCCCTGGCGCTGATGAGAATATAAGCATCGTTCAGACAGCTGAAGTCGATGTCGTTGTAACGGATCCAACTTCCCTTGTTGGGAAGAATGGCCTCGTAACCACGGAAGGTATTGACAGTATCGATGAGTTCTGTCATCACATCACTGCTGGCACCACTGTAACGGTCGACCTCGATCTTCTCCGTAGCCTTGTTGATACCTACGCCACGCATCGTCTGTGTCACCTCCTGGATGGTACCGTCGGGATTGAAATACAATTCCTCGATGCAGACCGAACGACGCTTGTCGTCACGCGGTGAGAGATAGTTGTGGTGATAGAACAGATACCACTGGCCTTTGTAATTGACGATGCTGTGGTGGTTAGTCCAGCAACCATTTGGCTGTTCAGCCATAATCAAGCCCTTGTATTCATAAGGTCCCATGGGGTTCTTACTCATGGCATAGCCAAGAACCTCGGTATTCTCTCTTACATACGGATAGGTCAGGTAATAATTGCCGTTGTACTCAAAGGCGAAAGGACCTTCTGCCTGACGATTAGGCAGGTCTTTGAGGCAGTTCACACCATACACCTCAAACTCACGTTCGCCAAACTTCACCTTTTCTTTGGGAGTATCGTCAGCGAGTTCCTTCATATTGGGCTTGAGCTTTGCACAGCGGCCGTTGCCCCAGAAGATGTAGGCGTTGCCGTCGGATGCCTGAAGCACGCAGGGGTCGATGCCACTGATGCCCTTGATGTTCTCCGGTTCAGGAACGAACGGTCCCTCAGGACTGTCTGCGATGGCAACACCGATACCAAAGCCACGGCCATCCTTGGGAGCAGAGGGGAAGTAGAAATAGTACTTGCCATTGCGCTCAACGCAGTCGGGTGCCCACATCGAATAAGAGTCAGGACGCACCCAGGGCACTTTGTTCTGGGTGACGATCACACCGTGGTCTGTCCAGTCGGTGAGATTCTCGGATGAGAACACGTGGTAGTCCTCCATGCAGAACCAGTCCTGCCGCTGTCCTGCGGGAGGCATGATGTCGTGCGAGGGATAGAGGTACACCTTATTATTAAATACGCGCGCGGTAGGGTCAGCCGAGAACTGGTCGCGGATGACGGGGTTTTGTGCCGACGACAAGAGTGGCACACCCAAGAGTAATGAAAGTAGATATCTCTTCATATTTTGGAAAATTTGTTATTGTTAGTTTTTGATGTGCAAAAATAGTTCTTTTTCTTCTATCCGCCAAATCAAATCACCCCTTGAGGGCCCAAATGTAACATTTCGTAAAGTTTCTGTTATAAAATGACAAGGCCGTGACAGACCAACTCTGCAAAAATATTCGTATCTTTGCAGCGAAAATATAACATTATAACATTAAAACGATATGAAAAGACTGTTGATTGCTTTATCATTCATCATTTGCCATCTATCATGGAGCGTAGCGCAAACACGTATCAACGCTGACGGCACCGTGACTTTCCAGTATTATAACGACAAAGCCAAGGAGGTGCTGGTAGACGTACAGTTTGCAGGTCGAAACGCCATGCAGCGTGACGAACAGGGATACTGGTCTGTAACCCTCGGACCAGCTGCGCCCGACATGTATCCCTACTGCTTCATCGTCGACGGCGTGAGCGTGATGGACCCAGAGAACCCGCAATACTTCCCCAATGAGGGCTTCAAGAATTCGTTGTTGGAGATTCCTGCCCAAAAAGGCAGTCTGGCGCACGACATCAAGAACGTGTCCCACGGACAGATAGACTATATCCACTACTACTCCAAGAGTCTCGGTGCCACCAACCAGGCCGTGGTCTATCTGCCACCGAAGTACAAGGAGAATCCGGATAAGAAATATCCCGTGTTCTATTGCATCAGCGGCACCACCGACACCGAGGAGGTGTACTATAAGGTAGGCCGTGTGAACTATATCCTCGACAACCTGCTCGCAGAGGGCAAGGCTGAGGAGATGATCGTGGTGCTGCCCTACGGCAATCCCTATAAGCTGCTGCCCACACCCCAGACAGGCATGTTCGGAGCACCGGGATCACGCTTTGGAAGCGATGTGTTCAGCCTCGACCTCAACAACGACCTGATGCCCTATATCGAAAATCACTACCGTACCATCAATGATGCCGACCACCGTGCCATCGGCGGTTTCTCACGTGGCGGCAATCAGGCACTCTTCAACGGTCTGAGCCATCTGGACAAGTTCGCTTATCTGTGCAGCTACAGTTCTTTTACCTCAACGGACATCCCCGGTGTTTACGACAATGCCGACGATACCAATAGTAAGATCCGCCTGTTCTGGCTCGGTGTGGGCACGGATGACTTCCTCTATGGCAATGCCCGCGACTATATGGAGTTCCTCGACAAGCACGGCATCCGCAGCGTGAAGGAGTACACCCACGACAAGTTCGGCCATACCTGGATGAACGCCAAATACTTCCTAAGCAAGACCCTGCCCCTGCTTTTCAATCCCAAAGCCGCAGAGGAGGCGATGAAGAACGGACAGCCTGCCCTCGCCGCCACAGGCCAGGAGCAGCAGTTCACGCCTGGTGTGATGGCACGCCTCTTCCCCAAGCCCATCATCTCGCCAGAATACAAATACGACAGTGTGATCTTCCGCATGAAGGCTCCCGATGCCAAAGAGGTACAGCTCGCAGGTGAGATCTTCGGCAAGCCCATCACCATGGAGCGAGACAGCGACGGTATATGGAGCACAGAGGTCGATGAGCATATCTACGAGGTCTTCACCTATTATTTCCTTGTGGACGGTACGCCTGTGGCAGACCCGCAGAACATGTACCTCGCCCCATCGAAAGGCTTCAAGCCCAGTATCTGCAACAATCCCGCTGCCACGTTCAACTACGGCAGTATGGCTGACAACATTGAGCACGGTGTGGTAAGTTACGATCTGAACAACCAGGTGGCACGCTATATTCCTGCAGGAGTCAGGAGTCAGGAGTCAGGAGTCAGGAGTCAGGAGTCAGGAGTAGAGCCAGCCTTCTGCATCCAGCTCATCCCGGGCAAGGATGACACCATCGAGAGCTGGTTCAAGATCGGTGGTGCCGATGTGATGGCCGACAAACTCATCGGTCAGAAGAAACTCCCGCCATTCTGCATCATGACGGGCTGTGAAGGAAAAGGCTCCTGCTGTCAGGGTAACGACCATAAATGTGACAAGAAAGTCTATACCCTCAAAGCCGACGACTATCCTAACTGGCCTGAGCGCCGTCATGCCCTGGAGTCCATCCTCGACTCCCTCTTGCTGCAGGCGGCTGCAAAGGGTGATATCAGCATCAATCTGCCCCTCTTCCAGACGAAATACACGGCTGACCCCTCCCCCATCGTGGTGGGCGACCGTCTGTTCCTCTTTACCTCCCACGATGCCTCGCCAGAGGATATCCCCGACGTGAACGAGAAGAGTTCTGCAGGTTTCTTTATGTACGACTGGCTGCTGTGGTCCACCACCGACATGGTAAACTGGACGGAGCACGGTGCCGTCGCCTCTTTGAAGGACTTCACCTGGCGCTCACGTGAGAACGGCGGCTGGGCCATCCAGACCGTCGAGCGCAACGGCAAATACTACCTCTATGCCCCACTCCACGGCCACGGCATCGGCGTGCTCGTGGCAGATTCTCCTTACGGTCCTTTTCATGATCCCCTCGGCAAGCCGCTGGTGTGGGACCAGAGCAACTGGTTCGACATCGACCCCTCCGTCTATACCGACGACGACGGACAGGCATGGCTCTACTGGGGAAATCCGCACACATTCTATGCTCCTCTCAACGAGGATATGATCTCGCTGAAGGGTGAGGTGACAAAGCTGCCGCATATCAAGCACTACCAGGAAGGGCCGTGGTTCTATAAGAGAAGCCTCACCCCCAACCCCTCTCCGAAGGTCGAGGGGAGTAAATATTACCTCGCCTTCGCATCAACCTGCTGCCCTGAGGCACTGGGCTATGCCATGAGCGACTCGCCCACAGGCCCCTGGGAGTGGAAGAACTACATCATGCGCCCCACCCTCCGCGACCGTGGCAACCACCCTGGCATCTGCGACTTCAAGGGCCATTCCTACATCTTCGGACAGAACTACGACCTGATGCACCTCGACACCTTCGTGCACCACGAGCGTCGTTCAGTGTCTGCCGCAGAGATCACCTACAATGCCGACGGCACCATCCAGGATGTGCCCTACTGGCTGGATCAGGAGCCGCTGAAACAGCTTCACTGGCTCAACCCCTACGATCGTGTGGAGGCAGAGACGATGGCGTGGGGCTATGGCCTGAAGTCTGCCAAGATGGGCATCCCCAATACGGGTGTCGTGGCCGATATGCCCACATCGACGGGTAAGAAGAATATGTATATCTACGACATCAACGACGGTGAGTTCATCAAACTCCGTGGTGTGGACTTTGGCCAGGGTGCCACACGATTCAGCATCACGGGTTCTTCTACCGGCTCCTGCACCGTCACCGTGCGCCTCGACAGCCAGAACGGTCCCGTCGTAGCCACAGTCCTCATCCCCCGCACGGGTTCCGTGGATAAATACCGTACCTTCAGCACGAAGGTCAACAACGCCTCGGGTGTCCACGACCTCTTTCTCTGCTTCAGCGACAATACGGGCGACACCCGCCTCGACTGGTGGCAGTTTAAGTAAAGGTAAAAAGGTAAAAAAGTAAAAAAGTAAATAATTATGAAACTGAAGGGACTTAAAATGATTTGTATGACCGCATTATTAGCAGGCTGTAATTCAGCCGTCGACATTGAACAGCAAGTGGATGAACTCTACGCCAAGATGCCACAGGAAGAGCGCATCGCCCAATTGAGGAGCATGTATATGGACGAGCTCTTCAACGAACAGGGACAGCTCGACACGGCGAAATGCCGCGAACTGATCCCCTACGGCATCGGACACTTCTCACAGTTCTGTATGCAGCAGCCTCGCGATCCCAACGAACTCCGCGACCGTGCGGCAGCCATCCAGGACTGGCTGATGCACAACACGCCTAACGGTATCCCTGCCCTCCTGCACGAGGAGGTGCTCTCGGGTGTCAACACCAAGGGCTCCACCATCTATCCCCAGCAGATAGGACAGGCTTGTTCTTTCAATCCGGAGTTGGCTGAGCTAAAGACACGTCAGACGAGTACGGCCCTCCGCAAGATGGGTGGCATTCTGGCCCTCTCGCCGATGGTCGACGTTTGTCGCAATCCCTCCTTCAATCGTCTGGAGGAGTCATACGGCGAGGACGGTTACCTCTCTGCCGCCATGGGCGTGGCCTTTGTGAAGGGTCTGCAGCAGGGTAATCTGAAGAAAGGCGTAGGTGCCTGCTCGAAACACTATCTTGGCTACGGCGGTGGTGGCGATGCCGAGGAGAAAGAACTGATGGAAGAGATCCTGCTGCCCCACGAGACGATGATCCGTCTGACGGGCAGTGTGGCCGTGATGCCGGGCTATCATGACGTTCATGGCATCAGGTGTGTGGCCAACAGCGAGATTCTTCAGGACATCCTTCGTGGCTATGTGGGCTTCGACGGCATGGTCGTGAGCGACTATACCGCCATCGACCAGATACCAGGACTTGAGACACCCGTGGACAAGGCTGCCGCAGCCATCAACGGCGGTAACGACGTCGACTTCCCTCACGGTGCCAATTACAAGTTCCTGCAGGAAGACATCGACAAAGGGCTGGTAAAGCCAGAGGTCTTGGAGCGTGCGGTCAAGAATGTGCTGCGCACCAAGTTCCGCCTCGGTCTCTTCGACAAGGATGCCTACCTCTATTCGAAGGAGGATATCAAGCTCGACTCTCCTGAAGAGCGCCAGACGGCCTACGACATTGCCGCCCAGTCTGTCGTCCTTCTCGAGAACAACGGCATCCTGCCGCTGAAAGATGTCAAGAACGTGCTCGTCACTGGTCCTAACGCCAACTCCATCTGGGCCATGTGCGGCGACTATACCTATCCCGCCATGTCGTACTTCTGGAAGATGGTGATGGATGTGGCCGACCGTGACAACCCTCACATCGTGAAGCTGTTGGAGGCCATGACTGCCAAAAAGCCCGGCGATATCAACCTGATGTACTCCCGTGGTTGCGACTGGACGGAGGACATCGAGACCAAGTACAGCGAACTCGGCGACGCTCGCGCCTGGGAGTATGAGTTGCTGCACCGTAAGGTAGACTCCGGCGAGAAGGCAGACAAGGCCGAGGCCCTAAGCATGGCGAAGGATGCCGATGTCATCATCGCCGCTGTGGGTGAGAACGTCATGCTCTGTGGCGAGAACCGCGACCGCGAGGGACTCGGTCTGCCCGGCAAACAAGAGCAGTATGTTGAAGAACTCATCAAGACCGGCAAACCCGTGGTGCTCGTGATGTTCGGAGGCCGTGCACTGGTCGTATCCGGCCTTGCAGAGAAGTGTGCTGCAGTCATCCAAGCATGGTATCCAGGTGAGGAAGGCGGTAACGCTGTGGCCGACATCCTCTATGGCAAGATTTCTCCCTCAGCCAAGCTCTCCGTCAGCTATCCCAATACCGAACTCAACGAGCCCGTCTGTTACAATTCTCTCACCTCTCACCCCTCACCTCTCACCTCTAAAATCCAATGGCCTTTTGGCTATGGTCTGAGTTACACGACGTTCGAGTATCAGAACCTACAAGTGAACAGCGAGGCACAAACCTCTGACGACTTTGTGGAGCTGACCTTCCAGGTGAAGAATACAGGCGATATGGCTGCCACGGAGATTGCGCAGATCTATCTCTCGCCCACAGACAGCACCCAGCAGATACGTCCCATCCAGTTGCAGGGCTTCGCCCGCATCGCGTTGGAGCCAGGACAGACCAAGACCGTCACTACACGCCTCTATGTGGAACAGTTAGGATTTTACAGCCATCAGGGAAATGTTCGCCAGTGGAACATCGAGCCAGGCACCTATACCTTCAAGGTAGGCGCCTCGTCTGCCGACATCCGCCTGCAGCAACAGCTCATCCTGCGTGGTACGACTGTCACCAAGCCCTTGCGCGATCATTACTTTTCTGAGAGCACTGTCTCACTCTGACACGAACACTCATGATGGGAAGAAACGGCAACAAACAATAATAGGAATAAAAAGTAACACCCTCGGCAGCCATTTATCGGCTTCGCCGAGGGTCTATTTTTAAGATGCAGAGACACAGCTTTTTTATCCAAAAGCTTGCAAGTTTCAGAAATATTCATTATTTTTGCACCATGAATTAGAAAAAATACGAGACTATGGGTATTTCGGTAGATAGCATTTGGAGTCAGGCACAGCGCCCTGCTGCCAGCGAACGCTCGAGCATAGCTCAAGGTCGTGATAAAGTAAGAATAAATAAAAACCGATATCAACAATGAGAAAATTATTATTCCTAATCGTCCTAATGATTCTCCCACTTGAAGCTATTGCTGATAATGTGGCGATGACTAAAACGTTGACCTACCATTTCACTGGAATATCCAATGATGGGCTTGTGAGTAGTAATCCTTGGGGAGGAGATGAAAATGTCTTTTGGACGGAGAAATCTGGTTATCATTATTGGTCTACCGGAGCTTCTGCTATTGGAGCGCATTGCAACCGAAGTGATTATGTATACACCTGGTCCAAAGAGACCTATCCTGAAGTCATTAAGAAAGTTACGGTCAATGCGGGTGCATGGAGTGACGTTTCAACAGGTCTGAAACTAAATAATAGAGAAGTAAGTCTTAAGACCATTAGTTCATCTGTTTATACTGGCAAAGAATCCAGAATCCAATTCGATGACTATGTGTTTGAGAATGTCATAACAAGTGACAATAAGGGTCATTTGTTACTTGAATATGTTTTGAGTGGTCAGGCTGATATCTTTATACGCAGTATTACGATAGAATATGTGGAAGGAGGATGTGATATGTCGGAGGTTCCGACAGACAACGCCTTTTATGCAGCAACGAGCTTCCTGTGTGAAAGAGGAGTGCTCTACGGTTCAAGAGATGACGGTATGTTTTCGGTGGAAAAGCCGCTGTTACGCAAGCATCTTGCGAATATCACTTTCCGTGGTCTCTTCACACTGAAGGGCAGGGAAATACCCAGCAAGTTTGTCTCAGATCAGTATCCTGACATCTATGATGACTTGAAATCCGACGCACCTTATTATCAGGCCGCAAAAACATTGCTATATCTGGATTATGGTGACGGCATCACCCCGTTTGACCGTGACCGCGATGGATTCTTCCCTGACGGCAATGAGTCTCGCATCAATATCCTGAAAGAATTGATGGAAGCCTTCAATATCAAGCCTGATACGGAAGGGAAGAATAATCCATTCCCTAATGATCCTGATATAGCCCACCTGTCAGAAACATCACCTATCAAGATGGGCTATGTGCGCCAGGCTGCCAAACTGGGCATTATCACGACAGAGAATACGGCTTTTCGGCCTTATAGTGACTGTCTGCGTGGTGAGGCCTTCTTGATGTTGGCTCGTATCATTCAGAAGATTGAGGCAGGAGAGATTACTGATCCTAATCCGCAAGAGAGTGACTTTCTGGATCCTAATAGTGGAACGGGAACAGAAGATCCAAACGCCAATGCAGAGCCTTACGCAGCCTTGAGCGAAAATAACACTGTACTGACATTCTACTATGACGACCAGAAGACAGAGCGCAACGGCATGGGTGTCGGGCCGTTTACTAATTCGTATGATAGAGGCTGGAGCTTAATGAGTAATAGCATTACTAGTGTCGTCTTTGATGCCTCGTTTGCTAACTGCACTACGCTGACAAGTACGGCCTATTGGTTCTATGGCCTTAATATTTCCTCTATCACAGGCATCGGCAACCTCAAGACGGATAATGTGACGTACATGCGCTATATGTTCGCGTGGTGTCGCAGTCTGACAAACCTTGATTTGTCGGGATTCAAGACGGACAATGTGACGAGCATGTATGGTATGTTCTGTGAGTGTTCCGGCCTGACGAGCCTTAATTTGTCGGGATTCAAGACGGACAATGTGACGAGTATGTACTGTATGTTCTCTGACTGTTCCAGCCTGACGAGCCTTGACTTGTCGGGATTCAAGACGGAGAATGTGACGGACATGGGTATTATGTTCTCAGACTGTTCCAGCCTGACGAGCCTTGACGTGAGGGGATTCAAGACGGAGAATGTGACGAACATGAACGCAATGTTCTATGGCTGTTCTGGCCTGACGAGCCTTGACGTGAGTGGTTTTAATACCAGCAAAGTAACAAATATGAGTTGGATGTTCACTAGCTGTTCCAGCCTGAAGACTATCTATACAGACGACGGATGGAACACCGCACAGGTTCAGGATGGTGAAGGTATGTTCTCCGGCTGCTATCGCCTCGTGGGCGGCGCTGGCACGCAATATGACGTGAGTCATACCGACCACACCTATGCTCGTATCGACGGTGGAGCCAGCAATCCGGGCTACTTCACTGCGGCTAGCTCAGAGCCTTGGCAAAACTCTGATGAGTTCGAGCCATACGCCGTGCTGACAGACAATGATGATGAAATCACGACTGACGAAGGGACTAATAAAGGAAAGACGCTAACATTCTATTACGATAATCAGAAAGAAGACAGAGGTGGTATGAGCGTTGTCTTTAGTTCCACTGCAGATAGAGGATGGGGAATCGAATGTGAAAATATTACGAAGGCGGTGTTCGATGGTTCCTTTGCCAACTGTACTACATTGACAAGTACGTCCTGGTGGTTCCTGTTTTGTAAAAACCTTAAAACAATCACAGGCATTACTAATCTCAAAACAGACAACGTGACGAATATGAACGGTATGTTTTATGGTTGTTCTAGTCTTACAAGCCTTGATTTGAGCAGTCTTAATACAAGTAGTCTGAATATAATGTATGGAATATTCCAAGATTGTTCAAGTCTGAAGAGTATTAATCTGACTAACTTCAAAACGGACAATGTGGAGGACATGGGACAATTATTCTTAAATTGCTCCAGTCTGGAGAGTCTTGATGTATCTGGTTTTAAGACCGACGGGGTTACTTCCATGTTTAATATGTTCCGTGGTTGTTCTAGCCTGACAAGCCTTGACCTGTCAGGATTCAATACGGACAATGTGACGAACATGATGTTGATGTTCGATCATTGTTCTAACCTGAAAACAATCTATGCAGGCGAGGGATGGAGCATCTCAAAGGTTAAGTCTAGCCCAAATGTGTTCAGAGACTGTACGAACCTTGTGGGCGGCGCTGGCACAGCTTATAATGCACAACATACCGACTACACTTACGCCCACATTGATGGTGGAACGGATAATCCCGGCTACTTCACGGCGAAGGCGGGAGGCTCCGGCGAAAAGCGCGAGGGCGACCTGAGCGGCGACGGGGAAGTGGACGACGCCGACACGGAGGTGCTCGTGAGTGTAGTGATGGGCGGCGACAAGGACAAGTTGGCCGACGCCGACCTGAACCACGATGGGAAAGTGGATGCCGCCGACATCGTGACGCTCGTGAACATGATCAGGAGCCAGAAATAAGCCAAACGAGGGTGTGTCACTTTGACACACCCTAGATCACTGAGAGCATCGTCTCACTCTGATATACTCGCCTATAAGTTCAATTCAGGATCATTTTCACGATAAGTACGATGTCGGCAGCATCAATCTTGCCGTCGCCATTGACATTGGCAGCCTCCTCATAAAACACATCAGGAGTCTGGCCCATGATGTGCTTGGCGACGGCGTCTATGTCAGCCCCATTCACATATCCATCTCCATTGACATCACCTAATAATATCATGGGTATAGTCAGCGTTACTTCACCTTCCCATTCGCTCTCCACGACATCGACAGTAGCATTGTCGTCTGGAATGGCAAGCGCAGTACTGGCGAACAAGCCAGATACCAGCAAGACAAGACACCTTTTATATACACGTTTAAAGAACATACGCATCATGGATTAGGATTCTTAATTCCAATTACCAATCTCACCACCGATGTCAATCTTCACCTTCTCCGGATTCTTGTCAAGTGTCACCGTAAGGATATGACGATAACCTGGTTTCAAAGAGATCTTCCCTTCCATCAGATAACTTACACCACCAGTGATGACCTCTACCAAAGGACGACGCGTTGTGATGTTTTGGGGAACGACGATAGCTGTATACTCCTCTGCCGATTTCTGAAGACAGCGTATAGAACTGCTTCCTGCATAGTCGTCCTTGGCCGCATCGCCGGTAGAGAGGTTTATGTTTGCCTTGGTCACCGTGCTATAGATAAATACCTGAGTATCATTGGGAATATTGCCCTCAAAGTTCTCACCCTTCTCCAGCTTTACCACCACACACGACAACTTATGGGCGAACTGCATCTTGACGGCAGAAGCCGAAGCAGTAATATCTTTTGCCGAGGCCCAGAGGAAGTCGCTGAACGTAAAGTTCTTCGCCGTACTCTGGTCTTCCTGCACGCTGAAGCTGTAATTCTCCACGTCGTTCACGGTTTCCGAATAGGGATAATAGGCATAGACGTTGTGCTTACCCTCATTCCAATAGACCTTACGGTTTGCAGTCCACACTGAGCCGTTGTAAGTGAACAGTTCGTTGTTCACCTCATTGCCGCCAAGCTGCAAGGCAGCATCAGCAGCCGTCACATAGACGCCGACCTTGTCTGAATTCTCGAAGGCAGTTTCCGTGGCGCGTGTTGCTGCACCGTGGGGATGGATCATATCCAGCACGATCTCATCCTGTCCGGTCACGTTGCCCGTCACCTCATCCACGTCGCTGTTCTGGCAGGCTGTGAATGTCATTGCGGCCATCAGCGTGGCCATCTGCATGAATCTAACTCTTTTCATATCTTTACTTTTTATTCTTATTCTTGATATTGTTAAGGATTCTCCTGACGCTGTTACCCATCTTCTTGCCATCCACGCTGATAGGCATACGATGCTGGTTGCTGCCGGCATACGACGAGCCACTAAATGCCTCTCCTGCTGCGCGTGTCCTCGATGAAGCGCCCCATGCCTTACTGTCGTGGGTGTAGAAGTAATCCATCGAGAATTCCTCACCAGCATAGTCAAAGATACGACGCATAATACTTAGGCGGCTGGGGGCATTATAATATGGTATGCCATAGTTCATACACGAGTTCTGCTCCGGACGGAAGACGCCACGCATATAGCTGAGGCCACCCTCAAAAACATCCACATAGTCGGAGTAACGGGTGTCAAAGATAAAGTCTGCCCAAGGCACACTGTGCAGTCCGCTGGTTGTGGCGAGGTTGGCATATTCACCACTGCCGTGCTTCTCCTCAATGAGCCCCTTGACACTCGATGGTGCCCAAGCACTATATATGATTTCCTCATCGCCCAACCGTCCGAAGCCATGACCGCCAGCCTCATGCTGAACGACGCCACGGGTATCCTGCGGATAAGGACGGTTGCTGGGCGGACAGATGCTAATAGGTGATCCGTACCACTCAAAGTAACTCACGCCGCTATAGGCATCACTATTCGGCACGAGAATGATAAGTGAACGTCCGAGATCGTCCTGTGTCAGCGGACTGTGTGCCACAGCATAGTCTCTTACCTCATCGACCTCCGTCAAAAGCTGGTTACTGGTACACATCTGACCATCATAGCCATAGAGCGTACCAAAATGGTTATTGACGTAGGTATTCATCGTATTCACGCCCTTCTCCTGTGAGAGCGGGAAAGTTACATATACATTGAAATAGTCACGATGACTCTTGTATGGCTCCAGATCGAAGAAATGCTCCGTCTGCTGTTTCACCAAATTCAGATAATTGCCGTTCGAGATATCCTCACCATCGTAACCATCACCCATGAACACAACGTCAATACCACGTCCCTTCGAATGCGTCTGAAGGGCGATATAACTGTCTTCCTCCTGTTCATAGTCATACTGAGAGACCACGCAGAAGGTACGGTAGTTTTCCGACGGCATCTTGAAAATAATGCTGTCGGTGCGGTTACCACTTCCATGAGCCATCTGCTTGAAGGTGAGTGTCAACTCAGTCTTGCCCGTGCCGCTGGTCTTGGAAAGTGTCACCCAGTCCGGGCAACGATCCACCTGCCAGGCGCCATCTGCATTCAGCACCAACGTCTCTGTATGGGCCGTATTCAGGGCGTTGGCCAGCATCGGACGACAGACGAAGTTAGAATATTCTGCAATACGCTTGAACTCCTTCCAACCTGGAGCCTCACGGTATTTCTCTACCGAACCCTTTGGCACCTCGACGGTGAAGTTGTCCTTGGGGACACCCAAAAAGGCATCGCCACGCACCACAGGAGGCTCTGGATTCTCGCAGACAATACTATTCAGACTGTAACACTCGTAGAATGCCTTGTCTTCTATCAATTCCACATTTTTAGGCAAAACAATCCCAGTAAGTGCAGAACAGCCTCGGAAGCACTCTGCAGAAACACGCGGCACGTTTTCGGCGAAGCGCTGCGTACCTGTCAAGTATTTACAACCCTCAAAGGCTCCATTGTCAACGATTCGCAAGCGGTCGTTAAATACGACATGCGATATCTTAGTATTCTGGAAAGAGCATACGCCAAGTTTTGTAAGATTTGGTGGCAGGACTAACTCGCCTGACAGAGGGACGCTACGGAATGCAATTCCCTTAATCTCTTTGACACCATCGTGGAACTCCACCTGAGAGCATCCTATATCCCTAAAACCATCTACTTCGGTCACGCATCTTGGAATTACCAGCGTACCTGTCACATCGCCATAATCCCACAAGCCTGTCACTTTCTTAACAGAAGATGGGAAATGAAGTGTTCCAGAGAACTTTCCACGAGGGCCGTCTATTTCCTCCAGACCTTCAGGCAACAGCAGTTCACCACTAAGCTCATTACCATAGAATGCTTCCTCCATGATTTTCAATGTTGACGGCAATGTCAGAGTACCACGTAGTTTATTGCCCCAAAAGGCACACTGTCTCAACTCCGTCACGCCTTCAGGTATCGTCAGAGAACCTATAAGAGCACATCCTTCAAATGAATGATAGTCAATTTTCCAGATTCCCTTTGCCGGAAATACGAAATGCTGTAAATGGGTAAGCATGTCAAATCCACTTAATATCCCGTCTTCCATCTCCACTTCTAACATATTTACATTCTGCAATGCTTTAAGATTATCATGAATGAATGAACGGTCATCAGCATTCATTGGACCTACGACTTTAAGATTCCGTAATAATTCATAGTCTCTGCACACCTTATCCACCTCTACCTTTAGTGTTCCTGCCTCCTTCAGGGTGACGATGGTGTACTGACGCACCAGACCGTCATGCAACTGCGGGTCATCCACCCATGCAACAATATCATCTGCAGTCAACACGAACTCATAGTTGCCTGTGTCAGTACGTTTGTTGACGGTAATGGTCATGTTATGCATCTTACCACTCTGATAAGTGATGGCGGCATCCTTCACCAGTTGATAGGTCTGGCCAGCGACAGTGACACTGGCGATGACTTTCTTGGCAGCGACAGTCTGCGGAAATACAATTGCCCTCCATGTGTTATTATATAAAAGAGGTGTGATGGAGGTCGCCTTTGCATCGTCAGACACCGTGGTGGCTCCCGTGGCAAGGTTAACGGAACCCGCAAGGATGGTATTCTCTATTTGTACCGTCTTTGCCAGATTTGCCCACTCTGCGGCCTCAAAGCCCGTACCCATCTCAAGAGCGACCGTGACTCCTGCCATGAGATGTTTGTACTGCAGATTAATAGTCTCAGTCGTCGGAGACACCCTTTCAGTCTTTGCCCTGAGCAGGTCACTGGCCTCATATCCAGCAGAACCGGTGGTCATAGCGTCACTGTCCTGATGACGGCTGACAGCAAAAGTATAATCAGTTACGTTTTGCATCGACTGGTCGAAAGGATAGTATCCATAGAAATCGGCAGGAGTCTGACTATTCGCCCAATACAGCTGATAGTTGGCCGCCCATTTCGCTCCATCGTATGTGAACTTGACGTTGTTCCCCCGATTGCCTTTTAGAGTCAGTTCACCAGGATTGCCATTTTTGTCGTAATCAACCACGAAAACACCCACAGCATCACCAGCCACAAATCCATTGTCAATAGTAGCACGGGTATTAGTAGCCACAGGATAGGTGGATGCGATATTGATGGGCATCCCTTCCTCCACCATATCTGTCTGAGTGGTAATATCCTCAGAACAGGCAACTAATAGCGCTGCGCTAATGAATAATGGATAATGGATAATGGATAATTTCCTCAAATATCTTTTCATCATCGGTTACCTCCTTTCTTCTTTAAATAATCCAGCGGCGAGCCTTTTCGGATAATGGGCATCTGTGCGTGCATCGCCCCATCGACACGGCCATTGCCTCCAGAACGAGTCAGGAATTTCTCACCCATTGCCCGGCTGTCCTTGCTGACAAAGGTCTCAAAGTCAAACGTACCCCCGCTATACTCCATAATACGCTCCACGATGGCCTGACGGGAAATAGTGCTATAATAAGGTACGTTATTATTCATACACGAATTGACCTCTGAGCGATAGATGCCCCTTCCATGCATATAGGCTCCCTCGTAGATATCCACAATGTCACCATATCGCGGGTCGAAGATGAGATGCGTCCAGTCTATCTCCTTATATTTCCCGTTAAGCGATAGATTCCGATACCAGCCAAGGGCCTTGTCGGCAGCCACATGGTCGGCATGGGCACAACAGATACACGGACAGGTCCAGATATTTTCACGATGGTAAATATATTCATCACCCAATTTCCCAAATCCGTGACCACCGGCCTCGTGCTGAATCAGACCACGATAGTCGTTCGGATAGCCAAATCTGCTATGAGGCACGAATGCAATGGCAGCACCACTGCTATACATAGCCGTCACACCTTCGTAAGCATCATCGTTAGGAACACAGATGATGAGGCTCTGGTCAACATTCGCACTGGTAACAGCAGAACCTGCAACATCGTTCAGCACATAGTTGAACACATCAATATCCCTGATGCCTAAACGCCCATTAGCACCAGAGCCGTATGTAGTGCCAAATTTGGTCTGTCGCCAGATATTCACGTTTGAGCAGACCCCACTCTCATAACTCATGGCGAAGTCGGCATATACATTAAAGTATTCCTTATATGTTTTATATGGCTCAACTGCAAAGAAATACTCCATACCTTCCTTCATATCCTCCAAGAACGAGCCTTTGGCAATATCCTCAGCATCGTAGCCATCACCTACGAAGACAATGTTGATACCCTTACCCTTCGTGGCTTTTTGCAACTGAGCCTGGCTGTCCTCGTCATATTCATAATTGAACTGTTTCACCTTATAGTCACACGTGATGGCGTTACCGTCAGCATCGGTCTTATCCGTCAGCGTGAAGATGATGCTGCCTTCACGGTCGGCAGAGCCATGAGCCAAGGCATCGATGGTGACGGTCATCTCCGTCTTCTTGAAGCCACTGGTCTTTGACGGGTGAATCCAATCCGGACAGCTGGTTACCTTCCAATTGCCGTCACTATTCAGAACGATGGTGCGGGAATTACTCTTATTGAGCAGTTTGGCCTGCATAGGACGGCAGACGAAATTCTGATAGGCAGAAATACGTTTAAACTCCTTCCAGCCTTCAGCATTGCGGTAGGCATTCACAGAACCTTCTGGAACAACCAGTGCGCACTCGTTCTTCTCCACGCCATTGAAAGCATCACCAGCCAATACAGGAGGTTCAGATTTGAGACACTGTATATAATATAGAGAATGGCAACCACCAAATGCACCACCCTTAATCTCTTCAATACCCTTTGGTATGATAAGGGCATCTAATTTCTCACAACCAGCAAATGCATTATTTTCGATACGGACAACCGACGAAGGAATAGTAAGAGTATCATGCAAGAACTTGCAATCGCTGAAAGCATTGTCATAAATGACTTCAATGTTTTCCGGCAAGCTAACGTGAGAGATATTTGTTCCGCTGAATGCAACCCTTCCTATTTTCTTAATCGTAGAAGGCAGTTTAAGGTCACCCTGCAAACTGGTGACACCCCAGAAGGACTCACTGCCAATCTCCTCAACACCTTCTGGGAATATGACAGATGCAGGCTTTCCGCCAATACCATTCACCTTCTTTATTCCCTGTGGGATCTGTACCACCTTTGCCGTCATATTGGGAGCAAAAGCCTTGTTTACCACATCAAGACCTTCTGGGATATGTATCTGTCCTGTCAGGAACTCACAGCCTCCAAAAGCATTATTTCCCAAATACAACATTTTCTCTGGCAATACCACTTCTCCAGAGAGAGCCGTTCCTCCGAAAGCACCATCAGCAATATAAACCACAGTAGAGGGTATATACAACTCTCCAGAGAGCGCTGGCGTCTGTGAGTCATAGAAGCCGCTGGTACCTCCAAACGTGCCAAAGATATACTCCAGTCCTTCAGGGAATATCAGCGAGCCACGAAGGTTTGAACCTTCAAAACTACAGATGCCCTTTACACTATCAGGCCATACAATGTAAGAAAGATAGTACATCATACTCATACTGGGAATCCAGTCATCGCTGACTTGCTTGATATCGTAAGGCATGTCACCATATTGAATGAAAATCTCCTTCGTGCGCAGTTCCTTCATGTTAAGGGCTTCTACGCCCTTCATTTTTTCCCTAATATAGTCGAAACTCGGGTTCCCCTTGATTGTACCAGTAAGCTTGAGATTGACAATCTCTGCAGGATCGAGTTTCATGCCCTCTATGATATCGCCAAGATATTCTCCCTCTTCCACATTAATCGTGATATATTCACGGGCTGCACCGTTATGACTCTCTTTATCATTCTCCCAGGGAGTGATGGCTTCACTGATGAGCGAGAACTCATAGTCGCCAGCCGGCTCTCGCTTGTCAACCTTAATGGTGAACTTATGCAACTTGCCTGGCTGCAATGTAGTCTGGCTACTGCGTTTGAACTCATAACTGGTGCCATCGACGGTGATATTAAGCAACAGTTTATTGGCAGCAATGGTCTGTGGTGCTACGACTGCCCTCCAGGCCGAACCATTTTGCTGTGGAATGATGGTCTTGACCGTCTCATCCGCAAGCGAAACAGCACCTGTAGATAAGTTGACCTGAGTATTCACCCGTGTATTCTCAATCAATACGACCTTCTGCAATGTATTCCAACTGTCTGCTGTAAAGCCACTGCCCTGTTCAAGGATCACCTGCATGCCGGCCATCAAGTGCCGATGCTTCAGATTGATAGTATTGCCAGGAGCCACATTCTCTGCCTTAGCCCAGAGGAAATCACTGGCTTCATAGCCAGATAACACCTCACCATCGGCCTCACCCTGCTGCTTCTCACGGATTGTCACAGGGAAGGCCTCTACAGAAGACAGACTACTGTTGAACGGATAGTAGCTATAGGCATCCACACTGGTGCTGAGGTCTTTCCAGTAAAGGTCGAAGGCTCCAGTCCAAAGGCCAGACTCAGCATCGTATGTGAACTTCACGTTGTCGGCGTGGTTGCCTTCGGCCTTTAATGCCACAGCATTCCCGCCATCGCGGTCCACGATGAACACACCGATATTGTCACCATCGGCAAATCCACCGTCGTTGGCACGGGTGACATACTCCTGCTGCACCTCACCACGGATGTCTATCCTAACCCTCTTTCCTGTATCCTGCTGCAATGATTCATGCTCACTGCACCCTGCCAAAAGCAGAACCGCTGCCAAGCAGAATATGTTTCTTGTTATCTTCAGACTATTCATTTCTCATTCCTCATTTCTCATTCCACATTCCTCAGTTTACCGTTCCTCCGAAATCTTCTCCAGAGTCCTCCCATCCGCCGATAGTCACACTGATACCGCCGGAAGTCTTTTTCAGCGTGGCTGTCAGAGTATAGAGTCTGCCCCTATCACAATACCTGCTGAAGCCCAGGTCATATTCAACATTGTTCCATACCACGGTGAGTTTCCTGATCTCCTGGGGTACCACGATGGCGCTGAACGAAAGGGCACTGGTGGCATACGCCTTGATGCTGCCAATGGATCCAGAGGCCTTTACCTCACCGTTCTCAAGGTTGACATTTGCCTGCATATATACATTCTTGACATGCACACTCAGATTTCCTTGCTTCAGTTCGTCTTCAGAAAACCCGTCACCCGTCTTCACATTTACCACGATATTGGCCAGTCCATGATGTAACACCGGCTTTGGGAATCCGTCAACAGGATTCGTCCAGGATTCTCCATAGAGGAAGTCACTCGCCACGTAAGCCTCCTTGATACTCTGGTCTGCCTTCACCGTAAACGGCACAGCCCTGGCATCCTTGACGTCTTTAACGTATGGATAGTAGGCCCGAAAGGCTGCACTGGTGTAGTTGTCTTTCCATTGCAGTATCTTTTCTGAGTTCCATTTGCTGCCGTCGAAAGTCAGGCATGCATTATCAATATAGTTACCCGATGATTTCAAGCCGTCGTAAGCAACATATATTCCGGCCTTTGAACCTTTGGGCAGGGTTATTGGCGTAGCTGCCATTGCACATACTCCTGTCAGCAACACCATTGTCATCAACATGTATAATACTCTTATCCTCATATTCTTTTCACTATTTCTCTTTTCTTGTTAATCTGTGCAATCTGTGGCTCTTTTCACTCTTTCGGCAGTTCCATCTTGTCACTGGCGACAAACTTGTCAAATGTAAAGGTTTCACCTGCAGCCGTCAGGATACGCTTGACGATCTCCTCACGACTGATCGTATTATAATAGTACACGTGAGCAGCCCCCATCGCACTCTGATTCTCAGAGCGATAGGTACCGCGAGCATGATTCATAGCTCCCTCATAGACATCCACATGACTGGCATACTTCTCATGGAAGATGAGGTGATACCAAGGCAGTTCTGTCATCTTCGAGGTGATGGAAACATTCTGCCACCAGCCCTTCTCTCGTGCCCAGTTGAACTCGTTCGTCATATTACACCCTGGACAGCCACAAGCCTTCATAAACGTGAAGTGGTTCACATACTCAGGCCCGAGCTTGCCAAATCCTCGCCCACCAAAATAGTGGAGCACATCACCTTTTTGGTCGTAGGGATAGATATCTTCTGTCTTTCCTATCCAACTAAACGAAAGTCCGTTGTCCCATAGGTCGGTATGATTGCTATACGCCTTGGTATTGCAAAGCACGAGAATGGCAGCTCTTTCATCGACAGACGTACCATACGTCTTTGCATACTGCCACACCTTATCATTATTGCTACTAAATTTTGTCAGACCACTCATGCCAGACTGCGGCGAACAGGCATAGGCCGTACTGACTGTGAAGTAGTTGCGATAGGTCTTATATGGTTCGATGCTGAACAGGTGTTCCATCTGCTCCCTCATATCCGTCAGATACAGGCCGGAAGCAATGTCATCTGCTCCATAGCCCTCACCTACGATAAAAAGAGGTATGGCGTTAACACCAGCAGAAGCCGTCTGGAGCGTCACGGTGGCATCCTCCTTATATTCTGCACTGGCCACCTGACGGACGGTGGTATAGGTGGTATAGCTCTTACCTTTCAACTTAAATACTATCCTACCCTCTCTGGTGTCACCATTATTGGTTTTGACTGTCACCGTCAACTCATCCTTGTACGAACCAGACGATGGCGACACCGTCACCCACGACGGGCACTCGCTGACCTCCCAGTCTCCCTCGGCACGGAGGATGCCCTCACGAGTCACTCCCTTATCTAAACAGATAATCTCTGGAATGTTAAATGCCAGTTCGTGATAGGCAGTAACGTTCTGGAAGTCTTTCCATCCGTCGGCATGACGATAAGCCTCCACACTTTGCTCCGGCACCTCAAGCACGACCTTATCGAAATAGAGCCCGTCAAAAGCCTCCTTCCCTAACGTGGGTGGTTCTGGATTCAGACAAATGACTGTCCGCAAAGCGTCATCATCACTAAAGGCACGCTCACCTATATAGTTAACATACTTGGGGATGGTGACCTGTGTCAGGTAGTGCAGGCTGCCAAACGACCTGTCGTTGATGACTTCAAGGTGCGAAGGCAAAGTCAGTTTCGTAATATTTGCACCAGCAAAAGCCTCAGCTCCGATATCCAAACATCCTTCAGGAATCTCAATCTCACCTTCCAGACCATTCTCCGCAAAGGCACGGTAGCCTATCTTCACCAGACTACTTGGCAGTTTAATGCCCTCTGGCGGCATCGCATACCACAGGAAGCACGCCTCTCCGATCTCTTCCAGGTCATCGTTGAAATGAATCGACTTAAAACCTTTCTGCGGCCAGCCCCTTCCTATCTTCTTGACACCTGCCGGCAGATTAAGCGCCACACGCTTGCTCATAGCAACCGTTAACGCACCAGACACAGAGGTGATTCCCTGCGGTATTTCTATCTCACCATCAAAGGAGCCATCACTTCCCAAAGACTCAAAGACATCATCTATAGATGAAAGTTTCGAAGGTATATGAAACGTGCCGTAAAAGTTTGGCGTGCGACCAAAGGCATTTCTGCCAATATAGCGGATATTATCTGTCAGTTTTAGTTCACAACGAAAACCGCATGGGTTAAAGGCACTGCCACCTATGCTGTCGAGTGTTGATGGCAGTATCAGTTCCACGCCATTATAATCTTCGTTATAGGAGAAAGCACCAACTCCTATCTTCGTGACACCCTCAGGAATCTCCAACGTGGAATACTCCAGGCTGCGCAAGCCGGAAAACGCATTGTCACCTATGGCTGTTATAGATGAAGGCAACACGATCGAATGGATGCCCCTTTTATTGTTGTCGTCACCCCAGAAAGCGTTATTCGGCAACATGTCATCACGATAAAGATCAAAATCATGACTGCCATGATCCAACCATCCATCGTAATAACGGACGTGCTTCACCTTGACACTCTTCAGATTCAGATGCCTCAGCTCCGGCATTTCTGCCCGCAGTACCTGGAAATCCTCTTCTGTCAGCTCGCCCGTCACCTTCAAGTTCTGGATGGTCTTGTAGTCATAGCCTGCTGCAGCAATGCTCTCCTTTAGCTTCCCTATCTCCGGGCAATGCACGGTGACATACATCATGGCCGTGAACTGATGGCTCGACTCGTCGTTGGTCCATGGTGTGATGCCGTCATCCGTAACCTTGACCTCATAGTCGCCTGTATCTGCGCTCTTGTTGACGGTCATGGTAAAGTTATGGAGCTTGCCACCCTGGTAATTCATCGCCTTATCCAGCTTATGGCTGTATGTCTTGCCATCGATGGTGATGCTCAGCAGCTGCCTGCCTGCAGCCACAGTCTGAGGAATGACCACAGCACGATAGCTGTCGCCGCTCTGTGGAGCCATTCTGACAACAGACACATCACTGCCGTCAACAGCCGTCGCGCCGGTAGAGAGATCGACTGATGCCTTACGGACAGTATTCTCCACAAGCACGATCTTCTTCAGCTTGTCCCACTCCGTATCCGTGATGCCGTCACCTTTCTGTAACAGCACACGCACGCCCGCGAGAATATGATTGTACTTCAATACGATCTGACTGGTGGTGAACTCACTGGTCTTCTTGCCCCACAGCAGGTCGCTCTGCTCATACCCGCCCAGGTCGCCGTTCTGCGCTTCTGTGCTCTGGTCTGCCTGCACTTCGAAGGCATAGCTTGTAGGCGACTCAACGTAGTTTACTCCTGGATAATAGCCATAGACATCAATACCAGTCTCCTCGTCGCGCCAATAGATAGCTGCCGGCGACGACCATCTGTGATTGTCGTCATCGTAGGTAAAGAGCACGTTCTGGGCCCGATTGTCCGAGGCGCCAAGCTGACCAGCCTGGCCACCCACACGGTCTACAATATAAATACCCATCTTGTCGCCGCCTACGAAACCGTAGTCGTTAGCCCTCGTCACGTTTTCCTGATCTATCTGTCCAGACAACTGAATAGGCTGTTGACTCTTTTCTCCGATTATACTCGTAATCTCTTCGCTGCAGGAACTCAGAGCCAGCAGCGCCAAAAGGCCGAGGATACATTGTTTGCAATATTGCATAGCTAGTTAATATTAAAAGATGCCGCAAAGATACGAATTAATTTCGAGACGCGCAAGAAAAACACAGACTTTTTGTTGCTACGCGTTACCACAGAGCAGATTTGCGCAATGTTCACCACTTGGTGTTACACCAACTAGTGAACATTCCTATTTCAGATTAATTCAGTTGATTATCAGTCATTTAGTTAAATAATCATAATGTTCACCACTTGGTGTTATACTTATTTGTAAATATCAATAATTCTTCTTATATTTGTCGCGTCAAAGCATAAAAGAATATGGATAAACCTTTTATTTACGGTATGTCAGTAGAAGGCAAGAACTTTACTGACAGGGAGTTGGAGACCAAACGTCTGCAATTGAATTTCGAGAATGGCGTAAACTCCATTCTGATCTCTCCGCGAAGGATCGGTAAAACATCTTTGGTAAAGAAGGTGAAGAAACTGACGGAGAGTAAGACTCGTATTGTCGTTTTCATGGACATCTACAAATGCAGGACGGAATACGACTTTTATGAGAAGTTTGCTTCTTCCGTCATTCAGGCCACCTCCACAAAGATGGAATTGATGCTTCAGACGGCAAAGGAATTCATTATGAGTATCACTCCCAAAGTCATATATAGTCAAGAGCCAGGTAGCGAATACACGCTTTCACTTGGAATTACGCCCAAGAGTAACACCCCAGAAGAGATACTCAATCTGCCAGAGCGGATAGCACAGAAGAAAGGTGTACAGATAGTAGTTTGTATAGATGAGTTCCAGCAGATAGGAGAGATGCCGGACTCCCTGACCATCCAGAAGACTATCCGCAGTGTGTGGCAGCACCACAGGAACACCTCATATTGTCTTTTTGGGAGCAAGCAACATTTGATGACCAACCTGTTTTATAGTCGAAAGATGCCATTCTATCAGTTTGGCGACATGTTCTTTCTAAAGAAGATCCCAATGGAAAAATGGGTGCCCTTTATCATCAGCCGTTTTGAAGACGCAGGCAGGCAGATATCAGAGGAATTAGCCCAAAGGATATGCCAAACGGTAGACAACTATTCGTCTTACGTTCAGCAACTGGCATGGAACATTCTGGCCATGTCGGACAAAGTCGTCTCGGAACAGGCCTTCCGCGATGGTTTGGAGGCTACTCTTGCGCAGGTGGCACCACTTTTTGTAGAACAGACTGCCAACCTCACTGCCTACCAGATGAATTTGATCCGGGCGATCTGTGCTGGCTATCATGATGACTTCGGCAAGAAAGAGCTTGCCAGCCTGTACGACCTCGGCAGTCGTTCTAATCTTGTCAAACTCAAGGCAGCCCTGATAGAGCGTGAGATAATAGAACAGACAGAAAAAGGCCTCTATATTGCCGATCCGCTTTTTGAGTTGTGGTTCAAACGGGAGATAAAGTAATCCGTTGTTGTATTCTTCTGTTAAAATTCTGTGTTTTTCTGGATAATTCTTGTATATCTGTGTCATCTGTGGCTCCATTTATCAACTTTTTTTCATTAAAATGCGAATTTTTCCTAAAAAATATTTGGTAATTAGAAAAATATATGTAAATTTGCACCGAAAAGCCCGCCTTGGTGTGGGTGGGCAGTAAATTTTGACATCGATGGAAGAGACCTCAGGCCAGTTGTACGGCCAGTCTCGAAAGGACGTTTTCTAAACGTTACCTGTCTGTGTATTCAAACTTCGCAACTTTGAAACTCCATACAGCGGTGATGCAACAGAAGCGTTCGCGTGGGTGAGTTTTATATTTCCCCACGTCCTATATCCCTTATATATATAAATAAGGTGTAACTCCCCATCAGTGGTGGAGTGTATCTTGGTATATATACGTCTGGGATTGTCAGGGCGTAGTGGGTTTGTATATATCACTCGGCGTGGGCGGACTTTACGTTGCTTATCCTTATGGAGGGGCAATGCGAAGGCCTGAATACAGGGATAGGCGCGGAGAGAAACTTTACTCCCACGTCTTTTTTTGTTCCCTCCGATCAGGGATGATTCCATTTTAGAATGTTAGTGAGAGTGACGACCAGCAAGGGGAGAAGCTGGGCGGAGATGATTTTATGTTCACATTTTAAATAACGCTTTAAATTAACATTTTAAGAATTATGGACAAGAAACATTTAACTACGATTGTAACCTCCGCCGTGGAGTCCGCGCAGCCCAGCTGCGTCCTAATGGCGAAGGGGGAGGTGCTTGGCACTTAGTGTTTACTCTCTCGCCTGCGCTCAGGGACGATAGCCCCGCCGCAGGATTAAACCGATTATTTTATAATTTATACACAAATTTACACACTAAAAATTTTAAAGTAATGAAAAAACATTTTCTTTTATTGGTTATGGCGCTCATGTCTCTGACAGGCTGGGCACAGACCGCAACTTTTGGTGAAGTGGCAGTAGGTAAGTATACCTATGGCGGCGCTCTTCCTACTCCGCAGGTTAAGGATTCCGAAGGCGCAATCTTGCCTACAACGTCTTACACTGTTGATGCTAATGCTTATGCAGAAGCTACTTGTGAGACTGTTGTTGCCAAAGCAGACATGAAGGCTGACGAGACCACGAGGTATTATCTGAAGATTTCTGGTGCAGGTGCTTATGTTGGTGAAGAAACGTCAGGTTGGTTTGTCGTAAGTAAGGCACCGTTGACGATTGCCTATGAAGCTAATGCTCTTGACAGAGGATATGGTGACGCTCCAGTCGCTATTGATCCTTCCAAGTTCGGTGCTCCTGCAGGCTTTGTTTTGGGTCAAGACGCAAGTGTCTTGTCGGGCTCTCATCCTACCACTTATTCTACTGCAGACAATAATGTAGGAGCAGATAAGGAGGTAACGGTTGGCAGCGGTAAGACTGCCGCAAACTACACGGTTACCTATACTGCTACTCTGACCATCTCTAAAAAGAACCTCAGTGGTGCCGCTACTATTACCGCTGCAAAGACCACTATGGTTTACACCGGTAAGAACGCCACAGGCATGTATACCGTTAAGAATGGTGAAACAACTCTGGTGGAAGGTACAGACTGGAATATGGGTGAAGCAAAGAATGTTGGTACAGACTACCATCCGACAATCACTTTCGCTGGCAACTACACAGGAACACAGGACCCGGTAGCTACTTTTGCTATCACTAAAGCCCCCATCACTGTCAGCATCGATGATATCGAGGTGATATATGACGGCACTGACCAGGCAGACCAGTCAGGTTCTGCTGACCTCAAGTTCAACTACTCTGGTATCGTTGGCGATGACGTTGCCAATGCCGCCTTTATCAAGTCGAAATTCACTAAACCTACTTCTGTGGCAGTAGCTACTGAAGCAAAAAATGTAGGTACATATGCACTCGAAATCACTGGTGGTAATACTGGTACTTATGATGGGGCCAACAAAAACTACGAATTCAAAACATGGGTTCCTGGTACGCTGACCATCAAGAAGGCTGAGCTCAAGCTCAAGGCTAAAGATGCAAGCAAGACCCTTGGAGCTGCTGATCCTGAGTTCGAGCTTCTCACGCCGATTGCAAATCTCGCAGCTGGTCACTCTGTGACTGGTGTAACCTTCACCCGCGAGAAGGCCGGTACAACGGAAGGCGAGGCTGCAGGTGAGTATGCAATTACTCCCAACATCTCTGCTGCAAAGGTTATCGTTACAGGTTCCGACCCTGAGGTTAGCGTTAAAGACAACTACGATCTGAAGGTCGACGACACAAAGGGAGTGCTCTCTATTGGCAAGGGTGCCATCATGGTGATCATTAAGGATGCAGAGAAGGAATATGGTGCTGATGATCCTACGTTTACCTATAAGGCTGTCGGTCTGGCAGAAGGTGATGCACTTACAGTCACAATCAGCCGCGACAAGGCCGGTACAACGGCTGGCGAGGCTATCGGCGCATACGCACTGACCGCTACTGCTACAGGCTACGATGAAACAAAGTACAGCGGTGCGACTGTTGTTGATGGTGTCTTCACGATCAAACAGGCAAAGCTTACCTTCGTAATCCCTGTACAGAACATTGCAAAGAATTCGACAGAAGATGACCTTGTCGCTCTGAAGAAGAACATCACTGTTACGGGTATCCACAACTCTGATGTTGCTGCTTCTCTCTATGATCTTAGTTTCGGAGCTGGTGTCACAGTATCCGGTGGTAAGGCCACCGATGATGAATCTGTTGATGGTGGTCTCGTAGCTACTCTGACCGCAGAAGCAGATGATAATTATGTAGTTGATGCAGCGAGTGTCGTTTATGTCGGTCCTACTTCTGCCTCTGGTAAGCTGATCGTCGGTGCTGGTGACGCTACTGGACTCGCTCTCAATAGCGTTGATGCCGACTATGCTGCAATTGTAGCTGATGCTGGTGAGACAGAGGCTATTACTCTCACAATCAACAACCGTACTCGCGAGGTTCCTGCCGGTACAGCTCACAGCTGGGCTGCCCAGACCTGGAACGCAATGGTTCTGCCTGCAGAAGTCAGCGTCGCTGATCTTTCTGCTAAGCTTGGCTATGCCATCGTGAACAGAGTTGATGCCACCAAGACTACTGAGGGTAATGTC
>JAEEGH010002617.1_pt1 | contig 48353 bp, 58 predicted proteins | sample 9134181 | NCBI WGS metagenome assembly JAEEGH01 (sample SAMN16246544, study PRJNA631951) | gut metagenome | biome: gut microbiome; feature: rumen; material: DP-attached | host: Bos | place: Iran: Karaj | collected 2018-10
CTGTCTGTTTCCGAGACTTTGCCCACTGCCAAGCCGGTCCCGCCCGCTTTGAAATCCATCAGGACGGATGCTGTAGAAAGGCTATCCACGACCGTGACTGTTCCGAAAGCATCCGTCAGGGTAAAGCAGATATCATAAGAGAAGTCAGTATTTAGATTGCCCCCGCCGAAGATGAACTGCGTCCCGCTGGTAAAGCTGACCCCTGCGTTGGTGTAGGACGAATCGGAAGATTTCTTGTACGCTACAGCAGTTGTTATCGTATTCTTCCCGCTGCAGGACCAGTAGGAAAACTCGACCGTGCTCTTGGCGCAGGTGCCGTTGGAAGAAGATGCCCCGGCGCTTGTGCAGCGCTGCGTAGAATAGCTGTTGAAGCGAGGAGCGGCATAAGGAACGACGCTGATCGTCACCGTAGCTTCATCCGACCAGCGTCCGCGGCTGTCGCAGACTTTCCCCGTAAACGTGATGGAGCCGGAAGTGTTGAGAAAGCCCGTTGTGACGGAGGAGGCGGTGTATGACAGTCCGCCGCCGGTTATGCTGTAGGAACTGATGGTGGAGCCCCCGGCTCCGGCCGCTCCCGTGATCGTCAGGGTCACCTTGCTCTTCGTCTGCACATAAATGCCCCAGCTTGATGGGACCGTCCCGTCAACACGGGTTGCAGTGATTCCGGTTATGGTGGGCTTGATAGATGCCGGTACTGATAGCGTGACCGTGGTTGTGCTTGTACCAACCAGTGTATTGCCGTTATAGGTATAGCAGGTCAGCGTGCATGTACCGCTGGTGCTGTTTGGGATCTGGCTGGCCAGCGAGGTAGGCGGCGTCCATGACACAGAGGTCGAAGTGGTCTTGGTGGCAATCGTTCCGGTTGCGTTGCCAAAAGCATAGGTCAGGGTATGGGTAAAGGACGAGGATGCACGGGTGATCGTGATATTGTTCGCGCTGCCCATCGTAGTGGCGGGCATAGAAATGCTGGATGTGCGCGGGATCGTGCGCAGCGTAACGTTCTGGCTTCCGCTGACGGACCAGCCGCTGCCGCCCTTGCCGTCCCAGGTAAAGCACTGGAAATTTGCGGCGATGTTGACGGTCTTGGTGCCGTCTGCATTGCCCGCGATGGCCCCGGAAGACCACGGTGCTGCAGGATAGCTGGAACCAGACGCCGGGATAATGGGATAGCCAGCGCTCTGCGTCTGGATCGTACAGTTGTGGGTACCGGTCTGGGAGTTGAATGTAACGACTGTACTCCCGTTGATGGAAAGTGTGCCGTTGGGATAATACGTGAAGCCGTACCAGTTGTAGGAAACAAGCTGGCAGGACGTTATGCTCACCACATGGGTGTTGGCGGATTCGTTATAGGTTTCCGACCAGTTTATGATGACAGCAAAGTTCTGGCTGCCGGACAGCGTAAAGCTGCCGCTGTTGCCCTGTGCCATAGGCGTCACTCCTTATGCTGTGGGATCTCTCCATTGGATTGAAAGGTTCCCGGTCTCCCGGGGTATGAAATCAAACCAGCCCCTTGCCGCCGTACCAAGAGAGAGCCTGTTACGGATCTCCGCGTTGGTGATGACGAGGGACTGGTTCGTGATATATGCGATTGTTTGGCCGTTCTCCAGAAAGGACAGGCCCTCATTGGAAAACTCTGCCGTGAAAGCGTTTCCGACCTTGCCCAGCTCGATCAGAGCGCCCCGGAAGCGGATATACTCCTCGATCAGGGAGTAATTGCCGGATACGTTGTTGGTGATCTCATTGGTCAGGGTCGTAAAGTCCATGCGGATTTCCGAGGCCGCCTGTGTGATGGCAGTCTGGAAATCCTGTTGGATCGTGGTCAGGTCGTCTTTGCTGAGATAGTTCTCGCGGACCGTGGACTGGATCTGCTCGGAGGTTTTTGTGATCTCCGCATAGCATTCCCGCACCTCCACCCGCAGAGAATCCACTGCCTCCAGTTCGACCAGACTCTGGAATGTGTTCTGGCAGATGGAAAGGAGCATGCCATCACCTCCTCAGTTGGAGACGTCGCACTGCAGGGTAAGAATGCTGTCGATGTCCGCGGCGGAGAGGTAGATGACCTTTCCTGTCTTGTCGAAGGTGATGGGATTGCCATCCTTGTCCTGCGCATACCAGGTATAGGTCAGCTCCTGCGTTTCCGTTGCCGCCGCCCATGCAGAGCCGCTGTATTTCATCAGCGTTACCGCGTGACCGGTGTGATCGATCTGATACCAGAAGTCCCCGGCGGCAGGACTGGCAGGAGCCGTCTCAGAGATGTTGCCCTTCAGCGGATCGACCTCGTGCTGATTGGTTCGGACGATCACATAAGGTACAAGCCCGCCGAGATTGTTCTTCACGGTAAAGCCGCCGATGGAGAGCATCTCCGACACATAGGGATCGGACTTGTCTTCCACCGTAATGACGTCCACATAGCTCTTGCTGTTGTAGGTCATGGTGCACCGGTAGGACTGGATATTCACAATATCCGCGCCCTGCACTGTCAGCGTTGCCGCTGTGGCCCCGGAGATATTGGTCCAGTTGCCGCTGCTGTATTTTGCCCACTGGTAGGTCGCGTTCGTAATTGCGGTCGCTCCCTCATAGGCAGAGGTTGCCAGCGTCAGGCTGCCGGACTGGTTTTGCACGATGGTGCCATTGGGCGCATAAACAGAGAACACCACTGCCGAGGTTCCGCTCGTTCCGGCATTGGCCTTGGTCCATGCGAAGTTCTTCACTACGCTCTGTCCGGAAACGGAGAATGTGAGCGGAATTGTGCCGGTCAGCACAGATGCGCCGCCCAGAGTAGCGTTCTTGGCAAAAGTCAATACAACGGAACCAGCGGCAGTTGCAGTAGCGGGCGTGTTGCTCTTGACCGTCACTCCGGACGGCAGAGTACCGACTGTGCAAGTCGCCGCCTTCTGCTCGATGCCCTCATAGGCGGTGAACGGGATGGTCACATTGGTGGCTGCCGTCACCGCCCCGCCGGAGGTACACGGGATCGTCTGTGCTTCATTGGAGAGGATTACGGACAGGCCGCCAGAGCCGGAGGAACCGGGAGTACCGGGATCGCCCTTCGTACCGTCATAGATCTTGGTGATGGTGACGGTATCATAGACATCGGCATCGGAGGTAACCAGCTTGATCTGCGCCACGTTGTTCACGAACACTGCGTGTGCGGGCTTGACCACAAGGGTGCCGCCGGTGATGCTGGCGTTATCTGAGGTCGTGGGATAGTCCACCCAGTTGCCGGAACTGTTTTTATACTGCCATTTGATGATCGTCACGCCCTGCACCTGCCCGGTAAGGGTGGCCTGGGTCGCGCCGACCAGAGCGCCGGAAGTATCGTACTTGAACACATAAGTGTCCGCTGTAACATACGCCAGCTTTGCGTTCTCCGCGTTCCTCACCAGTGTGAAAGTGATATCCGAGGAGATGTTGACGGTATTCTTCGTCTCGCTGTCGTAGTAGCTGATGTAGCAGATGTATGTGATCATGCCGGAGGACGATGCCGACAGCTTGTTCTGGCTAACTGTCAGGATGCCGCCGGAGACAGACTCACCGGAGGTGACCGCCGTCTCAGCCGAGGTGCCGTCCTTCCGCTTCCAGGTAATGGTCAGGCCGGAAGAGCCGAGCGCGATGCTCGTCTGATCCAGGAAGACCACGGGAGTCAGCACCAAATGGGTCGATGCCCAGCTCGGCGCATAGGTGTGCGGCAGAACATTGGGATCTTCACTCTGCGTCTTCGGCAGATTGGATGTGATGTATGCCGACAGCTTCCGCTGATCTGTAATGTCCACGAAAGTCTGCTGGCTGGATGTGAGTACAGTAGGCATGATACACCCTCCTTATATTGTGACTTCACAGTAGAAGGATGCGTTGTCCGTCACATCCTCCGTTGAAACGGTTATGGTTTTCACGCCGACATGGGCTGCGTCCCACTCGGCGTCTGCAGCGGCATCACCGGAATTGCGGTGCCATGAAAAAGCTGATGCGTCCAGTGTATCCGTGATCTCTTTATCCCAGGAATACACCTTGCAGCGAACAAGGCTCTGCTGCGTTTTCTCCCGGAAGATGCTCACGCCTTCCGTCACCAGCTCCGTGCGATACATCTTGGATTCATTGATTCTGTCCACCTGACCGGAGATCACATCGATCCTACCGGACTGGCCGACCACGTCTTCCTCCAAGGCGGAGATGGTATCGTTCTGCTTGGTGGAGAGGCCGGTCAGTGTCACGCCGGATGCGCCGATGGTAATCGTGTTCCCGGCAGGATTCAGATAATCTCGGGTGCGGCCTACACAGCGATATCTTCCGTCAATGCCGTGTGGCGGAGATTTGCAGACCACATACATTCCGGCATGAATATCTCCAATATCCGCGCCAGCGTCTGACTCATCCACGATCGTCAGCTCCATGCTGGTGACACCCTGTGCCAGGTCGTTCAACCGGGTCTGGGCCTTGGTGAGCAGATTGCCCGGAACAGTTACATCATCCCAGATCTCCGTTCTCCAGATCATTCCGATCTCTGCCGCGGCTTCTTCATCAACAATGTAGTTTTTCCCGCCGTTCACGGATGTGATCTGGATCCGCTCATCTGTCTCGTACTCATGCCCCTCGGCATCGGTATCTTTAATCTTTGCCCCAAGCGGGAGCAGGACGGAGATCCGGTCTGTATGGTCCCGGCTGATCTTCACGTCCAGCAGATTTTTGCCGTACTCCACGGTCTGGGGAGAGAGTGAATCGAAGTCCACAATATAATCCAGATACTTCACTCCGCCGACATAACGCACCCGCAGAAAACCTCCATGCGTTTTGATCAGCTTGTCCCTGATGGCGTCCAGCGTGACAGTGAAATCTGTGCTGCTGTAAGAGACATAGTCATTGTTGTCCGTCACGGTCACATTACCCACAACGAACCGCTTTTTCTCTTCGACCGTATTGTTGTGGACGGAGATGAACAGTTCAAGCAGGCCGCGCAGGGTGCCTTTGTAGTCATAGGGCGACTGAACACTGTCCTTCAGATAGGCAAGGCAGGACTCGCATGTCCAGGTATGGGTGTTATAAAAATCCGTACCGTTATCCAGCGCTCGGCCCTCAAACACCACGGCATCGCCCTTTTTGCAGACGATGGTGGATGCCAACGGCCGGATACTGGAAAGGTACGGATGATTGAAAGGAGCGGAAAGCGTCATGCTGTCGATGTTCTCCGCGTCCTCCTCAATCCGGGCGGCCGTGATCGCCAGCTTCGACATCTGCGGATGATAGAATAGAGCGCCATCCACGTATACGCGAAAAAGGCTCATGGGCAGCCCTCCTATTACAATAAATTTGGTTGGAAGTCCGGCAGACCAGCCGGGCTTTTTTCCATCTCTTGCCCAAGCTACAATAAGAGGAAGCAACTGGTTGACCGAGCCCTCCTTGGACTTTCATGTCCGATACGAAGACTGTCAGCCATCCTCTTGTTGTAGCGTTCGGTTTAAGCAGGTTGAGCCTTTGTGTTCGTGTCACCAAATAGATTGAATCGGCAATGAGAAAAAGATGGGTTCCGGTTGCACAATTCTGTATTGGAGGTATGACAATGAACGCCGTAGGCATCGACATCTCAAAAGGAAAGAGCGTGGTCGTAGTGATGCGTCCCTTTGGCGAGGTCGTTCTCTCTCCCTTCGAGGTGTCTCACACCGACAAGGATCTGAACGATTTGGCGAAGAAGCTCAAATCCTTGCCGGGTGAAACCCGTGTGGTCATGGAGTATACGGGGTATTACCACTCACCGGTCGCCGCCGTGCTCCATGAGGCAGACATTTATGTCTCAGCAGTCAATGCATTGCTAGTGCATGACTATGGAAACAACTCATTACGCAGAGCCAAGACTGACAAGAAAGACGCCATCAAACTGGCAAACTATGCGTTGGATCATTGGCTCTCGCTCCCTCGGTATCTTCCGGCCGGAGACACCAGACTCATGCTAAAGACCTGTTACCGTCAGTATGAGCAATTCAGCAAGATGCGCACGATGCAGAAGAACAATCTTATCTCTCTGCTCGACATCACCTTTCCTGACGCAAACAAGCTCTTCTCCAGCCCACCAAGAGCTGACGGCAGCGAGAAATGGATAGATTTCGTCGCTCAATATTGGCACTGCGAATGCGTCAGCGAGATGAGCGTAAGATCCTTTACCAAGAGCTATGAGAAATGGTGCCGCAAGCATGGTTACAATTTCAGTGAGGACAAGGCGCTCGAAATTTACACTTCTGCCTGCGGAGACATCTGCATCATGCCGAAGTGCGAAAACACAAAACTCATGATCAAGCAAGCCGTTGCTCAGCTTCAAGCGTCTTCCTCTGCGTTAGTTGCCTTAAAAACGCAGATGCTGGACTTGGCATCTACTTTGCCAGAGTATCCCGTCGTCATGCAGATGTATGGTGTCGGGCCTTCTCTTGGGCCGCAGCTCATGGCCGAGATCGGCGATGTGCGGCGCTTTCATTCCAAGTCCGCGCTGGTCGCCTTTGCGGGAATTGACGCTCCTCCGTACCAGCCCGGTCAGATCGACGTTCGCAGCCGCAGCATCTCTAAGCGCGGCTCCGCTAAACTCCGCAGAACGCTCTTCCTGGTCATGTCTGTATTGCTTCAAAAATCACCGCTCGACGAGCCGATCTACCAGTACATGGACAAGAAACGAGCCGAAGGGAAGCCGTATAAGGTCTACATGATGGCTTCAGCCAACAAATTCCTTCGTCGCTACTACGCCATCGTCAAGGCTCATTTAGACGAGTTGGACGGCGTCTGATTCGCTGCGACAACTTCAGGCTGGCCGTCGCTTTGAAAACAAGGCGCTCAACGGCTCGGATTGCTATGCCCTTTTAGGCTGGCTCAAAGAACCCGTTTTAAGGGTTGACTTTTGTTAGCAGGTCTTCGTAAAATGAAAAGAGACCGGATTTCTCCGATCTCTTTGATGATATTCAATTAGTGTGACCTGGGATTTCTTATTTGGGAAGTGTGTACCCCCCGGTACCGAGTCCTATGCAGTGCCAGAAGCCATCTTCCTGCTGCTGTAGCACAAACTCTCTGTAGCAAGTGAGCTTCCCTTCATAATCGCCTGTTCCCTCGGCGGTATTGCCTGCCCAGATACCAGGAGAGTTAAAATCCCACGGGGTAAATGCATATTTAAGACTTCCAACAACAGCATCTCCGCTTTCACTGGTTTCGCGTACAGTCCATTGAACTACCTCATACTCGCTTATCCCGTATATGCTTCCGGGTTCAAGGGACGCCATGTGTTCACCGAAAGCGGTGTGGACAAAGTAATCCGCAGCATCTTCCGCGGTCCCTTCCATACCGAAGGCAATGCGAGAAAAATCAACATCCAGGTTATCATACTCCATCCGGATGTCCTTTGCTATAGATTCCTGAGAATCATCAGCAGGTGTTGCAGACCAGAAGCTACTTGCATTCCCGTCAGAGTACTGCACCATTCCAGCACCGATGTTTGACCAGAACGTCATTTTGATCGTGCCGTCTGCGGAAGCAGCAGTAAGCCAGAATTCACTCGGTTCAGTTAGTGGCATTTCGAGCCTTGTCCAGCTATAACTGTCCAACAACACCTTAAAACGCCCGGAATACCATTCATTGGCGGGGTAGGTATTGCATGCTCCGTCATTGGCAAGATGCAGCGTAAGGGTGATGTCGCCGGATGCAAACAGACTGTCAACCATGTCTGATGGTGTAATATCGCGATTATGTGAATCATAATAAACGAATTCAACCGTAGGAAGAATCTGATCTATCACATCTGCATAATCTTCGTACCAGTTTTCTGCCGAGTTGATAACCGCACAACCGGGTAGATCTTTCAGACAAATGAAATTCCATAATGGACTCCCATCGTAAAAGCCCTGCCAGGCTTCATGGCCGTTGAAGATGATATCCTTTTGCTCGAGTCCAGTTCCGCATACGCCGAACATTCTATCGCTGCAATAAAATGATATTTCACCTTCCATTCCGGGTTCGACTGGCCTGATAACGACCCTTACAGTACTGGTCGGCTCGTCATCTGTCTGCTCAACTTCATATGTCCAGTCGGAAGGCAACCGGAAGGACACACCATAAGCCGGAGGACACTGCGGCTTAACCACAACTGAAGTACCGTCCGGGGTATCAGCACCTCCAACTTCTGAAACGCCCGTGCCAAGATTCCCTTCCAATACATCAGTAACCGCAGGCGCTGGAGTTTCATTGCTACTTTGCTCGGTTTGAGTATCTGCCTTAGTTCCTGCGCAGCCGACTAAAGCCAGTTGCAAGATAAGGCAGAGTAGAATAATCAAGGTTTTCTTCATAATTGTCCCTCCCTGATATAAGACGGGAAAACAATACGAAAGTTCCGTTATTCAGGGCTTTCGCTTATGTAGACTGGAAATTATTCTTCTACACGATTAATGATTACGTTTCCTTTAGAATCAAGTAGTGGTGTAATACCACCTGCGTAGCCAGACTTCCAAACAAGATAATTAACTCCGGTCTCCATATCTACAAGAACTTGACGAACACCGTCATCTGACAATTGACTGCCGTCTTTAAAAACTACTTTAAATCTGTTTTCTTTCCTTGCCATTTTTATACCTCCATAAATACCGAGTTGTCGAGATGGAGTATACCACAAATCTCAGATTATCGGAAGATGCTTTATAGCCGCCCCTGCCTATAAGTGAAGGTCGCTGTCCCTTCTCCCGTGACGGATACTGTGTTGTCTCCATGCCGCAGTTCCAACTCTGGGATCTCCCAGGTTCCGGCGCTGACAGTTTTGTGGAAAGATTCTCCGTCAATCGCCCAGCGGAGGGTGGTTTCCGCTGTAGCGGTAATGACCGGCACAACGGGCATATAGTCATTATGAAGAATGACTGTGCCGCTGCCAGTGATACTCTCGACCGTTTCCTCCACATAGTAGAGAAAGGCATCCCCATCCGTGCAGGACAGCACAAGAGAGCCCTTACCCGTAAGGGGGTCATAGGACGGGGCTGCTTCCAGCGTTCCAACGGCATACAATGTCTGGTCTTCCGTCAGCGTCACCCGGCAGAGCTTTCCGGCAAACCGATTCACAACAGTGCTGACGAGTCGGTCAAAGTCGGCTCGATCACCCAGCATGGAGAAGGTCATATCAAAAGCGCGCGGCTGGTAGGCCACACGCCCCAGCGCCTCGGTATAGCGAATAGGAGAATTCCTTCCCGGCACCACGATCGTATTGCTCTGCGACTGCGGTGTCGGGAAGTTTACTGTCTCGCGCAGCCAGCCGAGGCTGAGCATGGAGACTCCGTTAATGGTTACGTCAGGTTTCATAGGCTCAGCCTCGCATTCAGCTTCTGCGTCTGGCCGAGGCCGCTGTCAATGGCAGGCAGCAGCCGACCGACCAGGGTGCCGTCATCCAGGTAGATGCCTTTGCCGCTGTTGGCGGCAATGACGGCCAGATATTTTTCCACATTGTGCATGTTCAACTTTTCGGTCAGCATGGCCTCAAGCTGCTTATAGAAACCGCTCAAAGGCAGGATTGCTTCCGACCCCGCTTCGCCGCCTGCCATCAGGGCGCCGCCGTTCATGCCGAAAACGGTGGGCTTGGTCATGATGCCGCCTTCCTTATACCAGTCGATGGACAGGTGCGGGACGCTCGGCGGCGAGATGGATAGGGTGCCGGATACCCGGAAGTGCGGCAGCTTAATATGCGGGAGCTGCAGCTTCAGTCCAGAGAAGAAACCGCTGACCGCATTGAGCGCGGAACGGATCTTGTCCCGGGCCGTCTCGATGGGCGTGACGATGGCCGTCTTGATCCCGTTCCATACGGAGGTCGCTGTATTTTTGATTCCGTTGAACAGCTTGGTAGCCGTGTTCTTCACAGATTCAAACGCGGAGGAGACCTTGCTCTTGATCCCATCGACCAAAGTGCTGATCGCCATTTTTATGCCGTTCCAGATCGTGGAGGCGGTTGTTTTGATAGCCGTGAACACCGTAGTGACCACGGTTTTTACTGCATTGATCTGTGCGGTGACGGTGGAAACGATGCTGTTCCAGATACTGGTGAAGAAGGCAACGATCCCATTCCAGATGGTCTCAAAGAAAGATTTGATGCCCGTCCACACGGATTCCCATGTGGTGCCAATCCAACCGAAAACGACCTCTGCCAAAGACTTCAGCAGATTCAGCGCCGTATCGAACAGGCCGGTGATGGAGTCCCATACGCCGGAGAAGATCTCCTTCACACCACTCCAAAGTTGGGCCCAGTTCCCCGTAAACAGGCCGATGAAAACATCCAGCAGCCCGGTAATCACATCGAGCACTGAGCCGAGAACTGTTGAAACAACAGAAAACGCTGCTTCAAATACCGGCGCGAGGAATTGGCAAAGTCCTTCCCACAGGCTTTTCAGAACATCTATGATGGAGCCGAACTCAAAGCCCAGCGCATTCAACCGGTCAACGATGCCCTGACAGAATGCCTGGATCTTACTGACGATTCCATTCCAAATAGCGGTGATGGCGTTGCGGAATTCCTCGTTGGTATCCCACAGGTGTTTGAACGCTGCGACCAGCACGGCGACAACTGCTATAACCGCCAGCACAGGGCCGGAGATTCCGCCGAGCGCAGCGCCCAGCTTGCCGAAGACGCCGGTGCCCGCTTTGACTGCCACGCCGAGTTTCTTCACACCGGTCGCCAGTTTTACGAAGCCCTGCATGGCTGCACCGACCTTGGAAATGACTGTGCCGAGAATCACAAGTAGCGGACCCAGGGCAGCAATGATCAGTCCAATGGTCAGAACAGCTTTCCGCTGGCTTTCGCTCATACCGTTCAGCTTGTCCACAAAAGCCTGAATCTTACTGACGATTGCCCGGATGGCGGGCATCAGCATTTCTCCGAAGGAGATGGCGAGTTCTTCAAGCTGGGACTTCAGGATCGTCAGCTGCCCGCTGAGGTTGTCCTGCATGACAGCGGCCATCTGCTCCGATACGCCGTTGTATTCTTCAATCCAATCAATGCCTTCTTCAAGTGCCTGCGACATTGGGATAATCGCACCATCAACAGTCTTGACGAAGGTATCCGAGCAATGGTCAATAGAGTTGGCCAGCTTTTCAATATCCGCATCCCCGGCATTCATCAGGGCGAGGAAGCCGGACATGGCGTTCTTGCCAACCAGCGCTTCCGCGGCCTGAGCCTTTTCGGATTCGGAAAGCTGAGAAAAGGCCCCACGGCAATCTGCCAGAATATCTGACAGTTCACGCATGGAGCCATCTGTGTTGGTGGTGGCGATAGTGACTTCGCCCAGAGCTTTTCCGGTGATCTTTACCTCACCGGAAAGGTTGTTCATGATAGTGCGGAGCGCTGTACCGGCCTGCGTGCTCTTTATGCCCGCGTTGGCCATCAGGCCGATTGCCTCTGCTACGTCCTCCGCGGAGAACCCGAGAGCGCCCGCGATGGGAGCGCAGTACTTGAAGGTTTCTCCCATCATGGCGACATTGGTATTCGCGTTGCTGCTTGCCGCAGCGAGGATATCTGCAAAATGGGCAGAATCCTGAGCGGTCAGGCCGAATGCAGTCAGGGCGTCTGTTACGATGTCCGACGTGGTCGCCAGATCTTCACCGGATGCGGCGGCGAGGTTCATGATACCCTCAATGCCACCGAGCATATCCTCGGTCTTCCAACCCGCCATCGCCATGTATTCCATAGCGGAGGCAGCCTCGGATGCGGAGAACTTGGTCTTGGCACCCATCTCGCGGGCCTTATCCCGCAGGGCATCCAGATCATCACCAGTTGCTCCGGAGATGGCAGCAACCTTGCTCATGCCTGCATCGAAATCCGCAGCGGTCTTTACGGCGGCAGCACCGAGACCGGCAACTGCCATAGAGGCGGGCATGATCGCCTGACCGGCATGGGTGACGGAATCGCCGAAGGACTCTATTTTCTTCCCGGCCTCGTCGATCTTGGCAAGCGCCACACTGGTGGAGGCTGCCTCTTCCTGCAGGCGGCGGAGTTCCTGCTCGGTTTCAATAATCTCACGCTGCAGGGCGTCATACTTGTCCTGTCCGAGATCACCATTTTCCAGTTGCTGCTTGGCCTGAGCCTGTGCCTGCTTCAGCGTTTCCAGTTTGTCGGTGGTAGCGCCGATCGCATCCTTCAGCGCACGCTGCTTCTGAGAAAGGAGTTCTGTATTGGACGGGTCCAGTTTAAGGAGGCGATTCATATCCTTCAGCTGGCTCTGGGTGTTTCGGATCGTGGTATTAACGCTTTTCAGGGCTTTTTCCAGACCTGTAGTGTCGCCCCCGATTTCCACTGTTATGCCTTTGATGCGTCCAGCCATGATGCTCGCCTCCTCTCCTCAGAAATAGAAATACCCGGATCGCTCCGGGTATGAAAAAGGCACCAGCTCATATGAACTGATGCCAAATTATTCGTTTATTTCGCTAAACTGGATTTTTCGGATCAACGAAACAATTGTTTATTGAATTCAGGTGTATGCAAGTGTATTGAAGCCATAATATCCAGAAGAGCCGCTTCATTCAGATTTTCTTCGGAACATACCACTTCAAATCGCTCGTTGCCCAGTTTTGTGTACCTGCCTGTTTCGTGAAAACCATTTCTAAGATAGAACTGTTTTCGTGATATCCGCTGTGCATAATTTACGGAATTCTCATTCACTTCCTCAAAGTCGAGAATGATCTGCATGTCCGGAAACTCATTTTTGATAGCCGCAAGAGCCTTAGATCCGTAACCTTGACCCCGATATTGACAATCAATAGCCAGAAGAACCATGAACACGACAGCTTCATTCATCAAAATCAATGCAAACCCAACCAGCTCGTCATCCTCATAAAAACCAAGAACTTCTGATCTGCCCCTCCAGTTATACATCTCCTCAATGCTCATCCGTTCCTCAACCGGAAATGCCTCTGTGTTGATTGCCCTTATTTGCTCCCGATATGGCGAATTCAGTTCTATTTTCCTGATAATCATATCATTGCCTCGTCAAAATTCCGAGTTGAACGACTGTAGCATACCATAAATCCTATGAAAATGCTACAGTCATTCTATCAGAAGGAGTCAAAATCGCGCTGCCCGGCCACCCGAACGGTGTCTTTCTCGCCGTACTTGTACTCGTCGTTTCCTTTTTCCGTCCAGATGTCCAGAACCATGCCGATGGTCAGGAGATTGAGGTCAGACATGGACAGCCCGATCTCCAGACATCTGAGAAGGAAAAGCGGTGTCGTTATCTCCCGGGCGCTGGGATTCCGTTTTTTTTAGATTCGATGTCCGTCACCAGGTTCGCGCCCCAGAGCTCAAGGATCTCCGGCAGCACCTGGTAGATCGAGAACATCTCAAACTCATCCAGCCACTCCTCAATGGTGCCGGGAATGGTGGGATCAGCATGAAAGGCCATGATATAGGCCACATTCTCGAAGATCTCCAGATCTTCGATCTGCATTTCCTCACCGTCATCGGTCTTGCCCTTGTAGGACTTTTCCAGCTTGGTGAGGTCTTTGAAAATGTCCCGTTTGAACTTAATGCGGTAGAGCCGCGGGATCGCGGCGGAGGAACGGAACCGGACCTCCTTGCCGCTGATCACAACTGTTTTCTCCTGCATGGCTTATTCCTCCGGCTCCGTCGCGGGCTCAATCGAAGGAACATACACCGCGCCATACCAACCGTCATAGGTGGCCTTGGCAGTGGTGTCGCCGGTACGGCTCTTGACCAGCCCATCCTCGCGAGGATCGGCGGTCAGGTTCAGAGTCTCCGTCCGGGGCTCGATCGTCTCCTCCTTGGTCTGGGACTCGATGCTCGGCCGGGAGGCTGCACAGTTATACAGGACGTGACGGATGCCGTGCTCATCGCCGTCAAACTCGAACAGCAGTGCAAACTTCACGCTCTCGGTATTGTCCGCTTTCTCCACCAGCACGCCGTTGCTGTCCAGAAGTTCCTTGAGAATCTCTGTGCGGAACCACTCAGGAATCAGCGCGATCTCCAGATCGCCGGAATAGCCGTTGTTGGCATAGGTGCGGAAATACACAATGCCGTCAGCATAGAACGGAGAGCTTTCGCCCTCGGCATCCAGCGACAGGCTGACCGCGCCGGGGATGGCCTTCGGCGTTGCGTAGGAATAATTCGTCACACCGTCCACGACCTCGGTCGTGAGCTTCGCGGCATGAACGTTTTTCAGGTTGTATTTCACCTTGTTACTCATGGGGTTTTACCTCCTCAAAAGAATAAAGGACTTCGTAGAGCCGTTCGCTCTCGATCCAGACCTCAGTCTTGTCATAAAAAATGCCGTGCCCATCGAGCACGGTTTCAACACGGGATTCAGTTTCTGGGTTCTTTTCATCGGTGTAGAGCTCGATATGGGTTTTGTCCACCTTGAAATAGACCCGCCCGTCAGCGGCGTAGTTATCACTGCCCGGATGCAGAAAGCAGATAAACGGCGGCTCCGGTGACTCGCCTTCGGCAAAGTGGTCATAGGCAAACGGCAGTCCCATTTCTTCCAGCATGGCTATGAGATTATCCATTGCGAATGCTCCTCTCAATCTCCCGCTCAAGTTCTTCTATGCCGTGCTCCTCAGCCGCGGCAATATGCGGCCGGGCAGCTACCCGGCCACCGTTCCGTTTGGCATGGCCATGCTCCAGCAGATGCGCCAGCTGGTATCGGTTGCGGGAGTGGACGGTGATCTCCAGGGTGTGGGAGTTCTCTGCCGTGGTCTTTGCCGCCCAGCTCTTGGCGTACTTGCCGGTGCCGACCGGAGCGGTCGCGGAGATCTCTTTTTTCACGGTATCTGCAGCCTTCTTTACGGCCGCCTTTACTCCGTCGGTGGTTGTGTCCGCGTAATTGTCCAGTTCCCGCATGACCGCGTCGGCAAGCTGATCCACACTGACTCTTGTACCCATCAGCGCCTCACTTTCCGGCAAAGCAATTTGATAGCCTTGTTCTTGCAGTTCATGTGATTGACGCCTAAAATGTCGTAGATCTCGTCCCGGAACAGCACCCTGTATTCAGTGGATGTAATGACGGAGGAGGCGGCGAACCAGCGGACAGTAAAATCCACGCGGCTGTCGTCTATGACAAGGCCAGCCTCCGTATCCTGCTGCGGAGTCTCGCCGCTTACCGTGGCATAACAGGACAGGTACGGTTCCCACACGTTTTTGTGGTTGCCGTACCCGTCCGTGACAGTGGTGTTTTTCTGTACCTGGATCCGAACGGTCAGCAGCGCAATATTCATCAGAACGCCGCCTTTCGAATCCCAAAGAGAAGGGAGCGGAGCGTCAGCGTCAGTTCATGATGATCCGCTTCCTCCCGGTGTTCATAGAGATATGCCACAGCGTACAGGATGCCGATGCGCATCTGATTGGCGCCTGCGGATTCCTCCTCCGTGCCTTCCAGTCTGGCGACCGCCATGCATAGCTCCTGCGCGGTGGTGAGCAGCTGTTCCAGCAGCGCATCGTCGTCATCGAATGTCACGCGGAGATACTGCTTGACGTCAGCGAGGGAAACAAGCATGGCGGTCACCTCCGGTTATCAGGCCTTCATCTGAAGGAGCTGGATGCCCTCGGGCAGAATGACCTTGCCGTCAACACGCTCGGTTGCGACATAGCCGATCTGGCCGTTGGTGGCGTACAGTTCGTTCAGACGCTGAGTGGTACGACCCATGCGGTCGCCGATCCAGTAGTTCTTGAAATCGCCGAACGCGATGGCATACGCACCTGCTTCCACAGTGGGGGCGTAGGGGCTGGTATAGATCTCGAAGCCCAGCAGTTTGTCAGGCTGACCGGCCTGAACGGAAGGCTGCCACAGATACGTGCCGTTGTTGTCCTTCAGCTTGCGAAGCAGAGGGATGGTCGCGTCGTTCATCAGGAACTTTGCGTTCTTACGGTACGGGGACTTGAGAGAGTAAACGAGGCTGATGATCTCATCGAGCGTGATGGCATTGGCCGCGGCGGCAGTCACGCCGACAGTTCCGCCGTTGGCGGTGAAGATGCCGGTGGGCTGGTTGGTGCCGGTACCGACGCAGAACGCCTGCTCCTCGGCAATGCCGAAAGCTCGGGCGAACTCGGCTGCAATGTAACTCTCCAGGTCAAACTCGGAATCCTGGAGGAGTTCAATGCTGACACGAACCAGGTCCGTCAGCTTGAAGGCATCGATCTGCTTCTGACCGAAGGTGGGATTGCTCTCGGTGTAAGCCGTGTTCTCTGCCGTCCAGGTCGCGACAGAATGGCCGACAGAGATCGGGATCTTCCGGTCGTGGTGCGTGGGGATGACCTTGGCAAGGGATCGGAGCACGTTCACCTCGTCCAGACCGGTGATGATCTGCTTCTCAAACTCTTCGGGCACGAGGTAGCCGCCGTCCTGGTCAACGCTTTCGGAAAGAACGTTGTGCAGAGGATTCTTGCCGCGCAGATGCCGGCCGAAGTCTTCCTTGTAGGCGGCGGAGGCACGACCGGTCTTTTCAGGCTTGGCTGCCTGCTCCGGCTTCTCGGTGATGGGCTTGTTGACCGGCTTGGAGAGTTCGGCCTCGCGGGCTTCCCGGCGCTCCATGCGCTTGATCTCGTTGGTCAGGTCGTCCAGATCCTTCTCCATGTTGGAGTAGGTGGCATCGTCGTCAGCGGACAGGATGCCCTTGTCATTCCTGTGGGTATCGAGGAAGCCCTCCATCGTGTTCCACAGGGTGGCGCGCTTGGTACGAAGTTCGTTCACAGTCATGGTAGTGAATCTCCTTTTTACATGAATTTTTTGATGGCTTCCAGCCGCGCCTTGAGCTCGTCTACGGAGCGCCCTTCGGGTGCGGCGGGTTCCTGCTCCGGCACCGGAGCGGGTGCGGATTCGGCTTTCGTTTTCTCAACGAGTTTGTTGAACAGGGCCTGTGCAACGGCGCGGCCGGAAAAAGAGTACGCGGCAGATTCAGCATCTTCCTTCTTTTCATCTTCCAGCATGCCGTCGGCAAAACCCAGCTCAATTGCCTTCTTTGCGTTCATCCAGGTCTCCGCATCCATGAGATGGGACAACCTGGAGCGGGACAGGCTGGTCTTGATCTCGTAAGCATTAATGATGCTTTCCTTGACCTCCTCCAGCATTTCGATGGCTTTCGCCATGTCGGTGTGATCGCCGTATGCAATGGTAGCGGGATTGTGGATCATCATCAGCGCGGTCGGCGCCATAAGCACAGTGGTACCGGCCATGGCAATGACCGAAGCGGCCGATGCCGCAATGCCGTCGATTTTGACCGTCACATCGTCTTTGTAGTCCATGAGCATGGCGTAGATCTGGCTGGCGGCAATGCAGTCGCCACCGGGGGAATTGATCCAGACAGTGATGGGGCCGGATCCGGCGAAGAGTTCCTCCTTGAACATGGCGGGCGTGATGTCATCGTCAAACCAGCTCTCTTCGGCAATCGTGCCGTTGAGTTCAAGGACCCGCTCCGCGTCCGGTTCGGCCTCCGCCGTGTTTTTCCATACCCAGAACTTCCTGGTCTTCATCGGTGTTGTCCTCCTTTCCGAGGTCGTTATTTGCAAAAGCCCCCGCATCCTTCAGCGGGAGCATGTTGCCGTTAATGAGATACAGATCGCCGCCATCTTCCGCCGGGATACGGTCGAGATTCTCCAGTTCGCGGATATCGTTTGCGGACATCCATCCGTTCTGGCGACCGATGGCGTAGCCGTTCATACGGCTCTGGTAATCCCCGCGAAGCAGACCCTCGAGGTTGAACTTGACATAGTAGGTGCGCTTTTCATCCGGGGAGAGGAGCCGTCGTGTGATGGACTGCTCCCAGCGCACGACCCACGGATCGAGGGTATACTTCACGAACTCCAGCGACTGCTGCTCAATATTGGAAAAGCTCGACTTTTCAAGGTCTCCGACCATATGGGGCGGAACTCTGAAAATTCGGGCTATCTCATTGATCTGAAATTTGCGTGTTTCGAGGAACTGAGCCTGCTCTGGGGCAATGGTGATGGGCGTGTATTTCATGCCCTCCTCCAGGACTGCAATCTTCCCGCTGTTGGAGCTGCCTCCGAACTGGCTCTGCCATGCCTCACGCACCCGGCTGGGGTCTTTGATCGTGCCGGGATGCTCCAACACACCGGAAGGCGCGGCGCCGTTGGCAAACCACTTGGCACCGTACTCCTCGGTAGCAATGGCAAGGCCGATAGCGTTCTTCGCCATTGCGATCGGGCTGTATCCGACCAAGCCGTCAAAGCCCAGCCCGGGAACATGGAGCACGTCTTCCGAGTGGAGGATGACCGTGCTGCCCTTCATAGTCGTGGCCTCGCCCTCGGAGCGGGTGTATGAGTAATAGAGCTGGCCCTTTTCATCCCGGTCAACGGTCATCTTGTTCGGCATGAGCGGATACAGGGCCACGACCTCACCCTTGCCGTTACGGATGATCTGGGCATAGGCGTTTCCCCAGAGGAGGAGATGGGTCATGAGCGTTTCCCGGAAAACAAAGGAACTCATCTCCGGGTTCGGCTCGTCATGGAGCAGCAGATACAGCGGATGATCCGTTGCCTTTTCTTTGCCGCCGTCCTTGGTGTATCTATAGAGATGCAGCGGCAGCCCCGCAATCGCTTCCGCCAGGATGCGGACGCAGGAGTAAACGGCTGTCATCTGCATTGCGGAACGTTCCGTTACAGCTTTACCGGAACTGGATCCTCCCATGTAGAAGGAATAGCTGCTGCCGGCGGTCCGGTTCTCAGGCTTGTCCCTGGAACGGAAGAGCCCCGAAAAAAAGCCCATAATGATTCTCCTTTTACTCTTGACAACACAGTCAACTGCCTGTATAATCTGCTACAGGCAGTTGACTGTATGCTTTCCTTTTGAGGTGCGTTATGCTGGATATTGAAGAACTGAAAAACCTTGACGGTTTCCAAAGCGTCAACATGACGGACGGACAGATGCTCCGTGAACGCCGAGTCGTCCTTGGCCTTACACAGCAGGCGGCTGCAGACCGTGCTGGTATACCGCTGCAGAGTTATCAGCAGTTTGAAAGCGAAAAGCGGAAGATCCGGCGGGCTTCCTTCCAGATTGCCTGCCAGGTACTTGAGGCTCTGGAGATGGATATTGCCGCATTCCATCATGGAGACTATGCCTTTGGTGAGAAGATCTTCCTGAAGGACGGCGAGCTCCATTACAAAAAGACCGGGAAACCGGTCAGCTACGATCCGTCAGACGAAGAGTAATCCTCTCGAGTCATATACAGATCCCGTGGTGTCGTTTCCGCAGCGTATAGCCCGATCCAGGGCCATCACCGTGGCGACGGCGCCGTCGATTTTCTCCGTGGACTTTTCCTTGTCCGGCTTGATGTTCCCAGCCGGATCGCTGCGGATATAGATGTTGTCCATCATCCAGCGCAGAACGGGATGCCCGCCGTGTGCGATCCGCTTCTCCAGAACGAGCTTCATGAGTTCCTTGGTCGGCGGAGACATGTCCTTGAAGCCCTGACCAAAGGGAACGACGGTGAAGCCCATGCCCTCAAGGTTTTGCACCATCTGAACTGCGCCCCAGCGGTCGAACGCGATTTCCCGGATATTGAACCGTTCACCCAGCTTCTCAATGAACTGCTCGATGTAGCCGTAATGAACGACGTTGCCCTCGGTGGTCATCAAAAAACCCTGCCGCTTCCAGATGTCGTAAGGAACGTGATCGCGCCGGACGCGCAGACTCATGTTCTCTTCCGGGATCCAGAAGTACGGCAGGACCGCATATCTTCCATCATCCTCACCGGGTGGGAAAACCAGCACGAAGGCCGTGATATCCGTAGTGCTCGAAAGGTCGAGCCCACCGTAGCAGACACGTCCTTCCAACTCGTCCTCGTCGACCGGGAACGCGCAGGCGTCCCACTTGTCCATCGGCATCCAGCGGACGGACTGCTTGACCCACTGATTGAGGCGGAGCTGCCGAAAAGCGTTCTCCTCTCCGGGATTCTGCTGTGCCGACAGGCAGGCCGCTTTCACTTTGTCCAGACCCACCGTAATGCCGAGGGAGGGGTTGGCCTTCTTCCAGACCTTCGGATCCGTCCAGTCCTCATCCTCTGCAGCGCCGTAGATGACAGAGTAGAAGGTCGGGTCGATCTTCCGGCCCGCCTGGATGTCCAGGGCCTTCTGATGCACCTCGTAGCAGATGCTGTTGGTGTCGTTGCCGGCCGTGGTGATAAGGAAGTAAAGCGGCTGCATGCGGGCGTCGCCGGAGCCCTGGAGCATAACGTCAAAGAGCTTCCGGTTCGGCTGGGTATGCAGCTCGTCAAAGATGACGCCGTGTGTGTTGAAGCCGTGCTTGTTCGCCACATCGGCGGAGAGCACCTGGTAGGAACTGTTCGTGGGAAGGTATGTGATCTTCTTCTGCGACTCCAGGATCTTCACTCTCTTCGAGAGCGCGGGAGAGAAACGAACCATGTCTACGGCAACGTCAAACACGATTTTTGCCTGGTTTCGGTCGGCAGCACAGCCGTAGACCTCGGCACGCTCCTCGCCGTCACCGCAGAGCAAGAGCAAGGCAACCGCTGCCGCAAGCTCGGATTTGCCCTGCTTTTTTGGTATCTCGATATATGCCGTGTTGAACTGGCGATAGCCGTTCTCTTTCAGAACGCCAAACAGGTCACGGATGATCTGTTCCTGCCAATCGATCAGTTCAAACTTCTTCCCGGCCCAGGTGCCTTTCGTGTGGCAGAGGGACTCTATGAACATGACGGCGTAGTCCGCAGCCTCCTTGTCGTAGTGAGAGGTTTTCGCCATGAACTGTGTAGGCTTGTACTTTTTCAGTTTTCTCATCGCCATGACGTTTTCTCCCATAGAAAAAGGCCGAAGCCTGTGAAGGCCCGGCCAAAACGGGGATTGAGATTATCTCGGTCGCCCCGGTGTATTTCTTTGCAGTATCAGGTCCGCGTCCTGTGAAGGATGGACAGGATCTTGTCCTGCTCCTCGGTGCAGACCCCTATGCTTTCAAGCGCCTGTCTCGTGCCGCAGTCCGGGCAGATCAGGGTCTCGTTATCCGTCCTGGACAGGGCGGGCGGCTCAATGTAGGTCTTTCCACAGAGCGGGCAGACACGAAGTTCCCGAATGACATTCTTCATTACTTGCTCTCTCCTTGCTGTACCGCAGCGCTTCCTCCAGCGTTTCCGTGTCAAAGCCGAATGTTTTGTACCCCTGGCGGCAGACATCCATATAGTACCGCCTGGGAGTGCCGGCGTTCCTGCTCTCATCCATGATGTACACAAACCCCGTCCGCCGGGATTTTGCTCCGCTCCGGATCCCGGTGACTTTGACCGTCATTTCAGTCTTGTAGTAGAAGCGGGGAAATCCCTCGTAGCGGTCAAGCGCGGCTTCGTCGGCGGGCGTGACTTCCCACACAGCGACAGGGACGCTGTAACCCTCGGCCGGCTCGATCGTCAGATAGGAGCCGGTCTTGCTGCCTTTGAAAAGCAGCCGGTAATCTCGGATCTTTCCGGTACCGATGATCCTTGCGGTCGGGCAGCGCATCCTCATCTGCATAGTGTTCAGGTTGCTGCCGTAAGCGATATAGTATCTTTTTGGCATGTTTGATCCTTCCTTTCCGGGGCCGTATACCCCTTCTACCACCGAAAGCCCGCCTTTCAGCGGGTCCGGGGGCCTCTGGGCGGCGTCCTTCAAGCGGCTGCTCTGCCGTTGCGGAAGGCCGCGTCGCCGTCAAGGTTGCGGGTCAGGAAGTCTCTTGCGGTGGCGAACTCCTCACCAATGAATCCGAGCCGGAGGAGCCAGGTGCGCATCGCGTATTTGGGGTTCTCGTTCTGCTGGGGGTGGGCGCTTGCGGTGCGCACCTCCTTTGCCATCTGGCTGAGCGCGAGGCAAAGCTGAATGTAACTCTTGAGCTGGCCGGCGTGGATGCCGTTCTGCCGTTCGCCGTCCGGTGCGTCGAACTGGAAAAGCCTGAACTCGACCGTGCCCTTGGTGAAGGTGGCGTGCAGGTTGAGCATGTGGTAACGGCTTTCATTGTAATGGTGGTCTCTGCCGTAGTTGGCTCCGTTGCCCCTGTACCAGACGTCCGCAAGTGCGGCCATCGTGGTGGGCTTTCTGCGGTTGAGCAGGCGGAGGAAGTCAGGGTTGACCGGCTTGCAGTAGTGTCCGTAGCGGTTGCTGTTCCGTTCAAGCTTCAGGGCGTCGACCAGGAGCTCTTCGTGGCTTGCCATGATGTTCGCAAGGTTGCGGAGTGTCTGCGGGGTGTGGCCGTTTGCTCCGATGTGGATGTGGACTCCGCAGCCGCGGGTCGCGTCGCTTTTTGCTCCGGCTTTGCGGAGGCGGCGGCAAAGCTCCTGCAGGGTCTCGATGTCTTCGTAGCGGAGGATCGGGGTGACCAGTTCGGTCTTCTCGGCGTCCGGTCCGCTGATGCTGACATCCTTCTGGAATTTCCACTCTCTGCCCTGGGCGTCCCAGGCGCTCCAGGTGCTGTAGCCGTTGCGGCGGGCAGTGTCTTCAAAGCGGCCGGTGCCGAAGTACTCGGCGGCGGTCTTCGCTGCGGCCTGTCGGGTGATGCAGTTCATCTCAACCTCGACCCCGATGGTCTGCTTTTTCATCTCGCTGATCTGGCGGGCGGTGCGTTCGTTCATGGTCTTTGCCTCCTTGAAAGCCTTGATTTTCCTTGGGTTTTCCCCTTCGGTCGTGTACATATATCACTCTGAAACACACTATTATCAAGACATTTCGGAGGCATATTACTGACAAAGATCTGCCCTGGGAACTGGTGTATTTATGGCACCTTAGCCTGGGTCTTTATCGAAGATAAGAAGGTAATCATCCAGGCATTTTTCGAAGCTTGCGTCCGGGATTGCCTCATAGGAATCGGAGATGCGGGCCTTCTGAATGTTTCCCAGCATGCATCCCACGCGGGAGGCCCTGGGTCTGAAAACGTAGAAGAACGACAGGGACACCCGCACAAGGCATCCGGATCCGACAGTGCCTGAGTCCGTGACCGGGTACAGCTGATGGTCCAGTATCTGCGGCGCGGTCAGAGAAGCCGCGTTGATGTAATAGCAGCCGTTGAAGACCGGCGGCAGAGATCTGTCGTCACCATCATGAACAGGATAATTCTGCGTGGGATTTCGTCCGACATGACCTTTGCGTTCCAGTCTTCCCGCCGCAAAAGCGCCCTGGACAGCGGTGTTGATGCCCGTGACAGTCTTGCTGTCGTCCTTGGGAATTAGGATCGTCGCGGTGTATATGCCGCCACGGCCTGGCACCTCGAGCGGTCCCCATATGTTGGCATTCAGCAGCCTGACGACCCCGGTGACCACCTTCACGGGATTATACTTTTTCGCCATCGTCACTCGTTTCGCGCGCTTTCCGCTCAGCCTTTTTCCGGGCCTGCCTTCGTTTCTGCTTTGCCTTTTCCCGGCACTTCGCGAAACAATAGCGGTGGCTTTCGTTCGACGGCTGGAAGCGGGCGTGGCAAACAGGACATTCGCGGATATGGGAATCGTCAAACCGGAACAGGGCCTCCATTCTTTCCTCCGAGAGACTGGTCAATGCGATGATCGTCTCCTGGAGGATCCCGTGGTCGTGCAGCTCAACAGCGTAGTACAACTGCTCCGGCAAAGGTAGCGTTATCTCAGGCGGTCGCCCTTTCTGGTGACTGCGCATCTTCTTCACGTGTTCCCAGTATTTGCTGCGGCACTCGGGCGAACAGTATTTGATCAGCTTACCACCCTTCGTTCCGGGGATCTTCTTCCCGCAATGCAGGCAGGGCGTCCAGGGCAGCTCGTGCTCATAGCAATGGGCGGAAACGACCTGCTCGGAGAGGCTCATGATCCTCCGGATCTGCCTGTGCCCCAGGTGGAGCTGACGGTAATAGTCGATGGCAAGCTTCTGCTCCCGGGTTAGGTACTTCTTTCCCTTGAACGTTTTGAACCCAGATCGGCCGCCCAGACTGTTTTCACGAAAAAACCTCTCGTAACACGTGTCGGAGCAAAAGGTCCGCATATTCCCGAAAGGATCCTGCGGCACAGGTTTCCCACAATACGGGCAGGGAGCTTCCAGGACGGGATTCTCGTGGAGGCAGCGGGTCACGGCGTGCCTTGTTGCGCCGACCAGCGCCATGATCTCTCTGATGCTCTTGTGTTCCCTGCGATACGCCCTGATGGCGACGACGTCTTCCGGTGTAAGCCCGTACGGGATACAGCGGATCCGTTCGCTTTCCGGTTTGGCGAGATTCTCAGGGGAACACAGAAACAAGCCCTCGTTATATAGTTTGGTAAACCGGGTGACGGCAAGCCCGAACTCTTTTTTCACGCAGCTCGGGCAGACACCGTAGTCCTTCGCGATCCTGGTGAACATCTCACCGCGGAGTACCCGCCGCTTCAGCAGGTCATAATACTTTGGCGATAACCGGGCGACAGCGTAATCAAAGGCCGGACTCCCGTCAAACAGAGAGGTGATCCCCTTGTCCAAGGAATTGACCAGGTCTCCGGGATCCTCAAAAGCATCATAGTGGACACAGGGCTTGGTTTCCTTTATATCGGAGTATGACTCTTCGTGATCCAGTTCCCTGAGGATTCGCTCCCATTTTTTGCTGACCTCGATCTCCTCTCCGCCGGTACTGAAATCGTATTTGTACTTCATTCGACGTTCCCGACAATTCTGACCCGGTCTTCGCCATAGGCGACCGACAAGCCGCAGCCGTTGTCCCATCTGACCATGATCGAGCCGATATCATCGACGCCGATTACTGTGCCGAGGGTGCCGACAGGCGGCGCTTGCCGGTCATTCATTTCGAGAAGCTCTACGCGGGTCCCTTTGGGGTAACTGCGGCGGAGGTATTCAACGACAGCTCTTGAGGGGAAGTTCATGCGCTCACCCCCTTGAAAGCCGAAGACCCGTCAAGGTTTCGGAGCAGGATCTTCCGCTCGGCCTTGTACTCCGCGCCGATGAAGCCGAGACGGAGCAGGAAGCAGCGGAAAGCGTATTTGTCGTTGTCGGTCTCTTTTTCTTTCGCATTGATCCGCTTCTGGTTTCGGGCCATCTCGAGGAGCGCGGAAATGAAATGCGTGTAAGTCCTGATTTCGTCCGAGGTAAGGCACCTGTCCTCGAACCAGGGGAAGGAGACGCTGTCCTCAGCGTTGACGACCGGCAGCTCCTCGACGCCGAGCGCCTTTTTGATCAGGCTGCCTTTGGCGGCGAGAATCAGCGTGAGGTTGTTCCACGCTCTGCTGCCCAGGCTTTCGGCAGGAACGCTCACCACAAGGCCGCAGCCTTCAGTGGCGTTTTCTGTTGCTGCGCTTGGCAGCTCGGGAGTTTCATACACAAAGCCCTCGGAGGTCAGGTCCTTTCGCAACCGTTCCATCAGCAGGGCATCGGTGTCGCCGCTGCATTCCACTGTTCCGTTCCGGTCAACCGTGAAGGGGCCAATCTCGTAAGCCATGCTCGGCATTCCGAGGTATCTGGGCTTTACCCCGGTGCTCCTGCCGATCGCCTGGACCAGGTTCTTGCGTTCGCTCCCGGTCACATTGAAGTTCATTGTCATGGGTATGTTCCTCCAGTCATTATTCCAAAAGGCGCACCCTTTGGTCAGTGTATATATCCCTCTTTCCGGCACATATAGCAACTGAAACCAAGGGCGCGCGGCGTAGAATAACACCGGGGATATCAGGCGCTTATCTGGTCATAATAAACGATCCCGGCGAGCACGAAGCAGACGCAGGGCAGGGCCACGCCGTTGCCCCAAAGCTTGTACTCGGCGGAATCGGAATGCGGATCTTTCAGCCAGCGGATGATCCAGGCGTCGGTCTTCGGTTTCCCGGCTCCGGTGACCTGCCGGTGTGTCTCAAAGACCTCACGCCAGAAAGCCAAATCGCTCGCGTCCGGCTCCGGCGTCTCCAGCCCCATACACCACCAGTCGGGAAAACCCTGCAGACGGGCGCACTCAATGGGGGTGAGCCTGCGCACGATGTAGTACGGATCTTCCACAACGATCGGGGGATCCTTGTAATCCGTAGCCACCAGGGTGCTGACCAGGTCTTCCTCCGCTTCCATATGGAAGGAGCTTTTGCTCGTGCAGTAGACCGGATGGGCAACGCCGTGCTGTTCCGTGGCGTTGAGCGTGAAGCTGACGTTGTCCTCGGAGAAACCGCTGCCTTGGTGGGAAGGCCGGGAGCCGTTGCCCTCCAGCGCCACGACCGCCATCCCGCCCTGGTTGCAGGAGGGATTTCCTCCGTTGCCGTCAAGCGTCCGGGTCGTGTCTGCCTCATAGAAACCGCTGTGCGGGTTGCCCGACTTCATGGCGTTGCTGTCCTTCGAACAGATACCGTAAGCCTTTGGAACAAACAGAGTCTGGTCGTTGTTGCAGGAAAGGGTGGCAGAGCGGTCGTCCTGGACAAGCGGCCCCTTGCCGCCGCCTTCGCAGCCGCAGCGGATCTTGAGCGTTTTCGGCGTCTCCACCACGAAGGGCTGGTTGTTTCCGCCCGTCCCATAGGTGGACATGACCGTGGGCGCAACATCGACCGGCCCGGTGAAGCGGGTATCCTGGCCGTGATTCTCATACACGGCGGCGGGAACTGTGCCGGCGCGCAGCGTAGGAGAGAGTTCCTCCTCGTAGCCGATGGATCGGGTCTTTGCGGAGTGCTCCGTGCAAAAACCCGCCGAGCCCATCACCACGGGCGGGTGGCCGTGATCCTGCGCGCGCAGCGTCCCGGTGACATCCTCGGAGACACACATGCGCTCGCCGCCCTGGTCGTTCAGGCAGACTGTGCCTGCCGGATCAGCGCGTTCTTCAGCAGTTCCGGGAGTTCCTTGCCACGAGCGGAAGCCCTGTGGAGTATACCCAGACAGGCCCTCGGACTCAAACAGTACCTTTCCGGCACGCTGGCCTGCAAGATCTGCGACAAGGTAGATGCGTTTTCTGCGCTGGGGGACTCCCCAGTATTGAGCATCAAATACCCGCCATGCGACTGAGTGATCGTCTGCCAGGATGCATCCGGCGTTCGGCCATTTCTCAGGTCGAGGAGTATCAGTTTCGGGGTCTTTGACGCGGCGGATCTCATCGAGCACGGCCTTGAAGTCGTCGCCGCCGTTCGACGAGAAAGCGCCGGGAACGTTTTCCCAGCAGAGCCAGGTCGGATATTGGCCATTGGTAGCAGCCCTCATTTCTTTCGCGATTCGGACGGCTTCATAGAAAAGATTGGAGCGGGAGCCGTCCAGACCCGCCCGTTTGCCCGCCACAGACATGTCCTGGCAGGGTGAGCCGAATGTGATTATGTCAACCGGCTCCAGCTCCGCACCGTTCAGTTTGGACACATCTCCATAGTGTTTCATGAAGGGCAGGCGTCTGGTGGTCACACGAACAGCAAAAGGCTCGATCTCCGATGCCCACAGCGGGGTGATGCCGGAGATCAGGCCCCCGAGAGGAAAACCGCCCGAACCGTCAAAGAGGCTGCCGAGCGTCAGATTATCTGTTTTCATCGGGACGCTCCACCTCTTTCACCAGTTCGGAATACGGGATCTTCTCGCCTCCGCGTTCCACAAAAATGTCCTCCGGCTCGATGCCGTTTTCCACGGCCCGGCGGAGGATGACGGAAGCGTATTTTTCATCGAGCTCACACATATAGCAGATCCGGTTTGCCTGTTCACAGGCCATCATTGTCGAGCCGGAACCGCCGAAGGTGTCCACCACAACGGCGTTCTCCTGGGTGGAGTTGCCGATCGGGTATGCCAGCAGGTCGAGGGGCTTGCTGGTGGGATGATTGGCGTTGCGTTTCGGCTTGGCGAAGTTCCAGACCGTGGTCTGCTTGCGGTCGGAGTACCAGGGGTGTTTCCCGTTCTGCAGGAAACCGTAGAGCACAGGCTCGTGCTGCCACTGATAATCCGAGCGGCCGAGTACCAGGGAGTCTTTCACCCAGATACAGCAGCCGGCGAGATGGAATCCGGCGTCGATAAACGCCCTGCGGAAGTTCAGCCCCTCCGTGTCAGCGTGGAATACATAGGCGGCGCCGCCTTTTTCCAGGTGTGCGGCCATGTTTTTGAAGGAGGAGAGCAGGAAGCCGTAGAACTCCTCGTTCTTGAGGCTGTCGTTCTGAATGGTCAGTCCGTCCGAGCTTTTGAAGGAAACGCCGTAGGGAGGGTCGGTCACGATGAGGTTGGCCTTTTTGTCGCCCATAAGCCTGTCGATATCCTCCGCGCTGGTGGCGTCGCCGCACAGGAGGCGGTGTCTGCCGACCGTCCATAGATCGCCGCGCTCGACAAAGGACGCCTTTTCCAGAGCGGCGGTCAGATCAAACTCATCGTCCTTGACCTTTTCCTCTTCTTCACCGAAAAGGTCGGCCAGTTCGGACGCCTCAAAGCCGGTGAGGAGCGGATCGAAGTCCGAGGCCTGCAGAGCTTCGATCTCTACGCGGAGGAGTTCCTCGTCCCAGCCGGCATCCATCGCCATGCGGTTGTCCGCGATGATATACGCTTTCTTCTGCGCCTCGGTTAGGTGGTCGGCAAACACGCAGGGAACCTCAGTGATGCCTTCCTCCTTCGCGGCGAGGATGCGGCCGTGGCCGGCAATGACGCCGTAGTTCCGGTCGATGATGACGGGATTGATAAAACCAAACTCCCGCAGAGAAGACCGCAGTTTCACGATCTGCTCCGGGGAGTGTGTTCTTGCGTTATTTACATAGGGCACAAGCTTCGATACCGGGACGAGCTGCAGTTCTGTGGTCGTCTTCATCAGACGAGCCCCCATTCCGCAAACCGCTCGAAGCCGCCGATGCTTTCGATGAAGTTTCGAGCGATTTCGACAATTTCCGCGTAGCGTCTGCCGTCCACGGTATCATCGCCGATGGCGCAGCACAGCTCCACGGGCTTTCCGATCTCCTGAGCCTTGAGCCAGGCGTAGATGTTGACGGAAACGTCCGCCTTGGACAGATCCTTGCCGTGCAGACCGCCGCCCGTCACGCTGTCAGCCATGTCGCTGCCCAGCTTGCGATTGGTCGCGCCGGTGTCCACATCTGTACCACCGGTCCAGTCACCGAGCGGGTTGATCTCCGCGGCGGGATACAGCTTGCGCAGGTCAGCCGCCGAGGCGTTGCTCTGACAGATGATCAGGCGCTTGCCGTCCAGGATGTATTTCCCGTCGCAGTGATAACGGGCGTAGACGCTCCTGGCGAGCGCCGTGAGCACGATCTGCTCGTCCGTGACGGGTGCGCCTTTGAAGATGCCGTTGTCGCCGCAGCGGACGCCGTGCGACTGGTTCTCTGCAAGGTGGCTGTCCTGAGGAACTTCGACATAATTCGACACGATATTGGCCCCGGCGATCCTTTGCACTGTTTCTTCGACAAAATTCGACGGGATATGCACGGAGGTCTCTGCGATGACATTGCAGACGCCATGGCCGATCAGGACTTCAACGGCGATGCGGGGGTTCTTCTTCTGGGAGTATGCGTAATCGACAAGGGCGCCGGCGATGCGGTCAGCCAACTTGTCGGGATGTGAGGGATTGACTTTCTCAAACATGGTTTCTTATCCTTTCCTTGCCCGAAGCAAACGTTCCATGAGGTCGTCCTGCGGGGAGACCTCGCCGTAGTCCGTGCTGCAGTTCTCCTTCACGATCTGGAAGATCTCGTTCCAGAGCCGCACGGCCTGATTCATGTAGTTGATGCCGATATTGATGAACGGGGACGGGATCGGCTTCTGCGTGGTGGGATGCTTGGAGAGAAAACCCATTCGGTTCGTCATCTCTTCGCACTGGATCCACCGGGCGGAGCACATCGCGTACCGTTCCAGAAGCTGGGGCGAGACCTTGGCGGCGCAGCCGATCTTCTTCAGCCACTCCCAGGTCTCCGTGTATATCTCTTCAGCCTGCAGCATGCTTCCGTCGCGCTGCTCGGCGGAGAGAAAATCGTGGGGCTTCGGCATATCGACACCCTCGACTTCGGGTATGTCCAGAACCTGCAGCCGTCTGCCGCCGGGATTGCCGTTCTCGGCCTTCTCTTTGACAGCGGATTTCTTCCTGCCCGCACCGGGTCTCGCGCCTCCGCGCCCGCCTATGTTGTTCGATTTTGTTGGCACTGTTTCACCTCCCATGCCCGGGACCTTAATCACCCTTCTGATATCGCTTTTCGCTTACGCGTGACCCCGCGCCGTTCCCCAAGAGGGCCTTCCGCAGAGATTTTGACCCCCCTGGGGCGTTCCCCGATCTTCGGACAGATAGCGAAGTGAGGAATCAGGGTTTCGGACAGTTCTGTCTTCTTTTGGCCAGTTCCGCGTCCGCGCGTTTGATGGCGGCGTAGGCCGTGGGGTCGCTGTAGCCGCAGCCCGACCAGGATCTTTCGGCTCGTTCCATGGCGTGCTTCTTCCTGCGGTTTTCCCGCTGTCTTTCTCTGCTTCTGCTCATTTTCTGTCTCCTATCTCATGATGTATTTTGGTGTGGCAACTCTGACACAGGCTCATCAGGTTTTCTTTCGCGTGTGTGCCGCCCCGGGAGATCGGCACGATGTGATGGACCTCATCCATCAGCGTCATACGCCCTTCCCTGTAGCACATCTCACAGAACGGATGCTCGGCGGCATAGCGGTCACGGATCCGCTTCCAGGCGCGCCCGTATTTCCTGTGGACGTCCGGCGCGCGGGAATACTTGTTGTACTGCCGGTCCGCTATTTTTCTGTGCTCTTCGCAGTACCGTCCATCCGTGAGTCTCGGGCATCCGGGCCAGCCGCATGGCCTTTTCGGTTTTGTAGGCATTTCCTTATCCTCTTTCCGGTATCCTTTGCCGCAAAGCGCAGAACGTACCAGCACTGTTCCAGATAGCCGACCTTCCTGTACGGCATCGACGACACCTCTTGTAATCCGCCGCTCTCTGTGTTATCCTTGCTCCAGCTTTTATCAGGAGGTGCGACATGGAAAAGTTCATCGCATACGAAAAGCTCTCCAAAAAGAAGAAGAGAGAGCTGGACGCAAAACGCCGCGGTTCCTGGGGCGGGGTGAGTCCCGTAACGAGGAAGCCGGAAAACCCGAAAGCGTATAATCGCAGAAAAGCACGGAAGTGGGATCATGATTCCTCTGCCGTGCTTTTCGCATAGTAAAGCCCCCGCAGGAGAATTCCCGCGAGGGCCTTTGTCTTGTTTGGCAGTCTAATACTAACACACCGTGCCATATAGAAAACACTGTATTTTACTGTAGACTTTCAAGAACCTCCTCGACCAGCCGCAGTGCCTTCCGGTGGAGGCGGTAGATGTTGTCGATGCAGTAGCCCATGTCTACGGCGATCTGCTCCCAGGACCGGTAACACAGATACCGCATCTCCAGCAGGAGCCGGCAGTCGACGTCGTCCACGGCCTTGATGACATGCATGATCCCGCGCTTGACGTCCACCAGTTCGTCTACGTCCCGCCTGATCTCATCCTGCAGGTCGACGATTTTCTCAACGGCGTCTGCCACTCTGGATTCGCCATGGTTGGGGCTGTGCGGCATCCCGGTGATGATCCCGGTCGCCTTCCTGGCGAGGTCGTTCAATACGGAGATCTGCTCAAGCTTGCTGTTGATGCGCTGATCAAGCTTATATGCCTGATCCAGATATTCCCGCGCTTTCATATGACTTCCTCCTGCAGTTTCCGCATCAGCCAGGGACCGTCTACCTTGGTGAGGGCCTGGAACCACTCAGACCGAAAGAAGTGCTCACAGTCATACTTCGTGAGAATGGCCTTTGTATAATCGGGATTCCGCTTCAGCTGCCGGAGTGCTTTTCTGTAGTCGCTTACTGCCTGGAGAATGATTGCGTTTGCCAGTTCTTCATACGGGTCCATTACGACACCTCCGTTGTTGTGATCCGAGGATTGTCGTAGCTTGGCATAGTTTGTCTCAGGTTTTCAGATCCGCTTTGACCGCTTCGATCAGGGCGGACTGTGTTTTGTCCTTTTCCTGCAGCACGCGGAGGATCCGCTCATCGATGGTGCCTTCAGTGATGATGTGCTGCACCACCACGGTATCCGCTTTCTGCCCCTGCCGGTGAAGGCGGGCGACAGTCTGCTGATACAGTTCCAGGCTGAAAGTCAGCCCGAACCAGACGAGGGTCGAGCCTCCCGCCTGGATGTTGACGCCGTGGCCGGCACCGGCCGGGTGGATCAGCGCGACCGGGATCTTTCCCTCATTCCACCGCCTGAAGCTGTCGGTGGAGTCGAGTTTCTCAAACGGGATGCCGCGTTCAGTGAGCCGTTCGGATATCCGCTGCAGATCGTGTCTGAACCAGTAGGCAACCAGCAGCGGCTTGCCGTTTGCCGCTTCGACGATGTCCTCCAGGGCATCCAGCTTCCGGTCATGGATCCGGATGATCTTTCCGCTGTCGTCATACACCGCGCCGTTCGCCATCTGGCTGAGCTTTGCGGAAAGCGCCGCGGCGTTGGCTGCGGTGATGTCTCCCTCAGGTAGCTGAAGAACCAGTTGCTTTTTCAGACTTTCGTACACATCCTGCTCGTCGGGAGAAAGGTGTACTTCATAGCCGGTACTGATCAGTTCCGGCATCTTCAGATGGTCGCCGGACTTCATGGAGATCGTGATATCCGAGATCTTGCCGTAGATGGCGTCCTCCGCTCCGGGGAGGGGGCGGTAGCTGTACACGACCTGGCCGTTGAATTTGTCCGGGGTGAAGTAGTTGAGCCGGTAGTTGGTGATAAACCTGCCGAGCCGCTGTCCCTGGTCGAGCAGCTTGAACTCGGCCCAGAGATCCATAAGACCGTTGCTGGCGGGAGTTCCTGTCAGGCCGATGATCCGTCTGATACGGGGCCGGACCTTCATCAGCGCCCGGAACCGTTTGGCCTGGGCATTCTTGAAGGACGACAGCTCGTCCACGACGACCGTGTCGAAATCAAAGGGGATTCGACTTTTTTCGACAAGCCACTGCACGTTCTCCCGGTTGATCAGGTAGACGTCCGCCTGCCGCAGCAAAGCGGATCTTCGCTCTTCCTCGGTGCCGACTGCGACGGAATAGCGGAGGTCGTGGAGATGATCCCACTTCTCGATCTCGCTGCTCCAGGTATCCCGGGCGACGCGCAGAGGGGCTATGACCAGAACTCGGTGGGATTCAAAGCTGTCGAACAGGAGCTCCCGGATCGCGGTCAGGGTGATGGCGGTCTTGTCAGCCGAGGCCCATATCCAGCAGGACGGCGGCGACTGGATGCGACTCGATGTACCGGATCGCGTAGCGCTGGTAGTCGTGCGGTATGAACTTCATTTTGCCTCACCTCCGATCGTCAGAATGATATCCGGTATCTGCTCCGGCCTGTCCAGGACGAAGACCCGGAATCCCAGCCCGGCCAGAAGCCGGTGTCTTGCCACTTGCAGCGGGCGGGGCTTTTTTCCCGTGTCCTTGACTTCCACGAAACCGATCCGGCCTCCGGGCATCAATACGATTCTGTCCGGCATGCCGTCGAAGCCGGGACTCACGAACTTTAGGGCAATGCCGCCCGCCTCTTTTACCGTCCGTACAAATTTGCGTTCAATGTCTCTTTCGCTCATTTTTCCTTGCTCCGTCAGAGATTTGAAGAATATGTGCAAGGTCTATCAATACCGTTTGCCAGACTTTTTCTTATAGCTTTTAAAACAGTGCTAAGAGACTTTTTCTGTATGGCATTGACAGACCTTGCACATTAGGTGGTTCAGCTCAGGAAATCATCGAAATCTCCGTCGGCTGCTTTCAGGCGAATGCCCTTGAAATACCGCTTTCTGGCCAGTGTGAGGCGTTCGAATCCGGCCTGGTCGAGAGCGACGTAGAAGTCCGTGGTACTGCGAACATACTCGTTTGTCTTCACGCAGTAATCCCGGTACGCCTGATACAGAGCGGCGGAGCTTTCCCGGTATCCCTCTCCAATCTCACATCTGTCCTCAAGGAAATGGCTGAACCAGTTGTTCCGCGCACGGTATTCGTCAATGGCTTTCTGCACACACTCGGGGACCGGGAACGTGTAATCCAGAGCGATGACTTTTCTGGCTCCTTCAACGATCCAGGCCAGCACCGCCTCGCCTGCGTTCTGGTAAAGATAGTCGGCGTAGTTCTTGACGTCGGATTTGCCTTCGATCTTGGCGTCGAACGGGATCACGATCAGGCGCCTCCAGATTCCGTCGTCGGTAGCGCGGACTTTCGGCAGATGGTTGGTATACAGAACCAGGGTGTGCGTGGGCGTAAAGGAAAACGGATCCTTGTACTTCTTTTCCGCAAACAGGTCGTCCGTGGAGCAGAGCTGTTTAACCATGGCGTCGTTCAGACTGCAGCCTTCCTGCATTTCCGCGGCAATCAGCAGACGCTTGCCTTTGGCTTCAGCCAGTTCCGGCTTCACGTTCCGGTGGCAGTTGAAGGTCAGGGTGTCCGCGGAGATGTTACCGCTGTACAGGCCGAGCACCCTTGCGACGGTGTTCCAAAACGTACTCTTGCCGTTTCGCCCGCTGCCGTATGCGATGATCAGAGCCTCAAGCTTGATGGCGCCGATGGCGGCGAGACCGCAGACCATCTGCACATACTCGATCAGTTCCGTGTTACCGCAGAAGATCCTGTCCAGGCAGTCCGCCCAGAGCTTCTCGCCCTTGTTGCCGGGAGAGACCGAGGTCATCTTCGTGATGAAGTCGTCCGGGTCGTGTGCGTGAGCGCCGGCCAGACCTTTCCGGAGGTCGTAGGTCGCGTCGGGCGTACAGAGGAGAAAACAGTCGGCGTCCAGGTCGTGCGGCGAGATCTCCAGCATCGGGCGCGACTCTTTCAGCGTGGCCGTGATGTTCTTGCTGTCCCTTCTGCGGATCACATACTTCTGGTAAGCCGTGGCGGACAGCAGATCTTCATAGGCTTTCAACTGATCGTCGTTCATCAGGGAGGCGGCCTTGCTGCGGGAGGCACCGTCCAGGATGGACTTCCCGCCGTTTGCGCTGAGCCTGCGCAGTGCGTCCGCAACGTCTCGGTTTGCCTCGAGCAGCTGACGCCTGGTCAGCTCATGGGCTACCGCCTGCGCGCCGGGTTCGGTCTCCTGCCAGTAGTTCCCGTTGTATCGGATAAAGTGTGTGGCGGGAGAGTAGCGGAGTTCGTTCAGAAAATACTTTGCCAGGGTTTCCGCCTGACCGACGTCGGAGTAGTCCCCGGGTTTATAGCTGCTGGCATCGTTGTATTGCTCCGGAGAGACGTAGCCTGCCTGCTCACGGATACGTGCGAAGAACCGCTGGGCACTGTGCCAGATCGTGCCGAGCTCGCTGTCGTCCAGCGGCGGCACACACTTGGCGGCCTCTTCCAGGAAACACTGATACGCCGTTTCCGTATCGCCGTATTTCTTGATGACCCGGCCGGCGAAGCGGGACATGGTCGCGTTCCGGCTTCCCTCCGGGATCACCTTCGGCGCGTGCCTGTCCGGCAGATCGGCGTCGAAGTCGTCACCCCGGAGAAAGTCCGTCAAATTCATGATGCCGTTGTAAATCTCGACATTCGGTTCGGTGGTGCCGAAGAAGAAACGGGCGGCGTCCAGGGCCTTGGTATCAAAAAAAGGAAAAATCGTGTTGACCAGCTTCTTCAGGTCGCTGTATGCATCGGCATCCCGGATAGGGTCGATCGGGAAGAGGACGTGGAACTTCGGCCTGGCCGCGGCTCCGTTCTTCTCCTTCATATGATGGCGGCTGTAATGGACGGCAAAGCGCACACCCGGGAAATTCGCAGCCACATCCTCCGGCGTCACCCAGAGGGCGGGATCATCGCTGTGGTCATTGTCGCAGTCGACCGGGAGGCAGTCCGCACTCAGGTAGTTCGCGCCGTTGCGGTAGCTGTTTTTGTACTCCGCGCAGACGTAGTCATGCCGGACGGCTTCTTTGAGCGAATCCGCGTCCGATACCTCAAAGCGATGCGGATACAGACAGTTGCCGGGACTGCCCACATAATCTGAGCCGAAAAGGGTAAACATCAGTCATGCACCTCCATAGCCTGGTCTTTCAGCACCTTCGTAATGAACTCCAGTGCCGTGATCATCGTGTCCAGTTCGCAGTCGCCACCGAGCATGATCTCGACTCCGTCATCACCGCACGGTCCGGTCGGCCGAACATAGATATCCGTGTTCCCGTTGTTTACAATGCGGATGTAAGTGCGGCTGCCGGCGCCGGTATCACCGCCATGGAATCCGTTGGTGCCGGCTTCCACCTTCAGCAGATTGCAACTGACGACCTCGCGGCTGAATGTTTGGATCTTGATGCCGTGAATCTTCCTGGTGCCTTCCTTAATTGCGTACATCTGTGACCTCCTTGCAGTCCTCGGTAAAGTATCTGATCCGGTAGTTTTTCCATCTGGCGCGCTTGATTTCCCCCTCCATGCCGGAAGAGACACGGTCTCCGAAAACCCAGACTTCGGAGCATTTGCTCATCAGCGCGTTTCCGAAGAACAGCCCCAGTTCCCGTTCCTTCCAATCCCTGTCGTTCAGGAACTGCGGGAACAGCAGATGCGGGGCAAAGGGGATGTATCCGGCTTCGACCGCGAACCTGCTGTAGCGCCTGGCGGCCTCGACGTTTTTATCCGTGTCCCCGGCGTAGGGGCTGCAGATATACACGATTGGACGGAACGCACGCAGAGCCTTCCGCTCATCCTCGATGGCTTTCAGGGCCGCGTAGGCGGTTGGGTCCGGATACTGCTCACTGTTTTTGTAATCTATGCCCATTTCGAGCACCTCCTTCTGAAGGATCGACCTCCGCATCTCACTGGAGGTCTGAATGTGTTTTGGTCGGTTTTTTTAATCTTTTTTGTAGAATTCCGTTTCATAGCCGTCGGCGCGCAGCAGCAGACCCGGCATCCAGGGTGGAGTCGTGCTCATTCTGTCGCAGACCGTCTGAAGGGACAGTTCTGGCGGTGCCTCAATGACCACCTCGTCGTGTATATGCATCACGATCTGGCAGTCGCGCAGATTCTTCATGGCAAAGGCCAGGATGTCCCGGGCGGTCGCCTGGACGATGTTTTCCACGAGCTTCGGGCCGTAGGTCTCGAGACGCTCCCATTTCTTCGTGCTGCCGACGCCCTCATACGTGATGCAGTCGCCGCCGAACTGATTCTCTCCGATCTTCGGCTTGACGTACGCCAGCTGCCGACCGGAGGGAAGCGTGATAAAGAGCATCCCGCTCCGGTACTCAAACGTGAGTCCGTGTGTTTCCGTGACGATCCTGTCCGCGACAGCGGAGAGCGCGGCACGGTCCACAGCCCACCAGAAGCTGACGATTGCCGGGTTCGCGTCACGCCAGGCGCCGACCAGAGCGGACAGTTCCTCTTCCTCGATGCCCATGTCCAGAGCGCCCATTGCTTTCATCGCGCCGACAGCGCCGCCGTATCCGAGGGCCAGTTCCGCGATTTTGCCTTTCTGGCGCAGATGACCGTTGATCCCATGCTTCTCGACGGGAACGTGGAACATCGCGGACGCGGAGGCACAGTAGATGTCCTTGCCCTGGCGGAACGCCTCCAGGCGCCACTGCTCACCGGCCAGATAGGCGGTAAGCCTGGCTTCGATCGCCGAGTAATCCGCCACAATAAAACGGCAGCCTTCACGGGGAACGAACGCCGTGCGGATCAGCTGAGAGAGCGTGTCCGGTACATCTCCGTATAGAAGCTCGACCGCTTCAAAGTCTCCGGAGCGGACAAGGGCGCGCGCCTCCGCGAGATCGGGCAAATGGTTCTGGGGCAGATTCTGCATTTGGATCAGCCTGCCCGCCCAGCGCCCGGTTCGGTTGGCACCGAAGAACTGGAACATGCCCCGGGCTCTGCCGTCGGCGCAGACGGCGTTCTCCATCGCCTGATATTTCCGGACGGAGCTTTTGGCAAGCTGCAGCCGGAGAGTGAGCACGTTCCGGATCTCAGCCGGAGCGTTCCGGATAAGGTCTGCCACGGCCTTCTTTCCGAGCGTTTCCGTCTCCAGCCCGTTGTCCGCAAGCCACTGCCGCATCTGGCGGACGCTGTTGGGATTCGTGAGCGTGGTGAGCTTCTGCATCTCCTCGGTCAGTTCTTCCCGGGAACGCTGATCCATGGTGATGGCCTGTCTGACCAGCTCCATGTCGAGAGCGACGCCGCGGTCGTTGATTCGCTGATCCCGGTGATACTCGTCCCAGATCGAATCGGGGACCGGGAACTTTGCCAGCCTCTGCTGGATGGCCATCTCGACCTCGACGTCGCGCCGGTTGTACTTCTTGAATGCCAGCCACTTGTCCGGAGCGTCGCCTGGCCGGTTGCGTGTGCGACCGCCGTTGCTTTTGGTGGCCGCACACGGCTGGCAGAAGTATTTGATGAGGTCCTTGCCCTCGGACAGTTTCTGCTTTTCCAAACCGAGAACTGCGCCGGCTCCCTGGAGGGAGAGAGGCAGGCCCATGTACGCCGACCAAATCATCGTGCAGCGCCAGGAGTCCGGATCGAGATACGTTCCAGCGGGCAGGCCGAGGAAGCTGGAGAGGCAGATCCTTTCAAACGCGCTGTTGAACGCCCACTTCGTGACCGCAGGATCGGATAGAGCCGAGACGATCTCCTCCGGGATGATCTCACCGCAGGCGGTATCGACTACCCGGACTTCACCCCCGTCTACGGCATAGCCGAAGAGGAGGATGTCAAAGGCCGGCGACTCGCAATACCGGTAAACGCCGCATTTGGCCAGATCCACATCGCTGAAGGTCTCAATATCTATGCTGAGGTTTTTCATAGGCTTGCTTCCTTTGAGTAAGAAATAGGGTGGCAGAATTGCTCCTGCCACCCAAAGAGACCGATCAGGCCAGAAAATCGTCGACGTCGCTGTCGGAGGCAAAGTCGGACGCAGCGCTGGCCTTGCCGCCGAGGGGTTCGCCGTCGCGGATCTTCTGCAGGTGGTTCAGCCCGCAGGCGATGCCCTTGTTGCCGTTCGAGTTGAAGGCGTACAGCGAGATGCTTGCGCGGCCGTAGACGCCGGAATACACCTCGGAGCGGGTCAGGATCGGGTTGCAGTCCGCATCCACGATGCCGGGAGCGGTGGTGGCGTTGGCGTTGATGAACCAGGCGTTGGCATACGCCGGATCGTCCGGCCTCTCGATATCCCCGTCACGCAGCGGAGTCTTGATCGCGGAGAGAGCGGGAACCGTGCGGCCGTTGCCGCGGAGCTTCGCCTCGCCCTCGTGGTAGGCGGCCTCGATGGCGGCCTTGATCCTGGCCACGGTGGCGGTGTCGCTCTTGGGGATGATCAGGCTGACGCTGTATTTCGGGGTGCCGCCGTTGATGGACTTGGGCTCCCAGACGTTGGCGAAAGACCAGCGGGTGGCGGGGCCGGTGATGACCTTCATGGGGTTCTTGATATTGTTTGACATTGTCTTTTCCTCCGTTATTCTTTGAAATCGGCTTTTGCCGTGTTCAGCTCCGGGCGGCTGTCGGACGCCGGAACCAGGGTGGGTTTGCCTTGCGGCTTGATGATCAGGCTGCCGAGCAGTTCCTGAAACTTAGCTTTGCCGAGCTGCTTCTGCATCTCGGTCATGCTGATGAGCTTCTTCTCATACGGGTCATAGCCCGCTGCCAGAAGCGTGGCTGCGACCGCCTTGTCGTCGGTAAACTTGCGGACGGACCTGCCTTCGACCAGCTTGTAGCCGGTCCAGGTTTTCCCGCTGACCGCCGCCTGAAGCGCGTACTCCTTGATGTCGTTGGCCCAGGAAACCAGGTCGTCCACCTTGCCGAGAATCTCCTCGACTTCCTCGTCCGTCAGGAGAGGAGGACGCCGGAACTCGTATCCGGCAAGGGCCATGTTGGCAGCAGCGCGTTCCTGGCAGTTGGCTTTTGCTTTGCAGAACTGACACCACGAACCGCAGTGGAACTCTCCGTCTCCGTTGAAGGCGAGCTCCGCTGTTGGGGCCACGATGGTCTCCGCCCATTCCAGCAGATCGGCTCTGTCCATCTCGCTGACGCTGACGTTGCCGAGCCTGGGCTGGAAGATGGTCATCACGACGCGGCGGATATCATAGAGGGGGTCGAAGATTTCCAGGGTGCCAAGCGCATACAGCCGAAGCTGCGGATTGCCCTCGCACTCCACTCGCACGCCTTTCCCGTACTTCATATCCGTCACGTAGAGCGTGCCGTCCGCGATGATGACGCTGTCTGCCGTGCCGAAGCCCTGAGGAACGTACCGGGAGTAGTCAACGCGCTGTTCCACGACCGCAAGCGGATCGGGGCAGGCCTGTTTCGCTTCTTCCAGAAGCTCAAGGACGTAGGCCACATAGCTTTCGGCGGCGTCCTCCATCTCGGTGTTGTAGAAGGTCAGGTTCTCGATGGGGTCCTCCGCCTCCATGCCGAGCGCACGTTTCAGGCGGAACTCGCACAGGGCGTGGGCGTCAGTGCCTTCCTGGGCGTAGTCGCTGCCGACGTCGTCGTAAGCCTCGCAGAGCCTTGCGGAGGGCGGGCAGTTGAGCCAGCGGTGGGAGGAGGACGCGGAGAGCAGTGCGTGATTACCCATTCGTCAGCCCCTCCACGTCCGCGACCAGCGCCTCGTAGTGACCGGGGTCGACCTCGGACAGCCTGGACGCGCCGTGCTTCTGCAGCAGTTCCCGGATCTCGGCCGTGTGACCGGCCCGGGAGACTTCCGCCAGGATGGCGCGTACGCTCTCAAGCGTGTATTTGGGTTTCGCAGGTTCTGCGGGTGCCTCGTCGGCGGAGAAGGTCTCAAACAGCCAGTTGGCTATCTGATTAAGGTTCTCGGCACAGTCGCGAAGATCCTTGATGCAGTCGTTCAGTTCGCCCAATCTGCTCATTTGCTTCTCCTCCTTCCGTCATTGACAGTGTGGTCTTGTGTTTTCCAAGGTTGTCGTTCATTTCAGCTTTTTCTCCAATCTAAAGGCTTATCGGTCTTCTGCCTTCACACCCCACTGGAGGTTAGTGGGGTGTTTGGTCGGATTCCCGAAAACTTTTTTAAGCCAGGTCAGAAAGTCTTAGATCAGGTCAGCCCACTCCTTGCGAAGGCGGGCAAGAAGCCGTTCCTTCCTGTCATGAAAGGTGGTCTTACTGAGTCCCATTGCCTCGGCAGCTTTGCGCTCGGTCACGCCCAGAGCAACAAGCTCACAGATGCGGCGGTCTTCCTCATTGAGTTCCCGGAGACGGACAGCCAGTTCTTCAAGGGCGATACTGTCAAGCACTTGGGCCTCAACATCGGTCAGGGGATCAGGTACTTCTTCGCCGGTCTTTTCGATATGCGCTTCGAGAGACCAGGTGCGGCTCCCCAGATGATGAATGCAGGTGGCACAGTCTCCGGTGCAGATCTTCCAGGTCGTAGCGTTGCAACCACCATTGCGTTTGGCGTGATCGTGAACCCGCCAGATCGGGCGGTAATACGCCTCGTAGACCTCGCGGTCGACCTCGATCAGTTCTCTGCGCGGATGTTCCAAAGGCTCACCGGTGTCGTAGTAGTAGGCGGGGATGCAGTTCTTACGATTGTCGTTGTTTGTCATTGATACGGGCCCTCCTTCGACCCCACGATCGCTGATTGGTGTGGAGAGGCGGAGAGCCCGTTTGGGTGCCAGCGGCAAAATGGACGCAAGAATCCCACCCGATGCGGGAGAACAAAGTCTCCGCCTCAAGCTGCGTCCAGTCGTTCGCTAACTGGCATGTTATTCAGTTGTCGGCGTTGCCTCCGTGGCGAACAGCTCCTTAAAGTGCACGGGAGCTCACATCGGTTGGCCGGGGCGGTTTAAGGTCATGCCCAGGACCAGGGCCTGTCTTGTTAAGCCGTGGGCAACTATATCAGAGAGGCCTTGTTTTGGCATTTGAATTGTAATGAATTTGGTGGTAAACTGGTTGCAAGGGAAATGAAGTGCTGAGGTGATTATTAGTGCAGGCCGGAAAAGTTGAGATTGATGCGCAACGGACAGTCGAGCTTAGTCTGCCGGGAACCCTTGTCGAGTCTGGCAAAGGAGGCCCTACTCATTTCTTTTGCGTCCCGTTATCGGTTGTGAACAAATCCAGCTGTCCTAAATGTGGTTGTTCCAGTCTTCGGAACCAAGGGAGCATCCGGCGCAGTTATCTTGATGTTATCCCGCGCGGCGATGACGCGGCTGTTATAACCGTCACCATTGAATTCAGAAAGAATAAGTGCATGAACCCGGATTGCAACTGCGTTTTTTATCCCGAAATCCCTTTTGCGAGCCGATATAGTCGAACGACACATCGACTGGAAAATGCGATAGTTCGGATGGTCATTCGGGGATGCCTTTCTTTCACGGAGTCTGCCGAACTGCTTGAAAGGAAACTGAGCAGACAAGTGGTAGGCCAGATCTATCATCGCCGCGTCCAAGAACTGGAGACAGATCCAACTGTGGAATCAGACTGGTTCAGGCAACTCTTAAGGGACGCGCCGTATTATTGGTTTGATTACGATAGTCACGGGTGGATATGGAAGAGATTTTGGAAATAAAAAAGGGGCGAGAATGCAGTTCTGCTACGAACTACAATCTCGCCCCAATTGGCCTTCAGCAGTGCCAATTCACTGCCGGTTACAATATTCTGATTTTATCCGACCGCCTTATGACGCTCTACTTCGTATACGCAAAGGTGGCCGTTTTTCTTTCTGACTTCCGCGTTGCTCCCGCTGTCCGTGATGGATTTGATAGCAATGAGCGCCTCGAAATCCTCACGGGTGAGGGTGTTGAGCGGAGCGCCGGAAGCCTGCGCTTTCCTGATTATCTTTTTCCACTCCTCTTCATCAGGATCTCCCCAGTCGGCAACGCGGAGCGCAAACCGATCCATATCGTACTGCTGGTATCTGGCCATGTCGCCGCCGACAAAGACAGGGATCGCGTACCGGGCTTCCGCCGCCAGTTCATAAAGGCGGGACCGTACCCGGGCGTCCAGGTGGAAAAACTCGCAGAATCTGCCGACTTTCTCCATGTCCGTAGGACAGCGTCTGTTTGCCTCAATGTCGCACAGCCTGGTGGGAGAGATCCCCAGATAATCCGCAAGGCGGATCGATGTGATCTCCCTGGGGTCTTTCTGCCTTATCCGTTTTACGAACGTGCCGAACCTATCGCCGTTCTGAGATGTACCGGGTTCTTTCATAATCACACTCCTCGCATTTTCATCTGGTCGTACTGCCATTCCTTCATCAAAAGCCCCTGCCTGCGGAGCTGGATGCTTGCCGCCGTATAGGAAACACCGTAGGTATCGGTGACGACCTTTATCATGTTGTCCAGCTTGAACTGATCCTCCCAGTCCCCGTGGGGATCTTCGACCCAGATGCCCTCAGAGAATCCCGCCTCGCGGATGACCTGCCGCATCAAGGGGATGAAGGTGGGCCGGGGCATCGCCATCGCAGCTGCGAATGTGCTGGCCTGGTGCTCTCTGAAGTCTTTCTGCGTAACAAGCGGACCGCGGCGCTCAATCGTTGTGCGCATACACTTGACGACATGGCCATCTGATTCAAACAGGGAGATCTGATCGGGGTCAAGTTTGTACACGCCTTGGTGCATACAGTAGTGGCCGCCTTCATGGAGCGCCGTGAAGAGCGCAAAGGACTCGCTTTTCATGGTTGCGTTATCGATCAGGACGGTGCCGGCAGACATGTCGATAGAGGATACTTTCATGCCGGACCGGTCAAAAACCATGATTGCCTCGTCATTGAATATGGTGGCGCCGGCAACGGGTACCTTTCCCTCGGGGTAGAAGATGTCCTGGAACTCGACCGTTACGCCAAGATAGTTCTCCAGGAAATGAAAGGCGTCGACCTTCCCGGGAGTTGTGAGCAGCTCCGGCCGGTAGTCCGCAAGGAGCGCTTCCGCGTAATCCTGTATATACAGATCCTTGACGATCGGTGTGCGGTCTTTATGGTAGCATCTGCAGCTGAAATCGATCATGGTGTGTTCTCCTGGCTTATATGGCATGCGGAAATCCGCGTCGTTATTTTTGTGAGCATATAATACTACTCCGATTTTTACACGTCAAGGTCGTAAAAGTGTACCATTTTTACATAAACGCTTGACAGCCGATATTTCGGCTTATATAATCAGGCCATAAAGCAAAACGGAGGTCGAAAGATCATGAGCTCCATTCAGAAAAAGAAATACAACTCCGCCAGGGAGAAAGAAGAGAATGTGATCGGAAAGCGGATCGTAGAGGCGAGGAAGATAAAAGGCGTCAGCTGCTCTGAGCTGAGCCGCATTCTTCTGGAGCAGGGAACGCAGATCAGTTCCCAGGTCATCAATAAGTGGGAAAACGCATATGCGGTCCCGACCGGGTATCAGCTGATCGCGCTCTGCCATGCGCTGGATATTGAGGATGGCCTTTCCTTCTTCACCAGAGACTACAAACCGGATTTGAATACGGAAGGAATGAAGAAGGTCCGGGAATACCGGGATCTGCTGGTCGCGTCCGGCCTGTATCCGTTCGAGGAGCGGAAGATGGGCAGAATCATTCAGATGCCCGTTTCTCCGATCCGTGCTTCCGCCGGTACCGGCAACTACATTGATGAAGCTGACTTTGAAATGACCGATGTCAACGCCGATGATGTTCCGGCAGGGGCAGACTTCGGCATCTATGTCGGCGGCGACAGCATGGAGTCCATTTATCACGATGGGCAGCTGATCTGGGTGCAGAAGTGCAGTGAGATCCTGCCTGGGCAGGTCGGCATTTTCCTCTATGACGGCGACAGCTACATCAAGATGTATTCCGAACGCATCCCGGAAAATCCGGAAGAATACACCACCAGCGACGGCGTGATGCATATGCAGCCTGTACTTGTTTCCTTTAACAAGAACTATCCTGACAGGATCATTCGCCCCGGCGCAGATTTCAGAGTTTTTGGCCGGGTGCTTTGAGAGTCCGCTTTTTTGGACACCTTCTGTGTTAGGATTAGTGTAGAGGCCGGATTATAAATGCGAAGGTCCGGTCGATTTTGCAGGAAGGAAGGTCTTTTCTATGAAGCAGTATGACGCGAAGTGCCCGCTGTGCGGCACGTTGAACCGCGGCCTCTATCTTGATGAGACCGATGGTTGTATGGAATGTGAGCACTGCCATGAGACGGTGCGTGTGCAGGAGTTTATCAAACTGAAAAAGATCCCTGTGTTTAACATGGGCCGCATTGCCGTGAACCAGGTCACGGCTTCCGCGTAAGCGCGCGGAGCGAGGAGGGTGCCCATGGATACGATCAGGCGCGTGGAAGAGCTCTCCTATGCCAAAGGGATATCCCTTGCGCAGCTTGCCAGGATGAGCGGTGTGTCCAATTCCACGCTGAAAAACGCAAGAAGCAGAAACTACCAGCTTAGTGTTGATACAATCGAGCGGCTGTGCGCCGGTCTCAGTATCACGATGAGCGAATTCTTTGATACACCTGACTGCCGAATAAGCGGCAGCTGATTTTGAGAGAGGAGGTTGCAATATGGCCGTGCCTGTGCGTACAAAACCGGAGCGGGTATATGTGAACGTGGTTCTGTCCGTTGACAGCACAGGCTTTATGAAGCCCTCCGCTATAAAATGGGCAGACGGACGCACCTTCGATATTGAGCGTATCCGCGACTTCCGACCGGCATCGACCGCCGGCAACGATATCAACGGCGACTGTTATACCGTGGTCATAAAGGGGCAGGACAGATACCTGTTCTTTGAAGAAGCAAATCCCCACTTCTCCGGGCGCCCTGGCAGATGGTTCGTGGAGGTGAAAGCATAGGCATGGAAAACGATCATGTCTATATTGCGATAGATCTGAAATCCTACTATGCCTCCTGCGAATGTGCTGACCGGAAATTTGATCCGCTCACCACGAATCTGGTTGTGGCGGATATGAGCCGGACGGAGAAAACGATATGTCTTGCCGTCTCTCCGTCTCTGAAAGCACTCGGTGTCCCCGGACGTCCGCGGCTGTTTGAGGTCATCCAGAAGGTCAAAGAAATCAACGCAAAACGGCTGCGGGAGTACCGCAGGAGCATTGGAGACTGGAAAGCTGAATTCAAGGACAAATCCTTCGACGCGGAGGTTTTGGCTGCGGACCCGTCGATGGAACTGGACTATTTCGTAGCACCGCCCAGGATGGCACGGTACATGGAGGTCTCCTCCAAAATCTACGGGATCTATCTGAAGTACGTGGCAAAAGAAGACGTCATCGTCTACTCCATAGATGAGGTTTTCATTGACGTCACGAAGTATCTGTCCACCTACAACATGACGGCGAAGGAAATGGCGATGACGATGATCCGGGATGTCCTGCATGAAACCGGGATCACCGCCACTGCCGGAATTGGAACGAATCTCTACCTTGCCAAGGTCGCTATGGACATTGTGGCGAAGCATGTGGACGCCGATGAGAACGGGGTGCGCCTTGCTGAGATCGATGAGATCTCCTACCGTCACATCCTTTGGAATCACAAACCCCTGACAGACTTCTGGAGGGTTGGCCCCGGGATCGCCCGAAAGCTTGAAGAGAACGGCATGTTCACGATGGGCGATGTGGCGAAGATGTCCATGACGAAGACGCCGGTCCAGGTTTTCATTGAGAAACCTAACAAAGGCGAAGAGCACTACCAGATGATGCGGGACGGTGAAGATCTGCTCTATAAGCTGTTCGGCATTAACGCAGAGCTTCTGATCGATCACGCCTGGGGCTATGAGCCGGTCACGGTAGATTACATCAAGCAGTACCGGCCAGAGAGTAACAGCCTTGGGTCCGGTCAGGTGCTTCATAGACCATATAAATACGAAGAGGCTAAGATCATCGTCCGCGAAATGGCGGATGACCTTAGCCTTGAACTGCTGCGTAAAGGAATTGCTACAGCAAAAATAGAGTTGTATATCGGTTTCGACCGTGAAAGCCTCGTCGAAGAAAACGGACGCTATAAATACAAAGACGATCCTCAAGGGCGGTATTATACAGGGAAAGTGAGTCTCGACTATTACGGTAGGAAACATCCCAAGCATGCAAACGGAAACCGCAAGCTGCCATTCCCTACATCGTCCACGAAGATGATCGTCGATGCGGCGCTCACTATCTTTGAGGAGAAAGTTGACCCGCTCCTGCTTGTTCGGCGAGTGAACATTGCCGCAATGAACGTGATATCCGATTCTGAGGCACGGCAAATCCAGGCATCGCACCAGGAAGAGCAGGCGCTTGGTCAGATGGATCTTTTCACGGACTATGAGCAGCAAGACGCTGAACAGGAAGAGCAGCAAAACGATCTGGAGAGGGAGCGCCGTCTCCAGGAAGCGGTTCTCACCATCAAGGATAAGTTCGGTCGAAATGCCGTTTTGAAAGGGACAAACTTCCTGGAGGGTGCGAGATCCAGGGAACGCCACAATGAAGTCGGCGGTCACAAGGCGTAAGGGAGGAACATGATATGGGTAACAGACCTTACGTTTGGACGGGTGGCGAAGAAACCGATAAGTATGACGCCATCATCGATTGCCCGCACTATGTCTCGCAGCGACGGCCTCATATGAGCATGATCGACCGGGCAGCGCAGTTTTCACCATTCGATGCCCTTGAAGGATATAGTGATGAGATCGTTGAGGCCGGTCGCACCACAGAAGATCGGATTGAGTTGTCTGAAGCGCAAATGGATGAACTCAACGAGAAGATCAGCCTATTAAATGAAATATGTGCAGAGGCCGCACACAGAAGGCATACCGGTAGCGAGATAATTCTTCCCACCGCAACCATAACATACTTTCTTCCTGACAAGGAGATCAACAGGCACAGCAAGAAGAGTGGCGGTGCCTATGTGAGTTTCACCGGGCAGGTCCGGCGCGTTGATATGACCCTTGGAAAAATCACGTTCCAGGGAAAGAGCGGGAAACACAAGTCTATTGCGATAGCAGATATTACGGATATCCAGGGAGATTTTACAGAGAGGAGAACGCCGTGAGTTGATTATATGGAGCTAATCATATTCATGGTATATCAATTTGCTTTTGACCTAAGCTCCAACCAGACCGGAAGCTATGTCCGGTGTTGGTTTGCAGAAATGATAAATGCATGATGACGGGAAAAATGGTTGCATGATTTGACATGTTTTGCCATATCGTTCAGTTGAAAATCATCCGAATCGATTGAGTTTCAACCGAAAACATGATAGAATAATAAATACAAGAATTGTCTATCACTTGCTCTGGGGAGGAATCCATCATGGCTGTAAGCTATAATAAACTGTGGCATCTTTTACTAGACAAGAAAATGAGCAAAGCCGCATTGGAAAAGGAAGCGGGAATCTCTCATTATTCAATGACTAAAATGGGCAAGGACGAGGATGTAACTACAGAGGTCCTTTCCAGAATATGTGATGCACTTGGGTGTTCAGTCGAGGATATTATCGATTTTATTCCACGTCAACGATAAGCAGCAGATAGGGGATTTACTATGGCCTTAAACGTAATACAGAGGAAAAGTTATAACTATCTTGACCTCTTTGCCGGCGCCGGTGGATTATCAGAGGGATTTGTCAGAGCCGGATTTGATCCTGTTGCACA
>JAEEGH010002619.1_pt1 | contig 48336 bp, 48 predicted proteins | sample 9134181 | NCBI WGS metagenome assembly JAEEGH01 (sample SAMN16246544, study PRJNA631951) | gut metagenome | biome: gut microbiome; feature: rumen; material: DP-attached | host: Bos | place: Iran: Karaj | collected 2018-10
CTAGATATACTTAACAAAGTATATAGGCCTATTACTGAAATGCAATCAAAAATATGGAGACAAAGTGTTAAATTTACTGACTTTGATGTGCTAGATACTCAAAGTGTTATTAAATATTCTGATGTGCATTATGTTTATACAATTGTTCCAAAAATAACAGCCACTATAAAAATAAATGGTGTTGAACAAGAAGTTACTGAAACTTATGGTAAGCTTAATTTACATATTGTTTATGACACAGTTACTAGAAGTTTTAGATTATACACAATAGGTATTGGTGATGATACTATTGCACATAGTGCTTTATTGTACCGCAACAAACAATCAGGAACTTATTATGAAATAATTGCACGTAATAGTAATAATAACGCTGCTGTTGGTATTATAAGAAAATCTGGAGATATTGTTACAGATAATATACAACTACTTAATCAAGATTTAACACCTTATTATAACAACTATCAATTTATAGATACTGGACATATAGCTCTTGATGATACTTATCTTAAACGTTTCAGAGAAGTTCAGTTTAATTTAGTTAATAAAGAACATACAATAAATAAATTCTATTCTGATTTCAAAGTTGATGGTAGACTAAGAATCTCATCAACAGAATATGAAGTTCAACAAATTACGGATCATACTGATCCAGAATACGGATTGATATATGTTGTGCCAACCTCTAGTGAAAACTTAATGTTGTATGGTGATACATCATTAGACTGTGAAGAAGTCGAGGTTCCACAATATTGGCAACTAGATTTATCTAAGTTCCCAAATTTAACAGTTACAACTGTAAGGCTACGTACACTTGGTAAAGGAAGACGTGGCTCATTAGAATTATTAAATATCTCACTAAAGAAATTTAATTTAAGTTCTATGGTGTGGGTATATAGAATAATGAATGTAAGATAGGAGGAGATTATATGTTACAATATATACCAAAATATGTTAGACAAGAATCTGATATGGACTATGGTGATTTAGTTACTCATGAAAATTATAATGAGAAATTAAATCTTAATTCAACACAAGGAGACTACAATACTGAAGTTTTAGAAAAACTTTTAAATGGTTCTTTAGAAGAAGACACTTACCATATACCATATATAGATAATATTCTTGAAGCACATGCAGATGATCTTACAGACATACACGGACAATTAGACACTTATGATGATACTATTGCTGGTGTTGTTGAAGATCAAACTGCATTACAAAATCAAATTAATAATGTAATATCTGGTGATACTGTTGTTAATCATGCTACTATGGCAGATAGAATAACAGGTGCAACAAGTGCTGCTAATAATACTTATTATGGAAAAGATGACAACGGTGTATTAGGTTTTATAAACTTACCTGAGTTTATATATGCAATACCCGTTGAAGATACATCTGTAGAAGTCGATGGAGTTTATTTCTTACCACAACTTGCATCAGTTACGGAAGCTATGCTTACCGCAGACGTAAGAGAAAAATTAAATAGAGCTAATATAACAGATTATAATTTATTAGATAATCGCCCAAAGATTGCTAGTATAACGCTTGAGGGTAATAAATCTTTATCAGATTTAGGAATTCAACCTGCAGGTAATTACGCAGTTCCAAGTGATATTACAAGTGCATTAACAAATTATTATACTAAATCAGAAACAAACTCTGCAATAAATACGGCATTAACAGGCAATGCTACACAGTCTTGGGTTAATTCACAACTATCAAGTTATGTTACAAACTCAACATTTAGTCCTGTTAGCACTTTAGCTAATAACGCTGCCGTTGTAAAAGTTGGTAGTAGTTGGCCTAGTGGTGTTACTCCAAAAACTGGAGATATTCTAATAACAGTTTAGGAGGTGTTATTGTGGGAAGATACGATAGAATAAAAGTGTGGGATGGTAGTTCTTGGCGCACACCAACTCAGATTAAAGTATACCGTTCTGGTTGGCAAGACTTAGGAACAGCAACAAGTTATAGCACACGTCCTTTACATGTGTATAAAGAATCTGAGCATGTACTTAAACGTGCTACATTAAATAGACATGATTATACAACTATTGTGGACCAATATACTACAGGACAGTTTAAATTAAAACCAGATAGTGGATATTGTTATGCAACTAATAGTAGTAGTGTACCAAAAATTAAATGGGATCTTAATGTAACAATAAGAAAGACACAAGATATAGATCAAACAGTATTTGTGTGTGGGCATTCAAATGAAAGTAGTGGTAGTTATATAAAAGTAAAGTGGTTAGCTAATGGCAAAATTAAAGTTTATAACCAATATCACGGGGGTTCCGATGATACACTTACCAGTAGTAATGCTGTTATGGCAGGCAACTGGGTTACACTACATGTGTATACAAACAAGTCATCAAGTACTTGTCATATAGTGTTTAATGGTGTGGATACACACGGTACTCTGAATAACTTTTTTCAATATATTGATTGTAGAACATTAGTTGGTGATACTTATATAAACTTTAAAAACACATTTACTGCATCAGGTAGTAAGTACAAAGGAAAAGCATATACTTGTCAATTCAATGCATCAACTGCGTCAGGAACAGGCACAGACACTGCTACCTATCAAAATGTAACGCATTATGAAGAAACGCAATCACACACTGTTTATGAATAGTATAGTAATTATTTAAAAAATATGTTATAGTAAAATTAGAAATAAAGGAGGATAAGTCAATGACACAAGTTCCAATTAAACTATTAAAAGATAAAACTCAAAGACCTTTTATTCCTTATGTTCCTGCTGAAGCAATTACAGTTGATGGAACAAACTATATGTTAGGAGATCCTGAAGGGTTACTTGAGTTATTAAAAGTTGTGCCTAGCTATAATGCAAGCAGAGAACAACTCTTTGAGCAAAATAGTGGGGCTTTACGTTGGATTGATAAACCTGTTATTCCTACTAAAACAAGTCAATTAACTAATGATAGTAATTTTGCAGTAGATGCAAATTATGTTCATACGGATAATAACTACACAACAACTGAAAAGAATAAATTATCAGGTATTGCATCAGGTGCAGAAGTTAATGTTCAAGCAGATTGGAATGAAACAAATACTTCATCAGATGCTTATATAAAAAATAAACCAGTTATACCTGTGTTTACACAAACACAATCTGACTGGGATGAAGCAGACCCAAGTGATCCAGCGTATATTAAAAATAAACCAAGCATACCAACAAACATCAGTGATTTAAATAATGACAGCACATTTGAAGATACTACTAATAAAGTTACAAGTATCTCAAATGTCAGCACAGATACTGAATATCCTAGTGCTAAAAGTGTGTATGATTATATTTATAATTATGCTCCACCTGCTTATTTAGGTTCTATTACTGACTATAATACTCAAGCTAAGGCATTAGATATCACAGATTTAAAACCAGGATTATATTTATTATACGGTGACTACTATAATGCTGGAGAAAGTTTATATGTTAAGTTTAAATACAATGGTAATTATATCGTAGGACATAAAACATTTACACAGAACTATTTCTTAAACCACCAATTATGTTTAAAGATAAATGATAACTCATCTTCTGCAATAGACGATGTATTAGGAACAATTAGTTATTCAGAAGTTACTGATGGAGGTAGTAGCAATGCTACAACAATTCCATTAACTTTGAAAGCAACAACTATAAGTTTCTCAGGTGCTACTGAACAAGGATTCAATGCTGTTAAATTAGATGACACACAAACAATTACAGGTCTAAAAATGTTTAGTGCATTACCTCGTAGTGTTGCCGTTCCAACTGTCGGTGAAGAACTTACTAATAAAACATATGTAGATTCTGTTGCAGGTGGTATAGGTTTAGAAGATGTTTATGACGTTTCTGAATTAGAAGAGTATGATTCAGGCGCTACATATCAAGCAGGAGACTATGTATATGATAATGATAAGATATTCAAATACACTTCTGCAGCTATAACAATAGATCATGATTGTGGTATATTTGAACTATATAGAAACTATCCAAATGCAACTTGTGGACTTTATGATAATTATCTACAAAGATTTGGTATTGGTTGGAATAGTACAACAGGTGCAGGAACATATATCTATAAAATATATAGTCAGCAATTTTCATTTTCAGATGTGCAAATAAACGATAGACTTACTATTGCTGTAAGTGAAAATGATTATTCAAATTATTTGGATCAAGAACAGATTATTTATATAAATAGTAGCCTTTGTTCAGCGTTGACTCAAGTTACTTCTCAGGCAAGTGTTCAAAGTAGATATACTTATACTAATCCAGTATACCCAAATCCATGTTATTTATACATTGGGTATAACTCAGAAAGAGGTCTTACGCCAAGTGGTAGCATGAGTTGGGGAACTCCAAGTGGTGTTGTAGATTTAAATGGTGGTATGGATCCTACAAGATGGTCAGAGAAGACATATTTAGAATATTTAGATGAGTCAATAAACACAGGTACAGCTCCTGTAATATTAACATATAACGGTGTTGATAATGCTACAAACAGAGCAACTATCCAAACTTATTATGACAATAATAGAGCAGGTATTCCTACAGTATTATTATTAGTTACTGATGAAAATACACCAATGCCAACAGGCGCTAATAGATATAATAGTATTATTGTACCAATGTCTTTAGATGATTCTAGTGCAACATTCCCTGAAAATAGCAGGGCATGTATGATAGGTATGGCATCAACACTAGATTGGGGAAGACCATTATATGCAAAACAAATTCTTAATATGTCAGGTGGTCATGTAAATTCTTTATATAATATTCAATGGCCAACACCAACATATATGGAGTTTGAACTATGGTATCAAAAATCTGGGTTATCTGCATATGATGACACAGCTACATATGCTGTTGGAGATTATGTTTATAGTTCTGGTATGTTTGGTTTAACTATATATAAATGTAATACAGCTATCAATACACCAGAAGCATGGAATGTAAACCATTGGACAGAAAAAACTTATTTAGAATACTTACAAGATGAAATTGTAAATAATGCGTTAGGAGGTAGTTATTAATGGCTAGAACAGATACATTAAATCATTTCTTAACAGATGTAGCAGATGCTATCAGAACAAAAACTGGTAGCGCTGCTGCAATAACTGCATCAAGTTTTGATACAGAAATTGAAAACATACCAACAAGTGGAGGAGACCCAACAGATTATTTCAACGGTGATTTTAAAGATTCTACAAAAGCAGGTCAAATATGGTTTAGTTCAGAGTATATAAAAAGTACTGCACAGTTAGTTCCTATTGATTGCACAGGAAAAGTAGACTTACATCAAATGTTTGATAATTGTGGTTGGTCAAAAATTCCTAAATTAATTAATATGAATGCTGCAACAAACTTATCAGGTATGTATCAAAATTGTGCAAATGTCACAACTATAGATACAAGTGCCTGGAACACTACACGTGTAACTAAGTTTGCAAACTTATTTTATGGTTGCACAAAATTAACAACAGTAGACTTAAGTAACATTACAACTGGTGCGCTTTCTGGTGCTTCTTCAGATTCTTTTTATCAGCTATTTACTAACTGTTCAAGTTTAACAAGCATTGATATGCACCATATGGTGTTGCCAAGTACGGGTAATCTTAATCGTATACCATCTATGAGTTCTATGTTTACAAATTGTAAAGCGTTGACATCATTAACACCACCTACAACGGCTTTTAAAACCAACGGTAACTGGAGTGGTTTATTTAACAACTGTCAAGTATTACCTAGTGCAGATATTATTGCGTTTATTAATAAAATTAATAATCCAGAAGATTGTTCTTCTTTACGTGGTACTTTTTCAAATTGTAAATTACTAGAAAACATATCTTTAGATATACACAATGCTAATTCATTGAACACTTATCAAGAATGTTATCAAGCATTTTCTAATTGTTCTAACTTAAAAAGTGTTAATTTAATTCTTAATGGATCTAGTCAATTTCAAGAATGTTTTCAATATGCTGCTGCTTGGGGAAGCAGACGTGGAGAATCATTAACACCAGAAATTGTAAATATAAGTATAAAAGCAATGAATAATAATAACACACTTACAGGCACTATGTCTAAAATGTATTATGCTTGTTGTGCTTATGCTGGTGCTGCTGGTAGTGGCAATGCTACAGACATGACGCTTAATATTGATTATAACAATGCTACGTGGAATCAAACTTATTTTGAACCTATGTTTCAATATTGTGCAGCCAAAGTAGTAAATTTTAAAAATCTTAAAATTACTAATACGTCTACTAGTTCATTTATGCTGTTTAGTGGTGTAGGTGAAATTGAAGAACTACATATTATAAATTGTGATTTCTCTGGTTGTAAAAACTATAATAGTTTTTTAACACAAAGTATGGGTACTTTAAAAATTCTAGATCTATCTGGACTAACTTCAGCAACAGATGTTACAAACGTTTCAAATTTCTGTTCTAGTTGTTCTGCTTTAGAATTAATAGATGTTCGTAATTTTACATTCTCAAATGCTACAAGTTTTTCATCTTTCTTATGGGGTGTACCAACTACTTGTACTATTGTTGTTAAAGATGCTACAGAAAAAGCTTGGTTTAATACTAATTTCTCAACATATACAAATGTTATGACTGTTGCAGAATATGAAGCACAATAAAAAGGAGGTCTACTATGGAATATGAACTAGATGAAATAAATAGAAGATTAGATAGACTAGACAACATATTTGATACAGTTAATAAATTAACTATACAAATAGAAAAGCTTGCTCTTGAAACTAAATATATGAGAGAAGATTATAATGATCTTAGTAATCGTGTAATTAGTCTAGAGCAAAAGCCAGTGAAAAGATATGACACAGCTATTACTTCAGTTATTACTACTATCGTTGGAGCAATTGTTGGTGCTATTATAGCACTCATTATTAGAAAATAAATGTATACAATACATATAAAAACTAAATACAATATTATACACTGGGAAGTTGAAGATTATCACGATCCAAAAGTACAGGAGGTTTTGGACCAACCTTATGTGCTTGAAGTATATATCGAGCAACATAAAGAAAAGGAGTTAAAATATGAAAAAAGCATGGCAAGACGTTAAATCATTTGTAACTATTATATTTGCAATAGCATTTGTAATCTTTACATTTATGAAAATTATAACAGGGGAGCAATTTTATAGTATCTTTCAAATCATAATTGCTTTCTACTTTGGTACTCAATACCAAAAAATGGTTACTAAACTAGAAGAAAAGGAGGAAGAGTAACATGGAAGACGAAGAACTAATCGGAGAAGAATTCGATGAATCTATTATCTGGGATGGCCCAGCTCTACACGATGAAAGTGAAGCAATCGAAGGAACATTAGAAGAAGATAAGGATGTGATATTTGATGAAATTAGCGAGTAAAGCATTTAGAAGAACTGACTGGTATGTAACATCTCCTTATGGAAAACGTAAGGATCCAATCACTGGAAAAACTGCTACACACTGGGGAACAGATTATGGTACTCACTGTAAGAAATGGCCGTTATATGCTATTGAAGATGGCTATGTACATATAGTTACAAAGAGTAAAACAGGATATGGAAATCATATTTGGATTAGATATCCTAGAATAGATAGAAGCATTTTGTATGGACACATGGACAGTATTAGTGTTAAAAAAGGAGATAAAGTAAAAGAAGGAACTTTAGTCGGTTATACTGGAACTACTGGTAAAAGCACAGGTATTCATTTACATATGGGTATGACTAGAATTGGTAGTAATACTTGGCTAAATCCACATGATTATGATTATACTGAACCACCAAAACCAGAACCAAAACCAGAACCAAAACCAGAACCAACTCCTAAACCTGCAGCATTGAAAGTAGGAGACAAAGTTAGAATCGCTGGTACAGGACGTGCTTCATCATATGGTACTGGAGCTAAAGCAGGCGGTATTGGCTGGATTAGAGTTATTAAAAAGATATGGACAGGAAGACCTTACCCATATCAAGTAGGCAACGATACAGGAACTACAGGATTCTATAAAGCAAATGCTCTTAAAAAATTGTAGGAGGTGTTTATAAATGGCTAAAGGAGTAAAACTTGGTGGTGGTATCGATACTAAATATTGGGAAAAAGCTGTAAATAATGCAAAAACAAATACAGATGCTAGACAAGTTCTTTATGACTTATTTAATGCTGCAACTGCAGGAATATTTAATATAGGTATTACAGACAATGATCAAAAAAATATCATGTCTATTGTTAATAAACTTGGTAAAAAATTTGATGTTGATGTAACAGGTATAGCAAGTGTTTGGGATCCTAGTAAAAATCACTTATCAGGTGGCGGTCAGGATAAAGCAACACAGCAAGGTTTAACAGCTTGGGATAATGCTGTAAAAAATAAAAAATCATACAATACTAAATCTAAAGCAGAAGCTTTTTATGAATCAGGTAAACAAGGACCTGTACCTAATGACTGGTATACTACTGATACTAACGGTAATAAAATAGCAGATACAAGAAAAAAGACTAATACTACTACTACTACTAACACTAAGACTAAGACTAATACTAAAGTACCTAGTGCTTCTGGTGGCAGCTATGGTGGATCTGGTGGTTCTGGTGGGTCTAAAGGTACTGATAAGTATTATGACAATATTATTAAAAATTTACAAAACGAAATAGACGCATTAAAAAATCCTAAAGTATGGACTGCTGATGAACTTGCAGAACACTATGGTGTGACCGATCAGTATAACTATGAAAACATTTTAAAAATGTATAACGATGCAACTAATCAATATTATGACGATGCGATTGCAGAACAAACAAAAATTAATGAAGATTCTAATTTAGCAAATACAACATATGCTAATAATTTAATAAGAGAATATATCAATAGTTATGCTAATCAAGCACCAACAGCAGTGCGTAAAGGAACCGTTGCAGCTAATGCGTTAGCTACGGGTATTAATGCAAATCAATCTTTAAGTGATACTGCAACACAACTTAATAATTTAGTTACAAATTATCAACAAGCTCGTGATGCAGAACTTGCAGCAAATCCAACTAATGCTCGTTCAGATTATAATAACATGGGTTCTTGGTTATTAAGTAAAGGTGCAGAGGTAAACAAAACAGAAATTCAAAAATATATTGATGACCTTAATGCTTACAATATTAGATATACTGCTGCACGTCAAGCACAATCACAACTTGCAAATGCTAGACAACAAGCATATCAATCTAATTTACAAGCTGCACTAGCAAATGCTGCTGCAAATGCACAAATGCGTGATTATCCATTCTATCAATATTGGTATGGTGATAATGCACCAACAGCTTATTGGAACTTAAAATTAAATACTGATAATAATACAAGCAATACACAAAATAACTATTAATATAAAGGAGGTACACATATGGTCATAGGTTTAACAGCAGCAATGTTAATATCTTTAGGACTTGGTTTCACAGGAATGTGGTATGACAGTAAAAGAACTAAAGATAATTACTTTACATCTGAAAATAATATTCGATCAAAATTACTTGGTAATCAAGAGTTCAATAATTATTTACATGATGCTTATGCATTAGGATACATAGATCCAGCTACGTATGGTGAAGCTGCAAGTGCTTATCGTAAAGCAGTTAATGGTGTAGAATTATCTAAAGGTGAGACAAAAACTTTAACTAATCTATATAATCAATTATATGATAATGACTCTACTTTTAGACAAAATTGGGACAATGCCTATAAAAATTTATCTAATGAAGATAAATTAAAATGGCTAGATGGTGCTATGGGTAATGGTAGCGGTTTATCAGTAACCATTCCAGGACCAGCATATTTAGATACTTCTTTTGATAATTATCAAAAGAAAGTAGAACCTGTAAAGTTTTACACTAATAAAGAACTAGCAAAAATGTATAACTTAGATTTTGATTTTGATAATATATTAGCAGATTATAAAAAAGCTGGGGAAGCTAAAGTTGAATATGCTAAATTTGTTTCTGAAGTTGCTAAGAATATGTCTGAACGTGAAAATGAAAAGAACACTGTTGCATATTTAGATGCTATAAGAAACAATAAAGGACAGGCTATAAATAAAGGTATGACTTCTGGAGCACAAGCTGCAGCAGATATACTAGCAACAAGCACAGCTATTGCTAATAAATCACAATCAGAATTAGAAACAGGACTAAATCGTAATCAAATCATTACACCTTCTTTATTAGAAAATGCACAAGCTGCATTAAGCGCAACAGATGTTTATAATAATTTAGCTAAAAATCTTGGTAATACTGCTAACTTATTATATGAAAATGACAGAGCACGTTATGGTGCTGATGTAACTGCAAATGCTAATTTCTTTGCTGCAGATGAGAATCTTAGAGCAACTAGAGCTGCAGCTAATCAAATTATGGGTGCTGCATATAATGCAGCTAGAGCTCAAAATAATGCAGCATATGGTGGTGTCAATGATCCTTACTGGGTATTCCAAAATATCTTATTACCTAAAAATAATGGTAATGTTGATTTAGCAGTTAGAGATTATTTAATGGGAACATATAACCAAAATAATAGCGGATATAATGCTTTATCAAAACAAGGAGCACTTTATGACAGCATATACCAAAATAGATAATTATAATCCAATACCAACAATACGTTTAACACCAACTTTAAAAGCAATAAAGACATTACAAACTATTCCAACAATAAGAACTATACCAACACTTAGACCAATACGAATGTTGGGTGAACCAAATTATTATGGTTCTGGTTTAAAAGCAGTTCCATTTAATTTTCAAAAAGCAAATTCTTTTGCTGATGTTATTGTTGGTGGTCCTTTTGGAACACGTGAATTACGTAATACACTTGATGCGAATGGTTTAGGTTGGGCTAAAAACATTCCCCTACTAAATAAAACAGTAGGGGCTTTGGCATTGGCAAAAAATCAATTAGTTGATCCTTTGTTTGAAAAAGGAATTAAACAAGGTAGTAAAGAAGCCTTTTTAAACTTATTAATAAACGCTGGTGAAACTATAGATTTATTCTCTAATCTAATTAAATCTCAATTTTGGGATGCTGGCGGACACCCAGGTTTAGAAAACATGGCTAATGCTTGGGGTATTGGAGATAGAGAAACACGTATTACTTATAATTTTAATACTGGTAATTTCTTCGGAGACGTTGCATTAGAAATTTTAACAGATCCTTTAAACTGGTTTTCTTTAGGTAGCAAAGCATTAGGTGGTGCTGCTATAAACACTGTTGGAGATGTTGTTGAAGAAACTGTAGAAAACACTGTTAAAACAAATATAGACGACGTGTCTAAAGTTCTATTAAAAAACGTATCAAAAGAATCAGCTGATGATTTTGCAGATGTTACTACAAAATTTGTTACTAAAAAAGTATTAAAACAATTTGATGGTGATATTACATTTAACACTATAAAAAGATATTTAAAGAAAACAACTATTGAAGAATTTGAAAACATTTCTAAAGAACTATTAGACTATGGATTACGTAATGATATCTTTGAACAAACTGTTAAAAGTGCCATGAGAGATACTGTTGCATCATCAGCCAAAGCGTTGCGTTGGTATGCAGCTGCTAATGCTTTTAAAGATTCTGTTGAAGCTATAGATACAACCTTAACACACGTAGCATGGGCACCTGTTTATTATCCATTCCAAGCTATTAAAAAATCTGGATTAGCTAAAGGGATCGTAAATCGTATACATAATAAACTTGTTTCTTTATTAGCTGACTATGTAAAAACAGATGATATTGTGAATCCAAAGAAAGCATATGATTACATTAGTGCTAATATTTTTTCAGAATCTGAATATTATTTTGGAGATCTTATTACTAAAAATAAAGATTTCTTAGATAAATTAGGTATTAGTGCTTATGCATTACAAGAACAATATCTTGCAATGTTTAGAACAATGTCTTATGATGAGCTACAAAAATTAACAATGGACGATATCCGTATGAAATTTATAGAATATCTTGCTTCTCATAATAATGCTTTAATTAAAGAATTAACGCTTAATGCAGATGAACTTAAATTTCTTGAAGCTATGTCTATTGGTCCTATCATGATTCGTAGAGCAGAGTTAGAAACATTAATGCATACAAACAGTATGCAAATAGATCGTGTTATAAAAAATATAAATAGCAAACAAACTTTAATTCAAAAACTTAAATTGTTAGATTCACAAATACTAATGTATAATAATCAACACTATGGAATTGAACATCTTCCAGATTTTATAAGAAAAGTTATTATTAATAGTGACAGTATACCTTATCAAGATCGTGTGCTTATTAAACAACTTATAGATGATTTAGGTCTTAATCCAAAAAACTATAAACAAGTTGCAGAGTTTTTAAAAAATAATAATACTAAAGCAATAGTTAAAATTATAAAAAACACACAAAATAGTCCACGCTTTATTGATGACAAATTATTAAATGAGTTTATACAAAGCAGCACAAAGTATAATCAAGAAAAAATTATACCTGCTTTAAAAGTTTTCTTTGAAAAAGATTTAAAAGAATTAGGTGATAAAACGTATCAAGAATATTTAAACTTTCAAATTAAAAATGTTAAAGATGCTGTTGACCACATTAATAATTCTTTAAATAAAAAAGAAGCATATACTTATATAAATAAACTATTAAGACAAACCCAATTTATTTCACAAGATGTGTTACGAAAAGATATGGATATGTATGTTTATCTTACAAATGAGGTTCTTGTTCATTATGATCCTGAGTTAAGTCATAAACTTACATTAGCATTATGGTATCAAAATGAAATATTAATACAATCTGATGCATTGATAAAACGCTTTGCAGAACTTGGTGTTGATAATCCAGACCTAATAACATCTTCAGAACTAACTAAATGGTTTAATACATTACAAAATGCACAACAACAATTAGCAATCTTACAAGAAGGTATGAAAGTTTTTGAAAAAGCTCAAGATACTACTGTAAAAGAATTAAATAACTTTATAAATCAATTAGATGGAATGTATAAAATTCTTTTAGCTGATGATTTTAAAATCGATATCTGTGATTATATTGAAGATATTGACGAGCTTATTAAAGTGCAACTATCTTACAAAGGCATGTATGATATCTTTAATCAACACTTAACTTTAACTGAAGATCCTGAGTTCAAAGAAACAATGCGCTTACTTATGAATCCACAATCAGAGTTAAGAGCCAGAATCATTCCAGATTTAATACAAGCATTAGATAATGCGCATCTTTCAAATTTATCTGAATCAATACGTGACACTTTAGTTCAAATTGATATGTTTACAAGCACTCAAAAAATATTTAATTCAGATATTATTGCTGGTAATTTAACAAAAGCACAAGAACGTTACATTAAAACACTTATCTTTGACGCAATTAGAAATAATGGTGGATATACTATACAACAAGTTATGGATTCTAATAAAGAAATTATTAAAAAGATGACAGATTTTATAGAAGAAAATACACGTAAACATATTTTCACTATAGATAGTCGTTTCTTTAAAGTTGCATTTGAAGATGCTGACGATTTAAATGGGCGTTTAGCATATTCTAATTTAGCTAAGAAACGTATTGTTATTAAAAAAGATTTAACAGTTGATGAACTGTTTGATTATATTAAAGGCACAACAAAATCTGCAACATCATTACAAAAACAACAAGTGTTTGAACAGCTTGCTAAACAAGGTTATGATGAAGCTTATTTACGTGGATTAATAAAAACAAATCAAGATGCTAAAATATTTTTATACTTCCACGAACTTAGCCACATGTTTAATAAAGATCATATTGCAGCAAGTCGTGGTGCTGATTTATTTAATATAGAATATCGTGCATGTTTAGATGCAATAAAAGGTATGACAGACATTAATAGTCATATCGCTACAATTATGCAATCTGCTGAACATATCCTTATGACATATCTTGAAGACATCAGTAAATTGACAGATGCTGACCATGTTATTTATAGTATGTATAGTGCTAACACTATAAAAAATATTCGTAAACTACCACAGTATTTTAAAAATATTGTTCCATTCTTAGATGTTCCAGCACAAGCATATGGTGAATATGAAGCATTGATGACTTATTTAACAAAGTATGCAAATGCAGTTGATGAAAGCATTGGAGAAATAGCTAAGAAAAATTCAGATCTTATTTCATACATGCAGTATTATGATGCACATAAACAATTAACACAACAACATTTAGCTAGAAATTTAATGGAAGCATCTGTTGAATCAGAAACATATGCTATTAAACGTGTAAATAATACAGTCATTGCTAATCGTTTTAAATTTACAAGAGATATGTTTGTAGGTACAAACTCTGAATATATGCTATTAACTGATAGACTGGCTGCATTAACAAAATACCATATTATAACAGAAACAGATCAAACACTAATCCAAGATTTAAAATATATGGCACAAATACGTGAAGCATTAATACGAACATATTCTGATACTTCTGCATTATTTGCTATGAAAGACCCTCGTTTATATTTTGAATCTTTAGATGATTTAGAAGTATACTATTGGGTGCTAGCTACTAAAGGAAATTTAAGTAAACGAAATGCTAATGCATTTAATGATATATTATATAATATCAAAATAGAACACGCTGATATGCATACTAAAACATTCAACGAACTTAATACAATGTTAGAACAAGTTGTTAGTGATAAAAACTATTTACCTGATTGGGCATTTGATAATGTTATAGAAGCTATGGCAAACTCTCAATTTGAAGAAGTGCAACGTTATGTAGATATTTCTTTACGTTCATTACCAAAAGATTCAAACCTTTTAAAAATATATAAAGATGAAATAGCAAACTTTATTAAACAAGAAGTTGCAGCTAATAATGATATTTTTAAAACAGTTCAAAAAATTGAAAGACCATTTGCTACTATTAAAAATGGTTATCAAATGCTACAAGACATACAACAAGAAATGTGCGCAAATAGAGCATTAGCTGTGTCACGTATGACTCCTACTGAACTTGCAAGATACATTGATGTTAATACACCTGGTGCTATTATCTTCTATAATAATAACATTATTAAACATATAGCAGCAGACGGCAGTATTTGGTGGTCTGGTTTACCAAATCCATTTCCATATACTGATGCTGATTTAGCTGCAGTTGGTCTTAAACGTTTTATAAAAGATGACTTAATTATCATAAGACCTATTGGTGAAACCAAAAAAGCAGATGAATTAACTTACCGTTTTGCAAAATATGAATTAGATATGTATAAGGACTATGCAAAAAATCAACTTGAAAATTTAGTAAACCGTTATAAAGATTATCTAAATATAGAACAAATGGAAATACCATTAGAGAACACACCTATTGAAGCCTTATCAGAATCATTATGGAACAGTTTATTAGAAAACGAAGAGTTATCTGAAATATTTGGAAACGCTGAGGAACAAAAATTGTATCAAAAATTAAATGTGAACGGACAAAATATATTCTTTAACAAAGGATATTCAAGACTCAATAATACAATCATAGGTGGTTTCGATGCATTAGATCACATCCAAGAACTTTATCAAAAACCTGGAGAGACAATAATATATCACAGCAAATCAGCAACACGTAATACCCTTGCAGGTTTAACCGCGTTCCTATTACGTTCCAATCGTAAAACAAAATACATATCTTTATTCTTTAACGATGACTATGTTTTAGGTAATAGTGTGTTTAATGAATTATTCAATGGCACAGTTGATGGACAACCAAATCGAAAAGCAATAGCTACTGATGCAGAAATAAAAAAATTCTTTTCATCAGGAGATTTCAAAGCAGCTGTTTTAAAAAAGACAGCAGATGGACGTCCTTTAATCACAGAATACAAAATATATGACCGCGCTAGTTTGCATCGAGCAATAGAAAGTAAGGCAATTCTCTTGCCCGATTCCATCTACAGAGCTGCTAGATTAACTGTAAATTACAAAGGACTCGACGAAACTGCTTGGGGACTTTATAAACGAATTGTTATGATGACTTATAAAAGTCTTGACCTATTAACACTTGGTTTCCCATTCCGTAATGCAATAGATTCATTAGGTTATAAAAACATAAATGAACTTGGTTTCACACAAGCTATGCGTTATAACTTTACAGCTATTAAAATGTTAAAATTCCACAATGATATACAACGTCAAGTATTAGATCTAACAGGTAACAAAACATTTAATAAAGAAACACTATTTAAAGTATTAGAAAATTATTCTGAAAAAGAACAAGTATGTTATTTCTTAATAGACTTGTTTATGAATAGCCCAGCAAGTGGTGGTTATTCAAAAGCATTTTCAGAATACTTAGAAGAATATAATAGTGTATCAGATCTTAGAGCTTTGTGGGAAAAACGTTATACAGAATTAGTATTTAAAAAAGAATGGTCACCAATACATATCTTAAATGATGTCAATGACAGTATAGAACAAACTGCACGTCTTGGATTATTTTTAGGTATGTTAGATAAAGGTAGCACAGTTAATGATGCTATTAGACGTGTTGTTAAAACACACTTTGATTATACTGCTAAACCTCCTTTAATGGATTTTTGTGAAAAGATATTCTGGTTCTCTACATTCCCAATAAACAACTTAAGTTATTATTTAACAGATGGCCTTTCTAAAAATCCTATGTTGTTAAGAACTTTAATGGATGCAGAAACAGCTAGTTGGAACAATGGAGAATACACTTATGAAGAACTAAAGAAAACAAATTTCTTAGCTTATCATGCTATGACAGGTAATTTAAGAATAGGAAAGTATATTATTAAACTTAGTCCTTCTGTGTTTGATATGCTAGGCCTTTATATGCAACCTATTACAAGCATCCTAGATCGTTTAAATCCATTCGTTAGTGTTCCATTAGATGCTATACAAAATAACGCAAATTGGTTGGAATTATACCCTCTAAATACACAACGTATGAACATGCAAAAACTTGTAAAATGGTTAGAAGATCCAGAAGGGTCTGAAGGAAGCTTTTTACCATCTATTGTTGCTCAAATTTCTGATCCAGGATTACCATCTTACATGTATAATAGTAGACGTTATAATAGTTATTCAAAATATACACGTCCACGTTGGACAAAGTATCCTAGAATTAAACCTAATCCTAATTTAATGAGACGTTATACTCCTAAATATTATGCTAAATTATATAGATGGTGGCATACAAAACATTTAAATACATTAAATATCAATAGACAAGGAACAACAGTAATCGATCCTAGATATCTAAATAATGTTAAATTAATTCGTGCTTTAAGAATATTTAATCGCACACCAAACCATATTAAAACAGTTTAAGCATAAAAAAAAAGAACGCTTATGGCGTTCTTTTATATTTCATCTTTATGTTTATCTGCAATTACTTTAATCATATTTTGAACATATGTATCTGCTTTAACTAAATACATTTTGAAAGTCCACGAATCATCAAACTGACAAGCAAGATAACAATATGGTGCATTTAATCCCATCATTTCTTGTTGGCATTGTGTATAGTAATATGGTGGAATCCCAATATGTAATGCTTTCTTTTTAATGTGTTCTTCTAATGACGTTCCTTCTACTTGCATTTCTACTTCTCTGTTTTCTTCTATTGTTTTAGATTTATTATAATATTTTTCTCCCCATTTACTTACAAGTTTTGCTTCTATAGGTATTAAGTTCTCGCCTATTTCTGCAACACCATCAAAGTTTAATGTTAATATTGGAGTATCTTTAAATACATACATATCTGTAGGTTTACAGATTTCTGTGCCTAATTCTTTTTCTGCTTTCATAAGAATGATTGGTTCAAGTTCTCTACCTTTAATAACTACAGCTTTTTTTCCAACTTCTTTTTCTTCATCAGTTAAGAATTTAGATTTCTTTTCTGTAATTAATTGTTCCATAGTTTTATATAAATTAACACCACATAATACAGAACTATCTGAACCACCAAATGAATCCTTACGTGCTAATGCATATTCTTCTTCAGACATTTTATTTATATCTTTTATTTTGATATCTAAAATTCCTTTTTCTATAATTTTTTCTTGCATTATATTCCTCCTTAATTATTATAGTAATCTTATTCATATCATTTGTAAAATCTGTTTTATATTTAAAACTTATTTCTCTATATTGTTTATTTTTTAGATGATATCTCATCCCTACTACAGCGCCTTCATAGGCGAGAAGGGCAGTATGTTTATTAGTTGTAGAACAGATTTGTTCTACTTTTAATTTACTATCAATTAAACTAGTTATATAAATTTTATAAACTTTCATACTAACTCCTTCTAAATGTAGCAAAATGAACTGCGTGTCTTATTGAATCTTTTATATGATCAGATACAAGAACGCCACCAATATAGTAACTACGTCCTTGTCTTTTAAGATATCCTTTTCTAACTAATGTGTCATCACTCCATCTTGTTTTAACTGACACTGCGGTTTGTATATTAACTGTTATCCCCCTTTTATAACATTCATATTTAATTACACCTATAAGTTGTGGTGTTTCTAATCTACTATTAATTTGATTATCTGCTCTATTATAATATAACAGGTAATCTTCTACGACGATTGCTGGTGCATATCCTGCTAAGCTATCAATTAATGTTATATGTGCATCCCAGTATGCCTGTTGATGTGGATACATTGCTGCAGATATGTAACCAAACTTGGCTACTTTCTTTGTTTCTGTATCTAATAAACACCAACCTGTAATTCCTTTTCCTTCTTTAAAGTTTCCACTTGGATCAAATGCAAGGACGTATCTAGACTTCATCTAATTCAACCTCCTTCTTTTCACCCCATGTTGTTGTAGACCATTCAAGTTCTGCAACAAGTGGAACATATGCATCATCAAATTTTTGCATTATCTTTTTAAATTCAGCTATATGTTTTTCTTCTCCAGGATATATTTCAAAACAAATTTCATCGTGTATTTGCATTTGCATTCTAGATTTTAATTTGTTTTCTTGAATATATTTATCTAAAGCACATATCTTTTCTTTTAAGAAATATGCGCCTGAACCTTGAACTAAACAATTAATTAGTTTATGTCCAGATAATCCATAATATTTAACACCGAATAGATTAACTGCATAAGGACTTGTTAATACAAGATCATAACAATATTCATGATATTTTTTAACACCTGGAAATGCTTTATAATATGCATCATCTATTCGGTGTATTGTTTCATCATCATAATCTGGAAACATAACTTTAATTCTATTAAACTGTGCACCATAATTCTTTGCAAAATTAACACGCTTTCCAACTTTACTTCTTAGTTTTTTAAACTCATCACTGTGCATATCTAAATCTGGAAATGCTACGTGTGTTGTTGCTGCATGCACATCTGTTGGAACCCATTCTTTAGATGTATCTTCATCTAAATACCATTTCCAATCATAAGCATGTTTAATATGTTCAGGATTTGTATAATCAAAATCTTCAAAATGATATTGATACTGACCACATCCTATACTACCGTCATCTATAATTGTTTTACACTTATACGGCATATATGCACGACATAAGTTTAGGTCTGGACTTCCAACTAATATTGTATATAATGCTTGAAGTCTTAATTCTATTTGACTGTAATCTAGATATGCTAATCCTTTATAGCCTGGTGTTATCATTATCATATTTCTAGGATTAAACAGCGGTGTGTCATCATCTTTATTGATCCCAAATTTTGGAAACTGTTGAAAGTCAGATGTTACTCTACCTGACACAGTTCCTACTTGATTTATTTGTGTATAAATTCTATCTCCTTTTTTCATTTCTTTAACTAATCTAAGAAGATAAGTTGCATACCATTTTTCTAATGTTCTTAATTCTTGAATTAATCCTATAAATTTTACAACCTCTGCATCTGGTTGTGTTGCTTTTAGTTCATCATACATTCTAGCTAATGCGTCTTTTCCTGTTGATGCTACATTCATTCCATATTTATTTACTAATATATCCTTTACCCTTGCATTTTGTGAAGGACTTAATACTTCTCCAACTAAATCATAAAGTTTATTTCTTTGTTGTAATAAGTATTCACTCATTGTTTTAGTTGATTCTTTTATATATTCTTTATTCATGTAGAATCCACAGCGTTCCATTCTCCAACAAGGAAGTAATACTGCTTCTTCTCTTTTTACTTGTTCCCAAGTATCTCTAGCAATGATTGCTTTTTTAGTTTGATAATAGATTCCTGCTGTATAAACTATATCATATGCTGCATACTCTCTTAATGTTTCTTTATTTAATAATGTATATGGAATATCTCCTGATTCTACTTTACCTAATGTCATGTTGTTTCTTATTTCTTCAGGTATTTCATTATACCATTCTAAATAAATATTCTTAACATTATCTGGTAATGTATCCACAGAATTTAAAACATCTTTGAAATAATCATCTAGATATTTTAAAGTCCATTGTCTATCTACAGCATACATTTTAGCTTTTAATTTTACATTATACTCTTTTGCTATACTTTGTCTTTCTGCTGCTAATTGATGCTCATGCATCTTAGCATCTCTAGTTAAATATTGTGTAGCATATTCTTTTAAACCCAAAGATGGACCTCCATTTTCTGGGGTTAAAGCATCATGTGCTGCACGAATACGAATCATTGTGTCTGTCACATTAGTTATATTACAAGGTAAATCTACATTAGCTAACATATGTAAATCAAACTTAACATTATGCCCACATAAATACTCACATTTACTAGCAAGTTTATACATTGTTAATACTGTTTGTTTGAATAACTCTGGTGTTTCTAATCTATCTACTTCATAGATATTTAAATCATCACCTTGAAATCCTAATTGTAATAGAAATGGTTTTGAATTTCTTATATGTAATCCGTCTGTTTCTGTATCAAAGAATATTACATCTGGTTTAACTCTCTTAAATTCATTTATCATTTCTAATATATGTTCTTTATTAGTTATTAAATTATATCTACGCATCATGTTCACCGACCTTACGTATGTTACCATCTCGATTTATTTTAGACATACCTAATCTAAATCTTTGGGTAGGCAATATATCATAACCATCATATTGTATAAATAATCCTGCTGTTAATTTTTGCATCATCTTATTATACATTTCTGATTCTATACCTGATGCTGCCATTAAGTTTTGTTTATTAGTTCTACTTAATCTTTCTAATTGAATACATATACTTGGATTGTGTTGATAAATTTCTTGTAATAATGCAACGCCATCATCATCGATTGTGCTATACATTCTTTCTGTTGCAACATATTCTTTTAATTTAAATGTTGGATTATCATAACAACTCTTTAAATAATTTATTGCAGCATCAACATGTTCTTTATCAACTATAATCTTTTCATAAGATGCATCTGTAGACACTAGATAACCTGCCATAGCTATTGCTAATCTAGTTACTTTCTTCCATGCTTCTGTTCCAAATATTTTTATATGTGAATCATATATTTTATTTAGTTCATTACATTGTGTAATAATATATCTGCCAACATCTTGACTTATAATAACTTGGTCAACTGTTCTACTCCAGATCCATCTTATTCTAGTTCTATAATCTTCTACTTCGAATGGTTGTGGTGCTTCCCAGAAAGGATCAACTTCTCTACTACCTGTATCAGCCATGACTAACATTAAATCATATCTTGCCATATCTTCAGGTGTTCCAATTAATTCTTCTAGAATTTCTACGCCATTTGGATACGCACTAATTGGGCGTGTTTTACCGTTCTTACTAGCTGCATTAGTTAATGTAATCATTCTTACTAATGCTGGTAATGTTAGTGTTCCACTAACTCTTGCAATTCTTACTTGATTACTACTACGAATATCAGTTAATTCTCTAATAAGATTTGCGTTACATTTAGCAAGTTCTTCAAAGATAATTAATCCTCTATGATTCATAGGAATTAAACCTGCTCTTGTTTGATATGAACCATTAACTTTATTGCTACCACCTATGATACCTGATACAGTTGCACTATTACCTGCTAAAGATGTAAACGCACCTAAACCATATAACTGTTGTAATGTTTCTGCTGTAGATGATTTACCTACTCTAGATTCAGCAACTATTAAAGTATCTAAGTATCCTCTAACGTTTTTAAATGTTCCGAAATTAAATTCTAATACAGTATGAAAACTTAAATCAATCGCTTGTATTAAATTATTATAACCGTTGTATCCTATAAATGCTTTATTCATTTCAGTTAATGTATCTATTCTTTCTTGCACTGTTCCTTCTATTTCTTGAAACTTTTTTAATTGTGCTTTGACGTCATTTGTTACTACGAAATTAGATACACTATCTGTAACTTCTTCAGCATCTAATATAATCATTGTAAGTAGCTGTCCTTTATATGGGTGTGGAACTAACTTATAAGTGACTAGATATTTCTTCCCACTTTCTAGTCTTTTCTTTAAGACATATGCTGTAAGCTCAATTGTTGCAATGTCTTTAGTTGTTACTTCAAATAGATCTGTTACATTACATTCATATACTGTTTCTTTTGTTGGCTTCTCAACTGTAATGTCCCTTTCTATTTTAGGTATATGTAGAATCTCTCTAGTGTTATCTCTTATTTGAGATTCAGTAAAATTATTATCTATCAATTTTAAAATATCTTGGCAATTATTTTCATTTAAAGTCCAGCTTCTTTCTTCGCCAACTTTCATTGTATTATATTTAGGATCACCTGTTACATTTATTTTCTTTGCATAAATAGTTGTTGGAACTGGCATAGCTTTTTCATATGTTGCAACTACTTGAATACTAGATTGTAAAACTCTATTAACATGTTGTGGTTTACTTGCTTCTAATAATGTAACTCTTGGATATCTTTTAGCTGTTTCAGCTTTAGCTTCTTCTTGTGTAAATGGTTCTGTATTTATTATATATCTTTTTAATTGTTCTGCTGTGCCTTGATACTTAACAAAGAAGTCTGTTATATCTTCACCATGTTCTTTACATACTTCATGAAACTTAGTTACAACTTTAACTTCTTTAGCATAAGGATATAGATATGCTGCTAATGATCTAGCACCTGCTTTACCTGCATCATCATTATCATAACAGATTGCTATTTTTCTATTTTTAAAAGGAACGATGAAACTTGGTAGAGCTCTTTCTCCACCTGTTAATGTGATTGCATTAAAGCCGTGGCTTCTTGCAACAGCCATATCTTTTTCTCCTGCACATATCAATGTCCATTTATCTTCATCAGTTGGATACCATAAATCAAAAGGTATAACTAACCCTGCTATCGCACCAACTCTACTACGAATTTTATTCGCTCTATCTTTTGGTCTATAACTTCTTACATCTACAATTTTATTATACATAATTACAGGGAATGCTAACTCATCACCTAGTTCTGTGCTTATGTTTAATTCTTTTATAACTTCATCTGAGATTCCTAATTCATTTGCAAGTGCATGAATCTCATTTGTTATAGCCGTATTATTATTCCATGTGAATATGTCTTCTTTAGTTGTAAATAGCTTTGCTATCTTAGTCGCTACTTCATAACTACATCCTAATAATTTTGCTATGAATGATATCTCACTAAGACCTTCGTTGCAAACCTTGCAATGGAATACTCCTTTTTCTTTATTTATATGAGCACTAGGATTTGTTTCATAATACTCAATATTATTTTCAGTATGATGTGGGAAGGGACAACACACGGCTGTCTCCTTCTTACTAAAATCATACTCACTAAAATAATATTCAAAGAATGACATTAAAAGTCATCATCAATTGCTTGGTTTAAATCTTCGTCAAGAACTTCTGGTGTTTCTACATCTGCTTCAGATACACTTGGTGTATCAACAGGATAGATACCATCGTTATTTCCTGTGTAATCTAATGCACCATAACCTTTGTCATTAACTACAACATCAACAATAACTTTCTTTCCTTTGATTACTTTAGCTACATCTTTAAGAGTTCCTTCTCCTTCTAATGTAACCTTACATGCTTTAAGAAGTTGACCTAATTTAAATTGTAGAAATTGTTTATCACTATCGAAATAGTTTTCATTAACAAATCCTCCACCATCTAATAAGAATGAAACATTTAGATATTCAGTTCCTGTATCTTTTCCTGTTCTCATTTCACATTTAAATACAGTTGCTGTATATCTACCTGGTTTCACATTGTTTTGACTTGGTTTATCTTTTGGTAAACTATTAAATTGTATCATTATTTCTTTTCCTCCTTATCTTCTTCTATTGTTAATAAATCTAATATTAACTTTTTCTTTCTTTCATAATACTTAATTACTTTTGATAACTCAGTAATTTTCTTTGCATAATATTCACTCATGTTATGCACTTCTTTATCGTGTGCTTCTTGAACACTTTGTCTTTCAGATTCATATGCTTTTATATGTGAATCTTTTTCTTCGCATAATCTAATTAAATCTTGTTTAGTTAAATCTTTATAATCAACTGGTGTTGGTGTTAAAGTTTCTTCAGGATTTAAATCGATTGTTGCTACATTTACTTCTTCCATAGTTTCCTCCTAATCAGATATTAATTGTTTATATAAAGGTTTCATTGTTTCTAAAGGCATGTCCTCTAATTTACCTTCGAATCCAGATGATTCCTTTAATGATTTCCATACACTCTTACGTGCAGGTGTTGTGCAATAATCCTTAATTGCTTTGATTAAATCTTCTTTTTGTTGTGCTAATAATAATTCAGGATCAACACCTTCTTCAAGATATTGTTTTAAATTATTAAGTAGTTCTGGTGTGAATTCATATTCTTCACCAACTCTAAGTATAGCATAACGACTCTTTAATACTTCAGCAATAGGTGCAGTTCCATCTGTATGACCTGCAGACACCATTCTTAAAACTAAATCAGGTTCGTACTTTAGTCCTTCTTGTTGTATTTGTTGTTCACCTAATGAAACAACTTTGTTCTTACCTTTAGTTTCATCATATTCTAATCCAAACTTTTCTTTACTTCTTACTGTAGATATGATGTGTGCTTTGTGTGAACGAACTAAATCGAATATCAATTCCTTTTCTTTTCTATTCTCATCAGTGCCCCAACTACGGTATTGGTCTAAACCTGCGGCTTGTGCTTCAGTTACTTTATCTAGTAATCCACCTTTACGATTCCACATATGTGATATAGAATCCATGATTACTACTTCAGCACCATCAGCGATTGCTTCTTCTCTTAATGTCATATAATTACTTGGTGCGAATCCATCTTCAGGTGTTAAATCTACTTTATTAAAGTTAGATACTTTAATACCTGTATTTAATTTGATTCCATCAAATAAATCTAGTGATTGATTTTCTGTATCGATTGCATAAATCTTATTCCAATCACTGGCTAAAACTCTAGCAATAGCTAATGCTAATCCTGATTTACCACTACCTTGTAGTCCTTCAATCATAATAGATGCTTTAACTTTTTGTCTTTCGACTTTACGGAACTTATTAATCATTTCCATCCTCCTCCTCTGTGTTTCTTGTAGAAGATAAGAATGTTACTTTATCAGCAACTAATGCATTTTGATTATGCACAGATCCTTTGATTCCCATAATGTCTCCGTGTTTACAATATTGTTTTACATTATCTAAGATAGTGTCTGACATATCTATAAACACTTTATGTTCTTTATGTGGCTCTTGTGATTCTGTCCATAATACTGTTATTGTATTACCGTTGATTTCTAATAATCTTCCGATTACTGTAAACATACTTTGCAACATACTCTCCTCCTTTCTTATATATAAAAACCGACTGTTAATAGGACATTAAAAATAACAATCGGTTCTTATCAATATTAATTTAATCATGTTGGTTACCTCCTAAATACTTGATATAGTTATTTATTATATCTATATCATTAGCATTTGCTTTAAGCAATTTATGTATAGATTCTTCATAAGTATTAGCCATAACTAAATCAATTATAGTATGGCCTATATCCTTTTTATCCTTGGTTGTTGCTACGAATCTATCTTCGGCTTGAAGGATATCACCTACAGGAGGATATTTATCTGTGAAGATAGCAACACTAGCATTATCTAATGTGATACCTTCTTTAGCAGCCTTGATGTTTAGTAGTAACAATTTTATTTTACCACATTGAAAATCATTTTTCAACTGTTCTCTTTTTATTTTAGATGTCTCACCTATAATTAAATCAGGACAGTTTAATTCTTTAGATAATAACTTTAACCATTTAGTAAAGTTACTAAAGATTAATATTTGTTTATCTGGATAATCTTTTATATATTGTTTTATCCATTCTATTTTAGGTGACTTTCCTTTTAATCCTAATACTTCTGGACTTAAACATAATTGTCTTTCTTTTATTAGTTGGTCTAATACATTAACAGCCATAACTTCTTCATCACCTATTTCAAAGTTTGCTTTTAATTCATTAATGTATTCCTTTTGTTCTTTAGTTGGTTGCAACTTAATCATCTCATAATCTTTAGCTGGTAACCATGACATGACCGACGCACGCAAACGGCGTGTGGAAATAGTATTAAGAAACTCTTGGAGTTCTTTATCTTTTCCTTTTTGAAAGTTTGTAATTTCAATATACTCTCCATTAGCATTCCATTTAGTTTCTTTTATAAAATAATAATCTATAAATCTCCAGTAACCAGTAAAGATTGTAGGATATAACCAATGAAGTATACTAAATATTTCATACTGTTTATTCTGTGCTGGTGTTCCAGTTAATGCATACTTATTATTTATATAAGATAAACTAAACATTGCTTCTGCTTGTTTAGATTTATGATTCTTTATTCTATGTGCTTCATCTAAGATACACGCTTCTATATCTTTATGTTTCTTTATAAACGCTAAATCACCTGTGACAGTATACTCACATTTATCTTTATTGTATCTAGTTGTTTCTCTTAAGCATTCATAACTAATAACAAGACCTCCTGTTTTCCATGCTGCAATGATAGCTTGTCTTTGTTTAGCATTGCCATCTACTACAACACAAGGAAGTTCAGCCCAACGTTCACATTCTTCTTTCCATTTATAAATGATTGATGCTGGGCTTACGATTAATACTTTCTTAATTCCTTTTTCTTTTAGAACACGTAAGATAGTTGGTGTCTTACCTGTTCTTTGTTCATTAAAGCAACCTGCATTCTTTCTTGCAGCTAAGAATTTAACATCTTCTATTTGATAAGGTCTTAAATCTTTTTCAGTTGCTGTATCTAATTTATCTAAAGTGATTTGTTGTCGTTCATTAATCTTTTTAATTTGTGCTGGTGCTACATTTAATTTGTTCATTAATGTAGTTGTGCATGGGAACACTTCTTCTCCATCGTGTCTACCTGTTCCTTTAACTTGAAGTTGATTCATCGTTATTCTCAAAGGGGTCAATGCCATCTATAGTCACCACATTTCTAGCATGTTGTTCATGCTCATTTAATGGAATCATTGTGTATATAAATACAGGTCCATCTTTCTTTTGTTCTGTTTTAGTTTGGTTAAGCAATGTGTTTAATAACTGTGCTTGACCTGTGCTCTTAGTTGTCTCTATATCTTTTAACATTATAGCTACTTTAGATTTCTTTAATAAATCTAATTCTTCATTTATATAATTGGCTACTCTAGGATCCATTAAAAATTTTTTCCAAGCAATAGGTGAATCTCCTGAACGATCAGCAAGTTCATAATGATTCATAAACAATGCTTCTTGTCCGATATCATTAAAACTATTTTGTAAATCTATTAAATCAGTTTCTCCTTGTCTGAAATCTATATCTATAATTCTACTAGCCATATTATATCTCCTTGAATTTTTCTATTTGTTCCATGAACTTTAATATAGTTATATATTCTTCATCATTTAATCTAGGTTTTATATCAGGTATTTGATCATGATTCTTTTGCATATCTCTGAATAATTTATATTGTGTATTAGGATGTATACCTGCTTTGTCTCTTATCTGACGCATAGATAAATTCTTTTTCTTTAATACTATAAGCATTTCTTCTTTGCTTGGTATTAAAGCTCTATCTTTTATATATACTTGTTGTATTAATTTGTTTATAAGTGTTGGTGTAACACCAGCTAACTGACTAAACATACCCATCAAGTCTAACACTTCAACGCTACGTTGATACTTTATCAACAAGTTTTCCACAAAGATACAGAATTTAATCTCATCGGCTCTCCTTTCAAACCCAGACTTGTTTAATAATTTTTCTTGCATATAATTTCCTCCTCTACTTCAGAGGGACACTACTAAAATAAAGAGTATCTGCCGAGCATCCACAGAATTTCAGCACGTTCTGCGGAAATTCTGTGGTGGCATGGCGGGATATTCGTGATGCCCTGTTGGTGGGACACTATAGCTTAATAGCTTATAGCTGTATCCATCTGATACAAATATTGTATCATAATATATACAAATATGCTAGTGTCTTTTTACTTTTTAATAATCTTTTGTAGTTCTTTAACTACATTGATATTAAATTTATTATAATAATAGTTTAATAAACCATTATAATAATCTGGTTCAACATTTTGTAACCATGCTAGGTTACCTAATAACCAACGACATTGTTCTTTATCCCAAGTTTCTTTAAACTTAATGAAATAATATACATTGTCTTTGATATATCTTTTTCTTTTGTGTCCTACTGTTAACTTATTATCCTTGTTTAACATGATACCTAAGTTCCAATTACGACCAGCATTAGAACCGAATCTAGTTTTAGATTCATTTAATTCTAATGGACTGTTTATGAACAGATTCTTAATGTGTTCAACAACTATATTATAATCAAACTTTTCTTTTGCAGATATAATAATATCATCTGCATATCTTGTATAAATATATCTTTGTTTTAAAATTTTATTTTGTTTAACTAAACTATTTAATAATAAATTTATTTTATAGTCATAAGGAATCATTAACCAATTAGTTAATGCTGGAGATAATGGTGTGCCTTGTGGTAAACCATCATTTAATGTTGCAAACTCTGCTAATCTTTCTAACATTAAATGAGTCTCTTGAGTGTTAGCTTGTTGTGCAAATGGATAAATTTGTGAAAGTTGATTAATAATAAATTCTTTATTACAACTTCCAAAAAAATTATGTAAATCAATTTTTAAAAACCATCTTGAATCATTCTTATTATGTTCTTTAACAGCATCAACTACACTTCTATTTTTTACATACGCAAATGCTGAATCGTGTGTATTTAATTTAAATTTATTACGTAACATGTTTGTTACTTCAGTCATTGTTGTTTTCAATTCATCATTAGGTGCATCAATAGTTCTAAGTCCACCAGATTTTTTAGGTATTTTAAATTCATAATACATTTCTGGTATATTGTGGTTATCTAAAAATTGTTTTAGATAAGCGTTAACATATCTAACATTTCTAAAATAATTTTCAGGAACTTCTAGTTCATGATTCATAGCTGTTCTAGTTATAGTTCTAATAAAAGAACCTGCATCTACAATAACATCAGGTTCTTGGTATTCACCAAATAAACTATCAATTAAATTTAATTGGGCTCTGTTATTACCTGGCCCAGTATTTCTTTTTACACTTGTAATATACATTTTCTTTCTCCTTTCTTTTGTCCTTTAATAATACTTTAAAATATGAATGGAGGATGGATCAAGCTTCGACTCAGGGATTCGGGACTGCAATGCTGCAATCATGCTGTATCCTTGTTGGGTCTTCGTGAAGGTGAGCTGCGAAGTATGTCTGAGACGTAGGTTCGCTGGGCCCGCATCTCTGATGTAACTCCTACAGTTTTCATCTTCTCATCCTAACTTCGTGAAACTTTCTCTTTATAGATGAAAGCAAACTTGTTAAAGTTTAATACTATTATTAAAGTGTTATAACAGTATGCTTAAATGCATCTGTAAATATCATTGTTTTGCATTTACCAGTTCTAATTAAATTCATAAAATTAGATACAGTAAATGCAGCTGTTGATACAACTGTGCTGGCTACTGACAGTGTCGTGCCACAAGCAGACACGGGAGTAGCATCTTTAGCTTCATCATCTGTAAACTCCATTGAACTAATAAATGTTTTCTTTTGAATATCATTTGTCCAATCTGCAGCATAACTTTGTGCATCTTCTAATCTCATTCTTGTATCGAACATACCTTTAATCTTTGGATTATCTTTATGCATGTTAGCAATGTTGTGTCTTAGTTCTATACTATCTACACATAAGAACACATAACCTGCAAGAGATTGATCTTTATATTCATCATGTTGTTTTACTTCACATGTTGGATTAATCATATGAATTATTTCTGTTAATGCTTCAGTCTTTTTCATACCTATTTGTGTTGTGAAATATAATTGATTAGTTATATTTTTATCTTCAACTATATCCATATCCCAGATATGAATCTTAGGTATACCTAAACGCACTAACAATTCTACTACTCTTGAACCCATAGCTCCTACACCTATGACATGCACAGGTGCAGTTACATCATTGATTGGGTCAAAGTATTCTAAAGATTTACTTAGATTCATTTTCAGTCACCTCAACAACGTGTATTAATTCTTTTAAATCTATTAATGTAAATTCATTTGACTTTAATAAACTATGCATAATTGTTGCTAATGCTGTAAGTATTGCAGCTTTACTACCTGTTACTAAAATACTACCATGTTCTTTACCACTATCTTTATCATAGTTTACTATTACTTTTTCTTCTTTAAAGTCTTTTATAAATCTTCTACTTAACATCTGTCCAACTTTCCTTTCCTTTTAAATTTTCTTTCTTATACATTTTACTAGAATTTTTAAACACAACTTTATTACATTGTTTACTCTCTAATAAATAGTAAACATATGCTGGTATAAATTTATTCTTAGGTGCTTCAATGTATAAGATATCTCCTATAATGGCAGCACTACATTCTGCCCTTTTTCCTTTTAGATCCACGTTTATCATTCTCCTTTTCTTTATGGTATAGTTTATCCCACCATGATGTATCTCCATACATGTCTTCATATTCCATGTATTCATAAGGATCATACTTACGGTAGTCGTTATCGAATAAGGTTCTTCCATTGTATGGGTCTAGTTTTGTTACACTTGTATTAGCAACTATTGGTGTAGGTTTACTAATATTATTTTCTATTTGTTCATCATACCAATTACTCATCATGTTTCCATTGTCATCTATTAGATGTATTTCTACGTCAGTATATAATATATTATTTGCTACGTCATAAAATCTAGTAGTATATTCATTACGTTTATTAGTTACTGTTATGATAAAGAAATCTGTAACTTGTGATAATAGTTCTTGATAAAAGTTTTCATCTACACCTGATGGACCTGTTGCCATATTAACATGTGAGTGTCCATGAAATCTTTTATGGTTTACTTGGTCTGTTGTTAATCTCATTTCGAATTCAAACATTCTATCTTCATCTTGTTCACACGTTGCACCAGATACTGTTTGAGGATACACAACTATATCTTCTATAACATATGTGTTATCTAATCCTGGCATTTGATTAACAATTCCATACCAACCTATTTCTTTATCAAACTTATCAACTAATAAACGCATCTTAATATATGCTTTAGTTGTAATACAAACTGTTGGTTCTATAATATTTTGTTGTTCAATAAATTCATCTAGTATATCTGCTACATCTACTTTTAATTCTACTTTAGTTGTATTCATAAATGTAGAAGTATCATATTTTTCTAATAGTTTTTGTTTAACCTGTTCTCTTACAGGTTCTAAATTAATTAATTGTTTCTTCATTATAATTCATTCACCTCTAATTCTTCAGGTTCTTCTGTTGTTTCTTCTTCTGTTTCTCCTGTTAGATATTCTTTAATTGAATACCATTCATTATTCTTACATATACATTTACATTTTGTATACCAACTATGTCCTTCTTCTATTTCTGTGCATAACCAATCAAACCATCTACTAATAACAGCACCGTCTTTAAAATTAATTGTTTTACTTGATGCTAATGCTATATTAATAAACATTAATAAATCTCCATCACGCATTGCTTTTATTAATTGTGGTTTATAATCACCTAAGCAATGATAGAATTGTAAATGAGGATTGAACATTAAGTTATGTTCTATTAACCAATACTCATTTACTGAACCCATATCTCTAAAGTTATTTGTAAAATCAAATGTAGCTTGAGTTGCTATCCAAAGTTTAGCATCTTCATCTACAAATAATTTAGTTAATAAATCTTTAGCTAAACAATCTGGTCTACGTTTTAATTGTAGTTCTGCTTCTTCAGTATCAAAGAAACTTATTGGAACTTTGAATGTTAATTCAGCACCACTACCTGTTGGATTAATATCATATACTCCATCTGTAGTTGCTGCTATTTCAAACTCATGTATTATTTCTTCTTTCTCTGAATCATACTTGTCTACTAATATAGATGCTTCTTGTAATTGTTTTAAATAATTATCATAATTTCTTAAACAATCATCAATATAATTTTGTGCTTCTCTTACTTTACCTCTTGCTATTTGTCCTCTAGATTCTGCAAGTTTAGTAAACAAAGTTTTATATTTAATAACTTTAACTTTATCTTCATATTTTTGTAATGATTCTAATGCTGCAAATGTATTTTGTGGTGCAACATTAGATATTCTTTTTACTTGACTTCTTTGAACTAAACATTTGAAGAAATCTAGTTCAAGTGGGTCAAGTTCTTCTTTAATATCTGTATATAATACAGGTAATAAACCATAAGTAAGAAAGAAATCTGATGCTTGTTCTGTATCTGGATAAGAAGATAATATTAATATGATGTGTTTTGCTTTAGATTTAAACACACGATATCTTTGAACAATAGTTGTGTTTTGTCTATCACTTTCTCTAGCACCTACTTGTTCTGCACATTTATTAAATAAAGATTTAATTGCATCATCATCTAATTCTGTATATAAATCTTTGTCAATAAACTCATAAGATTCTACATCTATTTGTTCATCAGTTTCTAATAGACCTTTAATAATGTGTATATCTTTTTCATTTAAACGATTGAAACTATTACTTAAATAAGTTTTAATAATTTCTTTTTGATCCTCATCTATATCTGTTGGCACTCTAAAGAAATTTAATTTTAAATCTCTTTCCATCATTCTAATAGGTAAGTCTGCATAAGCAATGTTATCATAACTTATGTATCTATTATAACCTTGGAAATTTAAATATCTATTAAAGCTTTGTTCAATGCTTGAAAAGCTTTTAAAGTTCCAATTATATATTTGAGAATATTTATTACTACGCATATTAATTTGTAACATATATTTTCACGACCTTTCCACCAGCAAAAAAGGGAAAGTATAAATTTACTCTCCCTAAAACTTGCTGTTTTAACTAAGCATTGTTAGCTTTAACAACTGCAATTAACATACATTTTTCAGTAACATTCATGTCAGATAATGTTTTATCCATATCTCCTGCTTGTAATGTAGCCCCGTCTAACATTACTTGTGCGATAGAATAATCTACTGCATTGTCTTCTAAGATTTCTCTTAGAGAAGTTGCAGGTGAATAGTTCTTTTCAACTCTTTGTGTAGTTGTTCCTACTATAACTCTTATCATTTGTCCTCCTTATTAATCTAAGAATTCAACATCTGCTTCGATTTCATCTGCTGATTCTACGTATTCTTTTACTTGATCTTCGATGGCATTTATTTTAACTAAGATACTAGTAATGATTGTTTTCATTTTAGCTTTCTTAGCTTCTTCAGTATCAGCATCAACTGCTAATCCTGCTATTGCTTTACCATCTTTGAATATTGCACCGTAAGTTGTAATAGAATTACAATCACCTGTTGCAATTTCATATAAAACTTTATCTGATTCTTCATCTTTTAGAATTAATACAGATGGTTTTAAAATGTTTACCCTTTCAATGTTTTCGTTAGTTAAAACTTCTGATGTGATGACTACTTTGTCATCTAAAACTTTTGCTTTTGCCATTTGGCTCTTCTCCTTTCATCATATCATATAGATATATCTATATTAATCAATGCTCGGGACACATTGTTAATACCTTTATACACACATTGTTGTGCGATAGCAACAACAACAATGTATTACGATTGAATCGATTTAATATTACCTCCATTGTATATCCGCCAATGTTGAGCGTCGTGTTAATCTTGGATACTCAAGGCATTCGGGTCAACCTTTATGCTACATACACCTTGTATGCAATTCACGGTTCTAAAGTATCTAGAACACAGCTGCTACTGCCAATAGTGTATTATGTAACTAGCAATTAAATGAAAAGACTTTTAGGCATTACATAATACACGCTATCTAGTGTAATATAAATCTACTAACTAGCTTTGAAGCTGCTAGTAGATTACAGTATACATTAAGTATACTCTAGAAAATACTTTGGGGTTAAGTGACAAGTATTCTCTAGGCTACACTTAATGTGTAACCCGACAAATGATATAACATTGAGAGTGCATAGCTTCTAGTTTATGCACCCTGAAGCACACTACTGATCTTTGAAAACTGGCAAATAAACTAGGAGGTTTAAATGAGTTTCGTAGTATGCTTTAGGCTGCATAAGCAGCTTATTAATTTACTTCTCTATTATATCTTGGACTTTTTCAACTGCTTGTTTCAGTTCTTCTTTCTTTGCATCAGGTTCTATATTTTTAATTGCTTTATCTATTTTGTTTAATTTATATTGTTTCTTTTGTATTGCAAACTCTTTTCTTTTTACTTCATTGTCTGCATGTTTAACTTTCTTTTCAGCTTCTATTAAAGTCCTATATCTTCTATTTGATATTATACGTATCATAGTAGCCTCCTCTATTTAAGTATATCATAGTTCATACATATAATCAAGCAGCCATGAGCAGTGGCTGCGATGACTATAAACTATATGATTCCTTGTAAATATAATCTTCAAGATATGTATCATCTCCAAAAGCTATTATTTCAAATGGATTACCTTCACCAGGTTCTTGTCCAATTATATCTTTTGAATACTCAATTCCATTATCAATGTAAAACTTTATATTTGCATAAGCTCTAAGCATGTTATCTGTTGATTCATAATCTACATCAATATCATATAATGGTGCAAATGCTCTTAAAAATTGTTCTAAATCACTAGGAATTTCTTCTTTGAAATATTCTAACATTATACTTGTTGCATCTTTAGCTTTCTTTAATGCTAATTCTTCAAAGTATTCTGCTCTTTTTCCTAGATATGCTTCTAAAATTGGATGTTGTATCTTAATCCATTTATGATTAGATTGGTCATAATATTTCTGTTCCCAATCTTCTGGAATCATTAAACTATATTTCTTATCTTCATATAAAATTGTAATTTTACTTTTGTTTTTTCTATACAATAGAGAAACTATTCTATCTATTGTTGATTTATACATAGTATCAAGTATGAATCCTACAGATTCACCATTTTTAATTACTGGATTTTCATATCCGTAATATATTTCATAACCTTTACCCCTGTAATCTTTTATCTGTTGCTCAGATAATTTTACTTCACTGATTATTTTCATTTTAAACTCCTTCAAATGTTATTGAAGAAGCAGAGCATTATAACTCTACTTCTTCTTCTTCAGCTTCTGGTCTAAAACTTACATTATAATAAGTTTCTCCATTTCTCTCTGAAGTTACAGCTGTTCTAACAACTGTGATTTGTTTACCTTTAATATGTTTTAGAACTTTGTCTTCATCATATACATAAGTTCCTTCTTGTTCCTTTCTAAACTTATCTAAAGGTAAGTTTGTTTGTTCTGCTAATGCACATAAGATTGCAGGTAATACATTACTTCTTGCTGAATTTTCTGCATCATAGAATATAACATTACTGAACTCTCTGTTAGTTCCAACAACTTGCATTCTTAAAGTTATTGTAAATCTACTATCAGTTCCTTTCTTTGTAGCATCTAGGATTACTACTTCTTTTTGACCTAGAATTGGTTTGTTTACTGTTATCATTTTCATCATTCCTTTCTTTTTTAATTACAATAAACTAATTCTTATTTAACTAAGAACTTCGCAAGCCGAAGTTCAAAGGTTATAAGCTAATAATTGATTAAGCTTACAAGATTTAAGCTCAACTTTATATTTACTTTTATATTTACTTTTAAATTTACTTTATAATTTTCAATAGTTACTATATCAAGCGACCATAAGAAAAGAACTAGTCTTTGACTATATTCTTCCCTGATTCCTCAATAGCTTTTGCTATTAAAGGATACACTTTTTCTTCAAGTAAATCTAGGTATTCCATATAACACTCTTTAGCTTGCTTGTTGATTGTTATAACTGTTGCTTCATCTAAAGCTTCAAGTTCAGAGACTAATTCTTTGTAAGTCTTATATTTAGCTTGGTCTTTCCATTTGACTCCGAAATTTTGAGCTTTGATTTTGTAGTTTAGATTCATTAAATAATTATATGCTAGATTGCTATGGATTTTCTCAACTTTTTCACTTGCCATAATTTCACCTCCTGACTATTTATATGCAAGTGTTCGAAATTTTAATTTCGGTAACACGTTATCTTAGATGGATTGTCTAGCGACCAGCGTAAGCGATACGCCGTAGGGCAGCGCTAGATAATCCAGATAAGATATGCTATAAATTATCGGGAAGGAGGGGAAATTGTGGCAAGTAAACGAAAAAGTTAGAGAAAATACGTGGCGAGATAGCATAATAATTATATGAAGATAAACTGCAATAGCAAAGCCACAATTTCGTCGAATGGGGAGACCAAGATAAATAACATAAGACTCAAAGAATTAGTCTTTGAACTGAACCTCAGTATAACACTCAGCAAGTGTTATCAGGAATACCGTGATTTACAAAAAGTGTGCCTTTAATGCTAAAGCGGCTGGTTCAGGTCAAAGACTAGTTCTGTCCTGTGGGGAACGAGAACGCGAACGGACCGAAGCCGTGGAGGTTTGGGACCTAGGCAGTGGTCCCAACAAAAGAGTTTGAGAAAACGGAGTTGTCTCAACACCGAGTTGAGATTATTTCTTAAGGAAATAATCGAAACGAGGTTGACGCTGGCGCTAAGGTAACTGCTGAATGACACGGGTTTTACAAGGCTAGTAACGCGTGCATCTCCGTGGTAAAAAACCAGGGCTCAGCTAACGTTCTACACATACAGTGTCATTCTGCAGTCTTAGCGCGTCTCAATTCGATGGCTGCTCTAATGCATTTGCGCTCAAAATCTTCTTCGAGTGCCAGCGAGTTGAGACAGATTTAATATGCAGTGCATATTAAATCGTCAAGCCGAGGGAACAGAAACTGTATCAAAATGGGTGATGAGAATGTAAAGTAGTGTGGGAACAAAAAATGAACCTAAAAAATGACTAAATTTCTTTTTTGGATAAAAGTAAATTTATAACGAAGTGCGAAATTGATACGAAAACTGTTCCTAAAATTGTCATTTTTGTTTTTGGGAACAAATAATGTATCAAAATTAATAATCGCAAAAAAAATTTTAAATTACGAAAAAAAGTTTTAAGAGGGACGGAACGCTTTTTGTTCCCAAAAAGGTTCACGAAAAATGTAAAGTTCCCGAGGCGCGCGTCAACTAAATGTCAATATCTAAACTAGCGGGACTATTAATCATGTGGATAGTGAGCGTTCAACATTTGGTCTCACTAGGTCGTGAATACTATAACTCTAAAAGTAACTATTTGAAAATTATGTTCTCATCACCCTGGGTTGGGTTTGAAAATGAGTGTCAGAGTGCTAAGTCCTTATATCCTAAATATCCACTTGTGTGTGTGATATTAATAATTTCTAATTTATTCACACATCTTGAAAAACACCCCCTCGCCTGTTAAAATTAAACTAGGAAAGGAGGTATACCTATGATAGCGCTATTTATTGACAAAGTGACTAAGCAAGCTTGGACACGTTGTGCAGAGAAAATCAGAATACCTAAAGATGCTGGTACTGAGTTTACAATCACAATAAACGGAGACACAAGTACAGTTAGTTTTGCACCAGAAGCATTAGATACTAAGTCTAAATTAGTTCTTGAAGAAGCTAAAAAGAATCAAAGATATGTATCTATTTATATTGGTATAGATGCTAACAGTTCTGTTCTAACTAGAGTTAGATATGCTGGTGAAGATAACGTAGATGGAAACCTTACACTTGTAGCAGATGATAAGACTGAAGATGCTAAAGCTATTGCAAGTACATTAGGTAATGGTTGTTCTATGGGTTCTGAAATCCTACCAGACAATTCTGATGACCAAGGTGGCGATTCTGGAATTGCTTAATTATAACCTTGACTTATCCTTTCGACAAGGTTTATAATTAATATGTCAGTAACACAACTACTGACAAATCTGTTGGTTCTTCCATGCTTGGGAGAGTGAGAGATGCGTATTGCGTCTCTCTTTTTTATGTGCTATACTTAATCTAAAGGAGGAACAAACATGAAAATAGAATTTACAAAAGATGATAAAGCTATCGCTGTAATGCTTGCAAAGGATGATAAGGCTAATGTTCTTGTTACACCTAAGACTACTTTCTCAGAAGCACTACAGTTAATATCTACAGCTACGCTACATATATTGAATAGCTATCTTATTGCTGCTGCAGGACAATTACCAGAAGAACCTACAGAGGAAGAATCTGCAAAGTTCGTAGCAATTAAGAAACAAATTTACCAAGCATATAATGAGGCTGCATCTTCTATTCTAGAATTATATGCACCTGAGTTTGAACTTAGACCTGATTTAACTACTGAAGCAATTCAAAAAGCAGAAGAAGAACTAATCAATGAAAGGTTCAATAAACTTACTGCAAAACAAAAGAAAGCTAAAGACAAGATTGTTAAGGAAGCTAAAAAGAAATTAAAAGAAGGTGAGTAGATGAGATGTCCTAGATGCGGATCAATATTAAAGCAGACTGTATCTATTTCAGGGGCCCCATCTACAGACTGGCTTGAGTGTTCGAACAAGGTATGTAATACATACGTTGACACCTACTATCCAATGGAACACCAAGCCAGTGTTCACAATGACACACATAGGATCATTGGGAACTTCGGATCTTACGGAACAGGTAAGACTAAAACTTCTGAGAAGGAACTGGAGAAACACATCTTTATTACACCTAATGCCAATATCTTGGTTGGTGCTAATGTTAGTTCTCAATATGAACAAACTATTCTCCGTGACTTTGAAAAGAGTTTCCCAGAAGCATTCTTAAAAAATCGAAATGTTCAAAAGCAATATTTAGATTTCATTAACGATGCTCGTCTTATGTTGCGTCCATTCGATGACCCAGATAAACTAAGATCAAATAATTATTCTTTAGTTATCATGCTTGAAGCATCAGAGATCCAAGCTGAAGCATTTCATCAATTGAAGACACGTTTACGTAATAAAGCTGCATCACTGTATGATCCTAACACGCATACAACATGGGATTGGCGTAAGCTAATCTGCGAATCCAACCCAGATTCTGGATGGATTAGGTCTGATGTATTGTTGGTATCTGATGATATTGTTCAGCACGGAAGATTTTGTAAGGAGCATTATGAACAAATTGATACAGAAATTGATCCTAATATTTCTACGCACGTGGCTTCGACAGATGTAAATACTTATTTACCTGATGACTATATAGAAGTAAACTCAAAAGGTAAGCCTGAGTGGTGGATTAAGAGATTTATTTACGGAAGCTTTCAATTTGCTGAAGGTCTTGTTTATCCAAGTTACGTGAACTGCATTGTATCAACACCAAAGGACTTCAAGCTATTACCGAAGTGGAAAGTCATTGCAGCACACGACTACGGTCTTCAAGATCCATCTACATTCTTATTTGGTTACATTGACCAAGAACGAGGTAAACTAGTCATATATAAAGACGTAAGAACTAATGACACGTCTGTTCAGGACCTTGCTGATCTTTTTAAAACAGAAGCTAAGGATGTTCAGATTGGACAATGGTACACTACTCCAATTATTGACCCTAAGAATAATAAGAGAGACTACGATAAGAAGGATCTTATTACGCACTATCAAGAATACGGAGTTAGTTTTCAACCAGGTTATGTTAATAAGGAAGCAAGATTATTTAGATTGAGTGACTACTTCGAACAAGGTAGGGTTGAAATCTTTGACTGTTGCATTAATCTTATTAAGGAACTTAAGGATTATAAATTCAAACCACGTTCACTTGATGATAAGACTAATGCTAAAGATGAACCAATTGATAAGAATGACCACTCTATCTGTGCACTTGAATGGATAGTCATGGAACTTCCTGCAGATCCTAAGCGTTTATATTTAGATGCGTATGATGCTAAAGGTAGAAGTATTGAAGAAAAAATAAAGAAGCAGAATTTTGGGGGATGGCAATTAGGAGATCCAGAGGTTGAAGAGCTCGATTCAGCATTTGGTATAGAAGGAGGAGATTTATATGGATAATTTAATATTTTTCATTACAGGTCTTGCGCTTGGTATGATCATCTGGCGCACTTTGACTAAGAAAGATATTTCATTTACATTCAATCACATTCATAAAAATGTTTATGAAAAGGTTCCTGAAAATGAAATGATTGATATGTCAAAGGTTATGGATGATACAAAACAACATAATGAAGACAAAACATATGATGAAATGGGTAAAGTATTACAAGACATTAATGAAGAAATCTCTGATATTATGGGAGGGAGTGATAGAGTATGACAAAGAATAAAGATATCTATGGAGAATATCTATTACCAGATAAGATTAAACTCTCATGTATACAGGAAAGAATAAGAGAAACTAATTCGCATTACAATAAAGTTAATGCAAGAATGCGTATATTAGATGGAGCAGATAGAGGAAGAGTTTGGGATGTTATCAGAGCTAAATTCCCACACTATCAATTAACACCAGACACTAACTGGGTTAACTATATTAAAGATAATCTTGTTGCTTCAATCTATACTACAGGTAGATATGGCACACTAACACCAAAATCTCATGATGATATTCAACTTTGTGTTGAGTTCAACGCTGCTATGAGCACAATTTGGGACAACATCAGAGCAGAATACTATCAATTATTAGCTGGTGAACGTGCAGCTCTACTTAATTTAGGTATAACTATGGTTGGTTGGAATGACAAAATCATAGGTGGAACTAGAAATTACTGGTATAAAGGAGACATAATCTTTAAAAATATAGATCCAATGAAGTTCAGACGTGATCCTTATGCTGATGAATTCGACAATGCAGAGTATTGTTACTACTTTGATGACTTTTCTCTAACACTTATTGGTACTAAAAGTATTTATAAGGACAGAATTTTAGAATTGAAGAAGGCTCTTGGAGAAAAATTAAGTATGTATCAAGCTGATGATCAAATCACAGCATCTACAGACCGTAGAGAAAAGGATTCTGACAACAACAATTACCACAGAATTACATATTTTTATCAAATGTATGAGGCAGATACTGAAGAAGGATACAAAATTGCAGAGATTCACCTACTTGATGACACTTATGTTCTATATTGTAATGCAGATTTGAAACCTAGAATGTTCCCATTTGCATTATTATACTGTAATTTACCAGCTGGTGATCTTGTTGGAGCATCTGAACCTGCAAAAATATTTGGAAATTATATTACATATGACTTACTTAATTCAATTTATGCGACTTATGCCTACAAAGCACAACGTCCACCAAGATTTGTTAACACACAATCAGGAATTAATCTAAGACAATTCGCAAAATATGGTAATGATGCAGACAAAACATTCCCAGTCAATGGTGATGCAAGAGCTGCAGTACATTATGCAGAGTTTCCACAACTTCCACCTGAGTTATTAACAGTAAAACAAGGTATTGGTGCTGATATTCAACAAGCTTCAGGCATTGATGCTATGTATGCTGGTAAAGATACAGGTTCAATACAGACAACAGGTGGTATGGATACCCTTCAAGCTGCTACAACACAGAGAGATAACACAAAGATTGCTCTTTATGAACAATATACTAGACGTTTAACTGAACTTGTTGTTAACAATTTAGTACAATTTGGAGATAAACGTACTTATACAGTCAAAGACCCTATAACACAAGAGGTTAAAGAGGTAACATTTGACTTCCCAGAGATAGATGATGACATTAGATTCAGATATGATGTAGATATTCAAGCATATCTACCTAGAAGTAAGGCTAGATTATCTATGGCTGCTAACATGTTGCTTGAAAAACAAGCACAATACAAGCCAAATCCTGAAATTATTACTACTGAAGAATGGTTACTAATGCAAGACATACCATTCAGTGATTTAATCTTTAAGAGAATGGGTATTCAACGTAATACTCGTATCACTGAACAAGTTGCTAAGACACTTGAGATGTTTGCAGACCTTGTTGATGCAGGAATGGACCCTAATGCTGCAGTAGATCAAGTAGCTCAAGCACTACAGAACGAACAGAACCCAGGGGTTTTAGGTAATGTCGCTGGTGCAGGAGTGGAAGCACCTCTTCCTATAGAAGCAGGTAGTCCACAAGCTGCCCAAATGGGTGAGAATGCACAAGAGTTCTTACCAGAAATGTAGAAAGGAGGTAGCCAAATGATAAAAGTAGCTTTCAATAAAGAAAATCCTAAATTAGTTTTCGCTGTTGAATCTAAAACTAGAGTTGCTATTGGAAATGCTGGTGTTAAAGAATGTTATGTTGGAACTTTATTAGATTATTCTACAGATCCTGTTACTGTTAAAGAAGAACATAAAGAACAAGTAACTGCGTTTGATGCTAAATGGCAAGAATGCCCTGTTGAAATAACAGAAGCTGATGAAGATAGCGGTGAAGATGCAGGTACGTTTGCATTAGATTTAGAATATGGAGCTGAACTTAATGGTGCTGGGATATACCCACTATTATTAAGACCAGATGAACTAGATTTTAATACTGATTTAGTCACTCTTGAACAAGGTCGTTTCTATTTAGGAACACACGCAACAGCTACACTTGGAGAACTAACTCTTGATCCAACAGGATACTATGTTACAGATGTTCCACAAGACGGTGGTTGGGAACTTTGTATCATAGATGAAGATGCTGCTGCTTTAGTTGCTGCAAATGGAGGCTTCGAAGGACTTCAAATTACTATTACTGCTGACGCTGGTATTTGTACACTAGATGGTAAAACATCTGAAGCTTTCTCAATAGACTTTGTTTATGGAGAAGACTTACCAAATAGTAATTATCCAGGTGAATATACACCAGAGCCACCACAATCTTAATAATGAAGTCAATACTAAGTATTGACTTTTTTATTTTTGTATCTTATACTTTAAGTAGATAGGCATAGGCTTCTACCAGCCATAAATGGTATGTAGTCTATCTACCTCTGTGAACTCGGCAATCACATAAGATAGGAGGAATATAAATGCCAGATAATATCGATAGTCTATTAAGTTCTCTCGGTGTTGATCCTAACTCAGGAACACAAACTGAAACAACTGAAACAGACAATAGTACAGAAACTGTCGATACAGATGTTGAAAATACAGATACAACTGAAGAAACTTCAGAAGAATCTGAAACACAAGAAACATCTGAAGAAACAAATAATGTACAAAATCAGCTAGATAATGAAAATGCTAATAGAGCATTTGCAGCTATGCGAGCTGAAAATTCAAAGTATAAAAAATTGATGAATACTCTTATGCGTGGTTCAAATTTCAACGGTGATGAAAATGCTTTCATGGATGCATTATTGAATGAGTCTTATAGACAACAAGCGAAGATGCAAGGAATGGCAGCAAATCCAGAAATCCTTAAAAAGATGGACCAACAAGAGGAACAAATCAGACAATTAACTGAGAGTCAAAAGAATCAAGTTTTAATGCTTGGTCTTAAAACTCTTCAACAAAGTCACAACCTTAGTGGGAAAGAGGTTGAGATGTTTGTGCAACGTGCAATAGATAATAGAATTGATTTATTTGCACCTGGTATAAACTTTGATACATTGTATAAAGGTATGTTCTTTGATGATATTGTCAAAAAACAAATTGAAGAAGAACGCCAGAAGTGGATTAAACAATCTAATAAGTCTGCAAACGCTGCAACTCCTGATGGAAAGTCAGGAAAACAAGACCCAGCCAAAACGGATGTTAAAACAATGACCGAGTTAAACAGCCTATTAAATACTGTTTCCAAAGATTTATCCAAGTAGGAAACCAACAAAAGTTATAGGAGGTAGATATTTATGTTAAATGCTTTAAACCCAGTAGCTGACATTAACAGTTACATTGAATATTTCACTAATCATGGTTATGCAATTAGACCAGAATTATTCTATGATAAGCAATTATTAGATACTATCCGTTTAGATGAAAAACACTTCGTGTTTTACAGATTAGCAAAAACTACACCAATTCAAGGCAATGCTGAAAAATTACAAATCAGAAGATGGGCACCACTTCAAGCTCACACTGTACCACTAGATGAAGGAGTTCCTCCATTCAGTGATAAAGGTTCAATGGAGAAATATGAAATCGGTACATTCCAATATGGTAGATATATGGAATTCACTGATAAAGTTGACTTCAATGTAATCGATCCTGTAATTGCACACTACACTCAAGAATATGCTATCGTTGCTATGGAGACTTTAGACTTATTAGCAAGAGATGCATTAGTTACTGTAGCTAGTTCATTCTATGCAGGACAAGTTGAAAGCTTTGAAGACTTAACTATTGATTGTGTTCCATCATTAGAAGACTTAAGAGTTATCGTATTAAGTATGAAGAAACAATTAGTTAAACCTATTGGTTCTAGATATCATGTAATCGGTACTCCAGATTTCTATTTTGATATGATCAATGATGCTTTAGTTCAAAAGTATATGACTATCAATCAAACTACTAAAGGATTCTTCGATGATATGGGTCCTATTCCACCAATGTTTGGAATGGAATTCTATGAAACAATGCATGTAGACAATAGTGGTGAATTCCACGGAATTGTTAACGGTACTGAAGATGACTACTTATTAGTAGGTAGAGATAATAATGGAACTATGGAATATACTGTAGCTGATGCAACTACTTATAAAGTAGCTCCTGTAGATGCACAAGGAAATCCTGACAATTATGTTAGAGATTCTAGAACAGGACAAAAAGCTTCTTACATTCCTAACTTAAAAGTATGGGATTTAGATGCTTTCAATACTGATAAGAGTGCTACAGCTAATCCATATGTAGAAATTAAAGTTGACAGAATCTTCGTTCTTGGTGCTGACTGCTTAACAAGAACTGAAATTGCTGGACAAGGAAATGCTAAAATGTATGTTAAGGCTTTAGGTTCTGCTGGTGTATTAGACCCTATTGACCAAAGACAATCTATCGGATTTAAGATTAACAGTGTAGGATTCGGATCTACAAGACCTGAAGCTGTAGCTATCTACTACTGTGTACCTACACAATTAAATGCAGATTTTAACTAATCTGTTTAGATAGGAGGAAACATAATGGCTAATAAAAAGACAATCGATGAGTTCGTTGAAGATATTACTGCAGATGTTGCTAATACCAAAAATGCTGAAGAAAATAAACATTCAGCAAAGTATACACGTACTGAAATAAAACGTAAAAGTTTAGTTTCAAAATATCGTGAAGAACCAAAATTTGCTGTTAGTATATCACCATTTTACGCACCTTATCTAGGTAAGGTTGTTCGTCAAATTGTCAACGGTATCGTTGTTGATATACCTGCTGATGGCAAGACATACATGGTCAATAAGACACACGCATCTCATATTCTTACTAAAATAAGAAGGGTGGATGCTATGATTGCTAGACAGCAAAGAGCAGGAGACATTCAAAATAATTTTGAATATTCACCTGGTCAACTACATCTATAACAATACGGCAGGGGGAAACCCCTGCCTATTTTAATTTAAGGAGGTAATTATGCTATTAAAGAAATTAGTTGATACTGTAAATAGAACATATATAGTATCAGATTATTTAAGAGCTCCTGATATTTATTATTATATGGATAGAGTTATTGATGACATCAATGCTAACTTACAAGCTAAATATCCAACTATATCTGAGTGGGATGAGTTTGTAGAAAAGTGGAATAAACATTTTCCTAAAATGCCTAAAGATAGAACCAACTATGATGTCATTCCAGATAAATATCTAAGAACAGTTGTAGCTTTAGGTACTGCACTTTACTATTATAATAATGATGAAGAAGGAGAACAAATCGCAGTTGATTATTTACAGAGATATAATCAAAATATGTTCTTAATGGTAAGAGATTATCATTCTCAAGTACCTTTCTTTTTCCAAGATAATACTGGTGGCTTTATAGATTTCTCATACAATAGAGAATTAGGCCCAAGAGATTTACATCCGAGAGGAGTGGTAATGCATGGCGATAACACAAGAATTCTATAGGTTACGTGGTAGAAATGTTCGTTATTCAACGAAATTAAATACAATGTCTAATGGAATGTATCTTACAGAACAAATAATTCCAGAAGGATATGCTAAAGTAATGGTTAATTATGATATAGACGACACTGGTTCTAATATTAGAAACCGTGAAGGACGTGATAAATTATTAGAAATACTTTATCCTGGTGCTCATAAATTTGGACCAATGCATATTACAGATTATTTATACGCATACAATGAAAATGCAAATGAAGTAGAATCTATTAAAGATGTATTATTAACATATGGAGACTATGCGGATATCAAAGAATATACTGGTGATGTTGATAATGCGCCTGATAAAAAAGTATATATTAGTAAAGCTATTATACATACAGATGAACGTGTCTTAGATGACGATGATACTGTTATTGAGGATGGTCCTGTGTATGATACAACTTATGATAATATATGGTCTTTGTATTGTGATAGAGGTTCTGAAGATTTTAATAAAGCAACAAATACTGATTTAGGTTTTGTATCAGCAAGGACAATTAAAAATGCATATGCATTTGATAAACCAATTATTAATGATTTAGGTAAACCTATTAGTACTGTTATGAATAATGAAATATATGCATTTACTGGAGACGTTATTCGTGCAGATGTGCATCCAGCGCAAATAGAAAGAAGCACAATAACTAACTTTCCAGATCCTTCTTTAACAAAAATTATGTTAAAGAAAACGAACGCAGGATATGAATTACGTAGACAGGTTTTAGAACCTAAAGTAATATCTCCAACAGAAGGCGCAAATGTTGGATTTAATCTTTTATCTGATTCACCATATGTGTTTTATGATGTTGAAGGTGGAAGCCCTTATATACTTGGTATTCTTTATTATACCTTGGACACTCCAGATATTCCTGTAGTGCAACCTGGTTTAAACATTCCTTATAATATGCGTATATATTATCAATATCGTAGTGATCAAGTTTTAATGCAATATAAAATACGTATTAAAGATGCACTTAGTGATGCTGATTATACGACTTTGTTGGATTGGACAGACGCACCAAATGATAGTGGTATAGCTGGTGGTACTCCAATTTCATATCAAATAACATTACCTTATTCTAAAACTATTGTAGAAATAACACTTCGTGAAAAAGACAATACTGCATCTGAAGTTGTATCCTCTGAGCTTCATGATACTATCAATGCAGATACAACAGAACTTAGAGAATATAATTTATCAACAGCAAAAGGTATGATTAACTGGCAAGGATGTATAGGATTATATGGTGTCGAGGATGCTCCAAACACTATATTCTTTTCAAGTGTTTTAGATCCTAGCTATTTTCCATTCCCTCAAAACCATGTTGATTTAGATAATGAAATCTTAGCTGTTCACAGATATTTAGATATGCTTTTAGTAATAACTACAGATGGTGTTTGGTTATTAAAACCAGGTAATAGTATTATACAAACAACACAAAAACAAATTCTTGCGAATGTGTTTATTCCAGAGTTAGATGCAATCAATACTGTTATTCTTAAAGATCAAATATTCTTTAAAACAGATACACGTTTCTATGTTCTTAAACCAAATACATATACATCAGATGCAACAGACTTAAAGAACTTTGATAACTCAACAGCAATAGCTAACTATACTGTTAAATTTACTAAAGAAACACTAGATATACTTAACAAAGTATATCTAGTGTTTCTTTAGTAAATTTAACAGTATAGTTAGCTATTGCTGTTGAATTTACTAAAGAAACACTA